>Ga0316231_1000057_pt1:10000-185520 | contig 185520 bp, 171 predicted proteins | sample TBH18027metaG_FD_206002 | JGI IMG/M metagenome (GOLD analysis project Ga0316231, IMG submission 206002) | Freshwater microbial communities from Trout Bog Lake, Wisconsin, USA - TBH18027 | ecosystem: Environmental > Aquatic > Freshwater > Lake > Hypolimnion/Profundal zone | place... | reverse complement strand
GACAACGTCGAGCTGAAGGTGGAGCTGATCACCCCGGTGGCTTTGGAAAAAGGCTTGCGCTTTGCCATCCGCGAAGGCGGACGCACGGTTGGCGCGGGCACGGTTGCTGAGATTATCAAGTAGGGAAAGCTGACAGCAGACAGCTAACAGCAGACAGTTCGCGATGGTTGGAGTGAATTGAAAGCGGTTAGCTGTTAGCTGGCAACTGTGAGTTGAGGGGACGGACATGGTAGGACAGAGGATTCGCATTCGGCTGAAGGCATACGACTATCGCGTGCTGGACACCTCGACCGGCGAGATTGTGGAGACGGCCAAGCGCACCGGAGCAACGGTGGCCGGCCCGATTCCACTGCCGACGATGAAGAGCAAGTATTGCGTGCTGCGTTCGCCGCACGTGGACAAGAAGTCGCGCGAGGCGTTCGAGATTCGTACGCACAAGCGGCTGATCGACATTCTGGAGCCGACGCAGCAAACGGTGGACGCGCTGATGAAGCTCGATCTGCCGGCGGGCGTGGATGTCGAGATCAAGGCATTTGAAAAATAAGCTGACAGGGAACAGCTGACAGCTAACAGTTAAAGGTCCGGAAGGACTCCGGCAGTGCGGTGAAAACAGCATCGCATGATGAGGCGAGGAAGACATGGCAGTTACGGGAATTCTTGGAAAAAAGATCGGCATGACGCAGGTCTTCGACGAAAAGGGCGATGTGCATCCGATTACGGTGCTGCAGGCCGGGCCCTGCGTGATTACGCAGCTGAAGACGCTGGCGAAGGATGGGTACGAGGCGGCACAGATCGGCCTGGTGGAGTTCATCAAGGCCAAGAACGTGACCAAGCCGCAGGCGGGCCACTTTGCCAAGACCGAAGCGCCGCCGGTGAAGGTGATCCGCGAGGTTCCTCTGGAGCTGGATGCCGAGGGCCAGGTGGCCGTGAAGGCGGGCGACCGGGTTCTGGTAGACATTTTCTCAGAGGCGCGGTTCGTGGATGTGATCGGGACCTCGAAGGGCCGCGGGTTTGCCGGCGTTGTGCGCCGGCACGGATTCGGCGGCGGACCGAAGTCGCACGGACATATGTTCCAGGTGCAGGGCTCGATCGGCGCCAGCAGTTTTCCGTCGCGCGTGTTCCCCGGGCAGCGCATGCCGGGGCACATGGGCGCCGAGCAGGTAACGGTCAGGAATCTGCGCATTCGCGGAATCGATCTGGAAGAGAACCTGCTGATGGTGGAGGGCGCGGTGCCCGGATCGCGGGAAGGGTATGTGCTGATCTCCAAGGCCAAGACTCCTCCGCGCGAGCGGCGTGGTTTTGCCGGGTCCGGCACGGTGGATCCGTTGAAGGCTTCGAAGAAGGCCGGCGGCAAGAGAAAATAACGAGCTATCAGCTTTCAGCTCTCAGCTAGTTTTTGCGGGAGCCAGGATGATTGCTTCACCGATGAATGAGCTGAGAGCTGATGGCTGAAAGCTGACAGCTGGTAGGAAGAAGACGATGGCAAACGTGGATGTAGTGAATTTGAACGGCGAGAAGGTGGGCTCGATTGAGCTGGCCGATGCCCTGTACGGGGCCGACCAGATCAATGAGGCGTTGCTGTGGGAGGCGGTGAAGCACTACCGCGCCACGCTGCGCCAGGGCACGCACAAGACCAAGAGCCGCACGGAAGTAGCCGGTTCGGGCAAGAAGCTGTGGAAGCAGAAGGGCACGGGCCGTGCGCGTATCGGCTCAGTGCGTTCGCCCCTGTGGCGTCACGGCTACACGGTGCATGGGCCGCAGCCGCGCAGCTACGACTACGCCTTTCCGCGCAAGAAGCTGTTGGGCGCATTGCGCTCGGCGCTGGCCTCGAAGCTGGCCGACGGCAAGCTGACGGTGGTGGATACGCTGGAGCTGAAGGATGGCAAGACCAAGCTCTACCGCGCCGCCCTGGACAAGCTGGAGGTGACGCGCACGGCGCTGCTGGTGGAAAACGGCAAGACGCTGACCAGGAACCTGCTGCTGGGCGCGCGCAACCTGGCGGGCGTGGAGCTGGTGCTGAACAACGAAGTGCATCCCTACGATCTGCTGCGCTATGAGCGGGCCATCTTCTCGACGGCCGCGATTGAGCAGCTGACGGAGATGCTGGAGAAGAACGCGTCGAAGCGCAGATTTGCTGCGCATACGGAGGCCGTCTAATGCCGACTCTCTATACCGTTATTCGCAAGCCCCTGATTACGGAAAAGGGACTGAGCGTGAAAGAGACCGAGGGCACGCTGGTGTTTGACGTGGCTCCCGACGCGACCAAGACCGAAGTCAAGAACGCGGTTGAGGCATTGTTCAAGGTAAAGGTCTCAGGCGTTCGCACCGCCAATGTGGTGGGCAAGGAACGGCGCCGGGGCAAGTTTGCCGGGTTCCGGCCGGATTGGAAGAAGGCCTACGTGCGGTTGAAGGCAGGGGAAAAGCTGCCCGAGTACGTGAGCAACCTGTAACAACAGCTTTTAGCTGTCAGCTCTCAGCCTTCAGCTTGTTTCGTGCTAGGGCGAGGGACGAGGTTAGAAGCAAAGTCAAGTTTGAGTGCGATGAGCTGAAAGCTGATAGCTGAAAGCTGAGAGCTGATCAAGGAAAAAGACGATGGCAATCAAGACATACAGACCGATCACGCCGACGTTGCGGTTTCAGACCTCGCTGGTGAATGACGACCTGACGACGGACAAGCCGCACAAGCCGCTGCTTTCGGTACGCAAGCGCACGGGCGGCCGGCGCAACACGGGCCAGTTGAGCGTTCGCCATCATGGCGGCGGTCACAAGCAGCAGCTGCGGCTCATCGATTTCAAGCGGGAGAAGTACGGCGTGCCGGGCAAAGTGGCCACGATCGAGTACGATCCCAACCGTTCGGCGCGCATCGCGCTGGTGCATTATGCAGACGGCGAGAAGCGGTACATCCTGCAGCCGGTTGGGCTGAAGGTGGGCGCGACGGTGAGCTCGGGTCCCGAGGCCGACATTCTGGTGGGGAACGCTCTGCCGCTCAAGAACATTCCTGCCGGCACGACGGTGCATGCGATTGAGTTGAGGCCGGGCAAGGGCGCGCAGATGGCGCGTTCGGCCGGAACGCAGGCCCAGCTGGTGGCCAAGGAGGGCGAGTATGCCCTGCTGAAGCTGCCCTCCGGCGAGACCCGCAAGGTGCTGGCCGAGTGCATGGCGACGATTGGCCAGGTGGGCAACACGGACCATGAGAATGTATCGATTGGCAAGGCGGGACGCAACCGCTGGAAGGGCATCCGCCCGACCAACCGCGGCGTGACGATGAACCCGGTGGACCACCCGCACGGCGGCGGCGAGGGCAAGACCTCGGGCGGCCGTCATCCGGTAACGCCGTGGGGCCAGCCGACACGCGGCTACAAGACACGCAACAACAAGCGGACCGACGCGTTTATTGTCAGCCGCCGGCAGAAGTAGAGGAGCTGGAGAGTTATGGCACGTTCGACAAAGAAGGGCCCGTTTGTGGATGCGCACCTCACGGTGAAGATCGAGGTGCTCAACCAGGCCAACGACAAGAAGGTGGTCAAGACCTGGTCGCGGCGTTCGACGATCTTTCCTGAGTTCGTGGGCCACACCATTGCGGTGCACAACGGCAAGAAGTTCATCCCGGTGTACGTGACGGAAAACATGGTGGGTCACAAGCTGGGCGAATTTGCGCCGACGCGCACGTTCAAGGGACACACCGGGGGCAGCAAGGCCGCCGAAGCGGGCGCCAAGCCGCGGTAAGAGAAGCAGCTTTCAGCTGTCAGCTATCAGCCTTCAGCTTGATCGAGGCGGAACGGGCGGCAGCTCACGAGCAGATGGATACGGAGTTTGGCGCACTGAGGCCAGGATCCGGCAGGACGAAGCTGAGAGCTGGAAGCTGAAGGCTGAAAGCTCAGGTATGAGGAAGAGACAATGGCAGTCGAGACAAGGGAATACCGGGCCGAGGCCAAGTTCCAGCGCGTGTCGCCGCAAAAGGCGCGGCTGGTTCTGGACCTGATCAAGGGCCTGGGGGTGGAGCAGGCGCTGACCACAGCGGCCTTTACGAAGAAGCGGATCGCCCCGGTGATTCACAAGCTGTTGACCTCGGCGGTGGACAACGCCAAGTATGTATCGGGCGAGCAGGGCATCGATCTGGACGTAGACAATCTCTACGTGAAGACGGCCCTGGCCAACGACGGGCCGCGCATGAAGCGCATTCGTCCGGCGCCGATGGGGCGGGCGTACCGCTACCAGCGCAGGCTGACGCACATTGTGCTGACGGTCGCCGAGCGTTCGACGGGCGCGCACCTGGTAACCAAGGTCGAGGAGCCGAAGGCGGAAGTTGCGGCGCCGAAGGCGGCAGCGAAGAAGACGGCGGCCAAGAAGACGGCAGCGAAGAAGGCCGAGAAGCCGCAGGCAGCGGCCAAGACGGCAACCAAGAAAAAGGCCAGCAGCAAGGCCTAAGAGGTTTGAGGAAAAGCATATGGGACAGAAAGTCCATCCTTACGGATTCCGGCTGGGAGTGAACAAGCCGTGGCGTTCGCGCTGGTTCACCGAGCGCGACTTTGACAAGCTCCTGGTTGAGGACGTGAAGCTCAAGGCCGAACTGCGCGAGAAGCTGAAGGCCGCGGGCGTCAGCTCGGTAGAGATCGAGCGGCCGGGCAACAAGCTGCGCTTTCTCATCCGCACGGCTCGTCCGGGCATCGTGATCGGCCGCAAGGGCGCCGAGATCGAAAAGCTGAAGGCCGATCTGGGCAAGCGCACCAACCGCGACGTGTTCATTGACATCATGGAAGTGAACAAGCCGGAGCTGGACGCGCAACTGGTCTCAGAGAACATCGCGCTGCAGCTGGAAAAGCGCGTGAGTTTCCGCAGGGCGATGCGCAAGAGCGTGGATTCGGCGCTGCGCTTCGGCTGCAAGGGCATCAAGGTTCGCGTATCAGGCCGGTTGAACGGCAATGAAATCGCGCGGTCGGAGTGGTATTTGCAGGGGCGTTTGCCGCTGCACACGCTGCGCGCCGATATTGACTACGGATTCACCGAGGCGCACACCACCTACGGCGTAATCGGGGTCAAGACCTGGATTTACCGCGGCGATATCTACGAGCAGAAGCGCCGTCAGCCGGCAGCGGTGGGGACGTCGGTGTTCTAGAGGCAGCCGACAGCTGACAGCGAACCGCTGACGGCTGGGTGGCTCCGGGAAGAAATGAACTGTTAGCTGTTGGCCGTGAGCTGTCAGCTGCTTTTACGAGGGTTTCGTTATGTTGATGCCAAAGAAGGTGAAGTACCGCAAGCAGCAGAAGGGCAAGAGGCGGGGCAAGGCCTGGCGCGGATCGACTCTGTCGTTTGGGGAATACGGCTTGAAGGTGCTGGAGTGCGGCTATATTACGGACCGGCAGATTGAAGCCAGCCGTATCGCCATGACCCGTTTCATCAAGCGCGGCGGCAAGATCTGGCTTCGCCTGTTCCCGGACAAGCCGATCACGAAGAAGCCGGCCGAAGTGAGAATGGGATCGGGCAAGGGCGCGCTGGATCATTGGGTGGCGGTGGTGCGGCCGGGCAAGATCCTCTTCGAGATGGAAGGGGTGGCTCCGGATGTTGCCGAGGAAGCAATGCGGCTGGCGTCAAACAAGCTGCCGCTGAGGACGAAGTTTGTGATGCGGCCGGGCGCGGTCAAGCCCGAGGCAGCGGCGAAGTAGGAATACAGCTTTCAGCTGTCAGCCTTCGGCTCTGCGCTCTTCATGCTGAATCGAAGAGCCGGGCACAAGCTGGATGAGGCTGGAAGTGAGGAGTCAGGAAAAAGAGATGGAACTGGAAAAGATTCGCAATCTGAGCGACGAAGAACTGGCGCACCACGAGAAGACGACGGCCGAGCAGTTGTTCCGGCTGAGGTTTCAGGTCGCCCTGGGGCAGAACGACGGAGTGAAGAAGCTCCGGCAACTGCGCAAGGAGATCGCTCAAGTGAAGACCGTGGCGCGCGAGCGGCAGCTCAGCATCCGCGGAGCGGCCAGCGATGCGGCAGCAACAACGAAGGGAGCCAGCTAAGTCATGACGACGACTGAAGTGGTACAGGCGCCCGCCGCGGTGGGCGCCCGGCGCAACGAGAAGGTAGGCCAGGTGGTCTCAACCAAGATGCAGAAGACCATTGTGGTCGAGGTTGAGATGCGCAAGGCGCACGCGAAGTACAAGCGGATCGTGCGCAGCACCAAGAAGTTTTATGCCCACGACGAGCAGAGTTCGGCGCGGATGGGCGATGTGGTGCGCATCCGGGAGACGCGTCCGCTGAGCAAGCTGAAGCGGTGGTCACTGGAAGAGATTGTGCGGCGTTCGACGCTTGGACAGATCGAGGACGCTGCGCCCAAGGCGGACGAACTGGCTGCGAAGTAGCGCGAGCGAGGTAAGGAGAGCAACCCATGGCAGTGCAAATGAGAACCATGCTCGCGGTGGCCGACAACTCCGGCGCGCGCAAGCTGCAAGTGATTCTGCCACTCGGCGGAGGTTTGGGCAAGAAGGCCGGCCTTGGCGACGTGGTAACGGCCGCGGTGAAGGAAGCCTCGCCGGACGGTACGGTGAAGAAGGGCAAAGTGGTGAAGGCGGTCATTGTGCGTACGCGCAAGGAGCACCGGCGCCGGGACGGGACGTATATCCGGTTTGACGAAAACGCGGCGGTGGTAATCAACGACACCAACGAGCCGGTAGGGACGCGTGTTTTTGGACCGGTGGCCCGCGAGCTGCGCGAGAAGAAGTTTTTGAAGATTGTTTCACTGGCGCCGGAAGTTGTGTAAGAGCAGCTTTTAGCTCTCAGCTTTCAGCTCGATTGTGGTGGAGCGGACGCGGTGGGCGAGAGCGAAAGAGTTTGATGTTGGAAGAACAAAGCTGACGGCTGAAAGCTGATGGCTGCATTTGGAGATTTTGATGCCGAGTTTGAATATTCATCGCAACGATACGGTCAAGGTGCTTACGGGCTCGGACCGCGGCAAGACAGGCCGCGTGCTGCGCGTCTTCCCTGACAAGGGCACGGTGCTTGTGGAGCACGTGCGGGTGGTCAAGAAGACGGTATCGAGCAAGCAGGGGCAGCGGACCAAGGGCGGCATCGCCGAGCAGGAGTCGCCGATCAATGTATCCAACGTGATGCTGGTTTGCCCCAATTGCGGGCCGGTGCGCGTGGGCTACAAGGCCGAGGGCGACACCAAGGTGAGGGTTTGCCGCAAGTGCGGGCAGACGCTGCCGACCAAGGTGAAGTAGTCAGCTTTTAGCTTTTAGCTATCAGCTTTTATCTTCGGCGGCCGAGAGACAGGCGGCTGAGGCAAGACAAATCGGAGCTTGTTTCCGGGTGTTTATTAGGCCGGAAGAAGCTAACAGCTCATAGCTAGAAGCTAACGGCTGTTTTTGAACCCTTCCGCAACGGTAAACGGCGAGCTGCGGCGAGCCACTCCGACACCGGAAGAAAGAGAGCAGAGAGCAATGGCGGCAAGACTGAGAGAGAAGTACGACAAGGAGATCAAGCAGGCTCTGAAGAAGGAGCTGGGACTTGAGAACTCAATGGCCGTGCCCAGGCTGGTGAAGGTTGTGATCAACATGGGCTTGGGCGAGGCGACGCAGAACACCAAGCTGCTGGACCCTCTGGTTGCCGACCTGGCGCAGATCGCCGGGCAGAAGCCGGTGACGACCAAGGCCAAGAAGTCGATTGCGGCCTTCAAGGTGAGGGCGGGCATGTCGATTGGCGCGATGGTGACGCTGCGCCAGGACAAGGCATACGAGTTTCTGGATCGTTTGATTTCGACGGCGCTGCCGCGGGTGCGCGACTTCCGCGGAGTTTCGACGAAGAGTTTCGATGGGCGCGGCAACTACACGCTGGGCCTGCGCGATCAGCTGATCTTCCCGGAGATTGACTACTCCAAGGTGGAGAAGCTGAAGGGAATGAACATCACGATTGTGACCACGGCCAAGGACGACAACGGGGCCCGCGCGCTGCTGAAGCATTTTGGAATGCCCTTCCGTGTGGGCGCGTAAGAACAGCTATCAGCCATCAGCTTTTAGCTATTAGCTCGATCGAGGTTGGACGGGCGACAGAGGCAAAACGAATTTGGGTTTGTTCCGCGGGCATGGGATTTCATTCATCAGGGAGCAAGCTAAGAGCTAAAGGCTAAGAGCTGATAGCTGCTATGAAGAGGGTTTATGGCAACCACTGCAAAACGAGTAAAAGACGCGCGGAAGCCGAAGTTCAGCTGCCGCAAGCACAACAGGTGCCAGCTTTGCGGGCGGCCGCGCGGGTTTCTGCGCAAGTTTGGAGTGTGCCGTCTGTGTTTCCGGGCGCTTGCGCTGAAGGGCGAGATTCCCGGCGTCGTGAAGTCGAGCTGGTAAGAAGCAGCTTTTAGCTCCCAGCATTTAGCTGTCAGCTCATCAGTGCGAATTCGATGAGTGTTGTTTCAGCGAGATGGGCTAGAAGCTAAGGGCTAGAAGCTAGTAGCTGTTTTACATTCCCGCTGGTTTCCGTTTTGGCGGACGAACGGGGAATGAAGGAGAAGGAATGAGTCTGACCGACCCAGTAGCAGATTTTCTGGCGCGGATCCGGAATGCGATCCGGGCGCGTCATCAGAAGCTGGATGTACCGGCTTCGAAGCTGAAGACCGAGATTGCCCGCATCCTCAAGGAGGAGGGGTACATTTCGAATTACAAGACGCAGGAAGAGGAAGGCAAGCTGATTCTGCGCGTGTATTTGAAGTACGGCGGAACGGAAGCGGCCATCCGCGATCTGGCGCGCATCTCGCGTCCGGGCTGCCGCGTGTATATCGGCCATGACGAGATCAAGCGGGTGCAGGGCGGCCTTGGGATCTCAATCATGACGACGCCGAAGGGTGTAATGACCGGTCGCCAGGCCCGCCGTGAAGGCGTGGGCGGCGAGCTGTTGTGTGAAGTCTGGTAGGTAAAGCTAACAGCTAACAGTTAAAGACTGGAAACTGTGAGCTGTTCGCTGGCAACTGTGGGCTGTTTTTGGGCTGCAGTGGAACGCATGGGCGTTAAGGCCCTGGCGGGACTCGCAAGCCACGAGAAGGATTGAATCAATGTCGCGAATTGGTAAGAAGCCGATCCCGCTGCCAGCGGGCGTGAAGTATAAGGTTGAGGGCAACACGGTTCTGGTTGAGGGTCCCAAGGGCAAGGTTTCAGCGTTGATTGCCGACGGCATCACGCTGGAGACGAAGGATGGGGTTCTCAACGTGATTCGCGAGAGCGACAAGTATGCCGCGGTGCATGGTCTGACGCGGGCGCTGGTGTTCAACGCGGTGCATGGCGTGACCGAGGGCTGGAAGAAGGAACTGGATATTGTGGGCATCGGTTATCGCGCCGAGTTGAAGGGCAAGGGCACGGTGGTTTTCACGCTGGGCTACTCGCACCCGATTGAAGTTCCGCTGCCGACGGGCATTGATGTGGCGATCGATCCGAAGATGACGCATTTGACGGTCTCGGGCATCGATCGGCAGAAGGTGGGTCAGGTGGCCGCGGATATGCGTTCGCTGCGCAAGCCCGATCCTTACAAGAACAAGGGCGTGCGGTACTCGGACGAGAAGCTGAAGAAGAAGGCCGGCAAGACGGGATCTAAGTAAGCTGACAGCGAACAGCTGACAGGGGACAGTTACCGGGAGTGAGAACTTGCTGTTAGCTGTGAACTGTTAGCTGTTGACTGAATTAACCGAACGGGATCGCGGGGCGGTTCCGCCGATAGGTGAGAGAGACCATGATTACGCAGACGAAGAGAAACGCAATCCGCCAACGCATTCACGCACGCATCCGGGCCAAGCTATCGGGCACGGCGGAACGGCCGCGGCTGAACGTGTACAGGTCAGTGGGCCACATTTACGCGCAGGTGATTGACGACCAGACGGGGACGACGCTGGTGTCGGCGTCTTCAATCAAATTGAAGACGGGCGGCAACGTGGCGGCGGCCAAGGAGATCGGCAAGGCCGTGGCCGAGAAGGCAGTGGCGCAGGGGATCAAGAAGGTGGTATTCGATCGCGGCGGGTTCCTGTATCACGGGCGCATCAAGGCATTGGCCGATGCGGCGCGTGAGGCGGGGCTGGAATTCTAGGAGCAGCTATCAGCTATTAGCTTTCAGCTATTAGCTTATCGTGCTGAGTCGAACGGCTTTGTTTTAGCGAGATGAGCTAAGAGCTAAAAGCTAGAAGCTCAAAAAGAGACGAGAGAGCAATGACGATGTTGAAGAAGAAAATCGATGCCAACCAGTACAACCTGAAGGATCAGGTGGTGGCCATCAATCGCGTGACCAAAGTGGTGAAGGGCGGCAAGAACATGTCGTTTGCCGCGCTGGTGGTAGTGGGTGATGCCGCCTCGGGCGTTGTGGGCCACGGTTCGGGCAAGGCCAAGGAAGTTCCCCAGGCGATTCGCAAGGGGATCGAAGCGGCCAAGAAGAATCTGATCCGGGTGAACTTGACCGAGACCACGATTCCTCACCTGGTGCTGGGACATTACGGCGCGGGGCAGGTGCTGCTGAAGCCCGCGCCTGAAGGCACGGGCGTGATTGCCGGCGGCGCGGTGCGCGCGGTGATGACGTCGGCCGGCGTGCAGAACGTGCTGACCAAGAGCCTGGGTTCGCCGAATCCGCACAACGTAGTGAAGGCCACGTTTAACGCGCTGACGCAGTTGCGCGATCGCGCGGATGTGGCCAACATGCGCGGCAAGACCGTGGAGGAGCTTTAGGCCATGGCAGAGACGAAGATGATTCGCATTGAGTATTACCGGTCAAAGAACTCGACGCCGACCAAGCACAAGCTGGTGGTGAAGGGTCTTGGGTTTACGCGTCTCAACCAGATTGTGGAGCGCGTGGATAACGAATCGATTCGCGGCATGGTGAAGACTGTTCCGCATCTGGTTCGGATTTTGGAAGACTAATCGGGTTGTAGACCCGATGGCTCTCAGCCTTCAGCTTTCAGCTCTCAGCTTCATCGTGCTGAGTGAAAGATGATTGACGGAGCGCAGAAAGAGCTGAAAGCCAGGCGCTAACGGCTGCAGGCTGGCAAGGAACGCGAGTCGCCGGGGATCAACTCTGGCGGCGCTACAGCGAGGGGAACATGGCAAAGAATCTATCGAATTTACGGGCGCCCAGGAATGCCAATACGGCGCGCAAGCGTGTCGGCCGCGGTATGGGATCCGGCATGGGCAAGACGTCAGCGCGCGGCCATAAGGGCCAGGGATCGCGGTCGGGCTTCAGCCTGATGCGCGGCTTTGAGGGCGGCCAGATGCCGCTGCACCGGCGGCTGCCGAAGCGCGGATTTACGAACATCTTCCGCACCGAGTACACGGTGGTGAACCTGGACCGGATCGCGGCCCTGGTGACGGATGCACCGGTTACGGAGATTGCGCTGGAAGACTATAAGAAGCTTGGTTTGTCGTCGAGCAAGCGGGCACTGATCAAGGTTCTTGGTTCGGGCGAGCTGACTTCGGCGATCACGATCCACGCGCACAAGTTTTCAAAGTCGGCAGTGGAGAAGATCGAGAAGGCCGGCGGCAAGGCCGTGGTTCTTGGCGGCCCAGTGGAGCCTGCGGCGGCGTAAAAAGGGGCCGGGCGGTTCTTCGATGTCTCATGATGTGAGAGATGGGGGAGCGCACGGCCAGCAGTTCGCAGAGGTGTGACGGCCCGCATATCCGGTGTTTCCCGCTTTCTGTACACTCATCTGGATATCGGGAGATGCTCTAAGATGAAGTAGCAGAAAGATTCGAGTGGCGGAAAACGCCCTGAAGCGGAAAACCAAACATGCTTGAGAAGTTTCTCAATATCTTCCGGATTCCCGACCTGCGCAAGCGGGTGCTTTTCACGCTCGGCATACTGGCTGTGTATCGTCTGGGCGCCCACATTCCCACGCCCGGCGTGAACACGCAGATGCTGGCGCAACTGTTTAATTCGCAGAGCGGCGGCGCACTGGGCCTGATGGACCTGTTCGGCGGGGGCAACCTGCGCCGCATGACGGTTTTTGCGCTGGGCATCATGCCCTACATCACGGCGTCGATCATCTTCCAGCTTCTGACGGTGGTGTATGAGCCGCTGGCGCGCATCCAGAAGGAAGGCGAGCTGGGCCGGCGCAAGATTACGCAGTGGACCCGCTATATGACGGTGGTTCTGGCCGGCCTTCAGTCGATCGGCATCGCGCTGATGCTGACCAAGGGCGGCATGGTTCTGAACCCCGGCCCGGGCTTTGTTTTGATGACGGTGCTGACGCTGACGACCGGCTCGGCCTTCATCATGTGGCTGGGCGAGCAGATTACGGATCGCGGCATCGGCAACGGGATGAGCCTGCTGATTTTTGCCGGCATTATTGCCGGCCTGCCGCGGGGCGTGGGCGACCTGGTGCAGAAGGTGCAGACGAACGCCTGGGGCACGCTGACGATTTTTGCCGTGCTGCTGCTGGTTTTGGGCATGGTGGCCGTGGTGGCTTTCATCGTATTTGTGGAGCGCAGCGAGCGGCGCATTCCGATTCAGAGCGCGCGGCGCATTGTGGGCCGCAGGATGATGGGCGGCCAGTCGAGCCATCTGCCTTTGAAGGTGAACTCGGGCGGCGTGATGCCGGTGATCTTCGCCAGCTCCATTCTGTCGGTTCCGCTGATGATCGGGCAGATGGATTTTGTGAAGAACTCGCGCTTCCTCGATCCGATTGTGCAGTCTCTGCAGCCGGGCTATCCCTGGTACGAGACGCTGTACATTCTGGGCATCATCTTCTTTGCGTACTTCTACATTTCGATCATCATGAAGCCGGACGACATTGCCGACAACTTCCGCAAATCGGGCTCATTCATTCCCGGAATCCGCCCTGGCAAGCGTACGTCCGACTTCATCAACGACATCCTCACGCGGATCACGCTGGTGGGTGCGGTTTATCTGATTATCATTTCGCTGGTGCCGACCTTCCTGATTTCCGGCATCCGATTTGACAAATTGTTCCTTGTGGGGCGGTTCTTTGAGAGCCTTCCGGCATGGGCAACGCATGGTTTGGGGGTCAACTTCTACTTTGGCGGCACCTCACTGTTGATTGTTGTGGGTGTGGCCATGGATACCGTCAACCAGATCGAATCGCAGCTGATCATGCGGCATTATGACGGCTTTTCCCCGCGCTCCGGTCGCATAAGGGGAAGGAAAACCTGGTAATGTCTTCATCAGTAAGTGCGGTGCAAAGTGGCCGGGCGACGGAATTAAAAACCGTCCCCGGCCCAATTCTTTTGTTGGGCGCGCCGGGCGTGGGCAAGGGAACCCAGGCCAAGGAACTCGTGAAGATCTGGGCAATTCCACAGATCTCGACCGGTGATTTGTTACGCACCAATGTGGCCCAGGGCACGAGCCTGGGTCGGGTAGCCAAGGAGATCATGGGTCGCGGGGAACTGGTACCGGACTCGCTGGTGAATGAGATGGTTGCGGTGCGCCTGCAGCAGCCCGACACCGTGAACGGCTATATTCTGGATGGTTTTCCGCGAACCCTGGGGCAGGCGGGCTGGCTGGACGGGCGGCTGGCGGCGCAGGGGACGGGTCTGCCGGTGGTTGCTGTCAGCATCCAAGTGGACTATAATCAGTTACTGCGCCGTATTACCGGGCGCAGGAATTGCCCTGTCTGCCAGAGCATCTACAACGTCTTCGTCAAGCCGCCCCAAAAGGATGGTTTTTGCGACGCAGACGGAGCGGCTCTGGTCCAGCGTGCCGATGACACGGAGACGGTTTTCGCTGAGCGCATGCGCGCTTACGGAGCATTAACCACGCCTGTTGTGGAGCACTATCGGGTCCAAGGGCGATTTGCAGAAGTGGATGGAGACCGGCCGATCAGCATGATTGCGGCCGGAATTGTCACCGCTGTGGAGCGGTTGAGGAAGTAGTTGTCTAGCAGACAGCTAACAGCTGACAGTCGCCGGTTTCCAGCGGGGGCGACCTGGAACTGTTAGCGGTTCGCTGTTCTCTGAGAGCTGGTTGAGTGGCAGTAGTACTGAAGTCGTCGCAGGAGATCGAGAAGATGCGCCGGGCGGGCCGGGTGGTTCGCGAGGCGCTGGAACTGGTGCGCGGGCTGGTGAAGCCGGGCGTCACGACGCTCGATCTGGAGAATGCGGCAGAGGCCCGGATCAAGGATCTGGGAGCGAAGCCGGCATTCAAGGGATATCACGGATTTCCCTGCGTGTTGTGCACCTCAGTCAACAGCGAGGTGGTGCATGGCATTCCATCGCAGAAGCGCGTCCTGAAGGAAGGGGACATTGTTTCAGTGGATTGCGGGGCGGTGGTGGATGGGTTCTACGGCGATGCGGCGATTACGGTGGCCGTGGGCGAGAAGATCGACCCGGATACGGCCCGGTTGCTGCGGGTAACGGAAGCGTCGTTGCAGGCAGGCATTGCCGCAGTGAAGCCAGGGGCGACCCTGGGCGATGTGGGCGCCGCGGTGCAGGGCGTGGTGGAAGCCGAGGGTTTCTCGGTAGTAAGGGATTTTGTGGGCCATGGGATCGGCTCGCGAATGCACGAAGATCCGCAAGTGCCGAATTTTGGCGAGGCGGGGCGGGGCATGAAGCTGAAGGCAGGGATGGTGATTGCCATTGAGCCGATGGTGAATGCCGGCAAGCCGGAAGTGGTTGTGCTGGAAGATGGCTGGACAGCAGTGGCCGCCGATGGAAGCATGAGTGCTCACTTTGAGCACACGGTTGCGGTTACGGCGACCGGGTCAAGAATTCTGACCGATTAGGCAATTCGGTCCAAAGAAACAAGGGCACGAGCGTGCCCAGAAGCGGGATGCAGTTTGTCGAAGGAAGACGCGATTGAGGTCATGGCAGTGGTCACCGAGACCCTGCCCAACGCCATGTTCAAGGTCAAACTCGAGAACAATCACGAGGTATTGACCCATGTTTCGGGAAGGATGCGGAAGAACTTCATCCGTATTTTGCCTGGGGACCGCGTGGCGGTGGAGTTGAGTCCCTACGATCTGAATCGCGGGCGAATTGTTTACCGCTATAAATAGCTGACAGTTGACAGCCAACAGTTTGAAGGAAGGGCAGCAGAAATGAAGGTTCGTGCATCAGTGAAGAAGATTTGCGTGAAATGCAAGGTCATCACCCGCCGTGGGGTGGTAAGGGTGATCTGCGAGAACGCAAAGCACAAGCAGCGCCAGGGCTAGTTGAGTCTGGCGGTCTGCGGAGTTCTCCATTGCCCGTAGGGCAAGGGGCTAGTTAGCTGGAGTCAAGGCTTGCGATGAACCCCGGGAGATTGATCCGCTTAACCCGTGCGAACCGGCGAGAGGCCGGGGGCACACAACCGCAGTCACAAAGGAACCGGAATGGCACGTATTGCAGGCGTGGATCTGCCCCGCAACAAGCAGGCACGGATCGCGCTGACATACATTTTCGGGATCGGTGATCCGCGCGCGCTGAAGATTCTGGAGAAGGCGAATGTGGATGCCTTCAAGAAAGTCCAGGATCTGGGCGAGGACGAGGTCAACCGCATCCGTCAGGTAATTGAGGACGAGGGGAACGTGGAGGGCGACCTGCGCAAGGACGTCCAGATGCACATCAAGCGCCTCATCGACATTCAGAGTTATCGCGGAACCCGCCACCGGCGGTCGCTGCCGGTGCATGGCCAGCGCACGCACACCAACGCACGCACCCGCAAGGGCCCGCGCAAGGGTACGGTAGCCGGCAAGAAGAAAGCGACGGGTAAAACCTAATGGCGAAACCAGAGCAGAAAGCCGGAGGCAAAGCCGGCAAGAACAAGAAGTTCAAGAAGCGCGAACGCAAGAACGTGCCGTTTGGCATTGCGCACGTTCAGGCGACGTTCAACAACACGATTGTGACGATCACCGACCAGGTGGGCAACACGCTGAGCTGGAAGAGTTCGGGTTCGCTGGGTTTCCGCGGTTCGCGCAAGGGCACGCCCTTCGCGGCGCAGCAGGCGGCCTCAAACGCAGCCAGCATGGCGCGCGATCACGGTCTGCGCGCGGTGGATGTGCGGGTTTCGGGACCTGGTTCGGGTCGCGAGTCGGCAATTCGCGCGTTGGCGGCGGCGGGCATTGAAGTTCGCTCGATCCGCGACGTGACGCCGGTTCCGCATAACGGGTGCCGTCCGCCGAAGAGACGGCGCGTGTAAGAACGAGCTATTAGCTTTCAGCCGTCAGCTTTCAGCTTCTTTGTGCCACGTAAGGGCACGGACTTTCCGAAGCGAGAACAAGCCGGGGGCTGATAGCTGAGAGGTAGAAGCTAAACCGGGCCGGGACGAAGTCCTCAAGGGACGTAAACCGGCCGTCATCCGAAGTCAGGAGAAGAAATGGCACGTTATACCGGAGCAGTGTGCAGGCTTTGCCGTCGTGAAGCCACCAAACTTTTTTTGAAGGGCACGAAGTGCCTGAGTGACCGTTGCCCGCTGGAGAAGCGCAACTTTCCTCCCGGCCAGCACGGCAAGGATCGCAAGGCCAAGATTGTGGGCTACGGCCTGCAACTGCACGAGAAGCAGAAGGCCAAGCGTATGTACTTCACGCTGGAAGGCCAGTTCCGTGAGTACTACGAGAAGGCCAACCGCGCACAGGGCGTTACTGGCGAATTGCTGATTCAGCAGTTGGAGCGGCGTTTGGATAACGTGGCATTCCGGCTGGGATTTGCAATCTCTCGCCGGCAGGCGCGCCAGGTGGTTCGCCACGGGCATGTGAGCGTCAACGGCCGCAAGGTCAATATTCCGTCGTACCAGGTAAACGTGGGCGATGTGATTGCGATTCGTGAGGCCGCCAAGAAGCTGATCATCGTGGAGCAGGGCGCGCAGTACGCGGCGCAGAACCCGGTGCCTTCGTGGCTGGAAGCAAATTTTGACACGCTCACGGGCCGGATTTTGCATCTGCCCAAGCGCGCGGACGTCAACCTGCCGATCAACGAGCAGCTGATCGTGGAACTGTACAGCAAGTAACGCAGCAGGCAGCTGACAGCAGACAGCTAACAGTCACCGCGTTCTTACTGTTAGCTGTCAGCTGTGCCCTGCCGGCTGAATTTCAAACGAAGGAGAACTTGCACGGCCGCCGCAAAATGCATCGCGACGATCAGCCGGGCGGGAAACGAGACAAGCATATGCTTTGGAGAGGATTTCAAAAGCCGAAGCGTTTGGCAGTGGATGCCGAGACGCTCACGGACACATTCGGCAAGTTCAGCGCCCAGCCATTTGAGCGCGGATTTGGCACAACGATCGGCAACGCGCTGCGCCGCACCCTGTTGAGTTCGATCGAGGGCGCCGCAGTGACGGCGATTCGCATTGAAGGCGTATTGCACGAGTTCCAGTCGATCACGGGCGTGGTTGAAGACGCGACCGACATTATCCTGAACCTGAAGCAGGTTCCGTTCAAGCTGGCAGGGGAAGGCCCCAAGGCGCTTTATCTGCGCGCCGACCAGCCCGGCGTTGTGACGAGCGGCATGATTGAAGCCGACGGCGACGTTGAGATCCTGGACAAGAACATCTATTTGGCCACGCTGTCAGAAGGCGGCAAGCTGGACATGGAGATGCGCCTGAAGCGCGGGCGCGGCTATATCTCCGCGGACAAGAACTTCGATGCCGACCTGGGCCTTGGATTTATTCCCGTGGATTCAGTTCACTCGCCGGTTCGCCGCGTGAACTATGTGGTGGAGGCCGCGCGTCTTGGCCAGATCACAGACTACGACAAGCTGACGCTTGAAGTGTGGACGAACGGCGCTGTGTTGCCGGCCGATGCGGTTGGCCTGGCGGCGAAACTGCTGAAGGACCACATGAATATCTTCATCAACTTCGAGGAGGAAATCGAAGCGGAAGCGCGCGGCGAAGAGACCCGCGGCCTGCTGCGCAACGATAATCTGAACCGGAGCGTTGAAGAGCTTGAGCTCTCGGTGCGCAGCTACAACTGCCTGAAGAACGCCAACATACAGACGATTGGCGAACTGGTGCAGAAGACTGAAGCCGAGATGCTGAAGACGAAGAATTTTGGCCGCAAGAGCCTGAACGAGATCAAGGAAATCCTGGCCCAGATGGGTCTCTCGCTGGGCATGAAGATTGACGAGAACGGCAACGCAGTTCCTGGACCGACGAGCATTCCGCCCGCCGCCGCACTGGCCGCCAGCTATGGCCGTTACGACGACGAGGACGAGCCGCTGGACTCAGTGGATCTGCAATTGCCGACAGAGACTGAGAACTTCTAAAAGCAGCTTCCAGCTATTAGCCTTTAGCTTTTAGCTCTTCAGTGCGAGAACCAAAGGCTGGTTCTCCCGCGATGGGGCTAGAGGCTAGTAGCCCAGGAGCTAAAAGCTAATCGAAAGAGAGTTTCATCATGCGCCATCGCAATGCAGGATTCAAGCTCGGACGTAACACCAGCCACCGCCGCGCGCTGCTGCGGAACCTGGTTACGTCTGTCATTATCGAGGACCGGGTGGAAACGACCGTGGCCAAGGCCAAAGCCGTGCGTCCGCTGGTTGAAAAGATGATCACCCTGGGCAAAAAGGGCGACGTTCATTCGCGTCGCCAGGCGCTCAGTTTTCTGATGACCGACAAGTCAGTGGAGCGGCTGTTTGACACCGTGGCGCCGCGCTACGGCGATCGGCAGGGCGGCTACTTGCGCATTGTGCGGACCGGATTCCAGAAGGGCGACGGGGCCGAGAAGGCCTTCATCGAACTGCTGGGCGCCGAGAAGCAACTGGACGCGAAGCGCCAGAAGCGCGAGGACACCAAGGCGAAGAAGCGGGCCGAGTTGGAGAAGCAACTGGAAGAGCAGAAGCAGGAAGACAGCAAGGAAGACGCCGCGTAAGAGCGGCTTTGCTGGGAGCTTTCACTTCTGGGAACAAAGCAGGCACGAGCGACCGTTGCGGCGGACGCTTGTGCCTGCTTTTTTTGCGGTGATTGTGACCTTCGAATGGAGTAGAAGATTTTCCGTAACGGTGTAAACCGAAGCCTTGCCGGCTTTCTACCCCTCCGGCTGGCAAACGCGAAATGGATGGAGCGCGGAAGTCCAGGGTAAAGGCGAGAATGCCAGCCGGGAGAAATGGTGTGGAGCTATCGCACGAGGCGCTTGGGGCGGAAGAGGCGCATAAAGAGGTAGACAAAAAGCTGGAGCGTGATGGCGCCGCAGCAGTCGATGAGCACGTCCCAGGGCGAGCCGTTGCGATTGGGCAGGTAGGCTTGATGCCACTCGTCGCAACTAGCCACGAGGGCGGTTCCGAGCAGCCCGAGAAGGGCGTCATGCAGAAACCGGGAGTGGCGGAGGGTCATCCACCAGGCGCGCAGCCACGTGAGCCCTATCAGGCCATAGCCGATAAAGTGGCCGGACTTGCGGATGGCGATATGCACGACGTCCCATTGAGCGCTGCTTACGGGGCCGAAGATGGCCTCAAAGAGCACACGCAAGGGATGACTTGTCTGGTCTGCGCCGAAGGCCTCAGAGGATTCGATAAAGATGAGCGCGATGCCAATGGCGACAGGCAACCAGGCGCTCATCCAATAACTCAGGTCGCGGAGTCGGAATGGCCTTACCGATCCTGGCACTGGCTCGGGACTTCTGCGGTGTAAGCTTTGCAGCAATCTGCCCCCTGTATGAGATCGTGAAAAGGCTTTCGCCGGGAGAACGCTTTACTCGACGCGGTAGTTGGGCGCTTCGCGGGTGATGATGACGTCATGGACATGGCTCTCGCGCAGGCCGGCGCCGGAGATGCGCACAAACTGTGCTTTCTCCTGCAATTCGGCAATGGTGCTGCAACCGAGATAGCCCATGCCGGAGCGCAGGCCGCCGACGAGTTGGAAGACCATGGACTCAAGCTGGCCGCGGTACGGTACGCGCCCCTCAATGCCCTCGGGGACAAACTTGGCGAGGCGATTCTGGCTGGCGCGCTCGCGCTGGACGACACCCTCAGTGCCCATCTCGGCGCTGGCGAGGTCGGCGGTGCTTTGGAAGTAGCGTTCACCGGAGCCCTGGCTCATGGCGGTGAGCGAACCCATGCCGCGATAGCTTTTGAAACTGCGCCCCTGGTAGAGGATGGTTTCGCCGGGACTCTCATCGACGCCGGCAAAGAGCGAGCCGATCATGACGGAGCTGGCACCGGCGGCGATGGCCTTGGTGATCTCGCCTGAGTACTTGATGCCGCCGTCGGCGATGACGGGAATGTTGTGCTCGCGGCCGGCGCGGGCAGCCTCGGCGATGGCGGTGACCTGGGGCATGCCGGCGCCGGTGACCATGCGGGTGGTGCAGATGGAGCCGGGGCCGATGCCGACCTTGATGGCGTCAGCGCCGGCGTGGATGAGGGCCAATGCGCCCTCATAGGTGGCGACGTTGCCGGCGAGGAGGCCGACGTTGGGGAAGGCCTTCTTGACCTCGCGCACGGCTTCAAGGACGCGGGAGGAGTGGCCATGGGCAGAGTCGATGGCGAGAACGTCTACACGGGCGCGTACCAATTCTGCGGCGCGCTCGAGGTAGTCGCCGGTTGCTCCGATGGCTCCGCCCACGCGGAGACGGCCCTGGTCGTCCTTGCTGGCCATGGGATATTTGAGCTTCTTCTGGATGTCCTTGACCGTGATGAGGCCCTTGAGATTGTATTGATCGTCGACGACGAGGAGCTTTTCAACGCGGTGCTTGTGGAGGATGAGCTCGGCTTCTTCGAGGGTTGTGCCGACGGGAACCGTGATCAGGTTCTCCTTGGTCATGACGTCGCCGACGGGAATGTCAGTGCGGTTTTCAAAGCGGAGGTCGCGATTGGTGAGGATGCCGACAAGCCGCTTGCCCTGCGTGACCGGGACGCCGGAGATCTTGTAACGGCGCATGACTTCAAGCGCGTCGCCGATCATCTGGTCGGGGCCGATGGTGACGGGGTCCACAATCATGCCGCTCTCAGAGCGCTTGACCTTATCGATCTCACCGGCCTGGTCAACGATGGTGAGGTTGCGATGAACGACCCCGATGCCACCGTGCTGAGCCATGGCGATGGCCATGCGGGACTCAGTGACGGTGTCCATGGCGGAGGAAAGCAGCGGAGTGTTCAGTGTGATTTCGCGAGTCAACTGGGTCTGTGTGCTGACCTGGACGGGCACAACGTCGCTGTAGGCAGGAATCAGCAACACATCATCGAAGGTGAGGGCTTCAGGTAAGTTTTTGGCTAGCATATGCTCTGATGCGCCTGGCAGGCCAGGATTCGAGACCCCGGCGCGACAGGCGCTTGAAGACTATTGTAGCGGAGGGGGCTGGGGAAAGGGTGCACGCGGGGCGGCGGGACCGTAGCGCTGGTGGTCTGGTTGGCGGGAAGCATTGATTCTGCGAGTGTTAGAGGGGGCATCGCTGGCTCTGGCTCGGTCTCACTTGCATGCGAGAGCAAGCGGGCGACCCAGGCATGGCGCGGGCAGGATTTGTGCGAGAGCGAAGGCGCCTGGCGTGATAATGTTTTTGGTTGGGAACGGGCAAGGAGAGACGCATGCACGCAAGGACGGGGCACGAGGAGATGACGGGGCTGGAACGGTGTTTGGCTACGGTGCGCTACCAGGCGCATGACCGGGTTCCGGTGGACCTGCATAACTTTATGATGACGGTGGCGGATGTGGATCTGGCGCCGGAGAAGATCTTCCAGAACGGGCAACTGCTGGGCGAGGCGCAGGTGGCGACGTGGAAGCGGTTTGGCCACGATATGCTGCTGGTGGAGAACGGCACGGCGGCACTGGCCGAGGCTTGCGGCTGCGAGGTGACGTATTTGCCGGGGAGCGCACCGGTAATTGAGAAGCCGCTGCTGAAAAGCCTGAGCGGGGTTGCAAGCCTGAAGAAGCCGGAGCCGTGGAAGACGCCGTTGACGAAGGCAGTGCTGGATGCGACACGGTATGTGCTGGACGCGATTGGCGACCGGGTTTATGTGATGGGGCGCGCGGACCAGGGGCCGTTCGATTTGGCGTGCATGCTGGCGGGGCCGGCGGAATTGATGACGGAGATGGCGGTCGGCGAGCAGGATGACGCGATCTTTGCGCTGCTTGAATACACGAGCGATGCCTATATTCAGTATGCGCAGATGTTCAAGGAACTGGGGTGCCCAGGGACATCGCTGGGCGAGGCGCAGTGCTCGCCGGATGTGATTTCACCGCGGATGTATGAGAAGTATTGCCTGCCTTATGGGAAGAAGGTGGTGCGGGCGTTGCAGAGCGATGACTTTTATCTGGCGTATCACACGTGCGGCAATACGACGCGGATCATCGAGAAGATGGCGGAGACGGGCGCGAAGATTCTGGAGTTCGACTACAAGTGTGACAAGGGCGCGGCCAAGCGGGCCACGGTGGGCAACACGACGCTGCTGGGGCCGATCGATCCGAGCGGAGTGTTGCACAAGGGATCGCCGGAGGATGTGGAGGTTGCGTGCCGCGAGGCGATTGAGGTGCTGGGGCCGGGCGGGGGATTCATTCTGGGGCCGGGGTGCGCGCTGCCGCCGACGACGCCGGGGGCGAATATCGACAAGCTGGTGGAGTGCGCGAAGGTTTACGGGAGGTACTAATTCGTTTCCGGGCTGGGAAACCGGGGATCGTGGCTGGAGAAGATGTGTTGGTCGAGGGTAGTGGTATCCCAACCTTCTGCGAAAATGCCACGAAAGGTCGGAGCCCGCGGCCACTTACCCGGGGAACCGGTCCAGGATTCCCAGGTTGCGCGCCATGCGCTCGGAGATGCGAAAGGGGATCTGCTCCTGGGCGCCGAGGGTGAGGACAACGTAGCGGCGCCGCCAGTATTCGGTTCTGGTGAAGCGGATTTCTTCCCAAGGAATGCGCAGGGGTGGGTGACCGATGCGGAATGGAGCGAGGACCGACAGGTAGAGGGCGTCTTGTGCGGCGCAGAGTCGGATCACGCTGCTGTAGTGGGTCCAGAAGCGGGTGTAGACGGCGTAGAAGAATGGTCCTGCCGTCTTTATATCGCCGTAGGGCTCTGCTTGCGCGCGGAAGCGGAGGGAGAGCGCGTGCCAGCCGCTAAGCAGGCTGATGAGAAAACAGATGCCGCTCCACAGGGCCAGGACGAGCAGGATGGCGACTAGCAGAGCCGATAAAGGAAAGCTATCCAGTCCTGTTTGCACGAAACACCTCAAGAAGGCCAGAGATCAGAGGCGTGGACTCAACGATCTCAATTTAGGCCAAGGCTGCGCCTGCTGAGAAGGCCAACAGTTGGTTATACCCCCACTGGGAAGGGTTTGGGGCTGGACTCGTCGGTGTTGGCGGTGGTTCCGGTGCGCCAGCGTTCGAACCGGCCTTGCAGGAGGCTCATGAGGCCGGTGTACCAGTAGCCGATGACGAAGAGGATGAGGAACGGGGCGGTGAAGTAGTTGTGGTTAGAGAAGGTGTAGAGGATGGCGGCGAAGAAGTAGCAGCCGAGGAGGAGCTCGATCCAGGGGGCGAGGATGAGGCGCTTGCGGTATTTGGCGGCCTGGGATTTTTCGCCCTTCTTGGCTACGCGATATTTGGGGGTGCGGACGAAGGCGCTTTTGTGGCCGACGAGGGCTTCAACTACCGCTTTGGTATTGGTGACGGTGAGGCCGATGCCGAGAGCCATGAGGAAGGGCAGGTAGAGGAAGGTCTTCCACCAGGTTTTGGGAAAGAGGACGCGCTCGCTCATGACGTAAAAGACGGCGATGGAAAACGTGGATGCGGTGAAGAGGGGGAAGTCAATGAGGAGCATCTGGAACCAGCCCTGATAGAAGCGGCAGACCATGGCGGGCAATAGCAGTACCGACATGATGACCATGAGCGGATAACTGAGGTTGGCGGTGAGGTGATAGACGGCCTCAACCTTGATGCGGCGGGGCACGCTGGACTTGAACATGAGGGGCAGGACTTTGATGCTGGTCTGGATGAGGCCCTTGGCCCAGCGGGCCTGCTGGGTTTTGAAGGCGGTCATCTCGATGGGTAGCTCAGAGGGGCACTCGACTTCAGGCAGGTATTTGAACTTCCATCCGGCGAGCTGGGAGCGGTAGCTGAGGTCGGTGTCTTCAGTGAGCGTGTCGTGCTGCCAGCCGCCGCCGTCGGAGATGGCCTTGATGCGCCACATGCCGGCGGTTCCGTTGAAGTTGAAGTAGTCGCCGGAGCGGACGCGTGCGCCATGCTCCATGACGAAGTGGCCGTCGAGGAGGATGGCCTCAATCTGGGTGAGCATGCTGTAGTCACGGTTCATGTGGCTCCAGCGGGTCTGGACCATGCCGATCTCCGGCTCGGCGAAGTGGTGGATGACCTTCATGAGCCAGTCGGTGGGGGGGACGAAGTCGGCGTCGAAGATGGCGACGTACTCGCCTTTGGCGACTTTGAGGCCGGCATCGAGCGCGCCGGCTTTGTATCCGTGGCGGTTGGTGCGGTGGATGTACGCGATGGGGTGGCCGAGGGCGGCGTAGCGGGCGACGATGGCGGCGGCTACCTGTTGGGTTTCGTCGGTGGAGTCGTCAAGGACCTGGATCTCAAGCCTCTCGCGCGGGTAGTCCATGGCGCAGATAGCTTCAATGAGGCGGTCGATGACAAACTGCTCGTTGAAGATGGGCAGTTGCACGGTGACGAAGGGCAGTTCGTCGAAATGGTTTGGCGGGTTGGGGTTATAGTTTTTGCGATATTTGTAATAGAGGTAGCACATGGTGTAGCGGTGGACGCCGTAAACGGCAAGGAGGATCATGACGGCGAAGTAGGGCAGCAGGACGGCGGCGTCAAAGAAGTTCCAGTGGTAGAGGCCCTTGAAGGTCTGGTCAGCTTCCTGCATCTGCTTGAGGTAGTGGCGGAGGCCGGTCTGGGGGGCGGAAGCAAGATAAACGGCGGCTTGGGCGGCCAGCCCGTGCAGCAGGTTGGCAGCAGGGTTCACAAGGGTTGCAAGCGCGTCAAACAGGGCTAGCCTCCGGCGACTGATACGGCCAATTGTAGTCGATTGGGGGCAACTGCGCGGAAGGCGGAAAGGCCGCGGGTTGCCGTAACTCCAGCGGCTGTCGTAATGTGGGCTGTGTTGAGGGAGGGTTGTTTTCTTATGTCTACTGCAAACTCATCGCCGATTGTGGCTGCCGCTGGCGGCAGTTTTTTGCTTGAAACCCGGACGCCTGGCGAGGTTTTTACGCCGGAAGATCTGAACGAAGAGCAGCGGCAGATGGGGGCGACCGCGGCTGAGTTTGCGCGGGAAGAGATTTTGGCCAATGCGGATGCGCTGGAAGCCAAAAAGCCGGGGGTGCTGGCGGGGCTGCTGCGCAAGGCGGGGGAACTGGGGTTCACGTCGGTGGACATTCCGGAGGAGTACGGCGGAATGGGGCTGGACAAGGTTTCGTCGACGTTGATCACGGATCATATCTCGATTCTGGCGAGTGTATCGACGGCGTTTGGGGCGCACATCGGGATTGCGACGCTGCCGCTGGTCTGGTATGGGACCGAGGAGCAGAAGCAGAAGTACCTGCCGAAGCTGGGATCGGCGGAGTGGGTGGGGAGCTACTGTTTGTCGGAGGCCACATCGGGCTCAGATGCGATGAATGTGCGCACGAAGGCTACGCTTTCTGCCGACGGCAGCACGTATACGCTAAACGGCGAGAAGATGTGGATTACGAATTGCGGCGTGGCCAGCCTGTTCACGGTGTTTGCCAAGATCGATGGGGAGAAGTTTTCAGCTTTTTTGATTGAGCGGGACACGCCGGGACTGACGGTGGGCGCCGAGGAGCACAAGCTGGGGATTCGGGGCTCGTCGACTTGCCCGCTGATTCTTGCAGACTGCAAGGTTCCGGCCGGCAACCTGCTGGGCGAGGCGGGCAAGGGGCACCACATTGCATTCAATGTTCTGAATATGGGGCGGCTGAAGCTGGGCGTCGCATGCATTGGCGGGGCGCGGCATGGGCTTGCGCACATGATCAAGTATGCCAAGGAGCGGCAGGCGTTCGGGAAGCCGATTGCTGAGTTCGGGCTGATTCAGCGGAAGATCTCAGCGAGCGCGGCGCGGCTGTTTGCGGCGGAGACGATGGCCTACCGGACGGCGGGGATGATTGACGCGGGGATGGCGGCGCTGCCGGCCGAGCTGGCGCACTCGCCGCGGGAGCACCAGAAGCGGATTGAAGAGTACGCGGTGGAGTGCTCGATCTTGAAGGTTTACGGATCGGAGATGCTGAGCCTGGTGGCCGACGAGCTGGTGGCGACCATGGGCGGCTACGGATATGTGGAGGAGTATCCGGCGGAGCGGTTCTACAGGGATGCGCGCATCAACCGGATTTTTGAAGGGACCAACGAGATTAACCGGCTGATTATCACGGGCTGGCTGATGAAGCGGGCGCTGAAGGGAGAGCTGCCGCTGCTGCCGGCGATCAAGAAGATTATGGATGAGGTGACGCAGCCGCCGTCGTTTGACTCGGGTGGGGATACGGGCGAGCTGCTGGCGCGGGAGGCGGAGGCGCTGGCGTCGGCACGGAAGATTGCGCTGTTTTCAGCCGGCGTGGCCAGCCAGCGCTTTATGGCCGCATTGCAGGACGAGCAGGAAGTGATGGCGGACCTGGCGGACATGATTACGCAGGTTTTTGCGCTGGAGTCGGCGCTGCTGAGGGCGCGGAAACTGGCGGCGGCAGGCCACAAGGGGGCCGAGGCGGCGGCGGCGATGACCGGGCTGCTGGCGGACGAGACGATTGCACTGGCAGAGCAGGCGGCGCGGCGCGTGCTGGCGGCCTGCGCCGAGGGGGATATGCTGCGGACGCAGTTGGCGATTCTGCGCAGGCTGGCGCGGTTTATGCCGGCCGATGCGGTGGGGCTGAGCCGGAAGGTGGCGCGGCATTGCCTTGAGCTGGAGCGGTATCCGTTCTAGAGATGGCGGCTGCGGGGGCTGGTCAGCTTTTCCAGACGGCGGTCCATCGCAAGGCTGCGGGGTCAACGGTGATTTGATCGGCTTCGATGCGGGTGGGTGCGCCTTCGATTCGTGCGAAATGGAAGTTGGAGCCGAGGCTGGCGGGGATGGAGAGTTTTGCCGGCGCGGGGCCGGGTTGGCGTTGATAGGTGAGGCGCCACCCCTGGTTGCGGTCGAGGGGTTCCAGATTCAAAGTAAGGCGCCCGAAGCGGGTGGGGGTTCCGGAGAGCGCCCAGGGTTTGGCGGCAGCTAGTTCGGCCGCAGTGATGCCGGCGAGGAGGCGGAGGTGAGCGCCGTCCTCAAGGGCGAGCATGTGGCGGAGGTAGCGGATGCACTCGGCGCTGGCCCAGTTGTGGGGCATGTCGCCGACATAGGTGAGGACGAGGGCGTCCTGGAGGGGCTGCTCCTCGCGCCAGCAGTATTGGGGGCTGGCGTGGTTGAGGAAGCCGATGAAGGTCGAGTGCGCGGCCTGCTTCATGCCGAGCCAGAGATAGACCTGGGCAACGAAGGCGGCGTTGTAATTCCAGACAGAGTGGTGGTGGTTCCAGCCGGTCTCGGCGGGGATGGCTTCGCGGGTGACGGCCTGCATGAGCTGGGCGTGGCCGCGGACGATTGGGTCGTTGGGAGCGAAGACGCGGCCGGGGAAGATGGCGTGGGAGAGGGCCCACTGGGCGGATTGGGGGCGCGGGCGGTCCCAAGGATCGGGCAGGTTCCATTCGGGGTCGTTGCCGAGGAGCATGGGGAGGTAGTCGAAGCTGGATGGGTGGCGGCGCATCTCGTGCGGGGCGGCCTGGAGGAATGCGGCGCTGAGTTCGGTGTAAAGCGGGCGGGCGTCTTTGAGGTTGGGGATGTTTTGGGTTTCAGCCGCTTCAGCGAGGGCCTTGAGGCCGGCGAGTACCCAGAGGGTGTTGGTGAGTTCGTCGCGGAGGCCGCCGAGGCCGCCGTCAGCAAAGCCCTGGGCGAGGAGGCCGTAGCGGCCGAGGGCGCTGCCCTGGGTGACGGCGAGGGCCTGAAGGGAGCGCAGGAACTGGAGAGCGTGGACGGCCTGGGGCTCGAGTTCGCGGAGGAGCGACCAGTCCTGGCTTAGCTCACATTGGCGGACGAGGGTGAAGAGGGCGATGGCGGTGTCTTTCCAGTGCTCTTTGCCGCCGGCGCCGGGTACCTGGCCGGTGGGGAGTTGGGCGGCCCATGTGGTGCGGAGGCCGGCGATGGCTTCGCTGTCGAGGCCCATGTAGCGGGCGGCTTCAAGGATGAAGTTGCCGTCGACGACCCAGAGGCCGCGGTAGACGGTGGGGCCGACCTGGAAGGTGAGCTTGCCGTCGCGGAGTTCGCGGGCCTGGAGGATGTTGCGGGCGCAGGCGGTGGCGAACTCGCCATAGCGGCCGGGAAAGGCGAGGTCTGCGGGCGAACGGAAGGGTTGCCAGACTGTCCAGAAGGCGCGGCAGCTTTGGAGGCAGGCTTCGGGGTTGTCGAGGGCGGCGACGAGGGTGTGCGCGTCTTGCCCGGCCTGCGGGAAGCGGAAGAAGGCGCGATAGGAGTGGCCCTGGGAGGCCTGGCCGCGGTGGAGGGTGAGGCGCTGGGGAGGGTCGATGTCGAGTGTGGCGGCGGGCGGGCCGGAGGGTTGATGGCCAAGGGCCTTGCCGACGAGGAGGAGCTGGCGGGATTTGCGATCGAGAACGGTGAGCAGGCCGGCCTTCTCTTCGAGGACGAATGCGGAATTGGAGTCGAAGGAGAGGACGGGCTCAAAATCAATGGGCTCGGCGGAGTGGGAGGTGACTTCGAGGAGGACATTGTCGACTCGGCCCTCGGCGGGCGAGTTGGTGGCGAGGGTGGTGAGCTCGACGGAGAGGCCTGGGTAAGCGAGGGTGGTGTGAACGATGGGGATGGAGGGGCTTTCGAGCTTCTGGGTGATGGAGGAGGGCGGGCGCATGCCATTGAGCAGGAAACCGATTTTGAGGGGGAAGTAGTAGACACCGGCGGAGGTGTCGAAGCCGTAGAGGAGGTGGCCGGCCTGGTTGACAAGGCTTTTGTGGGGATCGTCAGGGAAGCAGAAGGCGGTCTGGTACTCGACGGGGGAGTAGCGGAAGTCGATGGCGGAGCTGGGAGCGAGGCTGGCGCCTGGGGCCTTTGGGGCGAGGGCTGGTTGGGCGGCGGGAAGGCTGGAGGCGGCCAGGGCCGTGCCGGTGGCCAGAGCTCCGCCGAGGAAGTCTCTGCGGTTCAAGGGGGTCATGGCAAGGCTTATAGTCTTTTGTGGTTTTGGGTGTCAATTTGGCGCCTTTGCTTCCGCCAAAGGCGGAAAGGATGGGGCACCCGCGAGGGATGGGATACTGGACAATGAATCGGCCCGCTTCTCGTTTTGAGGAGCGGGCCGGTTTTTGTTGCGAGGCGTTTTGTTAGTTGGGTTATGCCTTGGCCGTGGTGAGGGCGCCGAGGTCGGCGGCTAGTTTTTCGGTGCTGAAGGCTTCAATGAGATCGCCTTCTTTCAGGTCGTTGAAGCCGCCGAGGCCGATGCCGCACTCCATGCCGTTGGTGACTTCGCGGGCATCGTCTTTGAAGCGCTTGAGGGAGCCGATTTTGCCCTTGAAGACCTGCTCAGTGCCGCGCATGACTTTGACTTCAGAGTCGCGGCGGATGGAGCCGTCTTGTACGCGGCAGCCGGCGATGGTGCCGACCTTGGGGATGCGGAAGACGTTGATGACTTCAGCACGGCCGAGGTAGTTCTCCTTGAAGGTGGGATCGAGGAGGCCCATCATGGCCAGGCGGATTTCGTCCTGCAGCTCGTAGATGATGGAGTGCAGACGGATCTGGATGCCTTCCTGCTGGGCGAGTTCGGCAGCCTTGCGCTCAGGGCGGACGTTGAAGCCGATGATGATGGTGTTGGAGGCGGTGGCGAGAAGGACATCGCTCTCAGTGATGGAACCGACACCGGAGTGGATGACCTTGATGCGCACCTTCTCAGTGGACATGCGGGTGAGCGAGTCGGCGAGGACTTCGACGGAGCCGGTGACGTCACCCTTGATGATGAGTGGAAGGTCTTTGACGCCGGCGGTGCGGATCTGCTCGGCGAGGCCTTCGAGGGAGACGCGCGAACTCTTGGCGAGCTGGGCGTCGCGCTCCTTCATCTTGCGGTATTGGGCGATACCCTTGGCCTTGTCGCGATCGGCGACGACGAGGAATGTGTCGCCGGAGTCGGGCATGGATTCGAGGCCGAGGACTTCGACGGGGGTGGAGGGGCCGGCTTCTTCAATGGCGCGGCCGCGATCGTCGAACATGGCGCGAACTTTGCCGAAGGTGTTGCCGACGATGTAGCTGTCGTTGAGGTGGAGGGTTCCGTCCTGGACGAGGACGGTGGCGACCGCGCCGCGGCCGCGATCGAGCTTGGCCTCAATGACGGAGCCGACGGCCTTGCGGCCGGGGGTTGCCTTGGGGGCGCGGATGTCAGAGACGAGGCAGATCATTTCAAGAAGCAGGTCGAGATTGATGCGCTTCTTGGCGGAGACCTCGACGAAGACGGTGCCTTGATCGCCTGCGCCGGCCCACTCTTCCGGGATGAGGCCGCGATCGGCGAGTTGCTTTTTGACGCGGTCGGGGTTGGCTTCAGGCTTGTCGATTTTGTTGACGGCGACGATGATGGGGACGCCGGCTGCCTTGGCGTGATCGATGGCCTCGAGGGTCTGGGGCATGACGCCGTCGTCTGCCGCGACGACGATGACGACGATGTCAGTGACCTTTGCGCCGCGGGCACGCATGCGGGTGAAGGCTTCGTGGCCCGGGGTGTCAAGGAAGACAATTTCGCGGCCGGAGGCAGGAGAGCCCTCTTTGGCGAACTTCACCTTGTAAGCGCCGATGTGCTGGGTGATGCCGCCGGCTTCGCCGGCTGCGACGTCGGTTTCGCGAATGGCGTCGAGTAGCGAGGTCTTGCCGTGATCGACGTGGCCCATGACCGTAACAACGGGTGACCGGGAGACTTCGAGTTCGCCGGTGTTTTCAGCTTCGAGGACTTCTTCGATGGCCTGGTTGGCGATCTCTTCTTCGTAGCTGATGACGGTGGCGGCAGCGCCGAACTTGGCGGAGACGTCTTTGACCATCTCGGCGTCGAGGGACTGGTTGACGGTGACGAAGATGCCGCTCATGAGGAGGGTGGCGATGAGGTCCTTGGCGCGGACGTCGAGTTTTTCAGCCAGGTCCTTTACGCTGATGCCCTCGGTTACGGTGATTTCGCGGGTGATGGGCAGGGGCTCGCCGCCGTATTGGACGCCGCCATAACGAGGAGGCGGCACAAAGCCCTTCATTGGGCCTTCTTTGGTCTTGGGGTACTGCGGGCGGCCGCCACGGCCACGCGAAGGAGCGCGCGCGGGGCGAGGCGCTTCACCAGCGGGTGGTGCTCCGCCGGCACCGGGACGCGCGCCGAAGCCGGGGCGGGGTGGGCCGCCGAAGCCGGGACGAGCACCAAAGCCAGGACGCGCACCGGGGGCTCCGGGCGCGCCACCGGGACCGGCGTAGCCGCCGGGCGTGGTGCGGGTGGGGTGCTTGGGACGAGGACCTGCGCCGGGAGGATACTGGCCAGGTGCGCCGCCTGGGGTGCGCTGCGGATAACTGCCGGGGCCAGTAGCAGGACGGCGGTCAAAGATGGGCCTGCCGCGCTGGATGCCACCGGCAGCAATGCCGGAGTTGGCAGCGGCGGCGGCGGAGTCAACGGGAGGAAGGATGGGCGCCTTGTAGACAGGGCGAGGGCCGGTCTGAGGCATGACGACACGCCGGCCGGGCACGGCCGCAGTGGGCGAGGCGGTGTGGGTGTGGCCGGCGGTGCGGCGGACGGAGGCGGGAGCCTCGGCCTCAGGCTCATCGGCTGCGGCAACAGCTTCAGGGGCAGCGTCAGGAGCCGCCTGGGGGGCCTCGAGGACGGCGGCTGCGGCAATGGTTTCTGGCGCAGCCGCCTCGACTACCGGGGTTGCGACGGCTTCATCCAGAGGGATAGCAGCGGTTGGGGCAGAGACGGCTGGGGGGGCTTGCGGCGTGACAGCTTTTTTGGCGGGAACGGCCGGCTCGGCTGCGGCGGGTGGCGCGGAGCGCGGGGCGGGCGGCTTGACCACCACTGTGACCCCAGGGGCGACCGCAGGAGGCACAACCGTGACCGCAGGACGCGGGGGGACAGCGGCTCCAGCGGGGGCCTTGGCGACGACCGGGCCAGTTGGCGGATGGGACGCGATGGCGGGCGGCGGCGCAGGAACGACGATAGAGGGCGCCTGGCGGGGCTGCGGGACGATTTTGCGCGGCTCAGGACGCACGGGTGCGGCAACGGGCGGCGGGGCGACGGCGACGACGGGCGGGGCCGGTTTGGCCACGACGGCCGTCGGAGGCGCGACCACGGTGGCGGGCCGAGCGGGCATGCGGCCTCGACGCTCTGCCTCTTCTTTTTCCTTTTGTTTGGCCTGGATGGCCTTGAGCACATCGCCGGGCTTGGAGATATGCGAGAGATCGATTTTGGGCTGAATGCCCTGAGGAGCGCGAGACGCAGGGGCGCTGGCCTGGCCCGCAGGGTGCTTGCCGCGCTCAAAGTGCGCGCGAACTTTGTCGGCCTCGTAGTCTTCCAGCGAACTGGAATGGGTCTTGCCGGTTGCCAGGCCGATTTCAGCCAATATGTCGAGAACCTGACGGCTCTTGACTTCCATCTCGCGCGCGAGATCGTTGATTCGAACCTTACTCATCCGCCTCTTTTCAAAACCTGCTATCCAAATCCACTAGTGGCTCATAGCTACCCCATGGTTTTGGCTGCGCTTCAAAGTTCCGTTTTTGCCTGAATGGTCTGGGAGTGGGCGCATGCTACGCGCCGTCCTCTTTGGCCGCCTGATCCTGCTCAATTTCGGTATCTGCTGCAATGTTTTCCGCTGATGCGTCGGCGTCGGGAACGTTCTCGATGGCTTCTTCAATTGCGGGAACGGGCTGGGTCTCGATTTCGGCGGCAGTTTCACTTTCCGTCTCTTCGATCACTTCAGCGGCGTTCTCTGCTTCGGCCTCTTCGCCGGCTTCGACGGCGGGAGCGGATTCCAGTTCGGCTTCGCCGGGTTCCGCGGTTGCGGCAGCGGCTTCTGCCGATTCGGGTACGTGGCCTTCTTCGCCTTCTTCAAAGTGGCCGAAGTAGTGGCGAACAGCGACGCTGATCTTTTCGAGTGTCTTTTCGCCGATGCCGGGAATTTCTTCAAGCTGCTCGGGTGTCATGTCGGCGAGCGCCTCGACAGTGGTGATGCCGGCGGTGACGAGCTTAGAGATGATGCCGTCGCCGAGTTCGGTGACCTGCTCAATGGGCGTGGAAGGACCGCCGGAGAAGGCTGACATCTGCTGCTCGACTTCCTGACGTTTCTCTTCTTCGCTCTTGATGTCGATCTTCCAGCCGAGGAGCTTGGCGGCGAGGCGGACGTTCTGGCCTTTTTTTCCGATGGCGAGGGAGAGCTGGGTGTCGTCGACGATGACTTCGAGCTGCTTGTCAGTGAGGTCAGTGATGGAGACGCGGCTGACCTTGGCCGGCTGGAGGGCCTTCTCAGCGAAGGTGGTGATTTCGTCGCTGTACTCGATGATGTCGATTTTTTCGCCGCGGAGCTCGCGGATGATGGACTGGACGCGCATTCCCTTCATGCCGACGCAGGCGCCGACGGGGTCAACGTCTTTGTCGCGGGACTGGACGGCGATCTTGGTGCGCTCGCCTGCTTCGCGGGCGATGGCGCGGATGGTGACGGTGTTGTCGTAGATTTCAGGAACTTCAGATTGGAAGAGGTTCTGAACCAGCTCAGGCGCGGCGCGGGAGACGATGACCTGAGGACCCTTGGCGGCGCGATCGACCTTGAGCAGAACGACGCGGACGCGCTCGCCGATGGAGAACTGCTCAAGGCGGGACTGTTCGCGCTTGGGGCAGCGGGCTTCAGCCTTGCCGAGATCGTAGATAACGTCCTGGCCTTCAATGCGCTTGACGGTGGCGTTGAGGACCTCTTTTTCGCGGTGGGCGTACTCCTGGAAGACGGTGTCGCGCTCAGCTTCACGGACCTTCTGGAAGATGACCTGCTTGGCGAGTTGGGCGGCGATGCGGCCGAGAGGACTGGTGTCGCGATAGAGGCGAATCTCGCTGCCGACCTCGACGCCGGGGGCAAGCTGATTGGCTTCCTCGACGGTGATCTGGTTGAGCGGGTCTTCAATCTGTTCGGCGTCCGCGACGACTGTTTTGTAGATATAGGCGGTGATTTCGCCGGTTTCCTTGTTCAGCTCGCCGCGCATGTTCTCCTGGGTTTTGTAGAACTTGCGTGTGGCCAGGGCGATGGCCTCCTCGACGGCGCCGACAACGATGCCGGGGTCGATGCCCTTTTCCTGGCTCAGGAGCTCGATGCTTTGGTACAAAACGCTCGCCATACTCTGCTTGCTCTCTCATCTGTTGCGCGGCGGGGAGTGAGTTGCGCTCTCGCCGGTTGGGTCGATAGGGACTAGGGACTCAGGGACTAGGACGCCCGGATGGTGGCTGGGTTTCGATCTGCAATGTCTGCTCTCTAGTCCCTACGTCCTAAGTTCCTTGCTTCTTCAAATCTCAGGTACGAGTTGCGCTTTCTCGATGTTGCCGAAGGCGATCTCTACCGTGCTGACGCCTGTTTTCTTGCTCTTGCTGTTCTGCTTGACGGCGTTGAGGTCGAGAACGATGGTCTCGCCCTGGCCCGCCGCCAGGCGGCCTTGCCAATGCCGGTTATTGCGAATGGCCTCAAAGGTCTGAATCTTGACCAGGCATCCGGCGAACCGGCGAAAATCCTCGGGTGTGCCGAGCTTGCGATCGAGCCCCGGAGAGCTGGCCTCGAGCGTGTAGTCGGCTCCGGGGACCAGGTCTTCGACATCCAGCAGCACTCCGAAGTCACGGCTGAAATTGGCGCAATCCTCGTGGGTGATGCCGGAAAGCTGCTCGACGCGGAGCGAGCCTTCAACGAGCCGCTCTGGAAGAGGCTGGTCTTCGTCTAGAGGCACGCCTGCGGCGATGGCAGCTTTCAGTTTTTCGCGGCCCTCGGCGTTCTTTTCAAGGAATACGCGGAGGACGCGCTCTTTGGATGGCCCAACAAGTTCAATGTCCACGAGGTCTAGCCCGTGGGACGCGGCCACTCGAGCCGCTGCCAACCGAATTTCTTCCAGCTTTGCCGCCATCTAACCCAACAACCTAAAAACGGGGGAAATCCCCCCAAAATCCGTTCAAAAACCGAAGGCTTTTGGCCCAAATAAAAAGTGGGCTGTAAGCCCACTCATCTCTCCGCCAGCCGGTGCGGTCACGGCGTATCTGGCGGACAAATTCGTCTGCATGGTTATCATACGGCTATTTGCCGGGAAATTCAACCACCTGCGGTGGGGCCAACTGCCGCTGGCGTGGCAAGGACGGCTGTGCTGGGAATAGGAGCAGGCGGTCGGTATGGGTGCCGACTGCGGTGGGGCCAACTGCTTTCGGCAAGGGTATCTGGCAGCGGTGGTATCCCACCCATTTTGCAAAGAGAGCGAATAGGATGGGGCACGGGGCACTGCGCCTTGCCATCATCGGCTCGGCGCGATGCGGTTCAACAGGTGGAGACGAAGAGGCCTGGCACCGCCGATACGCTTTGGTACGACATCCCCCAGGAGTTCTTCGAGCCGATGGAGGGATCAGGTGACGGGGATTGAGCTTGTCGTCTGCTCCATGGCTGACTGCCTGAAACCGGATATGCTCTAGGTATGGCAGTTTCTCATTCTTCGCGTTTGTCTGCTTCTGCTGCATCTGTTGCCGAATCCCGGACTGCCCTGCTGAAGCGCGCCGCGCGGGCGGCGATGGATTATCTGGAGGGCGAAGATGCGCGTTCGGTTGCTCCGACGGCGCAGGCCGTGGCGGCGCTGAGCGCGCTGCGGGGGCCGTTGCCGCCGGGGCCGACGAGCGCGGAGGCGGTGCTGCACCTGCTGGATACATATGGTTCGCCGGCGACGATTGCCAAGACGGCGGGACGTTTTTTTGGATTTGTGAATGGCGGGTGTTTGCCGGCGGCGCTGGCGGCGGCTTGGCTGGTGAGCGCGTGGGACCAGAATGCATCGTTTTTTGTGCAATCGCCGGCAGCGATCACGCTGGAGGAGATTGCGCTGGAGTGGGTGCGAGAGCTGCTGGGGCTGCCGGAGGGCACGGGCGGTGCGGTGGTGACGGGCGCGACGATGGCGAACTTTTCAGCGCTGGCGGCGGCGCGGCATACGCTGCTGAAGCGGGCCGGCTGGGACGTGGAGGCCGACGGGCTGTTTGGGGCGCCGGAGATTCGCGTGGTGGCGGGCGAAGAGGCGCACGCGTCAGTGCTGAAGGCGCTGAGTTTGCTGGGGCTGGGAAAGAAGCGGGTGGTTACGGTGCCGGTAGACGGGCAGGGACGGATGCGGGCCGATGCGCTGCCGCACCTGGACGAGCGGACGATTCTCTGTTTGCAGGCGGGGAACGTGAATACGGGGTCGTTTGACGCGGCGGCGGCGATTTGCCCGGCGGCACGGGCGGCCGGGGCGTGGATTCATGTAGATGGGGCGTTCGGGCTGTGGGCGGCTTGTTCGCCGGAGTACCGGAAGTGGACGAAGGGATTTGAACTGGCTGACTCGTGGGCTACAGATGCGCACAAGTGGCCGAATATCGGCTATGACTGCGGGATTGCGCTGGTGAAGGAGCCGGCGGCGCTGCGGGCGGCGATGGCGATGCAGGCGTCGTATCTGGAGTTGGGCGATCATCGCGAGCCGGCGGACTACAATCCGGAGCTTTCTCGGCGGGCGCGGGGTGTGGAGTTGTGGGCAGGGCTGCGTTCGCTGGGGCGGTCAGGGATGGCGGAGATTGTGGAACGGACGAGCGGCCATGCGCGGCGATTTGCGGCGGGGCTAAAGGCAGCGGGGTTCGAGATTTTGAACGATGTGGTGATTAACCAGGTGCTGGTGAGCTTTGGCACGGCGGAGCAGACACTGAAGACAATTGCGCGGCTGCAGGCGGAGGGGACCTGCTGGTGCGGGTCTACGGTGTGGCAGGGGAAGACGGCGATGCGGATCAGCGTTTCGAGTTGGGCGACGACGAACGAGGATGTGGAGCGGAGTTTGGCGGCGATGTTGAAGGCGGCGGGAGGTTAAGGCGGACAAAGTACCGGGTTTTTGGGTGGGAAGTTTTTTGATTATTGCTTAGAAATTATTGAGATTGGCATTCAACCTTGTTCGGCAAGCGCCGATATAGAGAGAAGAATCGACCCAAAGAGTATGTCTCGCCAAAAATGGGGCGAATCGAGCGCCCCTGCCTTGGTTTTTTCAAAACATGAAGCACGTTCTCAAGCAGCGAGCATTGATTACCCTGGCGGTGACGGTCATCGCGGGTGTCAGCGGACTTGTGGGCGGGTATCAGGTGGCGATCGCGATCGCGGGGCGGGTTGCGGAGATCCGGCTGGAAGAGTATGCGAACCGGATCATGGCGGACGGGGAGGCGTCGTCGGCCGAGTTGCGGACGGTATTGGCGGCGGTGAGCGCATCGCGGGATGCATACTGTTCGAACGCCGAGATTGGGTATTTTCGCGCATTGATCTTCGAGTCGGAGTATGTGAAGGATGCCGGCCGGATGCGGGACGGGAAGATCGAGTGTTCCGCGGGACTGGGGCGTCTGGAGCGGCCTCGCGCACAGCCCGAGGCGGATTTTGTGCAGCAGGACGGGACGGAGATTTACACCAGCCTGAGTCCGTATCGAAACGGGGACCTGACGACGATCGCGTTGAAGCTGGGCGAGTCGTATGTGGTGTTTACGCCGCTGACCCGGATGCATCTTGAGCCGGCGCCCATGCACTTTATTGAGACGGCGACGGACTCGCCGACGCAGCGGCAGCGACGGCTGCTGGGCGAGCGGGTAGAGGCGGGAGTGCCGCTGCCGAGCGCGGACGGGACGGAGCGGCTGGGCGACGATCTCTACGTGACGCGTTGTTCGATTCGCTATTTCAACTGCGTGACGGCGTACGCAGCGATTCCGGAGATTATTGCGGCCAATCGCGAGAAGGTTGCGGGCTGCACCGGGCTTTGCGGTCTGGTCGGGGTGTGCGTGGGTTTGCTTTTGTCTCAGCTTTATCGCCGCAACAAGAGCGTGGAGCAGCAGTTGCGCCGGGCGATCCGCGGAGACAGGCTTGATGTTGTGTATCAACCGGTGGTAGCGCCCTCGACGGGACGGATTGTGGGAGCCGAGGCACTGGCCCGCTGGACGGATGAGGGCGGCACCGCGGTGGGGCCGGACGTTTTTGTGCGGCTGGCGGAGGAGCGCGGGTTTGTGGGCGAGATTACGACGCTGGTGGTGCGGCATGTTCTGGCGGATTTTGGGGAGACGCTGCGGGGGCGGCCGGATTTCAGGGTGAGCATCAACGTGGCGGCGGCGGACCTGGCGGACCCCGGATTTTTGCCGATGCTGGAGAGGGCGCTGACGGCGGCCGGTGTAGCGGCGCGGAGCCTGGTGATTGAGATTACCGAGAGCTCGACGGCGCGGCGCGATGTGGCGATTGAGACGATTCGTTGTTTGCGTCTGCGGGGCCACAGCGTGCATATCGACGATTTTGGGACGGGCTACTCGAGTTTGGCGTATCTGCACGAACTGTCAGTGGATGCGATCAAGATCGACAGGGCGTTTACGCAGGCGATCGGGACCGGAGCAGTGACGGTGGCGATCTTGCCGCAGATATTGGCCATGGCCGGGGCTTTGAAACTTGGGGTGGTGGCTGAGGGAGTGGAGACGCAGGAACAAGCCGCGTATTTTGCCGCCGCTGGATTGCCGGTGGCGCTGCAGGGGTGGCTGTTTGGCCGTCCGGTTGCGGCGGGTGTTTTTCGCCGGCTGCTGGGGGCAGAACGAAAAGCCGCGCCGGTTCAGGTGGAAGGCGCTGCCCAGTTGACAGCCAATCCCTCTCACGCTGCTTGACAGCGGCACCCTGGTCCATGAGGCTTGTTTCATGCCACACGGATCTCGATTCACCTCATCTGTCGTTCTAGCGCTGGCTTTGCTGGCATCTGCGAGTCCGCTTGCGCGGTCCCTTGAAAAACAACCTGCGAGCGTTTACCACGCGCGGCGCGTGGCGCTGGCGGCCAAGCTGCATGGCGGCGTGGCGATCTTGTTTGCGGCGCAGGAGCCGGTGCTGGACTTTATGCCGTACCGGCAGGATGAGGATTTTTATTATCTGACCGGCTGGAATGAGCCGGGAGCGGCGCTGCTGATTGCTTCGGCCGATGCCGCGGCGACGACCCCGCGTACGTATAGCGAGATTTTGTTTCTGCCCACGCGGAATTTGCGATTGGAGAAATATACCGGGGTGAAGCTGGACGCGGCGACGGCGGGAGCGGCGCAGACGGCAGGCGTGGATGCGGTGAAGGCGATGGCGGAGTTGCCGGCGGTGCTGAACCGGCTGATTGTCGAAGCGAATCGGGGGCTTTCGGGTAATTTGTGGACCCAGCCCGGGGTTCCGGAGGCAACAGCTCTGCTTCAGTTTAACGGCGCAACCTTTGGCAGCAGCGCGATGCCCGCAGCCCACGACGTAACCAGCTTGGCCGCGCAGCTGCGGGTGGTGAAGGACGCGGGGGAGATTGAGCTGCTGCGGAAGGCGAGCGACGCATCGATTGCGGGGCAGCGGGCGATGATGCGCGCGGCGCGGCCGGGGGTGACGGAGCGGGCGCTGGCGGGGAAGATGACGGCGGCGTGGATGGAGCAGGGGTGCGAGCGGGTGAGCTATGCGCCGATTGTGGGTTCGGGGATTAACTCGACGACGCTGCACTACTCAGAAAACACGCGGACGCTGGAGGAGGGGGATATTCTGCTGGTGGATGCGGCCTGCGAATACTCAATGTATGCGAGCGACATTACGCGGACGCTGCCGGTGAACGGAAAGTTCACGGCGCGGCAGCGGGAGATTTATAACGTGGTGCTGGGGGCGCAGCAGGCGGCGATTGACGCGTTTGTGGCGGGCAAGTCGAAGATCAACGATCGCGACCGGAAGGATCCGGACTCGCTGGATACGGCGGCCTATACCTACATCAACACGCATGGGAAGAGCCTGGACGGCAAGCCGCTGGGGCAGTATTGGCTGCATGGGCTGGGGCACATGGTGGGGATCAACGTGCATGATCCGGTGGAGGTGTACCCAGCTGTGCTGAAGCCGGGGATGGTGTTCACGATTGAGCCGGGGGTGTACATTCCCGAGGAGAAGCTGGGGGTGAGACTGGAGTGCACGTTTGTGGTGGGCGCGGACGGGAAGCTGATTGATCTGACGGCGGCTCTGCCGCATACGGCCGAGGAAGTGGAAGCGGCGATGCAGGGGAAGTGAGGCAGGGGAGTATGGATCCGCGGGACGAGATGGAAACGGGGCAGTTGGAGACGCTGGTGCAGGCTTTTGGCGATCAGCTGATGGCTTGCCTGGACGAGTGCGCGCGGGGACGCAAGGGATTGTTTGGCGATGTGGAACTGCTGAGCGAGGAGGCCGGCCAGCAGGTGTGGCCGGAGGCGGCGCGGCTGCGGGAGTTGGGGCTGGCGCTGCAAGGGTTGCTGGCCCAGCAGGAAGAGCGGAATGCGCTGGTGGAGGAGTTTCTGGACTTGTACTCGATGCACGGGGAGAGCAACCCTGGGGAGCGGCGGCTGGCGCGGTCGTTTCTGGAGCGGATTGAGCGGGGCGAGGTGGGCGAGCAGCCGGAGAAAGGGAAGTTGCCATGGTAGTTTTGCATGCGTTTCTGGCGCTGGTGGCGGGGTATGCCACGATGGCGTTGCTGGTGATTGGGATGACGGCGGCGCTGAAAGAGCTGGTGCCGGAGTGGGTGGGCGCGGAGGGCAGGCCGGAGGCGGCGTATGTGTTTGTGAACCTGGGGTACTCGTTTCTGGCATCGGCGGCGGGAGGGTATGTGACGGCCTGGGCGGCGGTGGGAAATCCGCTGGTGCATGTGTTGGCGCTGGGGATTATTGTGCTGGCGCTGTCGGCGCTGAGCGCGATGCAGGCGCGGGGGAAGCAGCCGGTGTGGTACGCGCTGGCTCTGGTGGCGATAGGTCCGCTGGGGGTTTTGGCGGGGGGGCTGGTGCGGTTGCGGGTTTTGGGAATTTTATGAAATGTGGCACTTTTTCAAATTGTGTCACTGTATTAAGATGGTGTCACTAATGGAGAGGAGTGGGAGCCATGGAGGTCTTGGAAGTTCGAGAGCCAAAAGTGGGCCGGAAGTGGCCAAGATTTGTGGATAAACTCTGGGTTCGGACGCGGATGGGGGAAAAGGGGCGGGTTGTGATTCCCTCGGCGCTCAGGGAGGCTTTGGGGATGGCGGACGGCGACGTTCTGGATATGCACGTTGTGGACGGCGAACTGCGGATCGCAACCATGCGGGAGCGGCTGCGGCAGGCGCAGGAGCGAGTGAAGGCTCTGGTGCCACCGGGTGTCAGCCTGGCCGACGAGTTGAGCGCGGAGCGGCGCGAGGCAGCCAAGCATGAATGAGGTTGTGTTCGATGCCTCCGCGATACTCGCCATCCTCCAGCACGAGCGCGGCGCGGAGAGGCTGACGGTCGAGATCCGCATGAATGCAGTGATCAGCGCGGTCAATCTGGCAGAGGTACAGTCCAAGCTCGTCAAGAAAGGGCACGATCCGGTGGAAGCCTGGGCGGATGCCCTCTCGACGACAACTGAGGTTGAGCCCTTCACCGGTGAACACGCAAGAATCGCAGGCGATCTGATTTCTAAGACTGAGGCGTACGGTTTGTCGTTGGGAGACCGGTCGTGTTTGGCGTTGGCGATTGCGCTGAACGCTCCGGTGTATACAACCGAGCAGGCCTGGAAGAACCTGAAGGTGGGCGTGCCGATTCATGTGATTCGGTAGATTGGGCTGTGCAGGCGAATGAGGACTGCAAAGGCCGGAGCGGGAGCTCCGGCCTTTGTTGTTTCTGTGGCAGGCGTCGTGGTATCCCACCCATTCGCGAGGGGACTGCGAATGGATGGGGCACCCATGATCTTGCCCGGTCCGCGAGTTCCCTATCCCTGGATGTCGAACTGTTCGGGGTGAAGGGCTGCGTCGCTTTTGACGAGGATGTTTTTGCCGACGAGTTCTTCGAATTCAACGAGCCAACTGGCGTTGTTGGATTTGAGGACTTTGACGGTTTCGGGGTTGACGCGGAGCAGGACGTCTGCGCCTTCGAAGTGTTTCTTCATCTTGCGCAGTTCGGTGTAGATCTCGTTGCAGACTGTGGTGGGACTCTTGACCATGCCGGTGGCCTGGCAGGTGGGGCAAGGGACCGAGAGAGTGCGTTCGAGAGACTGCTTGACGCGCTTGCGGGTGATGGCGACGAGGCCGAAATCGTTGAACTGGAGAACCTTTGTGGGCGCGCGGTCGGACTTGAGAGCTTCTTCAAGCGCGGCCAGGACGCGGAAGCGGTTCTTGCGGTCGTCCATGTCAATGAAGTCGATGACGATGATGCCGCCGAGGTCGCGTAGGCGGATTTGGCGGACGATCTCGGGGACGGCGTCGAGGTTGGTTTTGACGATGGTGTCTTCAAGGCGGGCGGACTTGCCGACGTATTTGCCGGTGTTGATGTCAATGGCGACCAGGGCTTCAGTCTGGTTGATGACGATGGAGCCGCCGGACTTGAGCCATACCTTGGAGCGGAGGGCCTTGGAGATTTCGTCCTGGATGCCGAAGTGCTCAAAGAGCGGCACCTCTTTGTTGTAGAGCTTGACGCGGCGGACGAGGGTGGGCGAGAAGCGGTTGAGGAAGCGGACGATGCGCTCGTAATCGTCCTGGGAGTCGACCCAGATGTTGGAGAAGTTGGAGCTGACCTGGTCACGCAGGATGCGCTCGATGAGCGAAAGATCGTGATAGATGAGCGCGGGGGATTTGGAGGAGTCAGAGCGGGTCTTGATCTCGTTCCAGAGATGGATGAGGAAGCGGAGGTCGGAGCGGAGCTCTTCTTCAGAGGCGCCCTCGGCGGCGGTGCGGACGATGAATCCGCCGGAGGCTTCGCCGCGCTCGTGAGTGAGGATGCGCTTGAGGCGCTGGCGCTCTTCGTCGGAGGCGATTTTGCGGCTGACGCCGACGTGGGAGACGGTGGGCATGAAGACAAGAAAGCGGCCGGGGAGGGCAATGTGCGAAGTGATGCGCGCACCCTTCTTGGCGATGGGCTCCTTGGCAATCTGGACGAGGATCTCCTGCCCGGGCTTTAGGAGGTCAGAGATGATGGGCAGGTCAGAGGTCTGCATGGAGCGGCGGGAGGGACCGCGGCCACGGCTGGGCGGGCCCTGCGATCTTTCGCCGCCACGGCCACGGCGTCCGCGCTGATTGCGGTCGCGGCGGGGGTCGGCTGATCCGCCGGCGGCGGGCTGGCCTTCAGTGGCGGGCTCGTCCTCATCGTCGTCTTCGTCATCGCCCGAGTTGCCGTCGAAGTTGAGCTGGATGCGGTGATCGAGGTGGGCTTCCTGGAGCATCTCGCCGAGGTCGCCGGTGCGCATCTGGTTGGGGAGGGTCTCTTCTTCAAAGTCGTCGGTGTCGTGCTCTTCGGGCTTGCCGCGATGATGATGGCGGGGCGCGTCGAACTCTTCTTCATCGATGACTTCTTCTTCGATGAGGCCTTTGCCGGGGGCATAGGTAGACGCCGGGGTCTTTTTTGTCTTGGCGGCTTCTTCTTCCTTCTTCTTTTTGTCGAGGAAGCCGAAGAGGCGGAAGCCGGTAGGGGCGTTGGGGTCGATGTTGTGGGAGGCGGAGGCGTCGGGCTCGGGCTCGGGCTCGTCGGCCTCTTCTGGCTCAGGGGTGGCATCGGCAGAGAGGGCGGGCGCTTCAGGCGGGGCCTCTGTCGTTTCCTCGGTGAGGTCTTCTTCTTCGGTTTCGTAGACGAGGGCGTGAGGGGCGGCGGTCTCCGGAGCAGATTCCGGGGCAGACTCAGTCATCTCATCGACGAAGCCCACTTCTTCGATGGTATCGGCAGCGGTGCTGGTCTGCTGCTCTGGTTCAGGCTCGGGCTCGCGGGTGCGATGGCGGGAGAGAGATTCTCCGGGGAGGAGTCCGACTCCGTCCCAGACGATGGGAGCGTCAATGAGGGTAGCCGGCTTGAAGGAACTGGCCGGACGAGCGGGAGCGGCGAGTTCGGGAGCGGGTTCAGGGGCTTCGTCGGAAGGTGCGCCACCGTATTTGGAGAGGGACTCACCAGGGAGGACGAAGGGGAGCGGTGCTGCGTCGAATCTGCGGGTGGGCGGGGGAGAAGACTCTTCCCACTGTCTGGAGGCCCTTTCAGGCCGGGAGGCCTGGGCCTGGATATCGGGCGCGACCTGAGGCTCAAAGTCGGGCTCGGGAGCCGACTCGGCAAGGACTTCGCCGGCCGGGCGGGACTCTGGCTGGCCTTCACCGGAGCCGCTTCGGCCGCCACGGCGGCGGCGGCGGCCGCGCCAGCGCTTTGCGCCGGGATCGCCGGAGTCGTCTTGCGCGGCGTCAGCGGGCTCGGAGATGAAGGAGGAATCGGGTGCAGCGGCGCCGGATTCAGGGATGGCTTCAACGGAGAGCCGGCGGTCGCGCTGGGGGCGTTCAGAGGGAGTTCGATCGGGGCGCGCTTCGGTGCGGGGTTCCTGGCGCGGGTCAGGACGGGATTCTGTGCGTTGACCGCCGCGGGCGTCTTTTGGGGCAGTATGGCGGACTTCGCGGGGTGCGGTGTTGCCGCCAGTGGCCGCGGCCTTCTCGAGTTCGTCGGTTTCTTCCTGGTCTTCAAGTTCGAGGAAGTCGGTTACATAGAGGAAGGCGTCGCGCTCGAGGCCGACGTCGACGAAGGCCGATTGCATGCCTGGAAGCACGCGGGTGACGCGACCGTTGTAAATGGAGCCGGCGAGGGTGTACTCGTTTTCACGCTCGTAGTAAATTTCAGCGAGCTGATCGTCTTCAAGAATAGCAAGCCGGGTTTCATGCGGCGTGCTGGAGATGCAGATTTCCTTTGCCATCTTACCTTTCCGCCCGGAGGCGTGAGCCTATCCGGGGCCTACGGCAAGGAAGGATGGAGAAGCGCGAAACCGGGAGGATTGAGGGTGTGGCGAGGGGAAAACCAGTGCGTTGCCGGCCTGGCCACGGGCGCTCCGCCGGCAGCCGGTGAGGGCGGCGCGGAGGGCGAACTGTGGCAGAGAACTTGAGGAAACAGCCTGACGCTCCGGTGATCCGATTGCAGAGAGTTTGTGGCCAACCACTCCGTGGCCCCAGTTGACGGAATTTTGTCGATGGGGCGGGAAAAATCCGAAGTAACCGGTGGGGCCGTTCCAACCATGGCGTTTGCATGGGCGAACTGCGCGAAGGGGCCGGGGCTTGAGACCCCAGGCGCTTCTCGGCGCTGCATGCAAGTTGTGCGCTGCCAACGGTTTTCCCGTCTCTGCGTGCTCATGAACCCTTGTCCTGCCGAGCTCGAGATCCATCCGGACCTGGCCGGCGAAGTACCATTTAGAAAAACTTCTCATGCAATCCGGACGGTTCCGGGGAGTGCAGGAGACAAACTTGTTGTCCGGTTTAGTTGACGAACCGGCGCATCCGCACATTCATTGCCGCGCCCAGCGCCAGGAACGTAAACAGCACCGAAGATCCGCCGTAACTCATTAACGGCAAAGGGATTCCGGTAACCGGCATAAACCCGATGACCATGCCGACATTGACCAAGATCTGAAAGGTCAACACAGCCACTACTCCCATGATAATCAGAGAGCCGGACAGGTCAGCGGCTGTTTGAGCGTTCTGAATCAAACGCATCAATATGGAAAAGTATAGCAGCAGGACCAAAAACGAGCCGACAAAGCCGTGTTCCTCGCCAAAGGCGGCAAAGATGAAGTCGGCATGGGGGATGGGGAGGAAGTCGCCCTGGGTCTGGGTTCCCTGGGCAGCACCCTTGCCCCATACGCCTCCAGAGCCGACGGCGATGAGGGACTGGCGGATCTGGTAGCCGGAGCCTTTGGGGTCGTTGTCAGGGTTGATGAAGCTGGTAAGGCGGGCTTTTTGATAGGGTTTGAGGATTTTTCCGCTGGTCCAGACGCCGGCGACGAGGGCCGAGCCGCAGACGATAAGGATGAGGCCCTGACGGAGATTGATGCCGCCGAGGAAGAGTCCGGCGATGAGGATGGGGGTGTAAGTGAGGGCGGTTCCCATGTCGGGCTGGATGAGCACCAGGAGCATGGGAATGCCGACGAGGAAGAAGGCCTTGAAGATGTCGAGCCAGGTGAGGCGGCGTCCACCGAGGTTGGCGAAGTAGCGGGCGACGGCGAGGATGAGGATGAGCTTGATCCACTCGGAGGGCTGGAACTGGAAGTGGCCGATGTTGATCCAGCGGCGGGCGCCGAGGACTTTGTGGCCGAAGAGCCGGACGGCGACAAGGGAAAGCAGGGCGGCGCCGTAGAACCAGGGCACGAAGTCGAGGAGGCGGTGGTAGTCGATTTTGGAGAAGAGGAACATGGCGGCGAGGCCACCGGCGATGAAGAGGATCTGCTTGGAGTGGAAGCCCTGGTACTTGGTGTGGAGGGTGGCCGAGTAGATTTCAAGGACAGAGATGGCGCAGAGGAGCAAGACCATGCCGAGCAGGGGCCAATCGAAGTCGCGGAAGCTGAGGAATCGGCGCATGGGTTAGTTGCCCTTCCATGGATCGAGGGGGGCTGCTGGTTGGGATGGGGCGGGTTGAGGGGTGTGGTTTCCCACCCATGCGACTGGAGCACGTCGCATGGATGGGGCACGGCGCATTGGAGGCAGATCGGCCTTTGCTACGATTTGGCCGTTTTCTACGAAGAAGTGGGCGGCGTGGATCTGAGTCTGGGCTGACTGCTGGGGGCTGGAAGGCGCGGCGGGGATGTCTGAGGGGCTGGTCCAGACGGCGCCTACTTCAGCGGGGGCAGGGGGCTTGGATGTGGTGGCCAGGTTGTTGGCCAGGCGGCGCTGCTTTTCGACGTAGGCAGAGACAATCTGCGCGCCGATGCGGGCCGGGTAGTAGCTTTTGTCGCCGTTTTGCCAGAGGACAGCGACGACCAGTTCAGGATTGCGGCGGGGAGTGACACCGACGAACCAGACGTTGGGGTTGGTTGCCCTGCCCTTGTTGGAGTGGCCGAGGGCTTCATGGCTCATGACCTGGGCGGTTCCGGTTTTTCCGCCGAAGTCGATGCCTTCAAGATGGGCCGAGGCCGCAGTGTGGAAGGCCGCCGGCTGGGTGACCTGGTACATGCCGTCTGTGATGGTGACCCAGTTTTCCGGGTCGATGGGAAGGTTGACCTCGCCGCTGCCGGGGAAGCTCTCAAGCATGGCCTTGCGGAACTCCGCGGGGAGTTGGTCAGGGAAGACGACGTGGGGGCGGACCAGATGGCCGCCGGAGGCGATGCCGCCAATGATGCGGGCAAGCTGGAGGGGCGTGGCCTCGACCGCGCCCTGGCCGATGGCGACGTCGAGGGTTTCATCGGGGTACCAGCGGGCGTGGTAGTTTTTGAGCTTCCATTGGGCAGAGGGCATGAGGCCGGGCTGCTCGCCGGGCAGGTCAATGCCGGTCTTCTGTCCATAGCCGAAGGCGGTGGCGTATTTGGCGATGCGGTCAATGCCGAGCCTGTCGCCGAGCTGGTAGTAGTAGGTGTCGCAGGAGAAGGGGATGGCGTTGTGAATATCGACGGCGCCATGACGCTCGTCGCAGTGATGGAAGAAGCCGTAGGGGCCCCATCCGCCAGTGCAGTTGACCTTGAGGGATTGGGCGATACCTTCCTGGAGGCCGGCGACGGACATGAGGATCTTGAAGGTTGACCCTGGGGCGAGTTGGGCCTGGAGGGCCTTGTTCATCAGGGGATGGTCTGGATCGGTGATGAGCTTGTTCCAGTCAGCGCGGTTGATGCGGACGGAGAAGGCGTTGGGGTCAAAGCTGGGGCGGGAGACCAGGGCGAGAATATCGCCGTTGCGTGGGTCCATGGCGACGACGGCGCCGGTTCGGTCTCCGAGGGCGAGTTCGGCGGCGCGCTGGAGATCGTTGTCGATGGTGAGGCGGAGGTCCTGTCCGGGGAGGGCGTGCTGAGTGCGGAGGTAGCCGACTTCGCGGCCATGACTGTCAACGATGACGTCGCGGGAGCCGTCCTGGCCGCGGAGCAACTCGTCATAGGTTTCTTCAATGCCGGCCTTACCGACGACGTCGCCGGGCTCATAAGCGGCATAGCGGGGATTGTTGAGGTCTTCTTCACTGACTTCGCCGACGTATCCGATGAGGTGGGCGGCGAAGCCGTCGCGGGGGTAGAGGCGGCGCTCTTCGTCAATGGTTTCAAGCTCGGGTAGTTCGTTGCGGTGAGCTTCAACGAAGGCCTGCTCGTCGGCGGTGATGTCCTGCTTGATGGGGATGGGTTGGTAGCCGGGGGCAGCGCGATAGCGGCGGAGCGTGGCGCGCAATTGATCGAGGTCAAGGTTGAGTCCGCGGGCGATGAGGGGCAGATCGGTGTCGACGTTGCGGTTCTGCTCGCGGACCAGGAACAGGGAGACGGAGGGGTAGTTGTCGACCACGAGGCGATTTTCGCGGTCAAAGAGCTTTCCGCGGGCGGCGAGGACGGGGACTTTTCGGACGCGATTCTGCTCGGCGAGGAGGCGGAAGTTGTCCGCGCCGAGGACCTGGAGGCGCCAAAGGCCGGCGACCAGGCCCAGCATCATGAAGAGGATGCCGTATTGCACCACCGTGAGCTTAAGGGTAGAAAGCTTTTCGTGGCGATCGATTCTGCTGGAATACATCTGTCTGGGCCTTAGGATACAGCGAATTTGGTTACGCGATCGAAATTCCAGCCTTGACGTAAAAGACGATTGTTGCAGCCCCTAATCGCGGATCTGGACGCGGTCGAGGATGGGGAAGAGGACAAAGGCGATGAGGGAGTTGCCTACGGCTTTGAGCAACTCGGTGAGCCAGCTCCACTCCAGGTCGAGTCCGAGCAGGACGCGGTAAATGAAGACATAGATTCCGCTGCACAGCAGGGAGAGGGAGAAGTTGAGCAAGATGCGGATGGTGTGATTTTCGACGTCAATGCGGACGCCGACGGAGGCGGCGAGAAAGCCGGCGACGGTTTTGGCGATGCCGTTGACGCCGATTGCATGGTGGGTGAGGGCATCTTCAAAGAGGCCGAGCCCGCCGCCCATGAGGGTTCCCTGTATGGGGCTTCGGCGGCCGAGAGCGAAGTAGATGGTGACGACGAGGGGCAGATCAAACCAGACGTAGCGGCCGACGACTCGCGGGAGCCACGCCTGGAGGACGAGGGCGGCGAGGGGCACCAGGACATAGACCAGCAGCGGGTAACGATGTACCTCAAGGTCGCGGCGGGTGTTGGCGCTGAGCACGGACATGGCTAGGGGTTCCTCTGCGGCGTGGCCTGGCGGCTGGAATCGGGCTGGGTGGCGGGGGCGGTTTTGTGGTCAGGCCCGGAGGCGGGCGTGGCCAGGTGAGGCTTGGGTTTGGCGCCTGGATGGGTTTCGGCCGACTCAGGCTTCGCCTGCGGGGTGGTTTCAGAGTCCGTGGGGGACGCAGGAGTCACGGCCGTACCCGGGGTGAAGCGGTCCGGGTGAAGGGGCAGGGGCGGGCGGGCGACGCCGTTGGGGTTGGAACTGTCGAGGAGGGGTTGCTTCTCCGGGGGCAGGTTGGGATCGATGAGGCCGGGGAGATGCTCGGCCATGATGGCGGAGGCCTTCTTCTGCTCCTTAATGGCTGCGGCTTCGGGGCCTTTGACCAATTCGCTAGTTGCCAGATCCTGCTGCTCCTGGGGCGAGAAGTGGGGCTGGGTGGAGGTGATGACGAGGACTTCGTCAAGGCGGTCAAGATGCGCGGCGGGCTTGACGATGACGTGGATGAAAGAGTCGCGATCTGGATCGCGGACCACTTTTTCAACGACGCCGACGGGGAGTCCGCGGGGAAAGACCATGTCACCGCCGGCGGTGAGGACTTTTTCACCGGGTTGGATACGCTGATCGGCGAGAATGCCAACGATCTGTGGCTGGCCGGCGGCGTTGCCGCGGAGGATGCCGCGAATGCGGGTGGACTCAAGAATGACGCCCGCGCCGGCGGTCTGGTCGTTGATGGCCAGGACCTGGGCCGAGTGGGGAAACACATCGCGGATCTTGCCGACGATTCCGTCGGGGGTGATGACGGCCATGTCTCGATCAAGTCCGTCGCTGGACCCCTTGTCGAGATAGAAGACGCGAGACTGATCGCTGCCGCTGGAGCCGATGGCCTGCGCGGCAAGTGTGGCGTAGATGTATTTTTCCTGGAAGTTGACGAGGCCCTGGAGGCGCTGGCCCTGGCGTGCATCTTCAAGCAGGGAGGCTTGCTCGAGCTGGAGGCGGTCAATGGTCTGCTGCAACTGGCGGTTCTGTTCGCGGACGTGGCGGAGGTCGATGTAGTTGGACCAGAGGCTGCCGGCGCCGAGCTTGGAGGAGTGGATGAGGCGCTCGGGGGGAGTGATGAGGGCATTGGTCCACATGCGGATGAGGCGCACGCCTGAGCCGTCGCCTGTGTCGAGGGTGCTGCGTCCGGAGTCGACGCGGCGCACCTGGACGGCCAGACCGACGATCTGGGCCACCAGCACGGCCAGCAGCACCAGGAGATTTCGATAACGGCTAAAGAAAGATTCCATAAGAGCCAGGGAACAGGGATTAGGGAATAGGGAACAGGGTTCGAACCCTAGACCGTCAGTTTCTCCAATGTACGGCCACAAGCGCGGTAACTGCACTTCCTGCAGATGCGGTTGCGGAAATCAAAGCAACAATCCACAGTCTGGCCTCGCGATTTCTCCACTCCGCCTCGATGATCCTGCGCTGCAATTCAAAATCCGGAGCCCGTGGAGTGCGGCCAGATGAACTTTGCACTCGGGGATCGCCTGAAACATCAATGCCAAGTTCACTGGCCCGTTTCTCAAGCTCGTCGCCCTCAAGAAGCTTTGACATAGCTGCCCATCTCGAAATTGTTTTCTGGTCCCTGTTCCCTAATCCCAATTCCCTGTATTCTCAATCGATTTTGATTTTGCGGAGGAGGCGGAAGTCGGAGAGCATTTTTCCGGTGCCGAGGACGACGGAAGCGAGGGGGTCATCGGCGACGGAGACGGGCAGTCCGGTCTCTTCGCGGATGCGCTTGTCAAGATTCTTGAGCAGGGCGCCGCCGCCGGTGAGGACGATGCCGCGGTCCGAGATGTCGGCGGAGAGCTCAGGGGGGGTGCGTTCGAGGGCGACGCGGATGGCGTTCATGATGACGGCGATGCACTCGCCGAGGGCCTCGCGGACCTCGCTGTCGTCAATGGTGATAGTCTTTGGCACGCCCTCGATGAGGTTGCGGCCCTTGATCTCCATGGTGAGAGGGCGCTCCATGGGGAAGGCGGAGCCGATCTCGATTTTGACGGCTTCAGCGGTGCGCTCGCCGATGAGCAGGTTGTATTTGCGCTTGAGGTAGTTGGTGATGGCCTCGTCCATCTGGTTGCCGGCCATGCGGACGGAGCGGGAGTAGACGATGCCGGACAGGGAGATGACGGCGATGTCGGTGGTTCCGCCGCCGATGTCGACGACCATGTTGCCGGATGGCTCAGTGATGGGCAGGCCGGCGCCGATGGCGGCGACCATGGCCTGCTCGACGAGGTAGACTTCGCTGGCCTTGGCGCGGTAGGCGGAGTCTTCGACGGCGCGCTTTTCAACCTGGGTGATCTCAGAAGGGACGCCGATGACGATGCGCGGATGGACGAGCATCTTGCGGTTGTGAGCCTTCTGGATGAAGTAATTGAGCATCTTCTCGGTGACTTTGAAGTCGGCGATGACGCCGTCTTTCATGGGCTTGATGGCCACGATGTTGCCGGGGGTACGGCCCAGCATCTCTTTGGCCTCTTTGCCGACGGCTTCAACTTCACCGGTGTTCTTGTTGATGGCCACAATGGAGGGCTCGTTGACAACGATGCCCTTGCCTGCCGCGTAGACCAGCGTGTTGGCGGTGCCAAGATCGATGGCCAGGTCGCTGGAGAACATGCTGAAGAGCGAGCGCAGACCGTGCGACCGCGAGGAGCGCGATGGATAACCATTCAATGACATTGGGAGCTTGGTTCTACCTCAAGGCATATTGTAAGGCCAATGGGCCGGTGCCGTGTGGAATGGGCGGGAAAGGCCCAAAAATGGTGTGCCGCCGGGGTAAACGGTGCGGTAAACTCAGTTGTTTGCCAAGGCGCCGGAGTTCCGGTGTCGAGGGTTTTGGGTTGCCCAGGATTGCCAGCCGCGGCTTCGCGGCACCTGGGATGCCGAGAAGCCCGGGCAGGACGATTTCAGTGGTTTTTTCGAGGCTTATTTATGACCCATCCGACACATCACAATCTGATTGGCGGCCAATGGCTGGCTGCTGCCGAAGGCAAAACGATTCTGAACCTGAACCCGGCGGACCACACGGACGTGGTGGGGGCGTTTCCCTCGTCGCACGCGGACGATGTGGAGGCGGCTGTGGCGGCGGCGAAGAAGGCATTCGCGACGTGGCGGCTGGTTCCAGCGCCGAAGCGGGCGGAGATATTGGTGAGGGCGGGGCTGCTGCTTCAGCAGCGCAAGGAGCAGTATGCCCGCGACATGACGCGGGAGATGGGCAAGGTGCTGGCGGAGACGCGCGGGGATGTGCAGGAGGCGATTGACGAGGCGTTTTATGTGGCTGGCGAGGGGCGGCGGCTGTTTGGGCAGACGACGCCGAGCGAGTTACAGAACAAGTTCTGCATGAGCGTGAGGATGCCGCTGGGGGTGGTGGGGCTGATTACGCCGTGGAATTTCCCGATGGCAATTCCGAGCTGGAAGCTGTTTCCGGCATTGGTTTCAGGGAACACGTGCGTGATCAAGCCGGCGACGGATACGCCGCTCTCAACGTACAACCTCGTCCAGACGCTGGTGGATGCGGGGCTGCCGCCGGGGGTGGTGAATATCGTGTGCGGCAATGGCGCGGCCGTGGGCAGGGCGCTGGTGGAGCACCCAGATGTGCGGGCGATCAGCTTTACGGGGTCGAGCCAGGTGGGGTCGCTGGTGGCGCAGCGGGCGGCGGCGAGCTTCAAGCCGGTGTCATTGGAGATGGGCGGGAAGAATGCGCAGATTGTGATGGACGACGCGAACCTGGAACTGGCGCTGGAAGGCGCGCTGTGGGGAGCGTTTGGGACGACCGGGCAGCGCTGCACGGCGACGAGCCGGATTCTTTTGCAAAAGGGGATCGCGGCGAAGTTTACGGCAGAGTTTGTGGCCCGGGCGAAGAAGCTGAAGGTGGGCAATGGGCTGGATGAGGCGGTGGAGGTTGGGCCGCAGGTGAACATCAGCCAGATTGAAACCTCAGAGAAGTATGTGGCGATTGCGCTGGGCGAAGGGGCGAAGCTCCTGTGCGGCGGGCACAGGCTGACGGAGGGCGCGTATGCGCATGGGACCTTCTTTGAGCCGACGGTGCTGGGCGGGGTGACGCCGGGGATGCGGATTGCGCGAGAAGAGGTGTTTGGGCCGGTGGTCAGCTTGATTGAGTTTGCGAGTTTTGAGGAGGCGGTGGAGATTGCGAACTCGGTGGAGTACGGCCTGTCGGCCTCAATTTATACGAAGGATGTGAACCGGGCTTTCACGGCGATGCGCGATCTGGAGTCGGGGATTACGTATATCAACGCGCCGACGATCGGGGCGGAGGTTCATTTGCCGTTTGGCGGGGTGAAGCATACGGGGAACGGGCATCGCGAGGGGAATGGGGCGATCGACTTCTTTACCACGTGGAAGGCGGTGTATGTGGACTACTCCGACAAGCTGCAGAGGGCGCAGATTGATAATGCGGAGTGAGGTGCGTGGTGTATTTGATGCCAACTTGGTGTTGGATTTCGAATTGGAAGGCAACCCATGGAGATAACGTCCCTGTTTGAGTTGATTGCTTTTCTGCTCCTTGTCCTTGCAGGTTGTTCTGGGATTGTTCTGTTTTATAGGGCGGCTTTTTCACCGAAAGAGAGTGGAGGGATGGATACTCTATGGAGTCTGTTCCTTGTCGGGCTGATTGGGGGAATTGTCTTGATCCTCGGTGTTCATGGATGCCATCGGTGATAGGGAATCTTCAGAGGTAAGCGGATATTGGGGCCAGGTCATTATTGAATTCCAAGCCCTGAGACTTCTACGAGTGGTTATGTGCCTGGCTCCGCGCTACAATCTTGCCATCGACCGTACCGCCAAAGAACTTCTCGAAGAAGCGCGCCAATTGCCTGCCGGCGAGTTGGATTGGCTTGTCCAGTACCTTCTGAGCGAAGTGAATGCCTCGGGAGAGCGGGCGTTTGCCGTTTGGCAGAGGGAAGTTGGCGAGCCAGAGCCCGGCTATGAGGAGTGGTTCCGAGTGGGGTGGAAGAGGCGATTGCGGACACTTCGCCGGGAATTCCGCACGAGCGGGTGATGAATGAGCTTGGGCGGATGATTCGCCGCGCAAGGGAAAACAGAAATCGCGCTACAATTCTGTCATGAGTCCAAACGCGCAAAGACTCCTTGACGAGGCCCGGCAGCTTCTTCCCTTTGAAAGGGAGTGGCTGGCGGAATGCCTTCTGATCGACGATGAGAGCGTTTCTGCCGCTGAAGTCGAATCCGCCTGGGACGGCGAGATCAAGCGCCGTCTCGATGAAATCGACTCCGGGGCGGTTCGCATGATCCCGCTCGAAGAGGTCCTTGCCGACATGGACGCTCATATCGCAGCCAAACGGCGCGGATGAAGCCGCTTGATTTCCACCCTGAAGCTCAGGCAGAAGCGAAGGCCGCCTTTGATCGGTATTGGGATCAAAGCCACGGCGCTGCATTGGGATTCGATAGGGAACTGAGAGCAGTGTACCGTTCGGTGCGGAAGGCCCCATTGATTTGCCCGCCCTATCTCCGTGGCACTCGCCGCGTGATCATGAGGAGATACCCGTTTTCCGTTGTTTTCCGCGAGCTTTTGCACGAAATCCAGATTGTCGCCGTTGCCCATTCCAAGCGCCGTCCAGGCTATTGGGAAAGAAGACTGAAATAGAAAGAAGGAATCCGATGAAGACTGCCTACGTCCCCGCCCGCGACCGCTACGATCACGCCATATTCCGCCGCTGCGGTCGGTCGGGGATTGTGTTGCCGCCGGTGAGCGTTGGGTTGTGGCAGAACTTTGGCGGGACGGATGTATTTGAGACGGGGCGGGCGGTGATTCGGCGGGCGTTTGACCGCGGTGTGACTCACTTTGACCTGGCCAATAACTATGGGCCGCCGTATGGATCAGCCGAGGAGAATTTTGGCGCGATTCTGCGCAAGGATTTCAGCGGGCTGCGCAATGAGCTGATCATCTCGACCAAGGCGGGCTGGGATATGTGGCCGGGGCCCTATGGAATTGGGGCTTCGCGGAAGTATCTGCTGGCTTCATTGGACGACAGCTTGAAGCGGATGGGCCTGGAGTACGTGGACATATTTTATGCGCACCGGCCGTGGAGCGACACGCCTCTGGAAGAGACGATGGGGGCGCTGGCGACGGCCGTGCAGCAGGGCAAGGCGCTGTATGTGGGGATTTCGTCGTATAGCCCGGAGCGGACGCGGGAGGCGGCGGGGATTTTGAAGGGCCTGGGGGTTCCGCTGCTGATCCATCAGCCTTCGTACTCGATGCTGAACCGGTGGATTGAGAAGGGATTGCTGGGGACGCTGGAGGAGCTGGGGGTGGGGTGCATTGCGTTTTCTCCGCTGGCGCAGGGGATGTTAACTAATAAGTATCTGAAGGGCATTCCGGCGAACTCTCGGGCATTGGCGGAGGGGTCGCTGCCGAAGGAGTTTTTGAGCGAGGAGAATCTGAAGCGGGTGCGGGCTCTGGACGCAATTGCCGCAGGGCGTGGGCAGACGCTGGCGCAGATGGCGATTGCCTGGGTGCTGCGCGACAAGCGGGTGACGACGGCGCTGATTGGGGCGCGCAATGTGGAGCAACTGAACGACTCGCTGGATGCGGTGAAGCGGCTGGAGTTTACCGAGGCGGAGCTGAAGGAGATTGACGGGTGGGCGCAGGATGCGCAAATTGATTTGTGGAGGGGTGCGCGGGAGACGATGGCGTAGGGGGCTCGGACGGGCTGGGTTGAGGTTGAGGTATCCCACCCATTCCGCAAGAGCCGCACTGCCCCGAGGGCGCCCAGATGGGGCACGGGGCCATTTGTGTTTGCCGAGAGTGGGAGAGCTAAGGTTCGAGGTATCCCAGGTCTGAAAATCCAGACCTGGGGCACCCGGCGTTGGTGGCGGGGTCAGGGTGGGAGAGCGAAGGGCTGTGGTGTCCCACCCATTCCGCAAAATACGCGGAATGGACGGGGCACGGGGTATTTGTGGATTGTCGAGAGTGGGCGAGCTGAGGCTCGAGGTATCCCAGATCTGAAGATCCAGACCTGGGGCAGCCGGCGAGTCAGCGGGGTGGTGGATGGGTTGAGTGGCCGCTAGTTTCTTGTAGTGTCGAGGACGTCGCGGAGGGCGAAACTGGTTTCCAGACGCACGACGCCCGGGAGGTGGGAGAGGTGCTTCTGGTGGAGGCGGCCGTAGTCGTCAATGTCGGCGACGCGGGCAACGAGCATGTAGTCGTATTGGCCGGCCATGAGGTGGCAACTGACGACCTCTTTTGAGTGGCGTACGGCGGCCTCGAAGGCGGCGAGGACTGCGGCGGATTGGCGCTCGAGGGTGACGCGGATGTAGACGGTCATGCCCTTGCCGAGGAGGCGGTCGTCAATGAGGGCGCGGTAGCCGCGGATGGCTCCGGCGGTTTCGAGGGCCTGAATGCGGCGGGATGCGGCGGAGGCGGAGAGGCCGACGGCTTCACCGACTTCGTAGTTGGTGGCGCGGCCATGGCTTTCAAGGTGGCGGAGGATGGCGGTATCGATTTCGTCGAGGCCCTGGACGGAGGGGGGCTGGGCGGCGGACTCGGCCCATTCGTCGCTGGATACGTGCATCAATACGCCATTTTGTTCACGTTTTGTTCCCATTATGTTCTTTTATCACGAACTTTGCATACATTGCCAGCCGATTGCGCAGTAGGATGCATGAGGTTGAAAGTGACTTCTTCGCCCGGCGCCGAACAGACTTCCTCCAAAGGGTTCACACGGTGCCGGGTATTTTTCTCTTTGCAGTTCCCCGTGCGGCGGCCTGAAGTTCGTTCGAGAACAACCGCAGATGCTTCGACTCACCACCCCCAAGCTGAAAAGCGCTTGGGGTCCCGTTCGCTCAGGATGACAGCAGTAAGTTTGTTGTGGACTCCTGGGGCGGGACACATGTCACGTCCAAACCCCAGACAGGAGAGACAGCGATGATTATTGGCGTTCCCAAAGAGATCAAGGATAACGAAGCGCGCGTTGGGATTACCCCGGCGGGCGTGAAGGCACTGACCGAGGCCGGGCACACGGTGCTGGTGGAGACGCAGGCGGGCGCGCAATCGGGCCTGGGGGATGCGGAATACCAGAATGCGGGCGCGGAGATTGTGGGCGACGCCGGGTTTGTGTGGGGCAAGGCAGAGATGGTGGTTAAGGTGAAGGAGCCGATCGAGAGGGAGTATGTGTACTTCAGGGACGGGCTGGTTCTGTTCACGTATTTGCATCTGGCGCCGCTGCCTGTGTTGACCGAGAAGCTACTGGAAGCGAAGGTGATTGGGATTGCGTATGAGACGGTACGCGACAGGCAGGGGACGCTGCCGCTGCTGACGCCGATGAGCGAAGTTGCGGGAAGGATGAGCGTGCAGGTGGGGGCAACGTATCTGGAAAAGGAACGCGGCGGGAGGGGGATCTTGCTGGGTGGCGTGCCGGGAGTTCCACCGGCGCATGTGACGATTCTTGGCGGCGGAGTGGTGGGCACGAATGCGGCCAAGATTGCGCTGGGGTTTGGCGCCAAGACGACGATTGTAGACGTGAACCTGAACCGGCTGCGGGAGCTGGACGACATCTTTGGCGGGCGGCTGTATACGCTGGCTTCAAACAGTTACAACCTGGCGCAGGCGACGCGGGAGGCGGACCTGGTGATTGGGGGAGTGCTGATTCCGGGAGCGAAGGCGCCGAAGCTGGTGACGCGGGCGATGGTCTCAGAGATGAAGCAGGGCGCGGTGATTGTGGATGTGGCGATTGACCAGGGCGGATGCGTGGAGACGGCGCGGCCGACGTCGCACTCGAACCCGAGCTTTGTGGTGGACGGGGTGGTTCACTATTGCGTGACGAATATGCCGGGGGCGGTGCCGCACACTTCGACGCTGGCGCTGACGAACTCGACGTTCCCGTATGTGCTGCGGATTGCGAACCTGGGGGCGCGCGAAGCGCTGCGGCAGGACGCGGGATTTGCCGAGGGGCTGAATACGTGGATGGGGGTGCTGACGCATCGGGGCGTGGCGGAGGGGCAGGGGCGGGATTGGACGGGGGCGGCTGAGGTGATGGGGTAGGGGCAGGGACTTAGGGACCAGGACCAGGGACGTAGGGACTAGCTCTCGGCTTTCAGCTTTCAGCTAACAGCTTCCGGCTTTCAGTTGGTTGGGATTTTGGGGGTTACTTTGTAGTTAAGTTTGGGGTGAAGATCTGAGGGTGGAGGGTGGTCTGGAAGGGTGGCTTTTTTGGTTGCAAAGGTTTGCTTGTAAGGTTCGGAAAAGGGGCCAAAGGTTTGCTTAAATGGTTCGGTTTAGTGCGAAAAGGTTTGCTTAAGTGGTTGGGAAAAGTGACATTTTTAACCTTAGAATTGACCCTATTTTGAAATTCGGAACCATGGATGGTTCGACATATCGGGGGTTGGTTTGCTTTAAATTGACCCTGTTTTGCGCAAATGGGCTTAAAACGGGGTGGTTTAGCGGCGTAAGGCGTTGAAAAGGCTAAAGTTTTCTGGATTTTGTTGACTGTGCGCGGTAGCGGGGTTAGCGGAGTTAGCGGGGTTAGCGGGGTTAGCCAGTCAGCAAGCCGGCGGGGGCACGCTGACCAGGGGTTTAGAAGAATTTTGGCGCTGGGGCCGTTTGCCGTCTTGAACTAGGATGGGCTCGCGCTGGTTGATTTCTTCAAAAAAGAGGGAATCGGATGGTGGCACGGCTGAAGCCGTGCCCTTTCAAAACCCGATTTTGTCCTCCTCACCGTGCTCGCGCTGGTTTGCCTGCCGGGTTTTCGATGGGAAATAGGTATCATGTCCCCTTATGACGATTTTGTCCTCCTCACCGTGCTCGCGCTGGTTTGCCTGCCGGGTTTTCGATCAGAAATAGGTAGCATGTTCCCCTATTCCAGCGTGTTGGGGAGTGGGCATGGGGCGCGACTTCGTCGCGTGGATTGATTTCTTCACAAAAAGCATCGGATCGTGGCACGGTTGAAACCGTGCCCTTTCAAAACCCGAATTTGACCACGGGCTGTTAGGGACGGGGCGGCGTGGCGGGTGGCGTAGAATTGCGGTGCGTGATTGGAGGTTCTTGATGGAACGTCGTCGATTTATTGCGGCTTCACTTGCTGCTTCAGCAGTTGCCGTGACACAGGATGGGAAGGCGCAGGCGCCGGCTGGGGGGAAGCGGGAGTTTTATCTGCTGCGGCGTTACGCCTTGCAGCAGGGGCCGCAGACGCAGGTGACGGAAAGCTTTCTGGCGGAGGCGCTGATCCCGGCGGCGGGGCGACTGGGACTGGGGCCGGTGGGGGCGTTCCGGCTGGAGTTTGGCAATGAGACGCCGGCGTATTATGTGCTGATTCCGGGGGCGAGTGTGGAGGCGCTGGCGGAGTTGAATTTCGCGCTGGCGAGGGATGAGGATTTTGTGAAGCGGGCGGCGCCGTTCTGGAATGCGACGGCGGCAGCGCCGGCGTTTCAGCGGGCGGAGAATACGCTGCTGGCGGCGTTTGCGGGTTGGCCGAAGATGACTCCGCCGGACACGAAGGCGAAGCGGATTTTTCAGATGCGGACGTATGAGAGCCCGAGCAATGGGGCGCACGTGCGGAAGGTGGAGATGTTCCACTCGGGCGAGTTTGAGATTTTCAAGAATGCCGGGTTTCATGCGGTGTTTTATGGGGATACGCTGGTGGGCGAGCGGATGCCGAATCTGACGTACATGATGTGCTTTGCGGACAAGGCGGAGATGGATGCGAAGTGGGATGTGTTCCGCAACGATCCGGAGTGGAAGAAGCTTTCGACGAGTCCCAGGTTCAGCTCGGATCAGTTGGTGACGAATATTACGAATTTGATTTTGAGTCCGCTGGGGTGCTCGCAGGTTTGAGAGGGTGTATGGTTTCCCCGGTCCCCCAAAGCCCGGGATCTGCAGCCGACGGACGAAGACCTGTCCGCGGGGACCCCGGACCGGGGGCACGCGGCGGAAGACGGATTGAATCGAAGCAGAACGCTGGAAGAAGCCTAAGCAGGGGCTAAAGCCCAACTTCAAATTTGCGGCTTTTCGGCACGACTAAAGTCGTGCCCTGTTACAAAGCCCCACCGCTTTGTTTTTCGCAGACTTTAAAGCTGTGCCGCGCTCCGAGGCCCCGACCGCATGGAGTTTTCCGGCACGGCTGAGGCTGTGGCCTGATCCATCTGTGCGGCCCTGGGTGGGTTTTGTGGCGGGGAGAGCGGGGCGCGGTCGGATGAATCTATAATCGGCGCATGCCGATCCTGGGGTATTCGCGGCGGAGACCAGTGGCCCTGCTTGGGGCACTGGTGCTGCTGTTTCTGGGGTTGCTGGGCGCGCTGAATGCGTTCAATACTTCGAATATACGGTTTTTGAGTTTTCTGAATCCCGAGACGTCGGGCGAGACGCTGGTGTTTACCGGTTTGACGGTGCTGGTGTTTCTGCTGCTGCTGACGCTTCTGGTGCTGCTTTTCAGGAATATTTTGAAGGTGTATGCGGGGCAGAGCAGCACGGCGCTGGGGGCGCGGCTGCGGACGCGGATGGTGCTGGGGGCAGCGCTGATTGCGCTGATGCCGGCGGTATTCATGTTTCTGTTCTGCTTTCAACTGATGAACCGGTCGATCGACAGGTGGTTCTCGCCGAACACGTCGGAGCTGCATGAGGACTCGACGCGGGTGGTGCTGGAGCTGGCGCAGTATGTGACGAGCAATGCGCGGGGGGAGGCGGAGTCCATTGCGTCGAGCGGGGCGGTGGACGGGGATGCGGAGCGGTTGCAGGAGGTATTGCGGTCGCGGCGGATCACGCTGGACGGCGGGTTCACGGTGGTGTTTGGGAAGGACCGGAAGGTGCTTTCGAGTTTTCAGACGCCGCCGGAGACGAGCGGGGCGAGCATGGTTCCGTGGCTGGACGAGGGGGACCGGGGAGCGCCGATCCCGCTGCGAGGGGCGTTGACGAGCAACCTGATTGCGGCGGCGCAGCGGACGGATGAGCCGGTGATCAAGGTGGGGGACCGGGAGTATGCGCTGGGGATGGCAGTGAGCTCGACGGGGAAGGTGGTGGTGGCGGCGCTGCCGATGCCGCAGGGGCTGAGCCAGACGACGACGCGGATTCGCTCAGGGGCGCTGGAGTACTGGGATCTTTTCAGGCGGCGCAACCAGATCAGGACGATTTTCTTACTGATGCTGATGCTGATTACGGTGTTTGTGTTTTTCTCGAGCGTGTGGCTGGCGCTGTTTTTGTCAAAGCAGATTACGCGGCCGGTGGAGGCGCTGGCGGATGCGATGGACCAGATCGCGGCGGGCCGGTACGACCGGCGGGTGGCGCTTTTGAGCAGCGGGGAGATGGGGGACCTGGTGCGGGCGTTTAACCACATGGCGGGGGATCTGGCGGCGAGCCGGCAACTTGCGGAGAGCTCATCGACGCAGTTGAGCGAGGCGAACCGGGCGATCGAGGAGCGGCGGCGGGAACTGGAGACGATTGTGGAGACGATTCCCAGCGGGGTGGTGACGCTGGATGCGGGCGGGGCGGTGTTGCAATGCAACCGGGCGTTTTCAGCGCTGATTGGGCGGCGCGAGGACGAGAGCGTGCGCGGGGAGCGGATAGAGTCTCTGATGCCGGACGAGTGCGCGGAGGATCTGGCGGGGGTGATCCGGCGAAGTCACCGGATGGGCGCGGCGTCAACGGATGTGGAGCTGCATGCGCGAGGGCGGACGATTCAACTGGGGATTACGAGCGCGCGGCTGGAGTTGGGCGACGGGCAGCACGGGAGCGTGCTGGTGGTGGAGGACACGACGGAGCTGCTGCGGGCGCAGCGGCAGTTGGCATGGAAGGAAGTGGCACAGCGGGTGGCGCACGAGATCAAGAATCCGCTGACGCCGATTGCGCTGAGCGCGGAGCGGATCGGGCGGCACCTGGATCGCGGGCAGCCGGACTCGCCGGGGGTGATACGCAAGTGCAGCGAGGTGATTCTGGGATGCGTGGGGACGCTGCGGACGCTGGTGGACCAGTTCTCAGCGCTGGCGCAGTTTCCTGCGCCACAGCCTCGGGCCTGCGACATGAACCGGGTGGCGGAAGAGGCGCTGGCGCTGTTTGCGGGGCGGCTGGAGGGGATTACGGTGGAGTGGGAGCTGGAGCCGGGGTTGCCGCAGGTGATGGCCGACCCGGAGGCGATACGGCGTGCGCTGGCCAACCTGATTGACAATGCGGCGGAGGCGATGCAGGGGAGCCTGCTGCGAGTTCTGGGGATACGAAGCGGGTTGAGCGAAGATGGCGGAGCCGTGGAGGTTGAGGTGAGCGATACCGGTCACGGACTGACGGACGAGATTCGGGAGCGGCTGTTTTTGCCGTTCTACTCGACCAAGCAACGGGGCACGGGTCTGGGGCTCTCGATCGCGGCGAAGATTGTGCAGGAGCATGGGGGCAGTTTGCGCGCGGAGGCGAACAGTCCGAAGGGGGCGCGGTTCCTGTTGCGGTTGCCGCTGATGACGCGGGGCGAGCAGGCGGCAGAGGCAGCGCCGGCAGGCGAGGGCGCCGAGACTGAGAATGCAAAGACTCCGCTGAAGGAAGCGACGCGATGAATCACATATTGGTGGTAGACGACGAGGCGGAGATTCGCAGTTCGCTTGAGGAGATTTTGCGCGAAGAGGGGTATGGGGTGGCGAGCGCGGCGAGCGCAGGCGAGGCGATGGTGCTGCTGCGGGACGCGCCGTATGACGTGGTTCTGCTGGACATCTGGCTGCCGGACCGGGACGGGCTGGACGTGCTGGCGGACATTCACCAGTTGGCGGTGGAGTCGCGGCCGGAGGTGGTGATCATCAGCGGGCACGGGACGATTGAAGCGGCGGTGAAGGCGACGAAGCTGGGGGCGTATGACTTTCTGGAGAAGCCGCTTTCGCTGGACCGTACGCTGATTGTGCTGAAGAACGCGGTGGAGGCGCGGCGACTGCGGACGGAGAACACGGAGTTCAAGCGGCAGTTCAGCGTGGGATCAGTGCTGACGGGCGACAGTGTACCGGTGAAGGCTCTGCGTCAGCAGATCAAGCTGATGGCGCCGACGAATGGGCGGGTGCTGATTTATGGGGAGTCGGGGACGGGCAAGGAGCTGATTGCGCGGGCGATTCATGCAGAGAGCCTGCGGCGGGACCAGATTTTTGTGGAGTTGAATTGCGCGGCGATTCCGGAGGCGCACATTGAGGCAGAGCTTTTCGGGTACCGGCACGGGGCGCAGCCGGGCGGGCCGCCGGAGCAGCGAGGCACGCTGGAGCGGGCCGACGGCGGGACGCTGTTTCTGGACGAAGTGGGGGATATGAGCCTGAAGACGCAGGCCAAGGTGTTGAGCGCGCTGGACGACCAGATGTTTACGCCGGTGGGCGGGACACAGCCACTGCAGGTGGATGTGCGGCTGATTGCGTCAACGAACAAGGATCTGGAAGAAGAGATTGCGAAGGGGAACTTTCGCGAGGATCTTTTTTACCGGCTGAACGTGGTGCCGTTTTTTGTACCGCCGCTGCGGGAGCGGAAGCAGGATATTCCGCCGCTGGCGCGGGAGTTTCTGGGCGAGTTTGGGCGGCAATATGGGCGGCCACGGATGGAGATTGGCGAGGAGGCGCTGGAGACGCTGGCGCAGTATCACTGGCCGGGGAACGTGCGCGAGCTGAAGAACGTGATTGAGAGGGTGTTGATTTTGAATCCGCGGGCGTTGCGGATTGAGCGCAAGCACCTGCCTCCGCTGACGCACAAGGCGGGGACGCGTTCGACGGAGGAGTTCTCGACCTTGCAGCAGGCGCGGGACGCGTATGAGCGGGAGTACATCTTGAAGAAGATTGAAGAGGCGCGGAACAATGTGAGCCGGGCGGCGGAGCTGCTAGGGCTGGAGAGGAGCCATCTTTACCGGAAGATGAAGGCGCTGGGGATTGCGGTTAGGGACTAGGCACTAGGGACTAGGGAATAGCGGATGGCAGACAAGGAGAACCGGTTGCGGCAGCTTCGGGGATTTACGCGGGTGGAGCGTCTGCGTTGTGTTGGGCTGGTGCGGGACGCGATTGTGGGCAGCAACGGGTGGGTGACGGATTTTCACGAGTTTTCAAATCTCTCGATTTGCATAGAGTTCGAGTTGCCGGCGTCATTTTTGCCGGCACTGGCCGGGGCTCTGGCCGCGGCGGAGGTGAGGCTGAGCGCGGAGAGCGAAGCGATGCTGCGGGAGGCGGGGGGCGGCGAGCAGGCGGAGTGTACGCTGCAGGTGCTGTTTATCCACGACGAACCGGATATGCGGCGGACGGTGCTGGCAGTGCCGGGCTGAGAGGGGACGGGCTATTCGTCGCCGTAGACGTGGACGAGGATCTCGATGGTGCGCTTGCGGAGGGCGGAGATCTGGGATTCCCGTCGGGACTGCTGGAAGAGATCGTTATGGGGGAGTTCGATGGCTTCTTCCCATTCGGCGGCCAACTGGTGTGCCTCATTGCGCAGGGCTGAATTCACCCTGGCTGGGTCTGCGCGGGCAATGTCGCGGCATTCATTGTGGAGTTGCGACGAGTGCATCGACCAGAAATCGGCTTTGGAAACTTCGTCCGACATGGGGCAGGCCTCCGGGGGAGTACGACAAGCAATTTTAAAGGATCGTTGATGGTATTTTAAACGGGATTCTCCGGGTGACCCGAATTCCACGACGGCACCAAATCGCGGCCTGACGCCCGATTCTGAAGCTCGCTGCGAGCTGGTTGGAGTGAAAACGCAGATTCTTCGACTCACCACCCCCAAACTGAGAAGCGTTTGGGGCCCCGTTCGCTCAGAATGACAGCGGTGAGTGGGGTAAGCGCTTCAGACTCAGGACGCTCGTGAGGCTTCTATTTGAAGATGGGGCCGAGGGAGCCGGGATTGTCGCCGAGGCGGGGATCTACGCGGAAGTCCCAGACGGTTTGGTTGATGTCAGAGGCGGAGAGGATTTCAACGAGGGCGTATTCTCCGATGGCGAGGGGCGAGAGCGGGGTGAGCTTGAGCCAGTGCTTGCCGGGCAGGACCTGGACCTTGGCGGGGATCACGTCTTCGTTTTGGGAGGCAACGCCGGAGGGGCTCATGTGGATGGCGCCGACGATGCGGACGGCCTGACGCTGGTCTGCACGGACGATGGCAAAGCCGGAGGCCGCGGAGTGTGCGCCGTGCTTGCGGTTGGCGGCCTCTTTGGCGTGGCCCGTATCGATGGTGAGGGCGTGGCCGGTGACCTTGTCAGCATCTTCGTCGCCGCCGAGAGAGAGGTAGAACTCGGGTTCGTTGACGTGGAGGTGGACCTTGGCATGGGCGCCTTCAAGCTCAAGGATGGCCTTGGCGCCGGCGAGAGGATTGAGCGTGGAGAGGCCGTGTCTGGTTTTGGCGTCGATGCTGAGATCGGCGGGTAGGAGCTCAGCGAGTTCGGGAGTGCCTTGAAAGGTGTCGAGGACAAAGACGCCGTCCTGGTCGGGCAGTTCGAGGCCCTTGGCGACCTCGGGCATGCGGTACTTGTCTTCAGTGCGGGCGGAGGCCTCCTGTTGATCGATCTCCTCGGCCTCTTTCATGGCAGGCGAAGCGTCTTCAGCGGCCTGATTGGCGTGGTCGGTCTCCCACTTGCGGGTGGCGTCCCAGTCGACGAGGTCGAGGGGGAGTTCTTCCCACTCGCCGCCGCGCTCGACGGAGATGTAGCGGACGCGGTCGCCGGCGATCTGGTAGGTGCGGACGACCTGATAGGAGCCGTCTTTGAGGATGAGGCGATGATTGGACTTTGTGCCGGGGAGATCGGGCTTGAGGACGAGCGGGGTCTGGGTCTGGGCATGCGCGGCGGTTGGGAGGGCGAGGGCCAGGGCGGCGACCGCGGCGAGCAGCAGGCTTCGCAGATGAAGGGTAGAGAGCATTGGCACCCAGTTTAGACGAGGCGGGGGCGGGGTGGTTTGCGGGGGATGGGGAGAAATTGGCGGCGGGAGGGAGCCCTATGGCGGGCCGGCGCGTCTAAGCCAGATAGAAGGGATTTTTGGGTTGGCAGGATTTCTGAGACATTCCCACGGGGAGCGCCGCCGGAGGCCGCGGAGTTTGTGGCTGGTGGCGGCGATGTGTCTTGTTCTGCTTTCGCTGCTGGTTGTGGTGCAGGTGGCGCATCTGCATCCGCTGGGCAGCGATGCCGACCATTGTTCCTTGTGTATTGTGATGCACACGGCGTCGCCGGCTGCGGCCGCGGCTGCCGTGGTGGTGCTGGTGAAGATGCAGAATCGCGCGCCGGCTTTCGAGGCGCAGGCGGTGGTGCGGCACTGGCATTCAAAGCTGTTTACACGCCCCCCTCCAACGGGCTGCAAGGGCATCTGAGGCGACCTTCCGACGAACCTGTGGACGATTTTCGCACGGCCGCATCTGGCGGCTGATTCCGGATGAGCGGCACAGAAGGACCGAACGGAAGAGCACACCCAAAACAAAGAAGCGGCACCGGCTGACGTGAGCCGCTGGTTGCTTCTGGGTTGACCCAGCCAACCGATGGAGGTCTCAATGTTGAAGGGCAATGCTATTTTTCTCATACTTTCCATTTTTATTGTGGGCAGCAATCCACTGTTTGCGGCGATCGATCCGCTGGCGCAAAACGGCAACGCGGGGGCAGTGAGCGGGACGGTGACCGATCCGTCAGGGGCAGTGATTCCGGGGGCGACGGTGACGCTGTTGAACGCGGCGAGCGGGGTGAGCCGGAGCACAGCCACGGACGCAACGGGGCAGTTTGTGTTCCAGGGAATTGCATTCAATCCTTACCGGATCGGGGTGACGGCACCGGGGTTTGCGGCGCTGAGCCAGGGCGTGGAGATTCGCTCGGTGGTGGGGATCAACCTGAAGCTGGTGCTGCAGATTGCGGCTGCCGACGCGACGGTAACGGTGGAGGCAAGCGGCGACCTGGTGGAGAACGATTCGACGTTTCACACCGATGTGGATCGCGAGGAGTTCAGCAAGATTCCGCTGGAGAGCGAGTCGTCGGGGTTGAGTTCGCTGGTGACGCTGTCGACGCCGGGAGTTTCGGCGGACTCGAACGGGCTGTTTCACGGGCTGGGCGACCACGCGGAGAACTCGTTCTCAGTGGATGGGCAGGCGATCACAGACCAGCAGAGCAAAGTTTTTTCAAACCAGATTCCGCTGGATTCGGTTCAGTCACTGGAGGTGATCAGCGGGGCTCCGCCGGCGGAGTTTGGGGACAAGACGAGCGTGGTGATCAAGGTGACGACGCGGTCGGGACTGGATATGCCGAGGCCGACGGGGAACGTGTATTCGTCGTATGGATCGTTTGGATCGGCGAACACGGGATTCAACCTGGCGGCGGGCGGCAAGAAGGTGGGCGAGTTTATTGCGGGGAACTTTCTGGACAGCAGCCGGTTTCTCGATCCGCCGGAGTTTGAGGCGATTCACGATCGCGGCAACGAGACGAATGTGTTTAACCGCGGCGACTACCGCATCAGCGCCAACGACACGGTGCAGTTGAACCTGGGGTATACGCGATCGTGGTTTCAGACACCGAACAGCTACGACAATTTGAATCCGGCGCAGTTCAACGGGGCGCTGGTTTCAGGGTCGCTGGCGGCGACGGACCAGCGGGCAAAGATTGGCACGTTTAACGTTGCGCCGACGTGGACGCACGTGGTGAATACGAACGCGGTGTTGAATACAGGGGCGTTTGCGCGCAAGGACCAGTTTGACTATTACCCGAGCAGCAATCCGCTGAGCGATCTGGGGCCGGCGAACCTGCAGCGCGAGACAGTTGCGCAGAGCCGGAGCTTGATGAATCTGGGGGTGCACTCGGATCTGTCGTGGAGCCGGGGGCGGCAGAACGTGAAGGGCGGCGTGACGTATGAGCAGACGCTGCTGAAGGAGAACGACGGGCTGGGCGTGGTTGATCCGGCGCTGAACGCGCCGTGCGTGGATGGGAGCGGGAACCCGGTGATCAGCATGGTGCTGACCTCGCCGAGCCAATGCGCGGGGGCTACGTATCAGCCCAATCCGGCCTATCTGCCTGCGCTGGCCGGGTATGACTTTACGCATCCGGTGCAGGGAACGGGGCTCTATTATTTCCATGGCCGGGCGGATGTGAAAGAGGCGGCGCTTTACATCCAGGACCAGATCACGGCGGGCAACTGGATGCTGAACCTGGGGATTCGCGGCGACATTTATAACGGGCTGACGGTGGCGCGGCAGGCGGAACCGCGGGTGGGGCTGAGCTACAAAGTGAAGCGGACGAATACGGTGTTGCGGGCCAGCTATGCGCGGACGCTGGAGACGCCATTTAACGAGAATCTGGTGCTTTCGAGCGAGGGATGCGCGTCGGCGGTGATTCAGGGGCTTGTGCCGTGCGTGAATGCGTCGCTGCCGCCGGGGTTCCGCAACGAGTTTCACACGGGCCTGCAACAGGCACTGGGAAAACATCTGGTGGTGGGCGGGGAGTACATCTGGAAGTACACGCATAACAGCTTCGACTTCAGCGTGCTGGGCAATACGCCGATCACGTTTCCAATTGACTGGCATAACTCGAAGATTCCGGGGTTTGCGGCGAACGCGAGCATGCCGAGCTTTCACGGCGTGAGCGCGGAGGTGGTGATGTCAAGCGTGGCGGCGCGGTTTTTTTCGCCGCAGGTGGGCGGATTGGGCACGGTGCCGACGACGATGCAGGGGCAGGCGTTCCGCATCGACCACGATGAGAGGTTTAACGAGACGACGCACGTGCAGTACCAGGTGGAGAAGCATGGACTGCTGAAGGGCGCATGGGCGGGATGGAACTGGCGGTACGACTCCGGCCAGGTGGCGGGGGCCATGCCGTTTGCGGCGAACGCGACGACACCGGTGGATTTGAGCGGGCTCTCCTACGATCAGCAGGCGCAGTCGGGGATTGCATGCAACGGGCAGAGAGCGACGCCGACAGCGGGGTTCAAGGCTTGCGCGCCGTCGGAGTACAGTTCGTCGCTGGTGGTGATTCCCGCGCCGGGGATGGAGAACGACGACCACAACCCGCCGCGCATTGCTCCGCGGAGTTTGTTTGACGCGAGCGTGGGGCAGGACAATATCTTCCACAAAGAGCGGTACAAGGTGAACCTGGATTTGACAGCGGTGAATTTGACGGACAAGTATTCGCTGTATAACTTTTTGTCGACGTTCAGCGGGACGCATTTTGTGACGCCGCGGGCGCTGACGGCGAAGGTTACGTTGAATTTTTAGGGTTCGGAGTTTGAGGCTTGCTGGGGAGCGGTGGGAGCACAAATGCAGATTCTTCGGCTCACCACCCCCGAACTGAAAAGCGTTCGGGGCCCCGTTCGCTCAGAATGACGGCGATGAAAATGATAAGCGCCGCGGACTCAGGATTCTATTTTTCGCTGTCGAGGTTACGCATTTGGTCTTCTCCGTAGCGGGTTCCGGCGATGGCGTGGGCGGGGATGGCTGACTCGATTGCGGCGATGTCTTCAGGGGTGAGTTTTACTTCGAGAGCGCCGAGGGATTCGGCGAGTTGGGCTCTAGTGCGGGCGCCGATGACGGGGACGATGAAGGTTTGCTTGGCGAGGACCCAGGCGATGGCGAGTTGGGACGGGGTGATGGCTTTGGCGGCGGCGAGCTGCTGGAGGCGGGCGACGAGTTGCTGGTTGCGGGCGAGATTGTGGCCGGTGAAGCGGGGCAGGTGGGCGCGGTAGTCGCCGTGGGCGGCGGGGTTGGAGCCGGAGAGCAGGCCGCGGGAGAGCGCGCCGTAGGTGGTGGCGCTGATGCCGAGCTCGTTGAGGACGGGAAAGATTCTGGGCTCGGGCGAGCGGCTGACGAGGGCGTATTCAATTTGCAGATCGACGATGGGATGGACGGCGGCGGCGCGGCGGATGGTGTCGGGGCCAACCTCAGAGAGGCCGATGTGGCGGACGTAGCCGGCCTGGACCATGTCGGCGATGGCGCCGATGGTGTCTTCAATGGGTACGCTGGGATCAAGGCGGGCGGGGCGGTAGATGTCAATGTGGCCGGTTCCGAGGCGCTTGAGGGAGTAGGCGAGGGCGGTTTTGACGGCGGCGGGTCGGGCGTCAAAGCCGAGCCAGGCGCCGTTGGGGGCACGCTGTGCGCCGAATTTGACAGAGAGCAGGATCTTTTCGCGGAGGAATTTGAGGGCCAAGCCGAGGAGCATTTCGTTGTGGCCCATGCCGTAGAAGTCGCCGGTGTCGATGAGGTTGACGCCGGAGTCAATGGCGGCGTGGATGGTGGCGAGGCTCTCGGTTTCGTCGGCAGCGCCGTAGACGTCGCTCATGCCCATGCAGCCGAGGGCGATGGGGAAGACCGGAGGGCCGGTGAGGCCGAGCTTGCGGACGGGGGTCATGGGGGTGGTTTCCTTCAGGGAGCATGGTAGGCGCGGCGGATGGCGGGCGCAAGAGGCAAGGGAGAAGGCGACGACGGGGTGGGTGTGGAGACGGGGCGATGGGTGGACGGACGGTGCGAAATTATTTTATAACTTCATCAATCGGGGTGAGTTAGAGGAACTTAGAGAGGGTTGGGGCGGGGGGCGGGCGGATTTTCCACTTTCTTGAAATTCACATCTCTGCCATACTTGATTGTGCCCACCAGGTACGTCCAATCCCAAAGCAACAATCAAGAGGTTGCACCGATGTCGGCAAAGTATGTCTTTGTGACGGGCGGAGTTGTGTCCAGTTTAGGTAAAGGCCTGGCAGCGGCCTCGATAGGATGCCTGCTGGAAAGCCGCGGTCTGCGCGTGAACATGATGAAGTTCGACCCGTATTTGAACGTGGATCCGGGGACGATGTCTCCGTTTCAACACGGCGAAGTGTTTGTGACCGACGACGGGGCGGAGACGGACCTGGATCTGGGGCACTATGAGCGGTTTACGCACGCGCCGCTTTCCAGGGACAACAATCTGACGACGGGGCGGATCTACGAGCAGATTATTTTGAAGGAGCGGCGGGGGGACTACCTGGGGAAGACGGTACAGGTGATTCCTCACGTGACCAATGAAATTAAAAACGCGATGCGGAAGGTGAGCTCGAACGGGGCGGACGTGACGATTGTGGAGATTGGCGGGACGGTGGGCGATATTGAGTCGCTGCCGTTTTTGGAGGCCATTCGCCAGATGCGTCAGGAGCTGGGGCGGGAGAATACGCTGTTTGTTCACCTGACGCTGGTGCCGTGGATTGCGGCGGCGCAGGAGCTGAAGACCAAGCCGACGCAGCACTCGGTGAAGGAGTTGCTGGGGATCGGGATTCAGGCCGACATTCTGCTTTGCCGGTCGGACCGGAATTTGCCGCGGGAGATGAAGCAGAAGATTGCGCTGTTCTGCAACGTGGAGGAGAAGGCGGTGATTGGCGCGACGACCGTGCCCTCGATCTACGAGGTTCCGCTGCGGTTTGCCGAGGAAGGGCTGGACGCGCTGATTTTGAAGTATCTGCATAAAGATGCGCCGGAGGCGAACCTGACGGAGTGGAAGGCGCTGGTGGACCGGTGCTATCACCCGAAGGATGAGGTGCACATTGGCATTGTGGGCAAGTATGTGGAGTATGAGGACAGTTACAAGTCACTGAAAGAGGCGCTGACTCACGGGGCGGTGTCGCAGAATTTGAAGCTGGTAGTTACATGGCTTGAGGCCGAGGGGCTGGAGTCGAAGACTCCCGAGGACCTGAGTTATGAGGCGCAGTTAGCGGGGTTTGACGGGATTCTGGTGCCGGGAGGGTTTGGCAAGCGGGGCATCGAGGGGATGTTGAACGCGATCCGGTACGCGCGCGAAAAGCAGGTGCCGTATTTCGGGATTTGCCTGGGGATGCAGACGGCGTGCATTGAGTTTGCGCGGAATGTGTGCGGGCTGAAGGACGCGAACTCGAGCGAGTTTGACCCGGCGAGCCAGCACCGCATCATCTATAAGTTGCGCGAGCTGCTGGGCGTGGAAGAGATGGGCGGGACGATGCGGTTGGGGGCGTGGACCTGCATTTTGCAGGAAGACTCGCTGGCGGCGAAGGCGTACAGCGGGGCGACGGAGATCAGCGAGCGGCACCGGCACCGGTATGAGTTTAACCGCGAGTATGAGGCGCTGCTGACGGGAGGCGGGCTGCGGATCAGCGGGACGACGCCGGATGCGACGTATGTGGAGATTGTGGAGCTGCCGGGGCATCCGTATTTTCTGGGTTGCCAGTTTCATCCGGAGTTCAAGTCAAAGCCGCTGGAGCCGCATCCGCTGTTCCGGGAGTTTATTACGGCTAGTTATAAGAACCGGGGGGTGCGGATGGCGGCGGAGTCGAGTGAAGGCGAGGCGCTGACGAAGGCGCTGAGTTCCTGAGCTGCCGGAGCGGTCCGCGGGGTTCGCAGGAGGGTGGTCTAATTCACTTTCCGCAGCGCCGCCTTTTTGAGCACCTTGTTCATGACTTCGAGCCGCGGATTGTCTTCGGCGTCCACCGTGTAGTGAATCTTCTTGTAGTCGGGGTGCGCGCGAAACGCCCTTCCCAGCTTCTGCGCCAGCGCCTCGTGCGCCCGGTCCTCTGCTTCTTCCTTCGGGTCTTTCATGGCTTGCTTTTGCCTCCTTTACCACGTTCGCGGCTTCTGCCGCCGTTTGCGGCAGGCTGCGCAGGGTCGCCTGGTGTTTCCGCTGCCGGCTGCTTGCCTAGTAGCGCACTTCCAGCTTCGGGTTGTCCCGGTAGGCCTTGGCCATTGCGGCCTGTCCCCGGGTGAATTCCTCGCACAGCTCCTGAATTCGGCTCTTCTCCTCCGGCTGCGCCGGTGGCGTGGGCGTGGGCTCTTGCTTCTCGGGTTGCTTTGGCTGTTCCATTCAGTACCTCACCTCCAGCTTTGGGTTGTCCCGGTAGGCCTTGGCCATTGCGGCCTGTCCCCGGGTGAATTCCTCGCACAGCTCCTGAAGCTCGGTCTTCTTCGCCGGCTGCGGCGGCGGCGTGGGCGTGGGCTCTTCCTTCTCGGGTTGCTTTGGCTGTTCCATTCAGTACCTCCCCTGAAGCGCCGGGTCGTCCTTCAATCGCTGCTTACCCGCGCGCTTGAAATTAGCTAGTTTGCCTTCTTCTTTCGCATCTCGCGGAATACCTCGTTGGCCACGTCGACCAGTGGGTTCCGGCCGCGTTCCTTGAGCAGAATCGCGCCGTCGTTCCCTCCCTGGTCTTCAAACTCCTCGCCCGTCCGGCGAACCCAGTCGTCGTTCTGTTTCAGCGCCAGTTCCTTCAGTTTGTCTGCCATAGCTTTTCGCCTCGTCCACAGTTTCCGCTGTCCGCGGGTCCAGAGCTTAGTACGGGACCTCCAGGTTCGTGTTGTCCCGGTAAGCCTGAAGCCACGCTGCCTGGTCTCGGTTCAGTTGCTCCAAAAGAAGATCCCGGCTCTTCGGCTCCGGCAGCGCCGGTGGTGTGGGCGCTTGCTTCTCGGGTTGTTTTGGCTGTTCCATCTAGTACGGCACCTGAAGCGTCGGGTCGTCCAGCAGGCGCTGCTCCGCTGTCCTGCGCATCCGCTCCAGGCCTTCCCGGATTCTCTGCTCGCGGTCTGGCGCTTCGGGGCTTCGGGGCGTGGGCGCTTGCTTCTCGGGTTGTTTTGGCTGTTCCATCTAGTACGGCACCTGCAACGTTGGGTCATCCCTCAGCCGTTCGCCCGCCGTCCTGTGCATTCGCTCCAGGCCACGGCTGATTGCTTCCTGGCGGTCTGCCTCCAGGGTGCTCTGGGGGGCGGGCGGCGGGGATGGCTTTGCCGAGTTGGCTGTTGAGGATTCCTTCGTCTTGTCGCATTCTGAATTCGTCATCGCCTGCCCCAATCTCAGGATACGCCCGTTGGAGGGCGCCGAATCGGGCGGTTTGTGCGGATTTTTGGGTTTAAACCGTGCTTTGACCGGGGCAGATTGCGCGTTCCGGCATTGCGGGAAGTCAATGATGTCATAGAGGTTCTCTTTGTCGACGGCGAGCGAGCCAGGGCGCGTGGAGTCAGGAACGGGGAGCCGGGGGCGGTTTGATTTGTGCGGGGGCGCCTGCCGCCAACTCCCTGTCAATCGCCCGCAGAATGATTGTGCGCATGGTGGTGCCCTCTCGCTTGGCGAGGGCCTCTAATTTGGCGTGGATTTCGTCGGGGATGTCGAGGGTGATGCGCATGGGGTTCGCTTAGTTTATCGGCATACGGCTTTGATTGATCAAGGGGTAATGATTCGGTTGGCGAGGTCGGGGGCGAGCAATCTGAAGTGGCGAACGTCCCATGTATAAATCTGTTCTGCTCGGATCTTGCGGGCGCAGGCGAGGTGGAGGGCGTCGTAGATCATGCCGCCGGAGTGGCCGAGGCTGGCTGTTTTCGCGAGGGTTTGCATGTACTCATCGGCGGTAAGGGTGACTGGGGTAAGGCGCTTGAGGAAGACCTCCAAGACCGTCACGGCATCGCGTGGCGCCAGGCGCATTACCGGGGGCATGGAGGTGAGAGTGTTGTACACCTCAGCCAGCGTATGCGTGCTCACCGCTGCCAGTTGGGCTGTGCATTGGTTCCATAGTTCGCTGCTGGGGGTGTGGCGTTCATGGCTCACCTGCGCGGTTGCGATCAGCACCGAGGTGTCAAGGAAGATCACTCGGCTAGCCTTTCCGTTTCCGTGGCCGCGTCGTCGTCGAGGGAGAGAAACCGGCGCTCGCGCTCGAGTCGGCCCTGCACGATCAGTTCCCTCACCATCTCATGGGTGAGGATGGGCTGGTTGGAGCGGTCGGCAGGGAAGATCAGAGGAGTTCCGTTCTCAATGACCAACTGCGCTTCGTTTGCTCTCGGCATCAACATGAGCCACTCTCCCGATCGCTCGACTTTAAGTCGCGTTCCCGGAGTCAGATGCATGGCGTCGCGGAGTTTTTTGGGGACGACGATGCGGCCGGCTTTGTCGATCTCGACGGTGGTAGACATGATGGTATTTTACCATTGGAAATGGTATTTCTTGAAGGATTCTTTGGGGATGGCTGGTTTGGGAGGCATGGGGATGCGGAAACGGGAGCGGGGTTGGGGGCAGTTACGGACGTGCCTAATTGGGTATTGACAAAGGTTTTTGGGTGGGCCTATGGTTTGCTGGTTTTTCCAAAGGGAGGAACTAAGACCATGGCTCACTTTGAACTTCAGGCGGCGGAACGGGAACTTCAGCAGTTGGCGGAACAGTATTGGCAGCGGGCCGGCGATAAGGAACACGCGCTGGAGACGGCTGCGTATGAGGCCGGGGCGGCGATCAGGAAGGGCGATCTGTCGCTGGTGAATCTGGAGATTATCGTCCGCTGGAAATCGGAACGGGTGGTGCATTACCTGATCGGAAACAGCGAAGAGAAGATTCGGCAGGCGCTGGCGGTGGCGGCTGCGCCGGAGTCGCCGACGCGGAGGGCGGTGGAAGCGCTGACGGGGTTGCGGGGGATTGATCTGTCAGTGGCGACGGCGATTCTTTCGGCGATCCATCCGGAGAAGTATGCGGTGCTGGATTTCAGGGCCCTGGAGGCGCTGGGGTATGCGCGGCACGATGTTCGGTTCTATGAGGAGTATCTGGCGTTTTTGAACCGGCTGGCGGCAGGAGGAGTGGTGAAGGCGCAAGGGGAGTTGCCGGGGCCGACGCCGCTGCATGCGGTGGAGCGGGCGCTTTGGGAGTGGAGCACGAGCCACGCGAACCAGGGGGTTGGGGTTTAGGGGGACGCGAACGGGTTGAGGTGACAATTCGGATTTCCCTCGGGGGCTGAAGCCCCCGACTTTCTTTCTTGGCCGTCTTGTGGCGCGTCTAAAGCCGCGCCCTTTCAAAACATTGACTTCATCGGAGGCTCTTCGGGCGCGGGCGGGGCAGGGTAGAATCGCTTTCGTGAGCAACTCATTTGAAATCGGGCCGGTAGAGGTAGGCGGGGGACGGCTTTTCTTGATTGCCGGCCCCTGCGTGATTGAGTCGGAGGCACACGTGCGGAGGATGGCGGAGGCCATTCAGCGCGTGGCGGCGGACCTGGGAGTGCCTTATATTTTCAAGGCCAGCTTTGACAAGGCGAACCGGACGAGCGTGAAGAGTTTTCGCGGGCCGGGGCTGGTGGAGGGGACGCGGATATTGGGGCGGCTGGCCAAGGACACCGGGCTGCCAGTGCTGACGGATGTGCATGAGCCGGGGCAGTGCGAAGTGGCGGCCGAGGCGGTGGACGTGCTGCAGATTCCGGCGTTTCTTTGCCGGCAGACGGACCTGCTGGTGGCGGCGGGGAAGACCGGCCGGGCGGTGAACATCAAGAAGGGGCAGTTTGTGGCTCCGTGGGATATGTCGCACCCGGTGGAGAAAGTGCGGTCGACGGGGAACGAGCGGGTGTTTTTGACCGAGCGGGGTGCGAGCTTTGGGTATAACACGCTGGTGGTGGACTATCGCGCGCTGCCGGTGATGCGGGCGATGGCGCCGGTGGTTTTTGATGGGACGCACTCAGTGCAGCAGCCCTCGGCGGCGAACGGAGTGAGCGGGGGGCAGCCGGAGTTTATTCCGTTGCTGGCGCGGGCGGCGGTGGCGGCGGGGGTGGATGGGCTGTTTTTAGAGGTACATGACGATCCGGCGCATGCGAAGTCAGACGGGGCGAATGCGCTGGATTTGAAGCTGCTGAAGCCGCTGCTGGAGCGGCTGCTGGCGATTCATGCGGCGGCTCACTGAGGGGCCGATCTTTACAATTCTGTTAAAAGAGACGATAAATCAAGGGTTGTGGGCTGGGTTGCTCATGCTGGCTGCCGGGTGAGGCCTGCTGATGGAGCAGGTGCGGTTTGGCGGCGGCTCGGGGCGACCACGGCTTTGTTGCGGCGGCGGCGCGGTTTTGTTTCTGTCGATCTGGCCGCTTTGAGGAGTGCGGATTCACGATGAGTTTGACTTACGAAATACCGCTCGAAGACCGGTTGGAAGGCGCGTTGGGGATGCCGGAACGGCGTTTGAAGAGCGTTGGCCCGCGGCCGATGTGGATGCGGCATGTGGCGCTGATCTATAACCCGTATGCAGGGCAGCACTCGGAGCGGCGCAGGGCACTGATTGGCGAATGCCTGACGGTGCTGCGCGAGGCGGGGAGTGAAGCCGAGGCGCTGGAGACCTATGCACCGGGGACGGCGGGGGAGCAGGCGATGGAGGCGGCGCGGCGGGGCTGCGACACGATTCTGGCCTGCGGCGGCGATGGGACGGTACACGAGATTTTGCAGTGCCTGGTGGGGACGCGGGTTGCTCTGGGGGTGGTGCCGCTGGGCACGGCGAATGCGCTGGCGATGGACCTGGGGCTGGGCTCCTCACCGGCGAAGGCGCTGCGGCTGCTGATGGATGCCAGGCCGGTGCAGGTTCCGGTGGGGCGGGTGTCGTTTAAGGAAGAGGACGGGAGCACGGGGACGCGGTATTTTACGGTGGCGGCCGGGGTGGGCGTGGATGCGTTGTTCATGTCGCGGCTCGATCCGGAGCTGAAGCGGCGGTTTGGGTATGCGCTTTACCTGATTGAGGCGCTGCGGGTTTGGGCGACGCACTCGTTTCAGCTTTTCAGGGCGGCGTTTGTGACGGAACACGGGCGGCGGCGGCGGGTGGAGCATGTGTCGCAGTTGCTGGCGGTGCGGATCAGGGACTTTGGCGGGGCGCTGCGGAATCTGGCACCCGGGGCGACGCTGCACAAGGGGCGGCTGCGGCTGATGGCCTTCAAGACGCGGAGCCGGCTGCACTACTTGCGGTTTCTGCTGGCGGTGGTGTTCAGGCGGCATACGTTTACGCGGCAGGTGGAGCTGCTGGATGCCGAGGCGGTGGAGTGCAATGCGCAGGCGGGCGGCGGCGGACGGGTGTTTGTGGAGGCCGACGGGGAGCTGCTGGGGACGCTGCCGGCGCGGATCGAGATGACGAGCGAGCGGGTGACGCTGCTGGTTCCTGCGCACGCGCGGCCTTGAGGGCGGGGGCGGGGCATTCATCACGTTCCCTACGCAAGGCTGGTGGTAGAATCCGGGCGAATTGAATTTGAGTTCCATTTTGTTTTGAGGGGAGTTGTGTGCGTATGGGCATGATTTGGAATTTTGAGAAGGGCAAGAACGGCGGCATGCGGCGGGGGGTGCTGGGTTTGGCGGTGCTTCTTTTGGCGCTGCCGGGGTTTGGGGCGACGAAGAATCTGGTGTCGGAGAATCAGGGGGATTGGACGCGGATCGGGATTCCGCCAAGCCAGCCGGTGAGCGCTGTGGCGCAGTGGCATGTGGATGCGGCGAAGCGGGAGATTGTGTGCGACGGAAATGGCGGGCACGACTGGTTCCGGTATAACCACGAGTTCCGGAATTTCGCGTTCCACGCGGAATGGAAGTTTACGAAGGTGGCGGGCGATCCGGGGTATAACAGCGGGGTGTTCTTCAGGAATAACGAGGATGGGTCGATCTGGCACCAGGCGCAGACGACGAAAGAGGGCGGATATCTTTTTGGCGAGACGCCGGTGAATGGCAAGGTGACGTGGTTTAACGAGCAGAAGAACATGACGGAGAACCGGGTGAAGCCGGCGGGGGAGTGGAACACGTATGACATTCGCTGCGTGGGTGGGGAGTGTTCGCTGGCGGTGAACGGGGCGGTGGTGAACCGGATTCATGTGGGGGTGGAGAAGGGGTATGTGGGGTTGGAGTCGGAGGGGTTTCAGATTACGTTCAGGAATCTGAAAGTGGAAGAGCTCCCGTAGGCACCTGCCGCCTGCGGTGGAGCCAATGGCTCGCTGGTCGCTTGCGCCACCTGCGGTGGGGCCAACTGCCTTCGGCCGGCGGAGCTTGCTGTGTTGGTATCCCACCCATCTGCGATAAAGCCGCAGATGGATGGGGCACGTGACGATGGTGGTGGGGTGAGAGAGGGAGAGCTGGGAGTTGGGGTATCCCAGCCTTCCGCGATGAAACTGCGGGGCTCCAGCACCGATCCCGACCCAGAGGGTCCGCGGCGGGCGGGACGGGGTGAGCCCCTTTCGGGACGGGTCGATCAGCGGTCTGGGGAGATGGTATCGACGACGCGGCGGGCTTCTTCAGGGGGGCGCTTGCGGGGGGTCATGTCGTCAACGGGCTGGCCGAAGACCGTGAACTCGATGATGCCGAGGGGCAGGTCATTGGGCCAATCGCTGAGGGTTAGCTTTACGTAGCGGCAGACGACGGGGGCGATCTCATCAAAGGGCGCGGTTTCAAGGTGCTGGTTTTGGGAGCGATCGACGACGGTTTGAAAGGTTTGGCCGTCGCGGGAGACCTCGATTTTGTAGCGATAGACGCCGGTGGGCGCGGTTAACTCGCGGCGGCGCAGGGGCGGCAGAGAAAAGAGAATGCGCGCCGAGTTGACGGTGAACTCCTGAAGCGGATCGAGGTCAGTGGCTGCGCCGAGGTCGAGCAGGAGCCAGGGATGGGTGTCAGTGGCGGCGGGCTCCCACCAGGTTTTGGTGCTGTCGTCGAAGGCGTAGGGGGCGCTGCGGCCGGGGGCTTCGCTGCTGACTTTGAAGGCCGCGTCGACAGAGAGGGGCAGGGATTGGGCGGGGTGGGGCGGGGGCTGGACGCCGGGCGCAAGTTGCGGGGTTTCGGTGGGGCCGGCGATGAAGAGGTTTCCGTTTCTGTCGAAGCCGACGCGATCCATGCCGATGCGGCGGTCAACATCGGCCATGCGGTTCCAGGCGTGGTAGACGATGGTGTAAAAGGCCCAGAGCTGGCCGCCGGGGCCCTCGACCACGCAGTGGTGGCCGGTTCCCGTGAGCAGGCCCTGCTTGTGGCGGAGGACGGGGCTGCGCGGGTCGTAAGTGAACGGGCCGAGGGGGTTGCGGCTAGTGTAGACACCGACGGCATATGTGGGCCAATCGGTTCCGGCGGCGGAGTATTGGAGGTAGTAGGTTCCGTTATGCCGTGTCATCCACGGCCCTTCGATCCAACTGACCTGGCTGTACTCGTTATAGGTGCCGTAGCGCTCCCAGCGGTGGGATTTCTCGAATTTGAACAGGTGCTGCACGGGGCCGGCGAAGCGGGTGAGGTCGGCGTGGCTTAACTCGACGCCGAAGATTCCGTTGGTGGAGCGGCCGGAGTAGTAGAGGTAGACGCGCCGATCTGAGTCGACCATGACCATGGGGTCGAAGGGGAGAATCTTGTTGCCGTCGCGGTCGTGGAAGTCGCCGATGTATTGCCAGGGGCCGAGGGGGCTGGAGGAGCGATAGAGGCCGAGATCGTTTCCGGTGAGGTAGAGGCTGCCTTGATATTCGAAGACGTCTGGGGCGACGACGGGGGACTGCGGGGTTAACTGGGCGAGGTGATGGGTCCAGTGGACGAGATCGGGCGAGGACCAGGCCTCATTTTGGGAACCGCCGGTGGCGTAGAGATAGTAGGTTCCCTTGAAGCGAATGACGGTGGGATCGCCCATGCCGATGGAGTCCTGGACGGAGAGGGGGTTGACGTAGCGGAGGGGCTGGCGGGATTGGGCGCCGGCGCTTTGGCCAGGACTCTGAGAGCCTGCGAGCGGGCTGGGGGCCAGAAGCAGGGCCGCGAGCACGAGTGACAGCGGAATGCGATTCATGGATCCTCTTCTTTGCGGGCCACCTGGGGTGGGGCTCGCTGCTCGTTGATTGCTCGCGCGGGTTGTCGGGAAATCGAAGCAGAGACTCCGCTTACCCTTTTTCATACAAACACTATAGAAGGAGCGGAGCCATCCGCGGTGGGACTGTTGTTGCGAGGCCGGGGGGGAATCCCCGGCGGCGAAAAGCGAGGCACCGGGGGCACCCGAGGTCCGCGAGCTCCGGGATAAGGTGCTGGACCAAAGTCTGTGGTCTCCCACCCTTCCGCAAAGAGGGCGGAAGGATGGGGCGCGGGGCTTCGGGGCGCGGACAACCTGATAGCATTTCGGTATGTTTTCGACGGGATTTCGCACCTTATTGCGGACCGCGGCTTTGGTGGGCGTGGTTCTGGCTGCTCAGGCAGGGTTGACGGTTTCAGTTGCGCGGGCGCAGGGAACCGCGACGCCGAACAAGGGACGGATTGACGAGGTACTGAGCGGGCTGCGGCGGGGGCGATCAGTGGAGGCGGTGGCGGTATCGCCGGATGGGAAGCGGCTGGCGTGGATTGAGCGGACCAAGGAAGGCGCGGAGATTCGCGTGGCTGGGCTGGGAAGCCTGACGAAGAGCGAGCGGGTGACGGCGGCAGCCAAGGCGGACGAGCACTGCCATGAGAGCGAGATTCGGTGGGCTCCGGATGGGAAGGGTCTGGCGTTTTTCAGCGACTGCGCGAAGCCGATTACGCAGGCGGATTTGTATTTTTCGCAGCTGGACGGGAGCCCGGCGCGGCGGCTGACGGAACTGAATGGGTATGTGGAGGCTCCGGAGTTTTCACCCGATGGGAGCCGGGTTGGGTTCTTGTATGTTGCAGGCGCGACGCGGCCGGCGGGGGCACTGGCGGCGATGAAGCCGCCCTCGGGCGTGATTGGCGAGGATGGGGTTGAGATTGAGCGGGTAGCGGTGGCGCGGGTGGATGCCGCGGCTGCGGCCGCGCCAGAACTCGTGACGCCAGCGAAGCTGCATGTGTATGAGTTTGACTGGCGGCCTGACTCGAAGGGGCTGGCGTATGTGGCGGCCGATCCGCCGGGCGAGAACAACTGGTGGGTGGCGAAGCTGTATACGCAGACATTGGGCGAGGGGGCGAAGGCGATTCTGGCGCCGGCGGAGGTTGCGGGCGGGCTGCATGGGCTTCAGATTGCGGTTCCGCGGTGGCGGCCGGATGGGAAGGCGATTGCGTTCATTGGCGGGCTGATGAGCGACCAGGGGGCGACGGGCGGGGACGTTTGGGTTGTTTCTGCCGAGGGCGGAGCGCCGCGGAACCTGACGCCGGGGCGGACCACGTCTGTGGGGTGGATTGAGTGGGACGGGAACGAGCATCTTTTTTTGAGCGAGCTGGCGGGCGGGGATTGCCGGCTGGTGAGGATGGGGCTGGCTGGAAGCGGGGCGGAGGGGGGCGGCAGTTTTGAAGCGCCGGTTTTCAGCGTTCCGGGGAATGTGGGCGACGGGCGGATGGAGCTGAGCCTTTCGGCGACGGCGGACCGCTCGCTGTGGGTCTTCCATTCCAGCACGTTCGACCATCCGACGGAGATTTATGGGGCGCGGCCGGGGACGGGGAAGACGGCGGGCCTGGATGGGCTGGAGCAGTTGTCGCACCTGAACGATGGGGTGGAGCGAGCGTGGGGCAAGTCGGTTTCAGTTTCATGGACGAGCGACAGCTTTCACGTGCAGGGGTGGCTGATGCTGCCGGAGCACTATGACGCGAAGAAGAAGTATCCGCTGATTGTGGAGGTGCATGGGGGGCCGGCATCGGCGGTGGTGGGGTATTGGGGCGGGGGCTGGGGATTAAGCCCGGGGGCTTTCTCGGCGCTGGGGTATTTTGTGTTCCAGCCGAATCCGCGGGGGAGCTACGGGCAGGGCGAGGCGTTTACGCAGGCCAACCGGAAGGATTTCGGGTACGGGGATTTGCGGGACATTCTGGCGGGGGTAGACGCGGTGGAGGCGCAGTATCCGATTGACCCGGCGCGGGTGGGGTTGACGGGCTGGAGCTACGGCGGGTTTATGAGCATGTTTGCGGTGACCCAGACGAACCGGTTCAGGGCAGCGGTGGCGGGGGCGGGGATTTCGGATTGGCTGAGCTACTATGGCGAGAACTCGATTGACCAGTGGATGACGCCCTATTTTGGGGCGTCGGTGTATGACGATCCGGCGGTGTATGCGAAGAGCTCGGCGATCAACTTTATCAAGCAGGCCAAGACGCCGACGCTGGTGGTGGTGGGGGACCGGGACGGAGAGTGCCCGGCGCCGCAGTCGTTTGAGTTCTGGCATGCTCTGCGGGCGCAGGGGGTTACGACGCAACTGGTGGTTTATCCGAACGAGGGGCACGGGTTTTCAGATCCGGAGCACCGGCGGGATGTGATGGAGCGGGCAGTGGAGTGGTTTGCGCGGTATATGCCGGCGACGGAGTAGAGGGGGCTCGACGTTTGGGGGCGGGGCGAGTCTAAGGGGAGAGGGCGTTGGTTGGCTGGTGCCCGGGGACAGCCTGTCCTGATACACTTTTGACTGGAGTTTCAGAGCGTATTTTGTTGGCTGGCTGCGGGGAAGAGCAATCTGCCGGGAGCCGGTTATGCAGGCGGGAATCACCGGGGCGGGCCAGGCTTGGCCAGCCGAAGGGCCGCATTTTTTGAGTACTTTTCCAAGATTGAGAGCTGAAGGCAGGACTGGACAGGGCGGCATGGTTTGAGCGGTAGCGCCCCCTGTCTGGAAGAAGTTCAGAAGGCTTGAGTGGAAAAGGGCGCTATAACCCAATTTCGCGTGTAAAGAGAGAGACCGTTCCGTAGTTTGAAGAGGCGGGGCGGGGAGGATTCATGCGGCGGTATCTGACGCTTGTTTGCTTGGTTTGCCTGGCCATCCCGGCCGGGATATCGATCTCAGGTTGCTCGCGCGACCCTGGGGCGAACTACTGCAATGGTCTTGGCTACGGATTGAAGATCACGGATGTTGCGGCGATCGATCTTGAGCCACGGACCACGGGCATCTCGCTGGCGTTTGGCCAGACGAAGCTGCTTTCGTCGCCGAAGGCGACGACGTGCAAGGGCGCCGCGGCGTCAGTGGCGAACTATCAATACGGCACGACGAACCGGCAGTTGCTGGATATCTCTCCCGGTGGGACGATTTGCGCGGGGACATGGAATCGGAACAGCGGGGGCGGCATTGCGGACTATACGATCTGCAACGTGCCGAATCCGATTCCGAACTCGGGCGGATTGCCGTACAGCACGGTGTTTGTGACGGCGACGGGCGACGCGGTGACCTCGAATCCGGTTGAGGTGTACGTTCATCCGCTGGTCACGTCGATCACGCTCGTGGGGCCGACGGAGTGCCTATCGCAGGGGCAGGTAGCGCAACTGGATGCGCAGGCGTGCTATCGGAGCAGCGTGAACCCATCGAACACGCCGCAGCCTACGCTTTTGTGCGCGCCGTCGACGGTGACGAGCGCGGCGAGCCCTGATTTCGCGTGCCCGCTGCCTTATGTGAACACGGGCGGGAGCCTGGTCCAGGTAGCGGCGAGCACGATTCCGAGTTGCACGTCGTCAATTGGAACACTGACCTACGGGGTAGGGGCCGCGAACGTGGCGTTAATCAACGCGGAGACGAACCAGATTACGGCCGAGCAGCCGGGCACGACGGCGATTACGGCATCGATTGCCGGATCAGGCTCATCGGCGGGCTATTTTTCAACCTGCCCACCGCGGAGCATTTCAGTAACGCTGGCCAATGGAGCGACGACGGGCAGCGTGGACCACAGCGTAACGCAGGATCTGAAGACGAACATAGTTGACAGCAACGGGAACACGATTACGGGACTTTCGCTGAACTACCAGTCGACCGATCCGATCGATATCTCAGTGAGCGGGGGCGCGGTGACGACTTCCTACCCGGGCGCGGCGTCGATCACGGCGATCTGCGAGCCTCCGGGATGCAATCCGGCGCCGATCAACGAGGTGGGCCGGAATGGGACGGGACTTCCGATTACGTCGAACCCCGTGAATCTGACCTACACGGGAGCCAACAGCGACTATGTATGGTATGCGGCTCCGGGGACGTCGCAGTATGTGGTTCCGGTGGAGTTGCTGACGGGGACGGTGGGATCGACGGAGCGGCTTCCTTTTGTGCCGAACTCGATGCAGATGGACCGGCTTGGCACGAATATCTTCTTTGGGTCAGAACGCGAGCTGATGGTTTTCAACACCACGAGCAACACGGTGACCAAGCAGGACCCAACGGCTCCGGGCGTTGTGTTGGCGGTATCGCCGAATGGCTCGCAGGTGCTGGTGAACGATCAACTGCTGCGCCGGTTCTATATTTACAGCACAACGACGGGAGTGGTGAATACATTCTCGGGGCTTGGGAACTCGGCCTCGTGGGCGCCGGACGCAGACACGATTTACATCACGGACAGCGCGGCGCTGAACAGTCTTCCGGCGAATGTGGCGGCAGGGATCACCGGGCACACCGATACGCTTTACGTGTACAGTCTTTCAACGGGGTGGACGAGTTACCCACTGCCCTGCTCGACGGGCGTTTCGTGCACGCATCCATCGAATGGGCCGCAGAATCTTGCGATCACAACACCGAGCGTTGGGGCGTACTTGAGCGGCGCGCCGACGGTGGCGCATACGTGGTGCCCATCGGGAACGGTGGGCGACTATGCCAGCATGATTTTCTATCCGCAAGGGGATGCGGTGTATACGGATGCCCCCGCGGATACGAATCCGCTGGAGACGGATGTGTTGGCGGCAACCAGCGACGGAGCCCATATTCTGGGCGGGTCTCTGCTGAGCAACCAGGTGACGCTTTCCGATATCGGGGTGACGATTCCGGCGGGCGCCTGCTCGGTAACGACGACAGGCACGGCGCCGAACCAGGTGCAGACGCTGAACCCTCTGTTGATTTCGCACACACTGGCGCAGGCTCCACTGAGCCAGGTGAACGGCGCGGCGGTGAGCCAACTGAACCAGATTGTTGCCGCACCGAACTCGAAGGTGGCGTTCTTTACTTATAGCGCCGAGGCGACGAACACGAACGCAGTGCTGCCATATTACCTGCCGGGGACAGGCGGGGCATTGGGGACGGTGGGGTATGTGCCGCTGCATGGCGCATCGGCAATTACGGCGCCGCTGGCCGGGGCCTTCACACCGGATGACTCGCTGTTTTTTGTGTCGACAGCGGGCGACAACCAGATTCACTACATCAGCGTGCCGCCGGTGATCAGCCCGGCGACGCCGCTGGTGGACACGCAGCAGATTTCACCGAATCTGCCGGCGTGCACGCCGCCTTCAGCGGGTGGGGTGGATGCGGGCTGCACGTACACCGGGACGTCAAGCATTGTTCCGGCGACGGTGATTGTGGTGAAGCCGCGAGTGACGACGTAGGGTTCACGGCATCACAAAAGAGAGCAGCAAAAGGGCCGGCCATGCGCCGGCCTTTTTGCGCCGCGGAGAGGGGCAGGGCATGGCGGGGACAGGGAAGGCCGGGGGCGGAGGAGACTGGGCGGCCTCGCGCGATAGAATCGAAGCATGATCAAGGGGATCAGCTTTCTTCGCCCGGCCGGCAGCGCCCAGGTCTATGACCGGCTGACGCGGTTTTTTTCAGCGCTGGGGTTTGCATCGGGCAAGGGGTGGCTGGAGGCGGATTCACGGGGGGCGGCGTTTTTGGCGCCGCTGGGCAATCTGGAGATTGTGGACGGGAAGTTTCCGTCAGTAGCCGATGTTCTGGTGGAAGTGACGGGACTGGATGCGGTGCATCAGGCGGCGGAGAGCTGGCTGAAGGCCGAAGGGGGCGAAGGCGCAGTTGCGCGACTGACGCCGGTCACGGAGACCGACTGGAAGTCGCGGATTTTTACGGTTGAGCCGGAGCCGGGGTTTCCGATTTCGTTCTGGGCGTGGAGCGATCCGCTGAAGGGCAAGGCGGTGGCGGTTGAGGGCGACCTGAGCGCGGCGGGAATGAAGTTTGCGATTGTAGTGGCAAGGTGGAACGCGGTGATTACGGAGCGGCTGCTGGAGGGGGCTCTGGATGCGCTGCTGCGGAGCGGAGCAAGGCGCGAAGACATCGAGGTGGTGCGGGTTCCGGGGGCGTGGGAGGTTCCCGCGGCGGCGCGGACGATTGCCAACCTGGGCAAGGTGGACGCGCTGGTGACGCTGGGCTGCCTGCTGCGGGGCGAGACGGCGCACTACGAGGCGATTTATAACGAAGTGGCGCGGGGCATTGGTCAGTCGCAACAGGAGACGGGGATTCCGCACAGCTTTGGGGTGCTGACCTGCGAGACGCTGGAGCAGGCCCTGAACCGTGCCGGGATCAAGGCGGGGAACAAGGGTTTTGAGGCGGCGGCGGCAGCGATTGAGATGGTGAGCGTGAGCCGGCAACTGAAGCAAGGCGGCGCTCATTGACCGCCGGTACGCGGCGCAAATCGCGCGAGCTGGCCATGCAGATGCTGTTTCAGGCAGACATCGGCAAGCAGACACCGGAGCAGGTGAAGGCTACGTTCTGGAATGCGGCCGATGAGGTGGAGCCGGAGGTGCGCGGGTTTGCGGAAGACTTGTTTCGCGTGGCGGTGCTGCACCAGGAACAGATTGACGAGTTGATTGTGGCGAACTCGAAGCACTGGCGGCTGGAGAGGATGCCGGCGGTGGACCGGAACCTGCTGCGGATGGCGGTGGGCGAGATGCTGGGGTTCAAGGGGACTCCGTTCCCGATCGTGATCAATGAGGCGCTGGAGATTGGGCGACGGTACTCGGCACCGGAGTCAATTAATTTTTTGAACGGGATGCTGGACGCGATTGCGCGGGGGCTGATTGGGAAGTAGCTTTTCAGGGATCAGGGATCAGGGATCAGGGATCAGGGATCAGGGATCAGGGATCAGGGATCAGGGAACAGGGAACAGGGAATAGGGAATAGGGAATAGGGAACAGGGAATAGGAAGGCGCCTCGGAGTTTGGGGGCGTTTTTTTATTGGGCGCTAGGGCATGTCGCTGTTGTCGATGGCGAGGAGGAGGGAGTCTGTGCCGCGGGAGGCGGAGACGTAGAGGCGGCCGCGGGTGGTGTCGACGGCGATGGCGCCGGGGGTGAGCTTTCCAGGGAGGGTAAAGGTGTTGAGGAGTTCGCCGGTGGAGATCATGCGGATTTCGATGGTGGACTGGGCGGGGTTGCTGAGGTAGATGTGGCCGAGGGTGAAGTCGACGCAGATGGCTGCCGGCAGGTAGCCGAGGTTGACAGCGACGCTGAGGGATTCGGGGTCGTGAATTCCGTTGATGATCTGGAGTGTCTGGCCGGCGAGGGCGAAGAGCTTGCCGGTGACGGGATCGACGGCTTTGACGATGCCAAAGCTGTTGCGGGTGACCTGAAAGGTTTCGGGGTCAATGCGCTTTGAGGCGCCGGAGGCGGCGATGTAGAGCCTTCCGGTGGCGGGGCTGACGACGGCCGACTGAAGGACGCCGCCGGTGAGGATGGGCCCGGCGATGCGGGCAAAGTTGTCGCCGTCATAGACGAAGACGGGGTCAGTTGTTTTTCCGCACTGGTTGGCAACCCAGACCCTGCGGGTTCGGTTATCGAAGGTGGTGGAGACGGGGCAGCCTTCAGTGGTGGAGGCGCGGTAAGCCTCGGAGTTGTCGTCGCCTTTGCGGACGATGGCTCTTGCGCCGGAGGCGAGAGCGGCCCAATAGTTTCCGGTCTCGGTGTCGACGCTGACACCGCTGCCTGCGCCGATGCGTTTGGCTTTGAAGGATTTGCCGTCGACGACGTAGACCTCAGGGCGGCCGGCCGCGGCGCCGCTCACGTAGATCTTGTTGAGGCGGGGATTGACCGCGACGTAAGAGGCGGCATAGGGCGGGATGGGAACGCGGGCGACCACGGCCTGTGCGCCGGCATGAGCGACAGGCAAGAGAGCGAAGGCAACAGCGAGGATGCCGGCACGCGCGCTTCCGGTTGCGCACAATTTTCCTGCGATCATGAATTGACCCCTCATAGGACTCAAGAAACGTTGACCGGCATGGAGGCCCCGGAGAGGAGGCTCTCTCTAACAGGTTACGCCAGCTTGAAGCCGATGCGGCGGGCGCGCTCGCGGTTGCGGGCCGAGAGGGGGTGTTTCGGCTCCATGGCGGAGAGGCCGATGAAGAGTGTGGCGACGGGTTTTGCGCCGAGGAGTTTGGCAGTGAGGCGGAGGGTTGCGCCGACGCCGGTGAACAGCGGAATGAAGAACGCAGGCATTCCCGAGGTGGCGACGAGAGCGGCCTTGCGGGTGAGCAGCTTGCGGCGAGGCTGAGGGGTGGTCTGGCCCCAGGGCCAATAGGTAAAGCCGATGAGCCGCTCAAGGAAGGTTCTGAAGATGGCGGTTACGCCGCCGTAGTTGATGGGCGATCCGAGGACGACGGCGTCAGCGGCTTCGATTTCGGCAAGGATGGGATCGAGGTCGTCGCGCTGCTCGCAGTGGCCGCGGTCGGGGCCGGGCGTGGTGGTGCATTGGCGGCAGTTTTTGCAGTAGTGGAGGGTTCGGTCAGTGAGATAGATGGTGTGGGTGAGGGCGCCTTTTTCGCGGGCTCCGGCGAGGATGGCTTCCACGGCGGTGTCAGTGGTTCCGCCTTTGATGTAGCTGCCGACGATGGCAACGATCCTGGTGGTCATGGGGGCCTCTCCTGGAGATACGGGGGGAGTGTACCGCACAACGGCGAGGGAGCGCAGTGACGGGCGGGGTCGAGAGGCTGTCACATAAACCCCTTTCAGTCCGGATCGGGTTTCCGTCAGGGGCTAAAGCCGCGGATTTCTTTTTTGGCCGTGTTGTGGCGCGTCTAAAGCCGCGCCCTTCCAAAGCAACCGGCCCGGCAATGCGGATGAAGCTGTGCCCTTTCAAAAACCGGCGCATGAGAGGTTTCCAGCGCATTTTTCGAAACAGGTTAGACCGCAGTTTTGCCGGTTTCCCACCGATTCCACTGGAAGACGCGGAATGGATGGGGCACGGAAGTCTAGGGTGAAAGGGAAAATGCTCTAGCGGCAGGCCTGGTTGGGGAAGTCGAGTTGGCCGTTGGTGCGGGAGCGGTTGTCGTGCTGGAGGAGAGCGCCGGCGGTGGAGACGAGTCGGCTGGCCTGGCTGAGGAGGGGGTCGATGGGGAACTTGGTTCCGACTTTGGCTCCTTCGGCGGTGTTGGCACAGAACCAGTCAGTGGAGTCGGCGACTCCGTCGCGATACCAGCGGCGGCAGGTGATGGTGCGGCCGTCGGCGTCAAGGTTGCATTGGAACCAGAGGAAGAGGGCGGGGAACTCGCCACGGCCGGAGCCGGCGAGGGCAAAGGCGTCACGGGGAACGCTGGAGGGGCGTTTGGCAGCGTAGGCCTGGGCGAGGATGGGCTTGTGGACTTCGCGGGTGCAGCCGGGGTCTTTGAAGCCCTCGAAATTGGAGCCGCGATGAAGCTTTGCCGCTTCGCGGTCGGGGGGGACGATCCAGAGGGAGCGTTTTGTGGAGCGGACGCGGATCTGCTTGCCGACGAGGTCTTCAATCCAGGAGGTACGGCGGTCGTGGAGGTAGTTTTCGCCTTCGGCGATGATGGCTTCATCGCCCACATGCACACAGACGGCGGTGATGGGGGAGGCGAAGGCGGTGCAGTCGGTTCCGCAGGGCATGTAGTCGGCGGCTTCAACGAGGGTGGCGGACGAGGTGTCTTTGGCGGACCTGGCGGCGCAGACGGTGAGGGCGAGGGCAGCAAAGGCGGCGAGGGAGAGGAGACGAAGGAGGGCGGAAGTAACGAAAGACCTGTGCGGGCATGGAGCAGGGCAGCAAGACTGCATCATGCGGTTTAAGGTACTATCCGGGCCGCGGGTCTCGCAAACATGGGCGGTGACAGGGGCTGCGGAGGCGGGGTTTTTCTGCTAGGCTCTTGATCGCATGGAATACACAAATCTTCACGTTGAGAAACGGACTCCGGTGGCGACGATTACGGTGGATCGCCCGAAGGTGTTGAACGCTCTGAACCGGCAAACCCTGGATGAACTGGACCTTGCGTTCGGCGAACTGGCGCACGACGACGAGGTGCGGGTGATTCTGCTTGCCGGGGCGGGGGGACGTGCGTTCGCGGCGGGGGCCGACATCCGGGAGTTTACGGGGCTGACGCGGGAAGAGGGGCACGCCTTCTCACTGCGGGGGCAGGCGATTTTGCGCAGCATTGAGACGCTGGGCAAGCCGGTGATTGCGTGCATCCAGGGGTTTGCGCTGGGCGGCGGGTGCGAACTGGCGCTGGCCTGCACGCTGCGGCTGGCGGCCGACGATGCGCGGCTGGGGCAGCCGGAGGTGAAGCTGGGGATTATCGCCGGCTATGGGGGTTCGCAGCGGCTGCCGAGGCTGGTGGGGCGCGGGGCGGGGCTGAAGCTGCTGCTGACGGGCGCGGTGATCGATGCGCAGGAGGCGTTTCGATTAGGGCTGGTGGACGAGGTGGTTCCAGCGGCGGAGTTGATGGCGCGGGCCGAGGCACTGGCACTGGAGATTGCGGCGAATGCGCCGCTGGCGATCAAGGAGACGCTGCTGGCGGTGAACGAGGGTCTGGATTTGCCGCTGGATCTGGCGCTGATGCGGGAGGCGCTTCGGTTTGGGCACGTGTGCGGGACGGAAGACATGGCGGAGGGGGCGGCGGCGTTTCTGGGGAAGCGGGCTCCGGTGTGGAAGGGCAAATGAGGCGGGAGGCATCCTGCTATGCTTGCTGGGTGATTGCGCGCGCGAAAGTTAGAGGATTGGCGGCGATGGCGCTGCTGTTGGGCGTTCTGCTGGTTGCCTGCCACAAGGAAGAGCAGGAAGTGGTGGGGGTGGCGCAGACGGCAGTGAGCGCCGAGCAGAAGGCGCAGGCAGCGGCGCAGGCCACGGCCGCGGAACGGGACCGGCAACGGGCGGCGCTGGCGGCGATTCCGCTGCCGACCAAGAGCCTGTATGTGGATGTACACGATCGCGGGGCGTGGGCGAACCCGTTTTTGAGTGTGGATGCGGACACGCTGAACCTGCGGATCACGGTGGCGGACACGAATCCGAGCACGATTGGGCAGGGGACGATGCTGCGGCCGGAGGCGGCGCGGCGGCAGGAGGTGCAGATTCATCCGGCGGATTTGCCGGAGGCACTGATTGCGCTGCCGGCCGGGGCCTGGCACTATGGGCGGGTGATCGCGGTGGCGGAGTCGCCGCTGGCGAGTGCAGGAGACCGGCCCAGGGTGCGGCGGAATGTGGAGGCTGCGATTCAGCAGCTGGGCGATTTGGGGGTTGTGGTGGAGGAGTGGCCAACGCGGTAGGGGCGGGCTCGGCTCTGATTGCTTACCATGCTTTCGCAGTTCGAACGAAGGGCCTGGGGCTAACGTGCATACGTGGGGACCCGGCATTTATAGCCACCGCACGAAGCTTTGAACGTTGGTGGAAGACGGTTCTATTAAAAAGCAGCAAGTCAGCGCCGCTTCGCGGCATAGCAAGTCAGCAAGTCAGCGCAAGAAAGCCAGTTCTCACGCAGCCATTGATATCCCGTGGTCCTACTTGAAACGCACAAGGGGGATTTCCCCGGTCTGGTGCGTCGCGGCCTGTCTTCTGGTCTCACGGGGCGCGTGCCGGCTGCTCTATGCGACCGTGATGGCGACTTTTCCCTGAGCATGGCCTGTTTCCAGGTAGCGGATGGCTTCAGGGACTTTGCTCAAGGGGTAGGACCTGTCAATGACGGAGGATAATTTGCCGGCCAGGATGAGGTCGCGGAGAAGGGCGAGGTCTTGCTGGTTGACGTTGGCGATGAAGCCGACGAGGTTCTGGGCGACGAAGCGGGACAGGAGCATGGCGAAGAGCATACGGGCCATGGGACCGATGAGTCCGCGGGCATTGCTGCCGACGATGACGTAGGTACCGGTGGGCTGGAGGACGCGCCGGCATGCGGCGAGAGAGTGGTTGCCGATGCTGTCGAAGAGGAGGTCCCAGGTTTGACCGGCGGCGGTGAAGTCTTTTGAGGTGTAGTCAATGACCTGGTCTGCGCCGAGGGAGCGGACCATTTGGACATTGCGGGTGCTGGAGACGGCGGTGACTTCAGCGCCGAAGGATTTGGCGATTTGAACAGCGAAGGTGCCGACGCCACCGGCAGCGCCGTTGATGAGGACTTTTTGGCCGGGCTGAAGGTTGCCTTTGTTGCGGAGTCCCTGCAAGGCGGTGAAGGCAGCGACGGGCACGGCGGCGGCCTGCTCGAAGGTGAGGCTAGCGGGCTTCAAGGCGACAGTGGACTCGGCGGCGCAGGCGTACTCGGCAAAGGCTCCCTTGCAGCAGCCGAAGATTTCGTCGCCGGGCTTGAAGCGGGTGACGTTGCTGCCGACGGCTTCAACCTGTCCGGCGACGTCAACGCCGGTGCGTGAGTCTTTTGGCCGGAGGAGGCCAGCGACAAGGCGGACGAAGTGGGGCGAGCCGCGCATCATGTGCCAGTCAAGCGGGTTGACGGCGGCGGCGCGGACTTTGATGAGGATCTCGTTGTCGGCAGGGGCGGGCTTTGGGACATCTTCGAGCTTGAGGACGGCGGGTGGGCCGTATCCGGGACAGAGAATGGCTTTCATGCAGAGGTCCTTTGGCGCAGATATGATTCCCGAGGATTCTGAAGTGTCTCTACGCTGGGGCGCGGGGTGAAGTTCCGGGGCTGGGGCCGGATAGTGTGCTGGATTCGATTTCCGGCGAGAGGGGTGGGCAGAGAGGGCAGGGAGCGCGCGGACGTGGTCCGGGGACCAATGGAGGAATCGGGAAGTCGATCTTAAGGAGATTTAAGCAGGGGCATACAGAACGGGCGCATTCGAGCGCCGATAGCTGGCTTATGGTTGTTTTTCAGTCGGACCCATCCATTGCAGTTTTTTCTGAACGGCTCCCTTTTGGAGCGCGGGGTTTCCAGGCGATGAAAGAGCAGATGGATCGCAATTCAGGGTTGAACGGTTCCCGATGCTGGAACCGCATTGGGGCAACGGCGGTCTCGATAAGTCTCACAGGGATTTGGTTTTTGATGTTGCTGGCCATCCTGTGCGTTCGTGGGCATGCGCAGAGCAACGAATGGGTTTGGATGGGCGGGGCCAGCACGGGGGGGCGATCCAGCACCTATGGGACGATGGGGACGGCTGGAGCCGGGAACGTTCCGGGAGGGCGGGTGGACGCCTCAACGTGGACGGACGCGAGCGGAAATCTCTGGCTGCTTGGCGGCGAAGGTCTGGATTACAAGCGGGCCCGCGGCTACCTGAACGACCTTTGGGAGTTCAATGTAGCGAGCAACGCGTGGGCGTGGATGGGCGGGAGCAAGACGGCCAATCAGCCGGGCGTGTATGGGACGCTGGGCGTGGCAGGGGCGGGCGACCTGCCCGGCGGCAGGGAGATGGCCGCCAACTGGATCGACAGCAACGGGAATCTGTGGCTGTTTGGAGGCTTTGGTCTCGATGCCAATGGGGGGTATGGCTATCTGAACGATCTTTGGGAGTACGATCCGGTGGCCAACCAATGGACGTGGCAGGGCGGAAGCAGCACGGTGGGCAGCAATGGGGGCCCGAGCGGCGTGTATGGCACACTGGGCACGGCCGGGGGCACAAACGTTCCGGGAGGCCGGCTGGGCGCAGCGAACTGGATCGACGCCAACGGCAATTTTTGGCTGTTTGGCGGTTTTGGCTTCGATGCCAAGGGACTGGGCGGCTATCTGAACGACGTATGGGAGTACACGCCCAAGACGAATCAGTGGACGTGGGTGAGCGGACTGAGCACGATGCGTTGCGTTGCATGGAACTGCAACAGCAACCCGCCTGGCGTGTACGGGACGCTGGGCACGGCCGCGGCCGGGAACCTTCCGGGAGGCCGCAGCGGCGCATCAGTGTGGACGGACAGCAATGGGCTGGTTTGGATTTTTGGCGGGTGGGGGTACGATTCCAAGTCAATGACCGGCTTTCTGAACGATGTATGGGAGTTCAATCCCGCAACCAGCCAATGGACGTGGATGGGGGGAAGCAGCACACTGACATCGTGCAACGCTTACACGAGAGCCTGCGGCGGGCAAGCGGGAATCTATGGCAAGTTGGGGACGCCCGCCGCCGGAAACCTGCCGGGCAATCGAGGGGCGGCCTCGAACTGGACCGATACGAACGGGCGTCACTGGCTGTTTGGGGGGTGGGGGATTGACGCGAATGGGATCTGGGGCTATCTGAACGACCTGTGGGAGTTCAATTCGTCAATCAATGAATGGATGTGGATGGGCGGAAGCAGCACGGTGCAGAGGGTGAACTCGGGGGTTTCCGGGATGTATGGGATGCTGGGGACGCCCGCGGCCAGCAATCTACCCGGCGGGCGGGACGACGAAGCGAACTGGACGGACGCGAGCGGCAATCTTTGGATCTTTGGCGGCTGGGGCACAGATGCGATTGGGAACCTGGGCTGGCTGAACGACCTTTGGGAGTATATTCCGCCCGCGGCGACGCTTCCGCCGACGGCGACGCCGAAGTTTATTGAGCCGGCCGGCACGCACGTCTCGATGGTGACGGTGGCGCTCTCGGACGCGACCAGCGGTGCGCAAATTTATTACACGCTGGACGGCAGCACGCCCGACAGCACATCGGCAAAGTACACCAGTGAGCTGGCAATCAGCAGAACGACGACGGTGAAGGCGATTGCGGAGGCATCGGGCTACGCGACCAGCGAGGTAGCGTCGGCCACGTGTGTTGTGCTGAAGCCGCAGACGGTGACCTTTGCGCAGCCTGGGACGCCGGTGGTTTACGGCGTGAAGCCGATCACACTCAACGCGACGGCCGGTTCAGGGAAGGCGGTTATTTTCAGCGTGGTTTCAGGCCCGGCCAGGGTGAGCGGCAGCACGCTGACCATTACAGGAGCGGGCACCGTGGTGGTAGCCGCGAACCAGGCCGGAGACGCGATTTATGGGGCCGCTGCGCAGGTGACGCGGAGCATCGTGGTGAGCAGGGCCACGCTGACGGTGAAGGCCAGCAACCTGAGCATGAAGAAGGGCGGAGCTGTGCCCACGCTGAGTTATGCGATGACGGGGTTTGTGAACAGCGACACGCAGGCCAAGGCGACGACGGGCGCTCCAGCGCTTGCAACAACCGCAAGCTCGAAATCGGGGGCCGGGACGTATCCGATCACGGTGAAGGCGGGAACGCTGGGCGCCGCCAACTACACGATCACGGCGGTCGACGGGACGCTCACAGTGACCCCGTAAGCGGGGAAGGGCGCGGCGCGCCGGGGCAGGTAGCCGAACGGCGCGCAGAAACTGCCCCTTGCAGCAGCATGGGATCACGCCGTGCGGGAGAAAACGCGCTATGATTCCGGCGTGAGCACTTCATCTATTTCAGAACTTATGCATCAGCCGCCGCTGGAACATGAGCGGTTTGCCGCCCACCGGGAACTGGAAGCGCGCCTGAAAGCCAAGCTGCGAGGCGAGGTGCGTTTTGATATGGGATTCCGTGCGCTGTATGCGGCGGACTCCTCAAACTACCGACAACTGCCGGTGGGGGTGATTCTGCCGCGGGATGCGGCGGATGTGGAGGCGGCGCTGGCCGAGTGCCGCGCGACGGGGGCGGCGGTGCTGGCGCGCGGGGCGGGGACGAGCCTGGCGGGACAGTGCGCGAATGTGGCCGTGGTGTTTGACTACTCGCGGTATATGCATGGGCTAACTTCGATTGATGCGGCAGCCAAGCTGGCGGTGGTGGAGCCGGGAATTGTGCTGGATACGCTGCGGGCAGCGGCGGAGAAGCACCATCTGACGTATGCGCCCGATCCGGCGACGCATAACCGCTGCACGCTGGGCGGGATGATTGGCAACAACAGTTGCGGCGTGCATGGGCTGATGGGCGGCAAGGTGGTGGACAATGTGGAATCGATGGACCTGATTCTGTATGACGGGACACGGCTGACGGTGGGGCGGACCAGCGAGGCGGAGTTGGAGGCGCTGATTGAGCAGGGCGGCCGGGTGGGCAAGCTTTACGGCGGGATGAAGGGTCTGCGCGATCGCTATGCGGATTTGATTCGGGAGAAATTTCCGCGGATACCGCGACGGGTTTCGGGGTACAACCTGGACGAACTGCTGCCGGAGAACGGGTTTAATGTGGCGCGGGCGCTGGTGGGCAGCGAGGGGACGTGCGCGACGCTGGTTTCGGCGACGCTGAATTTGACGAACAGCCCGCCGTATCGCGTGCTGACGGCGCTGGGATTTGCGGACGCATTTGTGACGGCGGACGCGGTTCCGCGGGCGCTGGAGCACGGGCCGATTGGCCTGGAGGGCTTTGACGGGATGCTGGTGGACTTTATGCGGCGCAAGGGGCTGGCCGCGGGCGACCTGCCGATGCTGCCGGAGGGGAATGGATTTCTGCTGGTGGAGATGGGCGCGTGGACAGCGGAGGAGGCGCAGGCCAAGGCGGAGGAACTGGCGAGGGCTGTGCAGGCCTGGCCGGAGAGGCCGACGGCGCGGATCTATACCGCGGAGCAGGCGGAGCGGGTTTGGCATGTGCGCGAGTCGGCGCTGGGGGCGACGGTGTTTGTGCCCGGCGAGCCGGAGGGCTGGGAGGGGTGGGACGACGCGGCGGTTCCACCGGAGAGGCTGGGGGATTACCTGCGCAAGCTTGCGGCGCTGATGAAGGAGTATGGGTACCGCAGTCCGCTGTATGGGCACTATGGGCAGGGGTGCGTGCATATGCGCATCAACTTCGACTTCCGCAGCGAGGAGGGGTTGAGGAAATTCCGCGAGTTTATTGGCAGGGCGGCGGACCTGGTGTTGAGTTTTGGCGGGTCGCTGAGCGGGGAGCACGGGGACGGACAGTCGCGGGCGGCGCTGCTGCCGAAGATGTTTGGGCCGGAACTGATGGGGGCGTTTCGGGAGTTCAAGGCGCTTTGGGACCCGGAGAACCGGATGAATCCGGGGAAGCTGGTGGATGCGGTGCGGGTGTATGACCCGGTGGAGAATCTGCGCCACGGGCTGCGGTGGGGCCAACAGCCTTCGGCGGGTCCGCGCCTGAAAGAAGGCGCGGAGTCAGGATTTGTGGCTGAAGCGCGCGCCTCGGATTCCAGCCTTGAGACGCATTTTGTGTTTGCGGCCGACCAGGGTTCGCTGGAGCGGGCGACGGAGCGGTGCGTGGGGGTGGGGGCGTGCAGGAAGACGGAGGGCGGGGTGATGTGCCCGAGCTACCGGGCGACGGGCGAGGAACAGCACTCGACGCGGGGACGGGCGCGGCTGCTGTGGGAGATGCTGGCCGGGGCGCTCAGAGACGAGGGCTTTCAGAGCGAGGCCGTGCACGAGGCGATGGATTTGTGTTTGAGCTGCAAGGCGTGCAAGACGGAGTGCCCGGTGCAGGTGGACATGACGGCGTACAAGGCGGAGTTTCTGGCGCAGCGATACAAGGGGAGGCTGCATCCGCTGCATCATTATGTTTTTGGGTTTGCGGATCAATGGGCGCGGTTGGGATCGCGGGTGCCGTGGCTGACGAATGCCGTGCTGGGCGGGCGGCTGACGAGCCCGCTGGTGAAGGCCATTGTGGGCGTGGCGCAGCAGAGGAAGATGCCGATGCTGGCGGCGAAGAGCTACGCGAGGCAGAGAGCGGCGTGGGCCAAGACGCAGAATGTGCCGCGGCCTGGGCGAGAGCAGGATGCCGCGGGGCGCGAAGCGCAGTTGGCCCCACCGCAGGTGGTGGTGCTTTGGGCGGATACGTGGAACAACTACTATCATCCGCAGACGCTGATTGCGGCGGAGCGGGTGTTGATGGAGGCGGGATTCAGGGTGCAGACGCCGCGGGGGCACATCTGCTGTGGGCGGCCGCTGTATGACTTTGGGCTGCTGGGCGCGGCGCGGATTTATCTGGCGAAGGTGCTGGACCGGGTGGGGCCGCAGATTGAGGCGGGGCTGCCGTTTATTTTTCTTGAACCGAGCTGCGCGAGCGTCTTCAAGGACGAGCTGCTGGAGCTGTTCCCGGACGATGAGCGGGCGCGGAAGCTGAGCAAGCTGGTTTGGCTGCTGGCGGACTGGCTGGCGGTGAAGGCTGCGGAGTTTGCGGCGGGGAGGCTTCAAGGGGCGCATGTTCTGGTGCATGGGCACTGCCATCACAAGGCAGTGTTTGGCGGACCGGGGAACGAGATTGCGCTGTTGCGGCAGGCGGGGGCGACGGTTGAGCCGATCCAGGCTGGCTGTTGCGGGATGGCGGGACCGTTCGGGTTTGAGGCGGACAAGTTTGAGGTTTCAAAGGCGATTGCGCGGGACGGGCTGCTGCCGGCGGTGGAGGGGGCGGGTCCGTTGACGGTGGTGGTGGCGGACGGATTCAGCTGCCGGGAGCAGATCAGCCAGCTAGGTCACCGGGAGGCGCTGCACTTTGCAGAGGTTTTTGCGCGGAGTTGCGGATGCGGGGGCGGGGCGGGTCAATGAGGCAGCTGGTTGTCAAAAGGGGCCGGACGGCCATGCGTGTATAACAAGGGACACGCGGGGGGGCGCGAATTGGCGTATTCTCTTGAAAAGAACGGCTCCCGCAGCCGGCGCTGCAACCGAGTGGGCGGGGATTGCGTCCAATGCGGTGGGATGGCGCGGCAAAGGCACGGAATTTGCGGCGCGATGGGTAATTTGATACGCTCAGGCATTCTTCGGGACTGAGCGAAAGGAGTGTTTCGTCATGGCAGAGGAAAACAAGATACACGGCCTGGCATGGTTTCTGGCCGGACTGGGCGTGGGCGCTGTGGTGGGGATTCTGTATGCCCCCAAGAGCGGCCGCGAGACCCGCGACGAGCTGGCGAGCGGCGCACGCGAGGGAACGGAATATCTGCGCACGCGCACCCGGCAGGCTGCAGAAGAAGTGAGCGCCCTTGTGGACAAGAGCAAGGAGCAGGTGGGCGAGTATGTGGACCGCGGGCGGGAAGCGGTAGACCGCGGGCGGGCGCAGTGGGAAGAGTTTGTGGAGCGGGGCAAGAGCCTGGTGAACGAGCAGACCGGGCGGGTGACCGCGGCCGTGGACGCGGGGCGGCAGGCCTATAAGACGACCTCCGGCTCGAACAATAACGGGTGATCGTTGATCGAGGGCATCTCCGGGCCGGGCACTACGGCCTGGAGTTGCCATGTTCGGCGATTTTTTCCGGGGCGGGCGCGCGTGGCTGAGAGCAGGAGGCACGCTGGCTCCGGACCCAACCCTTCCGCATGTCCCGGGGAGGCGTTGTGAACAGGTTCCAGCAGGTTTGCAGGGGTCCTGCGCGAGATGATTCCGATGCCTAATTTGGACAACAACACAATTCTTCTGGCCATTGTGGGGGTAACGGCGGTGGCCATCGTGTTCCAGACGATTATTCTGTTTGCCGTGTTCATCGCGGTGCGCAAGGCGGCGCGCTCGGTGAAAGAGGAGGCAGAAGATCTGCGCTCGGCGATGATGCCGATCATCTATAACTCGCGCGATCTGTATGCGCGGGTTGCGCCGCGGATAGAGTCGACGGTGGAAGACCTGGCGGAGATTGCGCACGGATTGCGGAAGCAGACGGCGGCAGTGGAGAGCTCGGCCATTGAGATCATGGACAAGCTGCACCATCAGGCCAACCGGCTGGACGTGATGTTTACGACGGTGCTGGATGCGGTTGACCGTGCGGGCGGTTTTGTGGCGGAGACGGTGAGCCGGCCGGTGCGGCAAGTTTCCGGGCTATTGGCTTCAATCCGGGCGATTATCGAGTCGCTGCGTACCCCTGGCAGTGAGGCGCGGGCGCCCCACGAGCAGAGCGACAAGGACATGTTCGTCTAAATCAGGGTCCAATGAGGTCAAAGCCAATGAAGCTGCGCAATCGCTGTGCGCCGGCAGTGTCTTTTGCCATGCTGGCGGCAGGGACAGGCGCACGGATCAAGCCGAGTGGGGCTTTGCCGGCCATTCTCGGATGGGCGCATACGGAGGCTTGAGCAATGGCTGACGAAAGAGGGTGGAGGAAGCTGCGCGGCAAGCTCTTTTTCCGATTACGTGAGCGCTGGAACACTCTGGTGCTTCGACCGTTCCGCGTGGCCTGGTGGTCGGCGCAGGGGATGACGATCGGCAGGGGGACGGGCTTTTCCAATTTGCATGTGACCTGGCCGCACCAGGTGCAGATTGGGCGCGGATGCCGGCTGGAGCACGGTATCTACTTTCACTATGACGGTATGTATCAGCCTGGGCCGAGCATTCTCATCGGAGACGGATGCTTTCTCGGATCGAATTGCGAGTTCAATATTACGAACCGGATTGAGATTGGCAACCACTGCCAAATAGCCAGCGGCAGCCGGTTTGTAGATCACAATCATGGCATCCAGCCGGGGCAGCTGATTGGCGGTCAAGCATCGACGAGTGCGCCGATCCTGATTGGCGAGGATGTGTGGATTGGCGCCAACGCCGTGATTCTGGAGGGCGTGACGATCGGCTCAGGAGCAGTGGTGGGCGCAGGGGCGGTGGTGACGCGTCCAGTTGCCGCGAATACGGTGGTGGGCGGAGTGCCGGCAAGGGTCATCCGGGAGCGGTCTGACGGCGAACCGGTGTGACCGGAGGGTCGCGCGGAGAGTTTGCAGCAAGGCCGGTCTGAGTTCAAGGAAGTGCGAGGTCAATCCAATGAAAGCAAGATTCTTGTGGGTGCTGGCCATTTGTGCCGGCGCATCGGCCGGCTGGGCATGGGCCCAGGCTACGCCGAAGGTTGCGCTTTTGGCGCTTTCAAAGCAGGACCACACGCTGGCGATTGTGGATCCGGCGAGCTTGCAGGTGCTGGCGCGGATTCCGGTGGGCGAGGATCCGCATGAGGTGGTTGCCTCGGCAGACGGGAAGACGGCTTATGTATCGAACTATGGCTTCGGAGCGTTCCACACGCTGACGATGATTGACCTGGTGGGGCAGAAGCCAGGGGGCGTGATTGACCTGGGCGCGCTGAGGGGGCCGCACGGGCTGGACTTTGAGGCGGGCAAGGTTTGGTTCACGGCGGAGGCGGCCAAGGCGATCTGCAGCTACGATCCGGCGGCGGGGAAGATTGACTGGATCATGGGAACCGGGCAGAACCGGACGCACATGGTGTACGTGTTTCCGGATGCGAAGCGGATTTTGACGACGAATGTGAGTTCGGGAACGGTGACGATTCTGGATCACGTGGAGGGGCGCGCGGGGGGACCTCCGCCGGGGATGCCGCCACCTGGAATGGGGCCGGGAGGGCCGCCGCCGGGACCGATGCCGACGCCGCCGGGCGGGGATTGGCTGGAGACGGTGATTGGGGTGGGCCGCGGGGCCGAGGGGTTCGATGTGTCGCCGGATGGGAAAGAGGCGTGGGTGGCGAACGCCCAGGATGGGACGGTTTCGATTATCGACCTGGCGGCGAAGAAGGTGACGGAGACGCTGGCGGCGAATGTGCCGGGGGCGAACCGGCTGAAGTTTACGCCGGATGGGAAGCTGGCGCTGGTGACGCCGGGGTCGGCGCTGGTGATTCTGGACGCGGCGACGCATAAGGAAGTGAAACGGCTGGCGAGCGTGCATGGGACGGGCGGGATCCAGATGCAGCCGGACGGGGCACGGGCGTATGTGGCCTGCGGGCGCGATGGGTTTGTGGCCGTGATTGACCTGAAGACGCTGGAACTGGTGGGGAAGATTGCGGTGGGCGGGCCGGATGGGCTGGCCTGGGCGGTGCGGGAGTAAGTAGTTGTGCCCGGCAATGACTGGGCGTTCAATCGAAGGGTGCCTACAGCACATCTCCGAGATCCGGCATCCGGATTAAGGTAGAAGCTTGTAGTCTCCGGTCGCCCCGGATTCCGCTTCCAACACTGACCTGCCGGACCCGCGGTCCAAAGTATTGCTCTGCTATCGAATGGTCGCTGAATTCTTTTGGCGACACCCAAAAGGGGCCTAATCGACCAACGAGGCCACAAATCCAGTCTGCCGCCTGAACCGTTTGGTAGCGGTGGCTTTCAACCTGAAACGGAGGCTCTATCAGGCGACGCTTTGGGTTCAGTTTGCCGAACATTGCGCGGCTGGCTTCAGTGAGGAGCGACTCGCGCTCCTGGTGCTGATCCATGACGACCAGGAAGTCCGGCTTTGCAGGGTCATTTTCACAGAATGCGTTGAGTCTCTTAAGCGTTTCCTTAAGGACGCCGAGTAGAGGCGCAAGGGCTTGTGTTCCCTGGCGTCTGCCTGCTTGTGGAGCCCAACGTAGATCACGTGCCCACCGCAATCGCCAACCCTGTTCAGGAAGCGATTCGTAAATGCCCTCAACTCTCGATACTTCTCAATGTTCTTGATTGTGTAAAGCGCGGAGCCCTTTTTCTCCCAGGTGGCAGGATGGCGTCCGTCGCGCTTGATTTCAAAATCGAGCAGTTGGCATTTGCGCTGATAGAACCAGGAGGAGAACGAGCGGACCTGGTTGGCAGGAAGAATCAGACCTGCCAACCCAAACACGGGGCTCTCTGAGAATCTCTGGCTGCCTCTTCCGGCAAAAGGACCGATATGCCCAAACTCATCCAAATAGACGACGTACATGTTGGTCCTTAAGACACGAGAGCCCACGTAGAAACGTGGGCTTCGGAATGGAAGCATTTGGAAGTTTCCTTCCAACGCTTTCCAAAATGATGATGCCGGAAGAATCGCTTTCTGTCAAGTTGGATTCCAGTAAGGCATCTGTAATCAATAGGATCAAGCCATCGTTCAATTTCTTCCTGACAAGCAGGAGCGATCAAAAGATCCAGCCGCCGCCGACTACTTCGTCGTTGTTGTAGAAGACGGCGGACTGGCCGGGGGTGACGGCGCGCTGGGGTTCGTCGAAGGTGGCGAGGACTTCCTGGTTTGCGGAGATCTTCGAATCCCCGGTCTCAGAGTCGAGACCGGGGGCACCCGGCGAAGCGGGCTCGAGGGTGGCCCAGGCGGGGTCGTGGCGGTGGCGGATTTTGATCTGGACGCGCAGGGGGGCGGTGAGCGCGGGAATGCTGACCCAGTTGAGGCGGCGGGCGCGGAGGGTGCGGGTGGCGAGCTCTTCGTCAGCGCCTACGGTGACGCGGTGGGTGGCGGGGTCGATGTTGAGCACATAGAGAGGCGAGGGCGAGCTGACGCCGAGGCCCTTGCGCTGGCCGACGGTGAAGTTGAAGATGCCGTCGTGATGGCCGATCACATGCCCGTCTGAAGCGACGAGATCGCCGGATGTCTCGGGGACCTGGCGGCCCTGCTCTTCAAGATAGGCGGTGAGGAATTGCTTGTAGTCGCCGCCGGGGATGAAGCAGATCTCCTGCGAGTCGGGCTTCTCGGCGAGGGCGAGGCCACTCTGGCGGGCCACTTCGCGGACGTCGGGCTTGATCATGTGGCCGAGCGGGAAGAGGGTGTGGGCGAGCTGCTCCTGAGTGAGGCCGAAGAGGAAGTAGGTCTGGTCTTTGGCGCGGTCGGCGGGGCGCTTGAGGATCCAACGGTTGCGGGCGGGGTCGAACTCGTTGACGGCGTAGTGGCCGGTGGCGATGCGGGTTGCGCCGATGGAGCGGGCGGTCTGGAGAAGCTGGTCGAACTTGAGGTGGTTGTTGCAGAGCGAGCAGGGGATGGGCGTGCGGCCGGCGAGGTACTCGTCCACGAAGGGCTGGACGACGTCGCGCTCGAAGCGGGCCTGCTGGTTGACGACGTAGTAGGGGATGCCGAGGTGCTCGGCGACGCGGCGGGCGTCGTAGACGTCATCCAGAGAACAGCATCGGCCGGCTTTCGGGGCGTCCGGGATTCCGTTTTTGCCGGCGAGGCGGGTCTGGTCCCACAACTGAAGCGTCAGGCCGACGACGGGGTGGCCGCTTTGGGCGAGCATGGCCGCTACCGTGGAGGAGTCGACTCCTCCGGACATGGCTACGGCGATGGTTTCGGGGTTGGGCATGGGTCTCTTTGAAAGCGGGGTTAGCGGGGTTAGCGGAGTTAGCGTTGTTAGCGGTTGGCTTCAGCCTCGCGTTCCGGCTACTTCAGGGGAAAGGGCGCGGAGGTGTTGGACGGCTTCGGGGACGACTTTCAATACATAGTCTACGTCGGCCTGGGTTGCGGTGCGGAGGAGGCTGAAGCGGAGGCTGGAGCGGGCTCGGGTTTTGTTGAGTCCCATGGCCACGAGGACGTGGCTGGGCTCGGTTGCGCCGGAGTGGCAGGCTGAGCCGCCGGAGACGGCGATGCCTTTGAGGTCGAGGGCGATGACGAGGGCTTCTCCTTCGAGCTGGTCGAACCAGATGTTGGTGGTGTTGGGGACGCGGGGGACGAGGGTGCGGTTCATTTCATGAACAGGATGGTTGGGGTCTGTGGTCTCCCCGGTCCCCAAATGCGAGGGACCGGGGGCACCCGCAGTGTCGCTGAGGAAAGAAACCCCAGGTTCTTCGACTCCCCCTCTTTGCGTATGGGGTCGCTCAGGATGAATGGGAGATGGGAGATCCGGCGTTTGCGGTGGATTTGTTCCGTTGAGGCCGGTTCCGGGGATTGCAAGGATGCCCGCTTCGAGGCGGTCACGGAGTTGGGTCAGGTGATCGATTGTGCCGTCCTGGAGGGATTGGGCGGCGAGTTCGATGGCTTTGGCGAGGCCGACGATGCCGGGGACGTTCTCAGTGCCGGCGCGGCGGCGGCGCTCGTGGCTGCCTCCGACGAGCAGCGACTCGAGCGGCGTTCCGCGGCGGACGAACAAAGCGCCGACGCCCTTGGGGCCGTGGACCTTGTGGGCGCTGATGGAGCAGAGATGGCAGCCGAAGCGGCGGACGTCAAAGGGGACGCGGCCTGCGCCCTGGACGGCGTCGATGTGAAAGAAGGCGGCGGCGGTGCGGGCGATCTGTGCAATCTCTTCGACGGGTTGGAGGACGCCGGTTTCGTTGTTGGCGAGCATGACGCTGATGAGGCGGGTGTTGGGCTGGAGAGCCTGGCGAATGGATTCAGGGTCAACGAGGCCGGTGGGCTGGGGCGCGATGTATGTGACTTCAACGCCATGGCCGGCGAGGCGCTCGGCGGCCTGAAGGACCGCGGAGTGCTCGATGGCGGTGGTGATGAGATGGTCGCCGGGGCGGAGCAGGCCGAAGAGAGCGGTGTTGTCGCCCTCAGTGCCGCCGGAGTTGAAGACGACCTCGGCGGGATGGCAGTTGAAGAAATCGGCGAGGGTTTCACGGGCGCGGTTGACGGCGGCGTGGGCCTGCTGGCCGTGGAGATGGATGGAGGAGGCGTTGCCGAAGTGCTCGATCCAGTAGGGGCGCATGGCGTCGACCACCTCGGGCAGCAGGGGGGTGGTGGCGTTTGCGTCCATGTAGACACGGAGCATGGGGAGGATTCACCTACCTCCTAGATTGTACCGGGAAGCGGATTTTGGGGGGCTGAGGCGGGATGAAGGGAGGATTCACGGGGGCGAGGTGTCGGAAGGCAGCGCTGGTCTGCTAGATTTTCTTCGGGCGGCCCGAGGCCGCCCATGGAGGTTTTTGATGCGAATGATGACGAGAATTGCGAACTGTCTGGCTGGTTGTTGTTTGCTGGCTGTGGCGTCCACGGTTGTTCTAGCGCAGGCTGCCGCGCCGGCCAAGCCGGCTGTGGGGTCGGTGGTTGCTCCGGCACAGGTGTTTGGCAAGATGCTGAGCGGAGTGGAGGGTGAGTTTGTTTCGGCGGCCGAGGCGATGCCGGAAGACAAGTACGACTTTGCGCCGACGCAGGGCGAGTTCAAAGGCGTGCGGTCGTTTGGCGACCAGGTGAAGCATGTGGCCGAGGCGAACTATCACATCTTTCGCGATGCGAGCAAGCCGATGGTGGACCACAGCGCCGAGTTTGCCAAGCTGAAGACGAAGGCGGAGATTTTGAAGGCGCTGAAGGAGTCGTTTGCGGTGGCGCATGGGTATGTGGACGGGATCACGGCGGAGAATGCGTTTGTGATGACCGGCAACGGGACGCGGGCGGGTATGGCCGCGATGGGGATTGAGCACTGCATGGATCACTACGGGCAGATGGTGGAGTATCTGCGGATGAACGGGATCGTTCCACCAGCGAGCCGCTAGGGCGAGAAGGCCAGGGCCGGCGCAAGCGGAGGGTTTGCGCCGGCCTTACGCTTTGGGGCGGCGGGTGTAGTTCTGATGTATCCAGTCGCGGTAGGCGGCGGTGCGGACGCTCTGAATCCAGGCGGGTGACTCGATGTACCAGCGGACGGTCTGGCGGAGGCCGTCTTCAAACCGGGTGGCGGGGTTCCAGCCGAGTTCGGCGGATATTTTTGTATTGTCGAGGGCGTAACGGCGGTCATGGCCGGGGCGGTCGTTGACGAAGGTGATGAGCTTGTTGCGCGGGCCGATGGCGGGCGAAGGGCTCAGTTCGTCGACGAGAGCGCAGACGAGGGTGACGACTTCAAGATTGGTGCGGGGTGTGTTGCCGCCGAGGTTATAGGTTTCTCCGGGGCGGCCATGGTTGAGGAGGTTGCCGAGGGCGGCACAGGTGTCACGAACATAGAGCCAGTCGCGGACGTGGAGGCCGTCGCCATAGACGGGGAGGGGCTTGCCTTCAAGGGCATTGAGGATGGTGAGGGGGATGAGTTTCTCAGGAAACTGGAAGGGTCCGTAGTTATTGGAGAAGTGGGTGGTGACGACGGGCAGGCCCCAGGTGTGATGGAAGGCGCGGGCAAAGTGGTCAGCAGCGGCTTTTGAGGCGGCGTAGGGGCTGTTGGGTGCGTAGGGCGAGCGCTCGGAGCTGGGCGGATCGGCTGGGGCGAGGGAGCCGTAGACCTCGTCGGTGGAGACGTGGAGGAAGCGAAATCGACTCTGGTCTGCCGGGCTGAGGGAGGACCAGTAGATTCTGGCCTGCTGGAGCAGATGGAAGGAGCCCTGGACGTTGGTTTGGAGAAAGGGTTCGGGGGCGGCGATGGAGCGGTCGACGTGGGATTCGGCGGCGAAGTGGACGATAGCGCGGGGCCGATGTTGGGCGAGGAGGGCGGCGACGAGCGAGGCGTTGCCGATGTCGCCTTGCACGAATTCATAGGCTGGATTGCCGCGAAGGGAAGCGAGGTTGGCGGGATTGGCGGCGTAGGTGAGCAGGTCAAGATTGACGACGGAGGAGGCGACTGTCTCATTCCAGTACAGGATGAAATTAGAGCCGATAAACCCAGCACCGCCCGTTACCAGGATTCCATCGCGCATGTGGCCTCACCTTGAGACGGCGGACGGAGATGACGAAGGGCCCGCCCGCACCTCAGCGGGACCAGTATATCGGGTTGAATGAGGGGGAGAGCGGCGTGGTTGAAATGGGCGGGCCTGGAGGGCGAAGCGAAGCGTGCTGGAGGGCCTGGGTGGCAGGATCGTGGGCGCGGATTGTTTATCGGATGAAAGAGATTGCTTGCAGTGTGGACTGGGGCAATGAGAGTTGGATAAGGTCTTTGGGCTAAGCCTCTTCGCGGCAGGAAGGCGCACTTTGGTAACGGCGGATTTTCTGGCGTAATGCAAGTGCTGAGTTGGGCACCGGCACGCGGGCTGATACACTGGACAGGTTAGGCATTCAGGACCGGCCAGGAAGCGAAACGCAGCAGGGAAGAACAGTGCACACCCCCGCTGCGATGCTTGACCGACGGAAGAGTCGCTTTCTGGGCGGGGGAAGACTATGTAGCGATGCCCCACCCAAGTGAGGACGGCGAAGCTTTGCATAAAGGCGAATTTCTTGAAGCCGGACCTGGCGGAGTGGTGCTGACCGGCGGGTTGGCCGACGCTCAATTTCGTGTGAATTGGTATGCGGTGTATACGACATCGCGGCACGAGAAGCGAGTGGCAGAGCACTTTAGCCATCGGGAGATTGACCACTACCTTCCTCTTTACCGGACGGAACGGAAGTGGAAAGACGGCTCGCGGGTGACGCTTCAGCTTCCGCTGTTTCCCGGGTATATTTTCGTACACATTCCGCGGATTGAGCGGATAAGGGTATTGAGCGTTCCAGGGGCGCTGGCGATTGTGGGCGGAACGGGGGGCGAGCCTGCTCCTTTGCCGGATGCGGCGATAGAAGGGTTGCGCCGCGGACTTGAGGTACGGCAGGCCGAGCCTCACCCCTTGCTGACAGTGGGGCAGCGGGCGCGCATCCGCTCGGGGGCGTTCGAGGGGATGGAAGGCGTAGTGGTCAAGAAGAAGAACAGCTTTCGCGTGGTGCTGACATTGGAACAGATCATGCAGAGCATTGCCGTGGAAGTGGCTGAAGCGGATCTTGAGCCTCTTCTGGATGCAGATCTTGTTTCGAGTCGAATATAAGTTCTGTAGCCGCGGGTTCCGCACAGGCCGCGGAAAAAGGACTGAATTCCGGTTAAGGCGCCGGAAAATCGCATCTCAGGGTATAAAGACCCGCCAGATTTGATGAGCTTGATGCCGGGGATCAATCCCCGGCCTACCGCACGAATGAGTATTTCCGCATCCAGTTCCAGCAAAAAGGGAATCAATTGACTGTAGACCCCAGCGTCCGAAAGGGCAACGCGGAGGAGCGCATTCTGAAAGCCGCTGCGGGCTTGTTTGCGAGCTTTGGCTACAACGGTGTGAGCACGCGGGACATTGCCACCGGGGCAGGCGTGAATGAAGTGACCATCTACCGGCATCATCCGCGCAAGCGGGATCTGTATATGGCGGTGCTGGAGGCGGAGCTGCAGCAGGTGCGGCTGCCGGGCGACCTGCTGGCCGAGCTGGCCCAGGCGGGGGACGCGCGGACGGTGATGACGCGGACGTTTCAACTGCTTGCGGCGACGTTGACAAACCGGCCGGATCTGCTGCGGCTGGTGCAGTACAGCGTACTGGAACTGGGCGAAGAGCTGGACCCGCTGATCCGCAAGAACCTGGGCGAACTTGTGGAGGTGGTTGCGCGCTATCTTGAGCCGTGGGCGGGGGGCGGGGCGCTGCGCATCGGCAATACCAAGTCAGTGGTGCTGGCGCTGATTGCCATTGTGGTGAACTACGACGCGCTGCACCGGCTGTTTTTTAACGGAGCGTCAGGGCCGGAGGCGGTGTTTAGCGCGTACACGGATTTCTGCAATATTCTGGTGGACAGAAGCGAAGATTTTTACGGTGCGAGGGTAGCGCCGGCAACGGGATCGTAGCGGCAACGGGCAAGCTGCCACGGGCTTGAAGCCGCAGGCGGCCATTTCTTTTGACAGGCAGACGTTTACCTTGCATATTCTGCACATCATATCGAGCCTCTCTCCGGCGGCCGGCGGCCCACCGGAGGCGGTGCGTCAACTGGTGAAGGCGTATCTGGACGTGGGAGCACGCATTGAGGTGGTATGCCTGGACGCACCCAGCGCTCCATTTCTGGCGGGGATACCGTGTCCGGTTCACGCGCTTGACCAGTGCTACCTGGGGCGGTATGCGTTGTCGCCGCGGCTGTGGGAGTGGCTGCACCAGAATGCAGGCCGCTTTGACGGCATTGTGATGAACGGGATCTGGACATTTCCGGGGATTGCAACGCGGTATGCGGCGCGCAAGGCCAAGAAGCCCTACGGCATCTTTGTGCATGGTGCGCTTGACCCGTGGTTCAACCGGGAGTACCCGCTGAAGCATCTGAAGAAGTTTATCTACTGGCCGATTCAGCATGCAGTTCTGCGCGACGCGCACGCGGTATTTTTTACGGCGGAGGCGGAGCGGGATCTGGCTCAGACCAGCTTCAAGCCGAGCAACTGGAACAGCGTGGTTGTTCCCTACGGGATCAACGATCCGGAGGCGGCCGGGTGGGATGGGGCGAAGCAGGTAGAGGCATTTTATGAGAGTGTTCCGCAGGTTCGGGGCCGACGCTACCTGCTTTTTCTTGCGCGCATTCACGAGAAGAAGGGCTGCGATCTGCTGATCAGGGCGTTTGCCAAGGTGGCCGCTTTGGAGCCGGAGGTGGACCTTGTGGTTGCGGGTCCGGACCAGGTTGGACTGCGGGCCAAGCTGCAACGGCAGGCAGAGAAGCTCGGGATGGGGGGCCGCGTGCACTGGCCGGGGCTACTGGGCGGCGACCGGAAGTGGGGGGCGATCCGGGCCTGCGAGGCATTTGTATTGCCGTCGCACCAGGAGAATTTTGGCATCGCGGTGGTGGAGGCGCTGGCCGTGGGGCGGCCGGTTCTGATCTCGAACCAGGTGAATATCTGGTCGGAGATCGATCAGGACAAAGTGGGGCTTGTGGAAGCAGATACAGACGAAGGCACAGAGCAGCTGCTGCGGCGCTGGTTTGCGCTGCCGGCGGCGGAGCGCGAAGCGATGGCGTCCAGGGCGCGTCCCAGCTTTATCCGGCGCTATGCAATGAACCGAGCGGCAGTGGCGATCAACCTGGTTTTTGAATCCGCCAGGGCCGGCCGGCCGGCCGACAGCCAGCGTTAGAGCGCCGATTGCGGAGCTAGCGGTTGTTTTGCGATGTTTCATCCAGACTTCATTGCCGCGGTCTGTTGACCGGGGTATTTCGGCTGATTAGCATGGACGAAGAGGACTTGCTGGAACCGGCCGAATGAAGAACCTCGACGATCGGAGAGCATCAACACTGCCCGCGAAAACGGGCTGACATCCAGAGGCGGCGGGCAGGTTTGAGGGATAAGCCTGCCGGGCGGGCGCTGCCGACCGAGGAGAGCTGCCCCGCAGAGGGCTGGAGTTCAGTTTTTTCTTAAGCTACTCATTTCATCGCACCAGCCCGATTCAAATCCAGCGTATTGGCTGAAGGCCACATCCGGCGCAACCGCATGCGAGCCGGGAGGGCACGGCGATACCCGTAAAGAACCGGTTGCAAGAATCACCAGGAGCATTCATGCCAATTGAACCGCAGCCAGTACCGCAGACCGGCCAGGCAGCTAACAACCAGATGACCATCATTCCGACGCAAGAGCATCTGTCGCTGATGGATGTCTGGCGGACCGTGGTCAAGCAGCGATTCGTCATTTTATCGGTGACCATTCTTTGTTTTGCCGGTTCGGCGATTTATTCATTCCGAGCCAAGCCGGTGTATGAGAGCGTGTCGAGGATTGAAATCAATCCGAACAATGAGCCCAAAGTCGGGCTGATGATCGAAGAAGCCTCGCGTGGCGCGATTGATACGGGAACGACCTTGATGCAGACGGAAATCCTGGTGCTTCAGAGCGACTCAGTGATTCTGGAGACGGCGCAGAGCCCGGATGTGGCTTACCGGCTGCGCGCCGCCAGCCGGAAGCCGGGCACGCCGGTGCCGCCTGTGCCGACGGGGGAGTTGATGCCCAAGGACCGGATTGCGATGATCAATTCGATCAAGAGGGGACTGACGGTGAAGGCGGTGAACGGCACGCAGATGGTGGACATCCGCTTCCGGAGCCAGGATCCGAAGCTGTCTACGGACGTGGTGAACCGGCTGGTGGAAACCTACATTGATGCGGATCTGCGGTCGAAGTTCAATCGCACCATGCACGTGTCGGCGTGGCTGCAGAAGCAGCTTGAGGATCTGAAGCAGCAGGCGGCGGATGCGCAGCAGCGGCTTGCCGACTACCAGCGCGAGCACAACATTGTGGGCACCGACGAGACATCGAATCTGACCATGCAGGCGTTGGCCCAGATCAGCGGGGACCTGGAGACGGCCGAGGCGGACCGGATCGTGAAAGAGGCGCGGATGCGCGATTTTGGCGCGCAGGATGCGGATCTTGTTTCACTGACGGGCGACAATCCGGCGGTGGCGCTGCAGCGGACGCAGTTGAAGGAGCTTCAGGAGCAGCGGGCGCAGTTGTCGTTGAAGTTCGGGGAACGGCATCCGCGGATGCAGGAGTTGGATGAGCAGATCGGGAAGGTGCAGACGCGGCTCAACAACGAAGTGGGACTTGCGCGGCGTCAGATTCGCACTGAATACGACAATTCTTTGCAGTTGGAAACGCAGCTGCGCAACCGCCTGGATGCACAGAAGGAACAAGCCTACCGGCTGAACGAAGATGTGGCGCAGTATGCGATTCTTCGCCACGAGGCGGAGTTGAATCGCGATTTGTATGACGCGCTGCAAATGCGGTTGAAAGAAGCCAGCGTTACGGCCGGGCTTTCGGCGACGGACATTACGGTGATCGACCGGGCACAGGTTCCGTACGTTCCGGTTGCGCCGAAGAAGACGGCGAGCATGCTGATGGGTCTGTTCGGCGGGTTGCTGGCCGGGATTCTGGTAGCGTTCATGATTGAGTCGATCGACGATCGCGTGCAGACGTCGGACGAAGTTGAGAATGCGTCGCTGCTGGCGTCGCTGGCGACGATTCCGCATATCGCGGACGCGCCGGGCAAGCGGAAGAGCGAAGAGGACGATGCGTTCACCGCGACGCCAACGCGGGCCCGTCAGTTGATCTCGCTGCACAGTCCCAAGTCGCTTGCCGGCGAGGCCTACCGCGGGTTGCGCAGTTCGCTGCTTCTGTCGTCGATTGACAGGCCGCCGCGCATTATCGTCATTACCAGCGCATTCCCGGGCGAGGGCAAGACGACGACCGCCGTGAACTGCGCCATCACGCTCTCTCAGCGCGGCGAGCGGGTTCTGCTGGTGGACGCCGATCTTCGCCGCGGCAGCCTTGACCGGGTATTTGGGATCGAAGACCGGAGTTTTGGTTTGTCGACGGTGCTGTCGCGGCCCAACGAGCACAACGATATTCAGTCTCCGGTACCGGAGTTGCCGAACCTGTTTGTGTTGCCGACCGGGCCGCGGCCGCCGAATCCGGCGGAGATGCTTTCCTCTCATCGTATGGAGGAGCAGTTGCGGCAATGGATGCACGATTACGACCGGGTAGTTCTGGACACGGCGCCTGTGCTTGCCGTTTCCGACACCCAGGCGATGGCATCGCTGGCCGACACGGTGGTGCTTGTGGTTCGCGCCGGTGTGACGCGCAAACGGGCGCTGATCCGCGCGCGCGACCTGTTGTGGCGCATCAATGCGCCGGTGGCCGGTGTGGTCGTGAACGATGTGGATATGCGACTGGAGAACTTCTACACCTATCGCTATGGTATGTACGGCTACCACTACGGATATGGATACCCATATGCCCAGCCCTATTCAACCAAGACGGATGAACCCGGGGACGAGGAAAAGGGAGAGTAATATGGCGAAGACATTTTTGCTTGTGGCCGCAATCGGGACATGCATTTTGGCACGAGCGGCGGCCGGAGTTGCGCAGGAAGGCGGGACTCCGGCGGCCTTTGTGCCTGCGCCGCTCAGAATCGGGTCAGGCGATCTGATTGAATTGACCGTTTACGACAACCCTGACCTGACCGGGCACTTTCGCGTGGACGAAAAGGGAGATGTGACGATACCGCTGCTGGGTGCGGTGCATCTGGAGGGCGAGACGGCCGCCGAGGCAGGCACGACGATCGAGCAGCAGTTTGTGGCAGCCCAGATTCTGAAGGCTCCAACGGCGCACGCCACAGTGTTCATCTCAGAGTATGCGACCCAGGGAATCCTGGTGAATGGAGAGGCAAAGAGCCCGGGTCTTTATCCGGCTCTGGGCGTGCGGACGTTGAACGATGTGATCACCGCAGCCGGCGGAGTGTTGCCGACTGCCAGTTCGAAGGTGATTATCACGCGCAAGAGCGATCCAGCGAATCCGATCACAGTTGATTACAACCCCGAGGCTCTGACTCCGGTGGTGCCGCACATTCAGATGTTTCCGGGAGACACGATTACGGTGCCGATGGCCGGATCGGTCTATGTGCTTGGTGGCGTGGAAAAGCCGGGGATCTATGTTCTTGAGGGGCGCCACGTGCTGACGGCGGAGAAGGCGATGGCCCTGGCAGGGGGCAGCACACACGGCGCCACGATCAACAAGGCCCACGTTGTGCGGACGCTGGACAATGGCAAGAAGGAAGATATTCTCTTCAACGTGAGCGAGATCTATAAGGGGAAAGCCCCCGACATCGCCCTGAAGGACGGAGACATTCTCTATATCCCGATCAGCAATGCCAAGCTTGCGCTGGAACAGGGCATCACGTCGGCGATTGGTTTGGGTACTGCCATTGCGACCTACAGGCTGGCTTACCACTAGCTTTTTGGGGGGCGCGCCGGCTGTGCCAGAGCCGGGGCCTGATTCATGCGCGGTACGGGTGGATTCCGCCGCGGGCTGCGGGGAAGGCTGAGCCGGAGAAGGGCGCGCTCGAATTTCATATCTTCATCAGGCTGTGGCCGGCATTGGGGCGGTCGCAGCTCATCATTTCCGCGATTCAACTATGGCCGCCACGAGTCGATCTCTGATCCAGGTTGTTGCCCAACTGCTGCCCATGCAGTGCGGAGTGAGCGACTATGCCATATCGTTGGCGCAGGAGCTTCAATCGGAATTCGATATTGGCACAGTATTTGCTATCGTGAACTCGACAGGAACGAGCGATGTGCGGTTTCCGCGAGCCTACTGCGCGCAAACGCAGCTTCTTGAGACCTGCATTTCGCTCAGCCAGGGGCAGCCGGGAGCACTGCTTGTCCACTTGAGTGGATACGGGTTTTCAAGGGATGGGGCGCCGGCAGTACTTGCCGAGTCGCTCGCCAAAGTGAGACAGAGCGGCCAGTTTCAAATAGGAGTTTACTTTCATGAGTTGTATGCAGGGGGCCGGTTCCCGTGGCGATCGGCATTCTGGCACGTGCCCCGGCAAAAGAGAGCGGTTCGCGGGATTGCGAGAGACTGCGACCTGTTGGTGACCAGCACACAAGGTTACGCAGGCTGGCTTGAGCGGGAGACGAAGCCGCATCTAGGATCGTCTATAAAGACTTTTCCTGTTTTCTCCAACGTCGGCGAGGCGCAGGAACTTGTCCCAGTGGATAAGCGCAGACCGACGATCGTGGTCTTTGGCAAGGCGGACACCAGGAAACGGGCCTTTGAGCAACTTTCATCTCACGCGAGAATGGTGAAGGAACTTGGCGTTGAGCAGATTCTGGATATAGGTCCGGAGTGCGATGTTCCACCGGAGATTGCAGGAATTCCGACCAGAAAAATGGGAGTATTGCCGGTCGAGCATCTTGGCAATCTTCTTTCGAACTCGAAGTTCGGCTTTGTCCACCATGCGCCAGAAGGCTTGGCCAAGTCTAGCGTGTTTGCAGGTTTTTGTGCCCACGGAACGGTCCCCGTGATTGCGCGCCCCTTTGCCGGGGAGTTCGACGGTTTAAAAGACGGAGTTCACCTGATCAGCCCCAACACGGCACATCCGGCGGAGGCTGCCGAATTGGACCGCTATTCCAATGCGGTCTGGCGCTGGTATTCCGGGCACAGCCTTCGCGCCCATGCAAGAATGTTCGCGCAGTGGCTGCATCAGGCATCCATCGAAGGCTGAATGCAGAAGACGACGGCCGGCAAAGTGGTGAAGGTTTCCGTTGTGGGCGCATCTGACTGAGGTTCGGAGGCAGGAAATGGCGACACTGCGAACGGACGGCCAGAACATCGAGAGACCCACTATCCTGATGTCGCACCCGACGGGCAATCAAAACGTTCGCAATGCGCTGAAGGGTCTGGCAGAGCACGAGATGCTTGCCGAGTTCTGGACGTCGATAGCCTGGAACCCGGAGTCGGCATGGAATCGTTGTTTGCCGTCGCCGGTGCGGCGCCAGTTGATGAGGCGGGTGTATGAGGAAGCGCCGCGGGAACGGGTTCATTGTGTTCCGTGGCGCGAGATGGTGCGGCTGGGCGTCAGGGGCACGCCAGTGGAGGGGCTGCTCTGTTCAGACGAGCGGGCCTTCTCAGTGATCGGGATGTACCGGCACTTTGATGGCCGAGTGGCGAGGCGGCTGCGGGAGATCGCGGTGGATGCCGTATACGCCTATGAGGGCGGCGCGCTGGAGACCTTTCGCGAGGCAAGGCGGCAGGGGATTGCCACTCTCTATGACCTGCCGAGCGGGCATTGGCACTGGGAACGGGAATTGATGCGCGAAGAGGAGACGCGCAGCCCGGAGATGGCTTCGGTGATTCCGAAGCTGGTAGATTCTGAAGCCCACCTGCGCGAAAAGGACGAAGAGCTTCGCACGGCAGATCTGGTGATTGTTGCGAGCCAGCACGTGCGCAAAACGCTGGCGGGCGTGGTTGCGGATGACAAGATTGTGGTTGTGCCTTATGGAGCGCCGGCAGCGCGCAGCCGGCCGGTGAGCGGGGACAAATCCCGCCGCGCGCTTCAGGTATTGTTTGCCGGGGTCCTGCATCAGCGCAAGGGAATCGGCTATCTGCTCAAGGCCGTGGAAATGCTGGGAGCGGATGTGGAACTGACACTGATCGGTCATCGCCTGGCGCCGAATGCGATAGTTGACGAGGCGTGCGGGCGCTGGCGGTGGTTCGAGTCACTGCCGCACCAACAGGTATTGGACCAGATGATGCAGTCAGACGTTCTGGTGCTTCCGTCGCTGAGCGAGGGTTTCGGCCTGGTAGTGACCGAGGCGCTGGCATGCGGAGTGCCGGTGGTCGTGACGCCGAATGTGGGCGCGAGCGATCTGGTTCACGACGGTCGCGAGGGCTTTGTGGTTCCGACCTGTTCGGCTGAGGCTATTGCAAGCCGGCTGGACGCGCTTGGCCGGGACCGGGAGTTGCTGGCACGAATGTCTCACAATGCCCAACTGGCTGCCATCGGCCAGCCCTGGGGAAACTACCGCGAGGCGCTGGTGAAAGCGTTGGGAGTTGCACTATGGCACTGATGAGATATTGGCGGCCACCGAGCGGGGGACCGAAGATGCCCCTGCTGAAGAAGCTCATCTGGGCGTACTTTCTGCTGTTGATTTTTGAAGGCGCGTTGCGAAAATGGATTCTTCCGCCGCTTTCGGCGCCGCTGCTGGTGGTTCGCGCGCCTGTAGCGCTGGCGATTATCTGGGAGTCCTATCGAACGCACAAATGGCCAAAGCAATGGACGCCGGTGGTCGGGGTCCTTGGCCTTGTGATACTGCCACTTGCCGTGGGCCAGGTTGTGATGGCGGGCAACCCGTGGTTCGCAGCCGTGTTCGGGCTGATCGCCTACCTGCTGCCATTCCCTGTCGCGTTCATTATCGGAGGGGTTCTTGACGCCGAGGACCTGCATAAATTTGGGATATGCACACTTTGGCTTCTCTTCCCGATCACCGCTCTGGAGGTGGCGCAGTACTACGCGCCGGCCGGCTCGGTGCTGAATGCAGCATCCTACGAAGGCCTTACCCACCTGGTGTCGGCAGGCGGACACGTCAGGGCTTCAGGAACGTTTAGCGATGTGAGCGGCCCCACGTACTTTCTCCCCATGGCGGCCGCGTTCATTTTCTATGGTCTTGCCAATCCGCGATTCGCGAAGAGGTGGCTGCTCTGGGCAGCATCTGCCGCGCTGGTGATTGCGATCCCGGTCACCGGTTCCCGCTCGCTGCTGGTGCTGATGGGGTTGATTGTGGCCTCAGTGGCAGTGGCTGCCTTTGCGGGGCAGGACCAGATGGTGGCTTCGATCAAGGTGATTTTTGTCTTCTCGCTGGTTGCGGCCGTGGCTTCGCAGTTGCCTGTCTTCTCTGCGGCAGCCAGCACGATGCAGGAGCGCTTTACCAGCGCCGAGGAGAATGAAGGAGGAACGGGCGGAACGGTGAACAAGCGCATTCTTGCTCCGATCACCGATACGTTTGACGACCGCAATGGATCGTCTGTTCCCTGGTACGGCATAGGCCTTGGGCTGGGCAGTAATGCGGTTGCGATGCTGGCGACCGGCAGTGTGGGATTTCTAGCCGGTGAAGATGAGATTACGCGGGTTATCAACGAATTTGGGCCACCCTTTGGATTTCCGTTCATGTTTTTCCGACTCGTCCTCGCGGTAATGATCGCAGGCAATGCATTGTTCAGAGTGCGCTCCCTGGAACCGCTGGCATGGTTTCTGGCTCCAGTGATGTTCAGCTTATTGTTTAGCTCAATCATGGAGCAGCAGACGATAAACGGGTTCATTGTTATCCTTGTCGGCTTCTCACTGGCCGCGCTGCGCCGGGCGCCGGCACCGGCCCCGGTGGCGACAGATCCTGTAAGCAGGCTGTGGATGCGCCGCAGGACCATCCCGGTGCGCAGCAATGGATCGCTTGGCTGAAGCGGCTCGTCACTGCCTACGCGACAGATGGGCATACTCGGGGAAGTGGTTATTTGCTTTCTTTTCTTGAGGCATGGACGCCCTCCCGCCATGTCCCGCTCCTCGAGCTTACCCCTGCCGAGGCCCCGTATTCAGCGGAGGAAATCACTCTCGATCAAGGCGTCCATCTCAATGCCCGCGGGCATTTGGAGGTGGCGCGAGGGATTGAGAAGCTTTGGCCGACCTTGATCGGCCAGGAATAGAAGTTTGAGCGCCTCGTAAGGAGATTTCAATTGAAGAGTCTGCTTGTAACTGGATCATCCGGTTTGATAGGTTCGGAAGTCTGTTTGTATTTTGCCGAGCGGGGATGGGCAATCCACGGCGTCGACAATAACCAGCGGGCTATCTTCTTCGGGCCGAAGGGGGATACTCGCTGGAACCAGCGCCGGCTGGCGGAGTTGATCAAGGGCTTCCATCATCATGAACACGATATCCGCGACCGGCAAGCGATGGTGGATCTGCTGGCGCAGGTAAAGCCGGATGCGATTGTGCATACAGCGGCCCAGCCCAGCCACGATCTGGCCGCCTCGATTCCATTCGCGGACTTTGATACGAATGCGGTGGGCACGCTGAATCTGCTGGAGGCGGCGCGCCAGGCTGCTCCGGAGTCGCCGTTTGTGGCGATGTCAACCAACAAGGTTTACGGCGATGCGCCGAACGAGTTGGAACTGGTGGAGTTGGAGACGCGCTGGGAGTATGCGGACAAGGCCTATTTCACCGGCATTCCCGAGAGCTTCCGCATCGACCAGTCAAAGCACTCGATCTTTGGAGCGTCGAAGGTTGCGGCCGACGTGATGGTGCAGGAGTATGGGCGCTATTTCGGCATGCCGACCTGCGCGCTGCGCGGAGGGTGCCTGACGGGGCCGAGCCACTCGGGCGTGGAGTTGCACGGATTTCTCAGCTACCTGATCAAGTGCAATGTGACTGAGACGCAGTACAACGTCTTTGGCTACAAGGGCAAGCAGGTCCGCGATAACATCCACTCGCTCGACGTGGCGCGCTTCATCGCGGCCTTTATCGATGCGCCGCGCGCGGGAGAGGTGTACAACCTGGGTGGAGGCCGCGGCAACAGTTGCTCGATCTTTGAAGCGTTCGCCAGGATTGAATCGCTCTCAGGCAAGAAGATGGCGTATGAGTATGTGGATCAGAATCGCTCAGGGGACCACATTTGCTATATCAGCGACCTGCGCAAGATGAAGGCCCATTATCCGGACTGGGATATCACCAAGTCGCTGGACGATATCTTCGGTGAGATCTACGCATCCTGGAAGTCGCGGGCTGACGATCCGCGGTAAGCGCGGCATCCGGTTGAAGAAAACTCAACGCGGGCAGCGCATTGTAACGGTTTGGCTCCTGGTGGAGATTCGATGGCTCGCATTAAGGTTGCACTCTTTACTCCATTCAATCCGAGTACGGGTGGCGGAGGGGTAATCTTCCGCAGTCTTGTTCCCTATTTGCAGGGCGCGGAGGTGCGGTGGTTCTATCTTGCCAACTCCACGAGCGACTTTGAAGGCACGTCGCGCCTGGGCCCGTTGATTCTGGGAGGCCCGTTCGTGGCAGACGGGTTGGCGAGCGTGCGGCTCTTCGTTCTGCGTCGCGATGCCTGCATAGACGAGCACGTGAAGGCGATTCTCGACTGGGCTCCTGACGTGGCGTGGGTGAACGCCATGAATGAAGGCCTTTTGGTCGGCACGAGGCTGCGCGATCGCGGGATCAAGCGGCTTCACGTATCGGTGCATGACGATCCAGCCGGCCTGGCGCACAAGTCCAGGCGTTACCGCTTGTTCGCGCCCTTCATTGACCGCCGCACGCGCGAACTGCTCGAGCAGGCGGATAGCGTCGACGTGGTCTGCGATGCAATGCGCACTTACTACAGCGACCGGTTTGGAATCGACTCAGGGGTGGTTTTCCGCTATATCGATGAGCTGGAGGCGCCGCCGATGAAGGATGAGGACGATTATCGAGTCACCATCGGTCATGTGGGGAGTGCTTACAGCGCGCCGGAGGTATTCGGTTTTCTGAACGCGCTTCGAAGCATAAGTCAGTCGGACGGTACCCGCTTCAGTCTGGTCAACTTTGGCAAGTCTCCGGCAATGACCGCCGCGGAGCAGGAGTTCCCCGAGATGGTGGAGAATGCGGGCGATGTGGCCGAGCCGGAAGTGGTGAGGCGGCTGCAGAGGTGCAGGTTTCTCTACTCGATGTATTCGTTCAGCGCGAGTCACCGGGTGTTTCGCGAGACCAGTCAGCCGACCAAGATGAGCACCTACCTGATGGCGGCAAAGCCGATTCTCGCGCATTGTCCTGAGGGGAGCAGCACGCAGGACATGCTGAGGAGATTCAGTCTGGGAGTTTGTGTTCCCTCAATGGACCCCGCGGAGATTGTGAGGGGCATTCGCAGTGTGCTCAGCTTCCCGTTGCAGCGCGCCGAGGTGCTAAGGGCGGCGACCTACTATTGTGGAAGGCGCAATCTTGACTGTTTGCGCTCAAGCCTGGGCCTGGCGCCTCTGTGAACGCGGTGCTGACGTCAGTTGACGGAGACGACGGCAGCGTCGCGGCGAGAGTGAAGGAAACAATTGAGAATCCGCCCGGCGGACGGGCACGGCATGCAATTGAACCACGGCGCAGCAGGAAATGAACGACGACCTTGGGAGGGTAAGTTTCTGCGATGTTGAAAAATCGGCTGTCTGATATTCCGGCACGAGCAATCAATAAGCTTCGGAGGCAATTCTTTCCAGTGGATTCGTCTCTGTTCGATTCATTTCTGAAAGAGGTGGCCGGCGTAATTCATATTGGCGCAAACACCGGGCAAGAGCGGGAGCAATATGCCTCACTGGGATTGAATGTAGTGTGGGTGGAGCCGATTCCGGCCGTGTTTGAGACGCTGAGCGGAAACATCTCTGGATTGGCGAACCAGCGCGCCTATCGTTATCTTTTGGCCGCCGAAGAGGGCGCTGAGTATACGTTCCACGTGGCCGACAACGGGGGAGCTTCGTCGTCGATCTTCGACTTTGCCAAGCACCGCAAGCTTCATCCCGATATTCATTTTGTACAGGACATTCGAATTCGTGCGACAACGCTTCCTCGACTGATTGAGATGGAGCACATTGACCTGAACAATTATGGCGCGCTTGTTCTCGATACGCAGGGATCGGAGTTGCTGGTACTGAAGGGCGCGATTCCAGTGCTTGACCGGTTCAAGTTTGTAAAGACCGAGGTTGCCGATTTCGAGGCGTACGCGGGATGCTGCCAGTTAGAGGAACTGACGGATTTCATGGCAAAACAAGGGTTTGCAGTGGCTCACAAAGCGCCCTTTATTTCGCGGAATGGAGTTGGCACATATTTCGATTTGGGATTCACCCGCATTTGATGAAGACAGGTCTTTTGACTATCCTGTCGCCTTTATCGCACAGGAAGCTCAGTAAGGTGCCGAAGAGCGATCCTACAGTGGCGTAATCGTAGCAATCACGATTGGACAGAGGAGGTCCAGTTGACAGCTATCACGAAGATGCGGTCGGGAGCATTGGCGCTTGGCATCCACGCGACTCAACGAACTGCGCCACGCGATGTGCTTGAACTCATCAAGAAACTGCGCCCCCAGGATTGTGGGGTGGACTTGATCCGGGTTGGAGGAAAGGGGGACGGCGGATACTTGATCCCCGATGACCTAGGTGGGATTGAATATTGCTTTTCGCCCGGAGTGAGCACGGTATCGGACTTCGAGGATCAATTGGCCGAGCGCCATATTAAGTCGTTTCTTGCAGATTACTCGGTCGACATGCCGCCAATCATGAGGCCCGAATTCACTTTCGACAAGAAGTTCCTCGGCTCTTCAAATCGCGAACACTTTATGACGCTCGATACCTGGAAGAGGAGATATCTCAAGGACTACAGCGGCGACCTGATTTTGCAAATGGACATCGAAGGCTGCGAGTACGAGGTAATTCTGGCTACACCCGATTGCCTGCTTGATCAATTCAGAATCATTGCGCTGGAACTCCACGATCTGGACAGAATGTTCGATCCATTTTCATTTAGGATTCTCTCCGCCTTCTTTGAAAAGCTGCTGGCATTCTTCCATGTTGCTCATATTCACTGCAATAACGGCTGCGCCCATGTTGTAGGGGTGGGCGGCGTAGAGGTTCCCAAGATGTTGGAGATCACCTTTTATAACAAGAGAAGGGTTAAGTCAGCGAAACCGCAACTTGTTTCTCCCCACAAACTGGATGCGGATAACTTTCCCGATCTGCCACCGATGGCATTGCCCCAATGCTGGCTTAGTTAGCGAGATGAGTGGGCCATAAATTGGCTGGGCTGGGTATCGAACAAGAAGGTTCCGGGATGAAAGTTCTTATTCTGAGCATTAACTATTGGCCAGAGGTGACCGGCATCGGCGCATTTACCATCTCTCGCGCGGAGCATCTTGCCGCAGCGGGGCACGATGTCGAGGTATGCACCACGTTTCCGTACTATCCGGAGTGGAAGGTTCCTGCCGAGTATGCGGGCAAGTTTGCGGCCAGCGAGGAGCGCAAAGGCGTGCGCATCTTGCGCAGTTATGCTTACATCCCGAGGCGCGTAACGTCGTTGAAGAGGGTTCTGCACGAGGCGAGCTTTGTTGCAACGAGCCTGCTGCGCGCACTTGGCCGCAGGCGGCCGGACGTGCTGCTGGTGGTTTCTCCTCCGCTGGGGCTGGCGGCAAGCGCCATATTGCTAAGCTGGCTTTGGCAGATTCCTTATGTCTTCGATGTGGAAGATCTGCAACCCGATTCGGCCGCAGACCTGGGGATGCTTCCGCCGCGAGTGCTCAAGCTGATGTACCGGGTTGAGGCCGCGGCGTACCGCTGCGCCGCGCTGGTCAGCACCATCACGAACGGGATGAAGAGCAGGATCCTGGCGAAGGGCGTTCCGCCGGAGAAGGTTACCTTGTTTGAGGCGCGTCTTGACGAGTCTCTGCTTGACCTGGCGCCGGCCGAGGGCGCAGCCTTTCGTGAGCGGTATGGGCTGGGCGACAGGTTTCTGGTTACGCACAGCGGCAACATGGGCGTAAAGCAGGGGCTGGATGTGATTGTGGATGCGGCGGCCAGGAACCGGGCAGATGGTTCGACGCTGTTTCTTCTGGTAGGCGGTGGCGCGGTACGCGATCGGATTCAGAACAGGGTGGCGGAACTGGGCCTTGAGAATGTGCGGTTCTTGCCGCTGCTGGACGAAGGGGATTTTCGCGGGCTGCTGGCGGCCAGCGACATCTGCCTGGTGACGCAACAGAAGTCGGTCTCCGATATTGTTTTTCCGTCGAAGATTGTGACGTACCTTGCAGCAGGCCGTCCTGTGATTGCGTCAGTCAGTCCGGGCGGCGAAGTGGCGCTGGCAATACAAGAGTCGGGGGCTGGCAGTCTGGTGGCACCGGAAGATCCAGAGGCCCTTCTATCGGCAATTCAAAGCCTGCGCGCCGCAGACCTGGGCCAATGCGGGGAGGATGCGCGAAAGTATGCGGACCAGCGGTGGTCAGCGGCGCGAGTCCTGGGCCATTTTGAGCAAAGCCTGATGAAGGTTGCCGCCGCGGGGAGAAAGACCTTGGCCTGGAGAGGAACAATATGATGAACAGAGCCACGAGCGTGCGCGCAGCTTTTGTTTTGTTGATCGGCCTGGGTTGCCCTCTCGGGGTTTGGGCTCAGCAGGCCGGTGCCTCCGGCGACCCGGCGATGCCGAGCCAACTGAGCGCCCTGCTGGCTCGCGCCAACGCCAATGCCGGAGCATCCACGGGACAGAAGAGTTCGACCGTGGCCCCTAGGGCGCAAAGGATGGCACCGGCCGCGGGCAGCGCTTCCATGTGGGGCACCGGGAAATCAACCTTCGGGTCTGCCAACCAGCCACTAGGAATCTGGCGCGATGGGGCAGCGCCGCCAGCGGCGCCCGTAACCGCGTCTGCCACGATTCCTGGCGTAACGCCGTCAAGCGGTCTTTCCATGCCGGGCAGCACGTCCTCACTGCCAAGCAGCACTGCCTCGCAACGAAGCAGCATGGCTGCTTCGGACCTTTCCACGCGCAAAAATACCGGCCTCACGCAACCAGCCGGATTCAAGCCTGTGTCCAGTCCCAGCTCTACGGCTGGCCGCACTCCAACCTTGGGAGCCAGGCAGGGGACCAGTCGCGGCGGCTCTTCAATGACAACGCTGGGTTCTGTTCGTTCTGGAGGGAGGCAGCTTGGAAGCACACTGCCTGGGCGAGGCGGGCTCACTAATGTCTCCGGTTCAAAAAGCGCGGGACCTGATTTTCGCGCGCATCCAATGTCCGGCATAGCCGAGCTTGGTGGCACAAAGAAATCTGCACGAGCCGGCGCCAGGCGGACAGGCCAGCGAGAACGCAACCTGCCGAGTGGATTGACCATGCCGCGAGAGATGCAGCCACCATCAGCAGTTGTAAGCGGAGCCCGCAGGCTGCCTACTGTCCAAGAGATTCAGCCATGAAAGCGGATTCTTCAATATGAGTTGATAACCCGCACTTCACTTTTCGACTCAAAGCCTGGAATTCAGGAGAGCCACGTTCGCCATGCATGATGCGGATGCATGGACGCTGGCGATCATTGGGATGCAGGAAGCCAAGGGCGGAGGGGCAAGGCAAGCCTTCGCACCCACCTCGCAATCAACCAGCGGAGCGATCGAATCGCGGGAAGCCGGGACGGTGAGACCTTTCTGCAACCGGTCCCTGTTGGTGCCACCAACGCTGGACTGGTATCCTAAGTTCTCCAAGTAACTGGATCTGTGAATATAAGGATCAACGCGCAAACTCAAGGAATCGGAGTGTAAACAGGCAAGATGGCTTTTCCGCACAACCCAAAAGAGTTTATCTCCCGGCTCCGCAACCGGGTGCTGCTGGAGTCAGCTCGCGGATACCTGTCTGTCCGGAAGCGGCTTGGCAGCTGCCCGTTCATAGCAAATCGTGGCTCCATCCGGCTTCCGTTTTACGGAGACGGAGACCTTCAGGAACTCCACTATTTTGTTTATGGAAAAGACTATTGGGATAAAGAATTCCATGTTCTGATGCCCTATGTTGCGCAAGGTAGCGTTGCAATTGATGTCGGCGCAAACCAGGGATTCATGTCCGGAATTCTTAGCAAACTCTCAGGTTCCGACGGAAGAGTCTATAGTTTTGAGCCTTCACCAACGACCTATGCGCGGTTTTTGGAAGTTATGGACGCAAATCACTACACAAATGTTTCCCATTTCAATATGGCGTGCGGGAGCAGTGAGGGTGTGATGACTCTTTATTGCCCAGCGATCTCATCTGGACTTGCCACGCTGCGCCCCGATGCCATGTTAGAACGGGACCAGCATGCAGCGAGCGCAGTCGATGTGCGCATCGTCAAGCTGGATGATTTTATGGGGCCGAAGCTGGACCGCCTGGACTTTCTCAAGATTGACGTTGAGGGATTTGAGGACGAGGTGTTAGCGGGCGCCACAGGGCTGCTGCGGAGGTTTAAGCCTGTAATCTATATCGAATTGTGCAAACAATATTTCAATTCGTCGCGGAAGGCTATTGAAATATTGCACGACCTCGGGTACACCATTGAGCATGAATCGGAGTTTGCCAAGGCAATGAATGGCACGGATTTTATTGCTTTGCCAGCCGGCTATCAAGGTCCGTCAATTGATCACTGCGTGGCAGGCACACCGCCTCGCGCATGAGTACGGGCGAGCCGTCGGCCCCCAGTTCTTTGCTTGCTCCTTCGCGAAGAACGCGACTGGTTGCAAGATCAGCTGGGGCGGCTTGCGGCAAGCAGGAACGGTGTTCAATGCGTCTAAGATGAGCGCATTGAGCGAGAAGCATTCAGGCTATCAACTCAGCCGATGGTTCAGCGGCGCCAGATCTATGCTCAGGAGAGCTAATGACATATGAGCTGTGATCCATCGCGTCGAGACATGGGATCCGGTTGCCCTCCTCACGCATGTCGCTGCGTCGGAAGGAACCTTGGTTCCTCAATCTGCCTGGAATAGGAATCTGCCAGATGAATCTTCCCAGTGTTGCCATTATTATTCCTACGCGGAACAGAACCGCGCTTCTCAAGCGATGCCTGAGCAAACTCGTGCCCTATGTTGCCAGCCACCCGGAGTGCTCGATCACTGTGAGCGACGACGGAGATGCGGCGGTGACCAGGGAGGCCTTGGCTGAGGAGATGGGCATCGTGCAGGTGAAACAGGGTCCGTGCAGGGGACCGGCCGCCAACCGGAATTGGGGTGCCGCCCATTCGACCGGTGAATTGCTCGTTTTTCTTGATGACGACTGTATCCCGGAAGAGAACCTGATTTCGACCTATCAGGAAGCAGCTCTCAAGGAACCCGGCATCGGGGTATTTGAGGGGCGAATCAGCAGCACGGGAAAAGCATCAGGTTTTGCGGATACCATCGTGGAAAACGAAACCGGCGGCTATCTATGGCCGTGCAACTTCGCAGTCCGTCGAAGCCTGTTTGAGAAGGTCGGCGGATTCGATGAGCGATATCCCTTCGCAGCGGCCGAAGATGCCGAATTTCACCTGCGCGTGAAGAGAGAAACCTCTATTCCCTTTCTGTCGGCGGCACGCGTATGGCATGATCCCGAACGGCGAATCGGATGGAGAGTTGTCAAGCACAAGGCACTTTCCGACTTGCTGTACTTGCATATAAGTGGGGTTCAGGTGACGCGCAGGAGGTCGTTCGACTACGCTCGCATGGCTGCCCAGTATATGTTTCGAGGGGGATGGAGACAGATTCGCGCAGGAGCAACGAAGGATCCGATGCAACTAATCTTGCAATGCACGGCCTTCCTTGAGCTTTCATTGATCGCCTTTGCCTGGAGATTCCATCGAGCTCTGGCAAGGGTGTTTTACCCGCCGTGCTGCCCTGGTTGCGAGTCGATTCACGCTCTCCTTGCAACCCCTGCCTCCCCCCTCATCCCTCATGAGGGCGATGAGGGATCCGCACCCAATGGTGAACTGCAAGCCAGGTAGCCGCGTCTCCGCCAGTAAGCGCGGAAAGAATTACGCAAAGATGCTCGAGATCAAGCTATGAGCCAGCTCAAATATCAGCGAATGGATGAGTTTCGCGTGCCTGCCGGCTTTCGCGGACGCTCCAGTGTATATGTGCAATTGTGGTGGCTTGTGCAATCCACTCTCTTTGCACTCTCGCCGCAGGTGATGTACGGCTGGCGCCGATGGCTGCTGAGGCTGTTTGGCGCCAAGATCGGTAAAGGCGTCATTCTTCGCAAGTCAGTCAGAACGCCCTACCCTTGGAAATTGAAGATCGGCGACCATTGTCATATCGGAGAGGAAGTGCAGCTCTACACATATGGCGAGATTGAGATTGGTGATTGCGCGGTGATATCGCAGCGATCGTATCTTTGCACAGGAACGCATGATCATACCAGCCCGGCCTTCGACTTGCTGGCCAAGAAGATCGTAATTGAATCAGAGGTATGGGTGGCGACGGACGTGTTTGTTGCGCCAGGCGTGACGATCGGCCACGGAGCAGTGGTTGGCGCCCGGAGTTCGGTGTTTCACGATGTTCCGCCGGGGATGATCGCGGTTGGAACTCCAGCCAAGGTGACGGGCGAGCGCAAGATAAAGACAGGGCCAATTTAGGCCTGGGCCGCAGTTGCGTGAAAGTCTCTCGCGGCCCCCTTCGGCCTCGGAGTGCGGCGGTAAGTGCAACTCCGCTTTATGCATGCAGGGCGCTGGACGATCCGATCCATTTTGCAACGGCAACCAATGGGAGTCTATGAACGTTCGCACGCTATCACGAGTTGGAAAGAGGCTCTCTGCATTTATTGGAGGCCAAAGCTCCGTGCAGTTGTTCAATGCAGCCACGGGGCTTGTATTGCTGCGTTTGCTGTCGAAATCAGACTATGCCATCTACGCGATAGCAATTGGCGTTCAGGGAATGATCGCAATCCTGACGGATTTGGGTTTCGGTGGGGCGATCCTTGGGTTGGTGGGAACCAGGTACGAAGACAAGCAGTTGCTTGGAAGTTATATCAAGGCAGCGAGCTACCTGCGGCGCATGCTGCTGCTGTTCGTCACGTGCATCTGTGTCATCGGAGTTGTGACATTGCGGCACACACGGTTTGTGTCGCACAGCGGCAAAGAAGAGACCGTTCTAGCGATTGCGGTGCTGGTGACAGTGCAATTCCAGGCATGGGCCTCGTATTATGAAGCGCCTCTGCTGCTGAACAACCGGCTGGTCTCGTACTATACCCCTCAAATCGCCGCCGCGATGCTTCGCATGGCGGCCGTGTTTTCTTTGTACTACACCCACGTCATCTCAGCGTCAACAGTCGTGATCGCCAATACACTGAGCATTGTGGTGATGGGCCTGTCGTTCCGAATCCTGGCCCGGCCGTGGATCGAGGTGCCTCGCGTGCTATCGCGGGAGCACGTACAGCAGATGATCCGCTATCTGCTGCCGATCGTTCCGGGGTCAATCTATCAGGCGCTGCAAGGGCAGATTTCACTGTTCCTGATTACGGTTTTCGGGTACGTTGGCCAGATCGCCGAGGTCGCTGCCGCGGGCAGAATTGGACAAGTGTTTCTGTTGTTGAATTCGTCGAATGCAGTCCTGGTCGCGCCGGCTCTTGCCAAGACTCCTCGCTCTCTCTTTCCGCGGCGGTTTGGCTTTGTGATGACCGTGGTCGGATTTGTCGCGCTGCTTATGGCAATCTCAGTGAAGCTGTTTCCCGGCCCCTACCTGTTCCTGCTGGGCCAAAAATACAGCGACCTGACACCCCAGGTGCAGTTGGTGGTGTATGCCGCGGCAGTCAGCTACATGACGGGAGCCATGTGGTCAGTCGTTGTTGCGCGCAGATGGGTATTCTGGTGGACCGGGACGCTGCACGTGGTGGTGCTTACACTGACTCAGATTGCCTGCGTTGTTTTTCTTTCGCTCAACACCTCAGAAGGCGTGCTGAAGATGAATCTATGCACGAGCTTTGCGGTGTTTGCGGTGCAGGTGTTTTACATGGCCCGGGGTTATGCAAAGCATAACCGGGACGAGGCTGAGCAGGCGGCAGCCTGCCGATGACCGGAAGCCCGCGCCGGCCGGCTGAAGCGAGGGTGGGGAGCCGGCACGCTTTGACGGGAAGCGAGAAAGGTTCATATGTTGCTGATTGACCTGAGAGAAGAAGTGTTGGATGCGAACCTGGAACTGCATCGCCAGGGTCTGGTTCTTTACACCTTCGGGAACGCGAGTGGTATCGATCGCGCGGAAGGGTTGGTGGCGATCAAGCCCAGCGGCGTGAGCTATGACCGACTGAAGGCCGCGGACCTTGTGATTGTGGATCTGGACGGCAGGGTTGTGGAGGGCGCACTGAATCCATCGTCGGATCTGGCGACGCACCTGCTGCTTTACAAGGAGTTTCCGGCGATTGGAGGCGTGGTGCACACGCACTCAGAGTTTGCTACGTCGTGGGCTCAGGCCGGAATGCCGATTCCTTGTTATGGCACCACGCACGCCGATTACTTTTGCGGCGAAGTGCCGGTGACTCCGCCGCTGAGCGACGAGCAGATAGAGACAGCTTATGAGTTGAATACAGGCAGAGTGATCGTGGAGCGCTTTCGCAAGCTTGATCCCATGGCCGTGCCGGGAGTTCTGGTGGCGGGGCATGCGCCGTTTGCGTGGGGCAAAACCGCCGGCGATGCGGCTCACAATGCGGTTGTGCTCGAGTACATTGCGCGCCTGGCATATCGCAGCCGGGGGATCAATCCGGCTGTCAGCGAGGTATCTGCCGCGCTGCTGCGCAAGCATTACGAACGCAAGCACGGGCCGAAGGCAACCTACGGGCAGCCGTAGGGAGTGAACCGTTTGGCGCGCAGGTGGCAGATGCGCGGAATCCCCTTGGGCGACAACGAGCCATTTTGGAGGGGCACAACCTTTGTCAGCGGGTCCGCTGCCAATAGCAGCACTTTGAATCGACGGCGATCAGCGGATCGTCAATGTGCCGCTCAGTTCGGAACTCGTCCACTGCCTTTCTGCAATAGGTCCAGGAGTCTTCACCGTAATCGTCGATGATGACGAATCCCCCGATAGATAGCTTGTCATACAGGTAGGTGAGGCCGTCTCTTGTTGATTCGTAGAAGTCGCCGTCGAGTCGCATAAGGGACAGGGCGTGGATGGGCGCAGTTGGAAGGGTGTCTTTAAACCAGCCCTTGAGGAATTTGACCTGACCATCGAGAAGACCGTATGCGGCGAAGTTACGTTTCACTTCGTCAAGGCCAACGGCAAGATTGTGATACGCCTTCTTCATGACGGGTCCTGATTGGACTTTCGCTTCGAGCGGAAATTTTTCAGGATCCGGCTCAGGGAGTCCTTCGAAGGAATCAGCCGCCCACACGGAACGATCGGTAACGCCGCGGGCTTTGAGTACGCCGCGCATGAAGATGGTGGCACCGCCGCGCCAAACTCCGGTCTCAATGAGGTCGCCCGGCACGCCATTTCGCAGAACATCTTCAATGCAATTCCTGATGTTATCAAATCGGGCCAGGGGAATCATGGAAACAGCTTCAGAGTCGACGTAGTGTGAAACGCGATCCATCGTGAAGCGGAACTCGTCGTCATCGATGTTGGGCTCACTGCCGAAAAGCGTGTTGGTCAATGACCGCTTGAGAAGGTCAAGATAAAGATCTTCGGGAGTATTCATGTTGATTTTGGCCCTCTTTCTGCGTGAGCGGTTTGCGAATCAGACCTTGAATGAAGACCCAACTGCAATCGAGACGCCGGCAATCAATGACCGGTAGCGCGAGAGCAATCCTGAGATACTGGAGGCACCTGCACTCGCTATGCCGGGCTAGCTAGTGCGTCGCCAATAGTGGCAGGTCGAATCGACTTGAATCAACGGGGCCTCAATATGCCGTTCAGACCGGAACTCGTCGACTGCCTTTCGACAATAAGTCCAGGAATCCTGCCCATAATCGTCTATGATCACAAATCCTCCGATGGAAAGCCGATCATAGAGGGAAGTGAGAGCGTCTCTGGTCGACTCGTAGAAGTCGCCATCGAGCCGCATGAGCGACAGACGCCCGATGGGTGCCGTTGGAAGCGTGTCCTTGAACCACCCTTTCAAGAATCTAACTTGGTCATCCAACAGGCCGTAAGCTGCGAAGTTCCGCTTAACCTCTTCCAAACTAGCGGCAAGATTGCGATAGAGCTTTTGCATCACGGGACCCGACTGGACCTTTGCCTCGAGCGGGAAGATGTCTGGGTCTGGAACAGGTAACCCCTCAAAAGAATCTGCCACCCACACCGTCCGATTCGTGGCGCCATAGGCCTTGAGCACAGCGCGCATGAAGATTGTCGCGCCGCCGCGCCAGACTCCGGTCTCTATCAGATCGCCAGCAACGGCGTCTCGCAAGATCGATTCGATCGAGCTTTTGATGTTATCGAACCGCGCCATCGTTATCATCGAAACGGCATCGGAATTGACATAATGCGTGGCACAATTCATAGCAAATCGGAACTCGTCTTCATCGATGTCCGGTTCCTTTTCAAAGATTGTGTTGGTGAGCGACCGCTTCAGAAGGTCGAGATAAAGATCTGCCGGGTTATTCATTGTCGCCAAACTCCTTGTAACAGTACGGTTGCTGACAGGCTTGAAAGCGGGCTCCAGTCAATGGGCTGCTTCAGAATAACAGCCAGAGCGCGGCCGTTGCTCGCGTTGCCGTCGGGGCGGATCTAGAACGTCTTGTAGACAACACCGGGAGCCGGCTGGTTGAGCAAAGTTATCATGACGAGCGAAGCAAGGCCCATTGCGGACGCGTAGACTACGCGCGCATAGCGGTTGGTAAACACAGGTCCCTCGACGGTTCTGACTGTGAGCAGTGCCGAGCGCAGCCACTCCCAGAGCGCGAGGACAACTGTTGCGAGCAACCAGACTGCTAACCAGACTCCGAGCCATCGTGCTGCGCCCAACGCTGAGAGGATACCATTGATCTGCCTCCATGAGGCCCAAAATAAGATACTCGCCAAGGCGAACCAACTGAACGTGAGGCCGCGGCCAAATGCGGTGTATAGAAAGCTCTTCGTCAATGCTTTGTAGCCCTTTCGGCCTATTGCGCGCGCCATCCAAATCTGCCAGAGTTTATTGATCGCAACACCCCCGCCTAGCAGAACCCCGAAGACCAGAAACTCCGAAGTGCGGCCATGCCATACGCCAACCAAGAAGAAGGTGACAAAAAAGCAGAAGACGCCAAGCATCGGTTCCAGTGTCACCGAAATAATGCGGCGCAACAGGAAGATAAGCAACGGATTGTAGACGTAGGTCTTCAGCCAGGTAGAAAGTGTCATGTGCCAACGGCTCCAGAAGTCAAGAAACGAGGAGGCCGAGAAGGGGCGATCGAAGTTTTCCGGCAGGCGCACGCGCATCAGGCGGCCGATGGCGATGACGATGTCGATATAGCCCGAGAAATTGCAGTACAGAAAGATGGGGTAGACAACGGCAAGCCGGAACGCAGCATAAAGCTTGAGCGGGAGCGGCAGGTTATAGCCCAGTTGCGCGAGCGCATCGACACGCAGCAAATCGAAGATCATGGCGAGGACGTTGACTTTGAAGAATCCTCGAATGATTCTTTCCACCTGGAGACCGACAACGCGCGGTCCGAGCGCGATGGGTTCGACGGCAAACTGATCGCGGGCGAACTCGTCATAACGCTGGATGGGGCCGGAGATGAGCGTGGTGAAGTTGAGCGTGTAGAGCAGGTAAGCGAAGGGGCCGATGCGTCGTTTCTCGTCTCCGTCTCCTGCTTCGATCAACAGGTGCAGCACGCGGAAGAAGATATACGAAAGCCCGAGCGTGAAATAGGGAGCATGCAGAAATATACCTTCCGGAAGGAAGGTGTATTTTTTTAACCACACAAACGCGAGGAGCACGGCCAGGATGCTTCCGACGAGCAATCTGGACCAGCCGCGCTGAATCAGGAGGAGGGCCGCGTAACCCAACAGAAGGAAGCCGATCAAGGGAAGCAGGAGCCTCGGCTGATGGGCCAGCAATCCAATAAAGATGAAGCTGGCAACCAGCAGAACAGCGGAGCGCCAGACGCGGGAGCGGCTGAAGTTGGAGACCAGGGCTGCGGCCAGGCCGAAGAGCACAAATTGGAATGAGGCGGTATCCATGGTTATCGACGATCTCCTTTGCCTTGCTCCAACCGGAGCTGTGACTTGGCCTTGAGGGCGGGCAGAGCGCCGCTGGTCAACTCCCTGGCGAGCAGGCTGGCGATCAATGCATGGCCCTCAGGGTTGGGATGGCCATCCACAGGATAATAACCTTGCTCGGGGTTTGCTATCGACCGGTAGTAAGGGAGAATCGATATGTAAATGCCGCCGTGGCTCTGGACAATTTTGCGTAGCTCGTAGTCGAGCTTGTAGGGATCGTAGCCTGCCGGCCATTTGCCCATGGAGATCATCGCAGCCTGGGCGCGAATGGGCACCAGCACTGTGACGAGGGGTACGCCCGCTGCGCGTGCCTGGGCGGCAAACGTCGCGGCGTCGTTGTCGATCTCTGCAAGGTGGGACTGCCATTCCTGCCCCGGCGAGGTCTTCAAGAATTCAGGGCCATGGATTCTCTTCATGAAAGGTTCGTCAGGTTTCCGCGCCAGGAACGAAGAAACGGTAAGGCTCTGACTCTGATACAAGAAGTGCCGAAGCATGAGAAACGTGCGAGCCGAGATTTCTGACTCGGCGCGGTCAACCAGATCGCGCAGGATGCGCTTTGCGTTCGCGTTTGTCGAGAGGGCTTGCGGTGGTTCGGGATGAATCTGCGGCAAGACAGGCTCCGAGATGTCGGCCGGCGTGACCGCCCAGAGGATCAAGTCAGGCTTTGCCGCCAGTACCTCATTGAAGTGAGTTGCAACGGTGTGCGGGGGGCGCCAGGGCATGCCTTCGTTGTAAAGCTCGACGCTCTTCCCTGTCTGCGCCGAGAGTTCGGTGGGCAGCAGCGCGGCAAAGGTTTCCTCTCTCGGCACCCGCATTCCCATGACCATGGATGTACCGACCATCACGATTCTGTAAGTGCCGGACTGCCTGGGGCCGCATTCAATCGCGGTGCGATATCCGCAGTTATTGAACCAGTAGTCAGTTACCTCGCCTTCATAGATCTTCTCTTTGCACGAACAGTGCGGTATTCCCCTTGTGCCGGTCGAAGGATCGGTGAACACGATGCAATCCTCACCTGACCCGTAGCGGTCAGCAAACATCCATCGCGCCAGCAGGTCAGAACAAGCCAACAGCAGACAAATGGTTCCAATGCTGAGCAAGGGCAGGACGAGCCAGTCTAGCGTCCGCAAACTCCGCTGCTCATCGCACGGGGTGTCCGGAGTGACCTCGCCCGGCCTATTCCCGATGTTTGGGTTTCCCATGTGTGCTGCCTCTCCCAAAATTGAAAAGAGATGTTTATCTGTCGTTTTCGTCTGCGTACTCGCGCAGCCTTATGCGAGGCCGCGACCGTAGATGCATGCTTGCGAGAGCCCAGGCCGGAACTGCCGGTATGGGCGAGCTGACTGTGCCGTGGGTTGAGTCATGCCTTTGTGGTCTCTCTGCGGGCTGAAAATCCCTGCGAGACGATCTTCATTGGAGCGCACTCCGGCGCCGCTCCTTCCACGAGCAGTTCCCAACGCGACCATCCGGAATCTTCTTCAGCGATTTTTGTGAACCCAAGTCTTGGGTAGTGGTCGAGGACCAGCTTGTTGCGATCTGTGGGTTTGTAAACACCGACGAGCTTGCGAATGCCGGCGGCGCGGGCATGGCTGAGAATCTCGCGCAGAACCATGTGTTCAACCTTGCGGCCCAGCACGCGGCAGCTCATCAGCCAGGTGTCAATATCCCAAACGCCTGGTTCACCCGGCCTGCAAACAACCACGCTGATCATGCCGTTATCGCCAAAGATGTCGGCCAGCCTGACCTGGAGCGTAAAGACCGCGGGGTCGTTCTCGGCGTCAGCCACTTCAGGATCGGTATAGCGGCGAGTGGTGAGGTTGTACTGATTTGATTTGTTGATGAGCTGCACGATGCGCGCGCGGCCGGTGACGTCGAAGGGCTGGAAGGTGATGGTCATGTCGAGCGATGCCAGGTAAGCATCCACGCCGCCCACCTGTTTTTGCAGATTGGCGCGCTTGGCGTTGTCCTGGTAAAAGCCGGCGCGCTTGAGATCTTCCGAAGCGAAAGCAACAGCCTCAAAGTAGCCTCCCGCGGCAAGCGTTCGCGCGTACCAAGCCGGGTCCTCAGGCAGTTCCGGTACGCGCACCTGGGGCAGCAGTTGGCGCACCAGGCCCCGCTCGACTGGGTTGTCGTCGAGAAAGACGAGCGAGTCAAGGCCCAGCGAAAGCTCTTCGGCAATGGCTTGGAGGTTGGTGGCCTTGTCATTCCAGTTGGCCTGAAACACGGCAATGTGATCGAGCTTCAACAGCATCTCAGGGTGGTTGAGGAAGGGTTCGCGCGCGACTTCATCGGTGTTCTTTGACGACACGGCCAGCACAATTCCTCGCTGGCGCAGATCAAGGGCAAGTCGTTGCACGGCGAGGTGGGCCTCGCCGCGGGCGTCGCCTTGCGCAATTTTGATGCCCTCGAGGCCATCGTCGCCGATGACCCCGCCCCAGACGGTGTTGTCGAGGTCGAGAACCAGGACTTTGCCGCTTTTTCCGCGGAGCGCCGCAACGGTGCGGGCAACGTGGTCGGCATAGAGCGGGATGAACTCGTCGGAAAAGGAGAATTTGGCCATGTTCCACAACTGCGAGTTGTGCCAATTGGCGAGGCCGACGGTTTCAGCAAGCGAGGCCACATCCAGCAGCACGTCTCCGGAAGCAGTCACAAACTCCGCCAGCTCGCGATTGATTGCGTCGATGAGATTTCTCAGGGTTCCGGGCAGTGCGCGATCAAGGCTGCCAAACAGGGTCTCGACCGGAGGGGCGAAGGTCTGAAAGATGCAGACCGCTTTGCAGTTGGATTTGATGCCGTTCTGCAATGCCTGGAGGTAACCGATGACTCCCTGGACTGTGGCCGAGGAAGCCTCAGCATCGCCCAGAGTGAGCTTCAGCGGCAGGGCGCGGAAGTCCAGCGCCAGCAGCACCGCATCGGGCTTAGAGCTGTTTACCTTGGAGTCGGGCGTCAGCGCTTCCTGCGCCACCTGGTCGTAGGAAGGGTGGATAATCTCAAGCGCAATGCCATGACGCGCGGCGCTGGCCACAAGGGCCGGAACAATCATGTCGATGGTGGAGTTGCTCAGGACCGCTAGCCGGAAAGGCGTCAGCGGCTCAAGACTCCTGCCCTCGTCGCGGGCCTTGCCCATTTCCCTGGCCAGCTTTGTCAACTGGTTCAGATCCAAAGCAGAAAGGGCCAGAGCCTGCAATTCTCGGCCCAGCGGGCCGGAAGACCGCGCCAGCGCCTTAAGCCGCGCAGAAAAGTCATGCGGAGCGCGCGGCAGCCATTGCAGTTCAGAATAGACTGAGTTCATCGGCTAAGTCACCATCCCAAGCCTTCGTGCGTAATGAAGTAGAACCAACACCTACCGCTCAACAGCGCCGCTATCGATTTGCACCCATGCCTGATTCTCAGGTGGAACTTGGCCGGGACGCAAGCTTGCCATCCATGTTTTTGATTCACGTTTTAAAGATTGGGTGAATTGCAAATCTGCTCTAGGCGCGCAATTGGATCAACGCTACGAGGTCGCCTACCTTTTCCAGTCTTCCAATCTCCGACGTGGTGAATTTGACCTTGAAAGCTTTCTCGACGGTAAGAATCAAGCGGATGTGTGTGAGGCTATCCCAGCCGTCAACATCCTTGGCCGTTAACTCGGGTGTAACTGTAATTGAGTCCTCATCGAACACTTGCTCGAATATCTCGGTAAGCCGGGCATATATCTGCTTTTCATCCATACTTTGCGCCCCTTTTGCGTTGTCAATTGGACTCCAGTTTACCACATGGTTTGTTGTTTTCAGAGAGCCCCAGGCAGCGGGATAAGCTCACCGCGAAGCGGAGAAGCGCATCCGGATCGAGGGTGGGAATTGGGCATGCAGAACGCGGAATTGCCGGCCTTCACGGTGCCGGGGGGCGGATGGGAACCGGGAGCGATCGAGGCAGACAGGTCAATGGAGACTAGAATCCAGACGCCTGGAATCGGCGCAGGCTGCGGGGACGCCGGAATTCATCCGGGCTTGTCAGTTATGCGTGCCAGGGGACGTGCAAGAATTGCCAGAGGCGTAGAATGTTCAGGCATTGAACGATGCGATTCTGTGTTCGGCCGGCAGGAAATGCCGGCAGGAAGAGGATTGCCGGATGGTGGAGCGTGGCGAATGAGGATGTCGCCTTTGCTTCATCGGGAGAGGGCTCTTGCCGCAAACGGCGGGCGCTTTGCAGGGACACACGGAGATGGCAACAGACTCACCTTATCGTCGCGAAGGGATGCGTATCCTTCACCTGGGCACTGCGGCGAGTCCAGAGGTGGTGGACGGCGTGAACTCGGTTGTGTGGACACTGGCGGCGGAGCAGAGCCGCCTTGGCCACCGGGTTGCCTTCCTGATGGGTGGCAACCGCCCGTTGCTGGAGACAGAGATACTCTGCAAGGAGCTTTCGATCGAGGTTTTCTGGGTGCCTGCAAATGTGCTCACTTATCACCTCGGAGCGCTGCAACGCGTGCTCGCCGCTTTCCGTCCCGACGTGGTTCATATGCACTCCATCTTCATTTTGAAGCAGGCAGTTTTGTCCTATTTTCTTCGTTGGAAAGGAGTTCCCTATGTGATTTCGCCTCATGGCGGCTGCTCGTCCAATGTGCTTGGGCGGAAGAGGTGGAAGAAGTGGCCTTATGGTTTGCTGCTTGAAAAGCCAAGGTTCAGGCACGCGGCCGCGATTATTCCGATCACAGAGCAGGAGCGGCGGGACGCACGGGCCTATGCCGGAAGCCGGGGGCGGGTCAGCGCTCCGGTGGCAAACCCGGTGAGCATTCCCTCTGAAGCAAGCTGGACGGGTGGCGAGGAAGGCCGCGGAACCGTGGTTTTTCTAGCTCGTTATGCGGTGCGTCATAAAGGACTGGACAGGCTGGTTGAGATAGCGCGGCGGCTACCGGGTGTAGATTTTCGCGTCCATGGCGAGGGTGATTCGAACAGGGAACTGAGTGAAGTGAGAGCATTGGCGCCGGAGAACCTCTCGTTTCTTCCTCCGGTGTATGGGGCAGAAAAATGGGAAGTTCTCAGGTCGGCGGCGCTCTATCTGCAAACGTCTAGGTGGGAAGCACTCAGCATCTCAACCGCTGAAGCGCTTGCGGTGGGGCTGCCCTGCGCGGTGCTGCCCGGGGATGAAGACCTGCGCGAGACTCTCGCACGGGAGGAGGCTGGATTTGCGCTCTCTGGCGACGCGGAGCAGGCAGCAGCCGAACTTAAGCAGATTCTCGCCGACGGCGAATTGAGGCGGCGGCGGGGAGCAGCCGGCGCGCGGTATGCGCGCGAGCACTGGAGCGCGACCAGTGTAGCGAAAGCAATTGTGAGTCGTTATGAAGAGGCGATTTGACGAGGTGTAAGCCTGCGGGCGCCGCTTAGGGCATATTCCGAAAGCGTGTTGACCGAAAGTTTGCCGATCTCCCATCCATTCCGCTCAAAATACGCGAAATGGATGGGGAACGGAAGTCTAGGGTGCAGGCGAAGAGGCTCTAGAGTTTTTTCAAGCTCTCCTGAATGCTCTTCATGTAATCGGCTCGCCGCTCTGCATCGAACTTGCCGGCGGCGGCGAGGGCTGCGTTGTAGGCTGAGCGCGCCTCGTCCTTGTTGCCGCAGGCCGCAGCCGCATCACCAAGCGACCACTGTGCATAGAGGTTGTCAGGCGTGAGTTTGACGGCTTCCTCGCCAAGAGCGAGGGCTTGCTGCGGATGCTTTGCCTGGAGTTCATCGGAGGAGAGCAATGCGCGGCTCATTCCGCCCGCGGCCGCCATGGGAATATCTCCGCGGTAGACCAGGACGCTGTAGGCGATCTCTTCATTGGGCTTGCGCGATTGCAGTTCGTGGTAAGGGTTCATTTCCCTGCTGGGCCAAAGGGCGCCGCTCAACTCGCTGGCGCTCAGCAGGACTGCTCCATGCACCACAGGCGGCACCGGCTCTTTGCCTGCGCCTCCCATGCCGTCGGGCAGAATGTGGCAGTGGACTCCATAGGTTTCAGGCAAGATGAGCGGGCGTACCATATAGGCGAACCAGCAGTCGACGCCCGGATTCCTGTCTTCCCAGTCCTTGACCTGATAGAGTTGCTGGCCCCAGTCCACATTGGAGTCGGCCAGGACCTTGTATGTGTTTCGCGGACCGCCCCAGGCTTCATTTGCGTAGGCCAGCGGGTAGGGCAGGACAAAAAGCGCAGAGATGACATGGGCGGCGATGAGCGCGCCACAGGCCCACTTCCACTTGCGCGAGGGAAGCGCCAGCGCGGCTACTCCGGCACCGGCGATGATCGCCGCCAGCGCGTAGACCGGGAGCACGTGACGAACGCCGATGTTGAGCCCGTTGATTCCGGCTGTGGCCAGATAAGCGATCCAGACAAAGAGCACGTAAACCAGGGCGCGGGAGTGATCGGGGCGCTTGCCCAGTTTGCGCGTTGCCATGGCGTAGCCCGCCAGCAGGACCAGGCCCATCAATCCCAGCGTGGTCTTGATCGAGATGGTTACGGGGAAGTACCACCAGACTCCGTGTGGGTACCAGGTTCCCAGGATGAAGGTCTTGAATACCTTTGCGAATACGCGAATGTCCACCATTCCCATCAGGTACGACTCGGGAAGAAGATGCAGGCGGGCCATCCACCAGATGAGACCGAAATCGAAGGGCTTCAGATCGTGCGAGTATTCGGCCAGAGACGGGATCAACTGAAGGGCGGCAGGCCGGGCCGCGTAGCGGAAGCCATAGAAGGCCCACAAGACTCCCACCGCCAACAGGACCATGGCGGCCAGGGCACCACCCAAACGCAGCGCGGTGGGCAGGCGGGCGCCTTTGGCCGCGGCGATAACCTCCCAGGCCACCAGCACCGCAAGCATCGGCCCGAGCAAGACGCCCGAGTGCTTGGTGGCGAGCAGGAGGCCAAAGACAAGGCCGGCGATGACAAGCCGCAGGAGGGAGGGCCGCTTGACGAAGCGGAAGAAGGTCCAGATGGTGGCCAGATAGAAGAGCGTGGCGCCGACGTCGGTTGTGACGAGGCCGGAGTGGGCCAGAATATCGGGATCGAAGACAACGAGGGTTAAAGCAACCAGCGCGGCCGTGGTTCCAAAGAACTCACTGGTCGAAAAAAAGACGACCAGCGAAAGCCCAATCGCCAGCAGTGCCGCGGCCATTCTCATGCGGAAGACGAGGCGCTGGCTTCCTCCGTCGTTGTGCTCGAGCCAGGCCTGGCCGCCCAAATAGGCCTCGCCTTTGAAGTAGATTCCCTTCAGCGGAGGAACCCAGAGGTTCTGGCCGAGCAGCGGCAGCGTGGCCAGCAGCTTGACCAGCGGCGGATGCTCGGGATTGAGGCCAAAGTCGCCGTTCTTCCACATCCGGTAGCCGGCGTACATATGGTCGTCTTCATCGAAGGTGAGAGACTCGCGGTGGATGACAGAAACGATCATCAGTAACTGGACAGCGATCAGCGCACACACAGCTGCGATAACCAATTTCTTGGACTTTGGCACGGGGAAGTAACCTCAGTGCGGGGATGATAGCAGCTAGCCGACACATAGAGATATAGATCTTCCGTATGAATTAAAGCGAGTTTAACGACCGTCAGTTCAAGAGAAGAAAAGTGAAGCTTCGAAAGAGCCTTCATTCGTTACGCCGGCGTGGGGTTGAGAGCGGCTGAACGGATCAGGGTGAGGACGGTGATGTCATCTTGCTGGCCGAACTGCCTGGCTGCTTGCGCGATGGTGTTTGCGGACTGGTTGCTGATGGCCTGGGTGCGCTCGAATCCGTAGAGTTCGCCGCTGGGGCTGATTGCTTCGACAACCCCGTCGGTGACGAGGGTGCAGAGCTGATGGAGGTCAAGCTGGAAGATGGTCTCAGAGTAATGGATGTCCGCGGCAAGACCGAGGGGCAGGTTGGCTTCAGTGTGAATTTCCAGTCCGTTTACATAGGGATTGGGGTGACCGGCGTTCGCAATGGAGATTTGCCCCGAAGGCCTGACCATGAGCACAAGACAGGTGGCGAAGCCGTCACTGCGGCCGAGCAGGGCGCGATTGACTTCGCCGAGCAACTGGGCGGGGCTGTCGCAATGGCCGGCGCTGGCGCGCAGTGTGCCAACGATCAGCGAAACGGTCATGGCTGCCTTCAGGCCTTTTCCGCTTACGTCGCCGAGCACGATGAAGGCTGAGGGGGCAACCGGATCGGCGGCGTTGGCGATGGGCAGGATCTGAAAGAAGTCGCCTCCCACTTCCTGCGCAGGCAGGTAGGCGCTTTCAACCTGGATGCCGGGGACTGAGGGGAGCACGTCGGGAATGAGGATCTGCTGGACGCTGCGCGCCGCGGCCATCTCCTGCTCGACTTCGCGGTTGCGGTCCTGAATGCGGCGCAGGCGAAAGGTCATGGCGATGAGCATGACAACGGCGAACAGCAGCCAGGCCACGGGGCGCAGGTCAAAGTCGAGAGCGCCCCAGCGGAAAGACTCATAGGGCGAGCCTAAAGAGAGGGTCCACCCTGCCTGCCAGCGGCCCTCGACGACTGTGAGGAACAGGATGGCTCCGCCGATCCAGCGCATCTCAGCGAGTTTGCTCCTGAAACACATGGGAACCAGAAGCAATTGAGCCAGAGTGGCAAGAAGGATTGAGACACCGTAGGAATGGATGAAGAAGGGCTCAATCAAGATAACGAGCGGAGAAACGGCCTGGTAGATGAACGGAGCCAGCAGGAAGATGTTCAGGACAGACAAAGCGCCGAGCACCTCAATGAAGCGCAGGAATCTTGGAACGGACCGGCCGAGGAAGGAGTAAAGGAACTCGATGATGATGAGCGTTTGCAGGCCGTTGCCCAGGTTGTAGTTGATAACTCCGGCCCAGGAGGGCGCTCCGATGCTGACAACCGTGGCAAACTCAAACAGGCGAAAGGTAAACAGCAGGATGAGCAAAGCGCCGAGCCAGAAGTATTCGCGCAGGCGGGTGTTGACGGCAAACAAGAGAAAGAAGGCCAGCCCGGTGCAGGCAAGGAGAACAAAACAAAGATAGTGTTGCCAGTTGGCCCGCAGATGGGCCAGAGTATCTTCATCCAACACCTGGCGGGTCTGATCGAGCGGCGCGATGGCGGGCTCAAGGCCGGGAGCAGGCAGGCCTGAATGCAGGTTCAGCTCTCGAATGGCGAGCGTGATGTGTCCATCCGCGGTTAGAGCGGGGGGGATCTTGAAAACGGCGCGTGCATTCTGCGGACCGACGTAGGTGGCGAAGCTGCCCGAACCGCCAATGAGTTGGCCATTGGCAAAGACCTCGTAGACGGAGTCTTCACCCTGGACGACGAGGCCAAGCGGCTGCCGGGGCTCGAGCAGATTGGCTGGGAGCGTGATTTCAATTCGCTGCCATTCAACCCCGTAGCGGCCCGTGTCAAAGAAGTTTTTTATGAGCGCACAGTCCGGGGCCTGAACCGCGGCGCAGCGCGGGTCATCGCCGATGTGCAACCGCCATTGAGCGAGCGGCAGGCGCAGAACGCCGGGCTGTTGAGCGTGGCCGAGCGCCGCGGCGCCGAGCAGGACAAGTGACTGTAAGCAAAAGCGGTGCAGCCGCCGGGGAAGCATGCGGCAAGAATACTCTGGGCGCCCCTGATTGGAATAGCTGAAAACCTGGTGAGTTGCCTCGGGGCGACGAGGGTGGCCATCGCGGTTATTTGAGGAGTTCGATCCAGACGAATGACCGGCAACCAGGAAATGGGCTCGTCCGCGACGAAGCAACTTCCGGGAGCCGGCAGCGAATCGACAACTAGCTGGAAAACTTACAGCCGCACCTTGGCAAAGGCACGTCCTGATCCGGATTTCAGATACTTCTCAAAGGCAATCGCGCGCGCCTCGTTCGCGAAAGCAACATAGGCCTTGATATGCCATGGTCTGAACTTCGACGTGTGTGACACTTCACCGGAATTGTGCTTTGAGAGCCTGGCAACCAAGTCGCCGGTGATGCCAGTATAGAAATGTTCCCCGGTGAGACTTTGCAGAATGTAGACATACTTCATGGCTGCCTTCGCTTGCAATCAGAGAATTGGCTGACTATAAAGCTGGAGGTCCACCTGCGCTCACGCTCCGGCGCGACAGCCTTCGCTATGGGTATTTCTGTACCTTGACTTCGACGAAGAGTAGCTGGCATGCCTAGCCGTAGCCCTCGCCAAGAGGGCGAAGGCTGGTGGAGGCGGCGGGAGTCGAACCCGCGTCCGAAATCGCTGTCAGCCAGGAGAGTTCATGCTTTGTCCGATTCCTTTTGGTTTCGCCCCCGCAACTCAGAACGGACAAGATGCGGCGGGAACTAGTCCGATGATCTCGCCTGAGCAACACGGACCGAGCTGCTCAAGCCAGCCTACTGTATGACGTCCGCTCACAGCCCGCAGGTAAAGCCGTGGAAGACGGCAGCTTATTTAATTAAGCTGCAAGTGCCAGATTATCGTTGGCAACTTTAGTTTTGCAGGCGATTACAGGTGCCCACACCCTGACATGCCTCCTAAGCCGCAATCGATCCCGTCGAAACCGTGACGCCCCCATAAAAACAGGCACGAACCGGAACCACAGACCGGTGCTGCATATGATCATTCTACGCCATTTTTGATTTCACCGCCGGGGCCGCTGCTTCTCTGACACCGAGCGAATCACGAGCTTGCCTGCCCCTGTTTTTGCGAACGCCGGATCTGCCTGCGCCTCCGCCGCGTCCAGCAACGCCGCAACCTCCGGTTTGCCCAGGGCCGCGGCGCTCTCAAGCCGCACAAAACGGTTCTGGCTGCCGCTGCCTTGCAAGATCCCTTGCGGATCAGGCAGCGTTGCCCCGTGATAGAAGCTCAGGCCGATTCCTTTGGAGTTAGCGGCCAGCGACGCCACACAATCGGAGGGCCGCTCCGTCGGGCAATACCCAATCACGAAGAAGTTATAGTTGTCGTACACCAGTTCATTCGCTGTCGGGAAGCGCTTGCGCATTGCTGCTCTGCACGCGCGAATCAGCTTGCCCATCGCGGGGTCGAACTTGGCCACAAAACGCTTCAGTTGCTGCTCCGGGGTCTCAGCCATACCACGCATCTTACCCTGACCTTGCTTTCCGGTCGAGAATTCGATTACCGGTCAGGGTTCCGCTCATTCATCTCCAGTCGTGCTTTGTAGCTGGAGCGAGGCATTCCTTGCGCACATCGTTTTCAGCCACCGCACTGCCAGAGGCATCGCGATTCCTGGTTTCTGCCTGCCGCAGGGCGCCCCTGCCCGCCGAGGTTTGAAATAGGGAAACGCAGCCCCGCTCCAGTCTCCCATCCTGGCGCCGTCCTGTTCACGCCGATGCCCCGGATGATAGCGTTCAGTGGTAGTTGTCAATTCCTGGTTCCACGGGGAGGTTGCAGATGGTTGAGCAGGTGGTTCGGTTGACGGTGAACTTTACCGTCAATGAGGGGCAACTGGAGGTCTTCAAGTCCATTGCGCACACCATGACCGAAGGCAGCAAGGCAGAGCCCGGCACACTGGGGTACGAGTGGTTTGCCGCGGCGGACGGCAAGCGCTTCAGGCTGGTGGAGACCTATGTGGATGCCGCCGCCGTGGAGGCTCACTTCATGGGCGCGGTGGTGCAGCAACTGGTGCCGAAGCTGGCGGCGGTCTGTGCGGTGGACGGGTTCGAGTTCTACGGGGATCCCGGGCCGAAGGTGACGCAGATGGCCGGAGGGATGGGCGCAGTGGTCTTCCCGTACTGGATTGGAATCGGCCGCTAAATAATTGGATCGAGAGCCCGGCAAACCAAGGCGCCAGGCTCGCGGATCGCCATTACTGCTTTTCCAGGTCGATGCTCTCGTAGTCGCGGTGGGCGATGCCGGCGCGGATCTGGGTGGGAGTCTTGCCCAGTTTGGTCAGCCGATAGGCATAAAAGGCCTCTTTGGCACAGGTGGAGCACTCGGTTCCGTGCAGCCCTTCGTAGCAACTGCGCAGGCTGGTATGGCCCAGGGCGCGGTCGCAGCGACAGTTGCAGGGCAACTGGTAAAGCACGCTGCCGATCTTGATGGCCTGCTGATAAACGTGGACTTGCCAGGGATAGCGGAAGTTGTCGCCGGTGAGCTCGGCGCCGGCCAGGATGCGGGGCAGGCCGGCGACTTTGAGCGGGGCCGAGGGGTGGTAGGCGGGCACATCGTCTGCCGGGTTGGACCACTGGGCATAGCTGGCGGCAGTAATGGCAAAGACAGCTAGACCGAGAACCCAGCGGCGCTTGATTGGATTTTTCAAATCGAGACTCCTCTTTGCACTCATTTTAGACTGGAATCGAGCGGTGCGTGTGGCAGGCGCGGCGAGGTTCAAGGGAGCATTTGCGCGCAAAAAAAGGCGGCACGAGCGGTTGATTGCTCGTGCCGGGAGGCCAGTGACGCAAACTGCTTCCAGGACCAGAGGAGCCAGATTGGACTGCCTCTGCGACTGGAATAAATACACGATAGCATAGATTATGGAGAATGCAAATACAAAAATCGAAATTTTCTGAGGGTGCCAAAACGTGAACCCTTTACAGACGAGCATCGTCTAAGAACAAGGCTTCTGGCTTGTTCGAGGCTCTTCACAAGCCAAGCGGAAGACACTCTAAATCCATGACAAACTCTTTGGATTCTGTTCGTTCGCCCGAGGTGCAGCCGGCCATGAGAAGCCCTTCCGGCTGGCTGAAGGTGGGAGTGATTGCAGGCGCGTCTGCATTGGCAGGGGGGCTTGCGGCGGCCTGGTGGTACCGAAAGACGCTGCAAAAGCTGCAACAGGCAGAGTTGCGGCACACCAATCCGGATTTCAGGATTCCCGGCGATGAGGCGGAGGACGAGGGCTGAGCAACGGGGCAGACTGTGCCCATTCCTGGCTTCGAGCACTCCCAGAAGGGGATTTTGACCGTGAAATCGCCTGCTAGCCTAGCCGGAGATGAAGCTCTCGATCGCCAGTTTGTCAGCCTCGGCAGCCAAGGCAAAGTCTTTTTCCGTGAGGCCGCCGGCATCGTGGGTGACCAGGGCGAGGCGGACCCGGTTATAGCGAATATCGATATCCGGATGGTGGGCGGCTGTTTCGGCAGCCTGCGCCACCTGGTTCACAAAGCGCATGGCAGCCAGGAAGTGAGCAAATTGGAAGGTGCGCACCAGCATGCCGGAGTCAGCCTGCCACGCGGGCAGGGACTTGAGGTGGACTTGAACCTCAGCGGGGGAAAGCGCTGCCATTGCATCTGCACCTGAAGACCGTTACTCATGGATGGGCAAGGTGGGCGTTTGCTCAAGATCAAGGGCCGCGAACCGTTTGCTTTGCCCGGTGATCTCGGAGCGCAGTTCCTGCCAAAGTTCATTGGGGATCTTGAGAAAGACTTCGACCACTGCCGGGTCAAACTGGGTTCCTGAGCAGCGCAGAATCTCCTCGCGCGCGGCGTCAAAGCTGCGCGCCTTGCGGTAGGGCCGGTCGCTGGTGATAGCGTCGAGGGCGTCGGCGACGGCAAAGATCCGCGCGCCGATGGGAATCTCGCTGCCGCGCAGCCCTTTCGGGTAGCCGCTGCCATCATGGTGCTCCTGGTGGCTGAACACGATCTCTGCGGACTCAGCCAGAAAGGGGATTTTGCGCAGGATGTGGTAGCCGCGGGCGCAATGCTCGCGCATCACCTCCTGCTCTTCGGCTGTGAGCTTGCCCGGCTTTCGCAGAATCTCGTCGGGAATGGCCATCTTGCCGATATCGTGGAGAAAGGCACCGCGCGCAATCACCTTGATCTTTCTAGGATTGACGCCCATGGCTCGCGAGAGCGCAATGGTGTAGGCGGTGACTCGTTTGGAGTGTCCCTCGGTCTCTGAGTCCTTCAGGTCGAGCGCGTCGCCCAGAGCTTCAAGCGTTACGTCGTAGGAGTTCTCGAGGTCTTCCATGGCTTGGCGGAGCATCTCAGTGCGGGCCTGGACGACCTGCTCGAGGCTTTGCTGGTAGCTTTGGCTCTGCTCCATGGCCTGGCGGTGGCTCAACGCGCGCTCGACGGTGGTGACCAGGTGCTGGCGTTCGAAGGGCTTCAGCAGATAGTCGTATGCGCCGCGCCGCATGGCGTCAATGGCCACGCCGATATCGTGGATGGCAGTGACCATGACAATGGGCAGGTGGGGCTGGCGGCTGTGGATCCGTTCGAGCAGGACGATGCCGTTTCCGTCCTGCATGACGATGTCAGTCAACACGAGGTCAAAGGAGCTGCGTTCGAGAATCTCGATGGCTTCGCGGCCGCTGGAGGCAAACTGCACGTCATATCCCTGGCGCTCAAGCGTGGCGCCCATCATGACCCGAACGGGCGCCTCATCGTCCACAACCAGGATGCGGGCCGCCTTGCGGGTGCCTCTGCCGGTCTCCGCAAGCAGGTTTCGCGGGGAATCCTGTGCTTCAAGATCTGCCAGATTCTGCGTCAAGCAGGGGCCTCCATGATCTTCGCTTGCCAATTTGCCGAAACGAAGTGTTGCTCTGTTCTGCCTTTCGATGCGTTGCAACGGGCTGCGGCCAAATCGGCGACGAGAAATGCAAAGGAAAATCCGGTCGATTTTCGCAGCCTTGCCTGTTCTTCTCGCTGCGGCAAACTGAACGAGCCGAAGAGTCTCTCGGTTCTATTTGAACAGACGGTTGAAACGTCCGAACGGACCTATCAAAACTGATCTCGACGTGAATGGTTGGGGAAACCGAGGAACCACCGCCGTCAGTCGGATTTCCGGGCTGACGTGTTCCATGCCAGACGCCCCATTTTATGCCGCAAACTTCCGCGAGCTTAACAAGACGCTACGCTCCTGCCTCGCCCAGCGCAACCGAATCCTGAGGCTGCCGCAATGCCTCTATTTACGAAAGTAACAATTGGCTGTCTTTTGTTACGCAGGGGCTTGCGATTGCCGGCGGGAGACGAAAACTGATCGATCTCCCGAGCAGTGGAAGAATTTGCCGGTTTGTGGCTGCCGGGGCATGCTACTTCAGGGGTTTTTCAGCCTCTCTGCGGGCGCGGCGGGCGGCGGCCCAGCCTTCCTTGGTGATCTGGCGGGCACGGCCCACTGCCAAGGCTCCTGCCGGCACTGGTTTGGTGATGCAGGAGCCGGCGCCAATATAGGCTCCGTCGCCCACCGTTACCGGCGCAACCAGCGTGGAGTCGCTGCCCACAAAGGCGCCCTTGCCGATGCGCGTGGTGTGCTTGTTGACGCCGTCATAGTTGCAGGTGATGACGCCGGCGCCGATGTTGGTTCCTTCGCCGATCTCCGCATCGCCCAGGTAGGTGAGATGGCTGGCCTTGGCGCCCTTGCCCACCTTGGCCTTTTTGGTCTCGACAAAGTTGCCGATGTGGGCGTCTTCGCCGATCTCGCTGCCGGGGCGCAGGTGGGCGAAGGGGCCGATCTTTGCGCCGTCAGCCACCGTGCTCTCGCTCAGAATGCAGCTTTGCCGCACCAGCACGCGGTCACCCAAAGTGCAGTTTTCGATGACCGAATAGGACCGGATGATTGCGCCGGAGCCAACTCGCGTCTTGCCCAGCAACTGCACATAGGGCTCAATCACGGTGCCTGCTGCCACCTCGACCTCGGCATCTATCACGCAGGTGCCGGGCCAGTGGATGGTGACGCCGGCGGCCATCAGGCGTGCTGTTGTCGCTGCGCTCGCTTGCTCGTCGTTCACTGCTTCTTCTCCGTCTCTGCCGGCCGCGCGGGCATCGGGATGGTGATGTCCACTGGGTGCACGGGGCCGAGCTTCAACTCATCGAGCGCGGGCTTGATCTCCGGACCGTTGCCCACCACGAGAATGGCCAGCTTGTCAGGGTGGATATACTTCTTTGCCACTTCGTTCAGGTCGGCCAGTGTCACCTTCTCCAGGGCCGCCCTGTAGGTTTCAAGGTAGTCCGCGGGATAGCCGTAAAACTCGAGCCGCACCCGCTCGGCAAGCACCTTTTCGCGCGTGTCATAGCGGAAGAGGAACGAGTTGAGAATGTTGTCCTTGGACCGCTTCAACTCCACCTCAGTGAAGTTGTGGGTGGTGAGGCCGGCAATCTCAGCGAGCGCGGCCTTGGTGGCCTCAACGGTTGAGGCGCTCTTGGTGAGCGCGACGACGCGGAACGCGGCCGGGTGGTCATAGGCAAAGCCGTAGCCGCCGCCGACCTCGTAGGCCAGGCCCAGTTCGGTGCGCACCTTCTGCATCAGCCGTCCTGAGAACCCACCTCCCAGAATGTCGTTCATCAGGGAAAGCTTCGGCACGTCTGGGTTGTGCCGGTCTGTGCCCAGGCCGACAATCTGAATGTTGGACTGATTCACGTCTTCCTTGTTCACGAAGTAGACGCCCGGTGTTGGCCCGGCAAAGGTTTCGTGGCGTTCCGGCGCAGGCTTTGCCGCCGGCAGACTCTCAAAGGCGGCGCGCAGTTTGGCTTCCATCGCGGCCGGATCAAAGTCGCCGCCGACGCTCACAATCAGCCTGCCGGTGAGCGTGTGGTCGTGCCAGGCATTCAGGTCATCCACGGTGACTTTGCCAATGGTGGCTAGTTCCGGCTGCCGGGTATACGGACTGTCAGGCCCGTATACCAGTTTGGCGCTCTCTCGCTCGGCAATCTCATCTTCGTCGTCGTTGCGGCGCACAATGCCCGTGGCCACCTGCTGCTGCGCAAGCCGGAGCTTTTGGGCATCGAACTTTGGATGCAGCAGCAGTTGCAAGGCGAGCGCAAACACCTGGTCAGAGTCGCCCTTGAGCGACTCCCAGGAGAGCGAGGTGGAGTCTTCGCCGCCTCCGGTCTCAATGTGTGCGGCCTTGGCCTCGAGCAGATCGTCCAGCGCATCGCCGTCCAGTTTTGCAGTTCCGCTGGTGCGCCATGTCTGCCCGTAGAGTTCAACCAGTCCGGTCTTGGCCGGGTCCTCGTCATGCGAACCGCCCGGAATCAGCACCGAGCCGGAGACGAACGGCAGTTCGTGATCTTCCTGAAGGAACAGCACAATGCCGTTCTTGAGCTCGATGCGTGTGGGCTGCTGTGGCTTGAAGGCGTGCAGGGCGGGGATGGGGATTTTTTCCCACGGCTTGCTCTGCTGCGCATGGAGCGCTGCTGGAGCCAATGCGCCTGCGCAAGCAACCACCAGCAGGAACGCGCTTACAAAATTCTTCATCGATGTGCTGTTCATTGCGCACCTCCCGCACTCTTCTGAGCCGCTGCCGGAGGCGCGGTTTCAATCCATGCGCTGGTGCGGTTACTGTCAACAAACAGAGTGTTGGCCACGCGCTGAATATCGGCCTTGGTCACCTTGTCCACCTTGGCAAGTTGCAGGAATAGTTCGCGCCAATCGCCATAGCGCGTCTGGTACTCGGCCAGCATGCTGGCCAGGCCCTGGTTGTCTGCCAGCCCGCGCAACAGGTCGGCGCGGGTGCGCGTCTTGAACATCGACAGCTCCTCGTCGGTGATGCCGGTGGTTTTCAGCTTCTCAATCTCCTTGTGAATGCCGTCGCGCATCTCCGCGGGCGAGTGCCCTGGGAGGGGAACGGCCAGGAAGCAGTAAAGCCCCGGGTACTTGTCGCCCGGATAGGGGCTGAAGCCCTCGACCTCGGCGGCAATCTGCTGGTCGCGGACGAGGCTGCGATAAAGCCGCGAGACTCTTCCATTGGAGAAGATGTCGCTGATGGCGTCGTAGACCACATCGTCGGGGTCGCGGTAATCGGGCCGGTGATAGCCCTCGACATAAATAGGCTGCGTCTGCTCGCGGATGACGACTGTTTTTTCAGCAAACTGCTTTGGCTCGACGGTGGTCATCTCTTCCGGCTTGGGGCCTGCGGGCACGCGGCTGAAATATTTCTCGAGCATCGGCATGGCTTCTGAGGCTTTGACGTCGCCGACGACGGCCACCACGATGTTCGCGCCGACGTAATATTTCTTGTGGAAATCCATGGCCTGGGTGGCCGTAATCTGGCTCACTTCGCTGGGCCAGCCAACGCCGCTGCGTCCGTAGTTGTGGGCCACAAAGGCGGTAGCGATGAACTGCTCAAAGAGGCGGCCAATGGGGTTGGAGTCGGTGCGCATGCGCCGCTCTTCGAGCACAACGTCGCGCTCTTTATAGAACTCGCGCGGCACCACGTCGACCAGGCGGCTGCTCTCAAGCCAGGCCCAAAGCTCAAGCCGGTTCTCTGGCATCGACCAGAAGTACACGGTGTCGTCGAGGCCGGTTCCGGCGTTGACGCCCACCGCGCCATTCTTCTGTGCCACTTCAGTAAACTCGTTGGGCACAACAAACTTGTGCGCCTCGGCCTCGGCGGCCTTGAGCTTCTCTTTCAGATCCGCCAGTTTTTTGGGGTCGCGGCCCACCTGCTTCAGATACTCGGCTTCATAGGCGTCATTGGCCGCTTCCACCTTGGCGAGCGCGATTTTTTCGGCAGCATAGTCGGTGGTGCCAATCTGCGCGGTGCCCTTGAAGGCAAGGTGCTCAAACATGTGCGCCAGCCCGCTCTGTCCCGCGGGGTCGTTCACGTCGCCGGCATCGATAAATGTGGCGTAGCTGAAGACGGGCGCATCGGGCCGCTCGCAAACGATGAGGGTCAGTCCGTTGGGCAGCACCTTGACGGTGGTCTTCTGCTCGAAGCTTTTCAGGTCTTGCGCCTGCGCGCCGGCCCAGGCGAACGACATGGCCACGAGCGCCGCAGCCCCTTGCCAAATCCAGGAAGAATTCCTGCTTTGCATCCAGTCTCCTTGAGTGGGGCCGGCAAAAAACAGCAACCCCGCACTCTTCCAAACTATGGCCCGCCACCGGATGGGGTCAAACAGGCTGGTCATTGCGAGTCCCAGATGCTGACTTTCTCGGTGCTGCGATTTTTACGTCATTGCAAGAAACCGCCGGGCCACTGTTCGCGTATCTTGTTTGACAGGCTGCAGCGGTTCCCAAGTTGGCGCAGGCCGAAGCCGTCATTGTCGAGTGGCATTTTCCCCAGGAAAATGCTACCTTCCGCAGCATTGAAGAGGCCGCGTGAATTCGGAAACCGCTCTGCAACAAGCGAGGTTAACATGCGTGGCTGGATCTTTCGTCTTCTGAGTACGTTGCTCACTGTATTGGTGGTTTTTTGCGCGGCTGTGTGGTTGCTTCAGGTTTATCCCCGCCGCAATCCGCACCCACCGCTGAAGCTGGCCCAGGGCACGCTGGCTATTCAGCACGCCCGCATCTACGTTTCGCCAGAAACTCCGCCGATTGAGGATGGGACGGTCGTCATTCGCGATGGCTTGATTGCCGCAGTGGGCTCACAAGTCGCGATCCCCGCCGGCGCAACCCTTTTGTCCTGCGATCATTGCGTGGTTACAGCCGGCTTTTGGAACGCCCACGTTCACTTCACCCAGCCGCGCTGGGCCGGGGCCAACTGGAAGCCCGCCGCTGCCCTCAACGCAGGGCTCAGCGACATGTTCCTGAGCCGCGGCTTTACCACGGTAGTAGACCTGGGCTCGAACCCCGGCGACACAATCTCCATCCGCCGCCGCACGGAGCTTGGCGAGCTCGACGGGCCGTTCATCTATACCGCCGGCGCAGCGCTCTATCCTCCGCGCGGCATTCCCTACTACCTGCGCAATACCCTGCCGAAATGGCTGCTGCTTCTGATGCCCGAGCCGAAGACGCCCGATGAGGCCCGCCGCATGGTGCGCGGCAACCTGAACTCGGGCGCCGATCTCACCAAGCTCTTTACGGGCTCGTGGATCTCACGCGGCCAGGTGCTGCCCATGCCGCTCGCGATTGCCACGGCCGCTGTAGAAACCACGCACTTGAACGGGCGTCTGGTGTTTGCCCACCCGTCAAATCTCGAGGGCACGCGCGTGGCCATTGACAGCGGCGTAGACGTGCTGGCCCATGCGCCCGATGACACCGAGGGCATTGACCAGAGCCTGTTTACAACCATGGTCCACAAGAACATGGCCATGACGCCCACGCTCAAGATGTTCGCAACCACAGTGACTACCAGCCCCAAGTACCTTGACCCCATCTACGCCGAGGTGCGCCAGTTTCACCAGCTGGGCGGGACGCTGATCTTCGGCACGGACGTGGGGTATATGACCGACTACTCCACCGAGGGCGAGTTTGAGGCGCTGGGCAAATGTAGCCTGACCGCAACAGACGCGCTGGCGATGCTCACCACGCATCCCGCCGAGCGTATGGGGGCCGCCGGGCAGAAGGGAACCGTGACCCCGGGCAAGCTGGCCGACCTGACGATTCTCGACGCCGACCCGGCCGCAGCGCTCACCAACTTCTCTCGAGTGCGCATGACCATCCGTTCGGGGAAGGTGGTTTACCAGCGGCCATAACGCGCGGCTGCGATCAGGCGGGGCTGCGGGCCAAGGGCTGATACTCTGATAGTCCATGCAGCCAAAGCGCAAAAACGGCCCGCGCCTCTCCGCCTTTGCCAGGGCGGTGATTGAGGTCGCGTTTATTGTCTTCCTCTTCTACTCCAATCTGTTGATGGGCGAGTTCACTGCTTCGAACGCGTCGGGCAAAAGCCTGCTGACGGGCTTTATAGATATCTTCACCCTCACCAACTTCGCCATCGCCATGGTCTCGGCCGTCATTGGCTACATTGTTTTCGAGTTCCTGCGCAAGAAGCTCTGAGCGCTTCGAGCGCGGCATTCGCACTACAATGGGTGCTTGCTTGCGCAATCCCAACGCGACCGGCTCAGCGTGGTTCTGGTGCGCCCACGGAACCCACTCAACATTGGAGCGGCGGCGCGCGCCATGGCCAACTTTGGCCTCCACTGTCTTGCCGTTGTCTCCCCCTGGGAGCCGCACTGGCGCGAGGCACGGTCGGCGGTTGGGGCGCCGGATCTGCTCAAAAACGCCAGAGCGACGGCGTCCCTTGCCGAGGCGGTGGCCGATTGCACTTTGGTGGTGGGGACCGGAACGCTCACCTACCGCAAGCCTGAGCAGGAGGTGGTTCAACTGCCTGCGCTGGGGCCGCGTGTGGCCGAGGAACTAGCCCGCCGGGGCCATATCGGGCTGGTCTTTGGCCCGGAGAAACATGGGCTTACCCGCGAAGACCTTGCACTCTGCCATCTGCTGGTTGAGATTCCCACCGACCCGCGGCAGCCCTCGATGAACCTGGGCCAGGCGGTTGCCGTGTGCCTCTATGAACTGGCTGCGCGCGACCTTCCGCCCGGCTCGGACAAGCTTCAACCAGAGCCCTCCCCCGCCGCGTCAGGAAATCTCGATTTGCTGGCCGAAGTGGTGGAGCAGGCGATGACGGCGGCCGGCTACTCGCCGCGCGCCATGCAGGCGGCCAACCGCCACGATCTGCGCCTGATGCTGCGCAGAATGACGCTCACCGAGCGCGATGTGCGCAGGATTCTCGGCCTCTTCCGGCGTATTCTCTGGCGATTCGGGCCCGCCCCTGCCCGCCGGCAGCGGGACGATTAACTCAGCCGTTCCGCTTCGCCGATCGGTTTCTATCGGGTCTTTTGCGTAGAATCCTGTTAGAGTGTCGCTCAAAGGCTCCCCCATGATCCTGACTCCCCATCTTTCTCGTTTCGGGTTCCACCAGAAGGCAGCGCTCCGGTGCGGCGCGGTGCTTTTGTTTTGCCTCGGCCTGGCAGCCGCGGCGCAAGAGCCACCGCCCATTCCGCAAGACCCATCGCCTACAGACGGGCAGCGGCACCATCGGCCCAAGGCTGAAGTTACGCCGGCGCCCTCCCCAGGGCTTGCGGAGGAGCAGACCCCGGAAGACAGCGCCGTTGAAGCGCAACTGCGGCAGCAGTTGGTGGGCAAGCCGCTCTACCTGCGCGGCGGCTACCTGGGCGACACGCTGAACTTCGACCAGAACGGCCGCCTGCTGAGCAGTTCGCCCAGAGGCTCTTATACGCTTTGCGCCATCGAGATTGACAAGGTGCGCGTGACCAAACGCAAGGTGGAGATGGAAGGGATGCGCTACGGATTGCACTTTCTGGGCGCGCTGCCTTATGAGGACCCCACCAAGGCGCTGGACCGGGTGAAGATTACGCCGAAGAAAAAGGTGGTGAAGATCACCATCGACCGGCAGGCCGTAGTGAAAGTCAAAGCGCTGAAGGAGCCCAGAGAGCCGAAGGAACCGAAAGAGCCGAAGGAGCCCAAAGCAGCCAAGGAAAAAGACACAGAGTGGCCCTGGCCCCGGAAAGACAAGACAGTGGATCTAACGCCCGTTGTGGAGCGGGCTGAGGTCAGCGAGGTGGACCAGGGCGCGGCACCGGACGAACCCACTCCGCAGGCAGCGCCTCGGGCCGCAGCGCCTGCTCCGGTCACGGCCCCGGTTCAAAATGCGGCTCCGGCCGCGCCCGAGGTCGTTGCCCAGAATGCAGCGGCGGCTCAACCGATGGTGCCGGCTCCGCAGGCAGCGTCGGCCCAGGCGCCCCCGCCCAACGAAGCCTTGATTGAAAACGGGGACGCGACCACTTCGCCGGCGCATGCCGCCGGCCTTCTCAAAACGGCTCTGGATGGCGTGTTTGCGGAGGGTCTTGACGACAGGATGAAGGCTGGTATGCCTGATTTCTGGAAGCTCTACTACCAGTCGGCTGCCGCCAAAACCGACTACCGGCCCGCGGACCCCGGCGTTCTGCGCCAGAACACGGTGGACAAGAAGGCCCGCCTGATCTCGACCTTCGAGCCGGAATCCAACGAATTCGCGCAGGCCAACGGTGTTGCCGGATTGGCTCTCTATCACGTGGTGATTGACGCCGACGGCAGGCCGGGCGAGATCGCCGTGGCCCGGCCCATCGGCTTCGGGCTTGACGAGAACGCCGTCCAGGCTATCCGCAACGCCAAGTTCTCCCCGGCCGTGAAAGGCGGCCAGCCGGTTCCGGTGCTTCTTGATCTGGTGGTTCAGTTCCGCATTTATTCGAAGCGTACTTCTGTGGCGGGCGCACCGGGGTCGGAGGATCAACCGTCTGGGCCGGTTTTGCCGGGGCCTTATACAGTGCAGCACAAGTAAGGCAATCGCCGGATATGCGGAGTTGGGGCTTGGCCTCGCAGCCTTACGGGTGCGAGGCACGGGTCATACGGCGGTGGGGCAGCCGCAGGACGATTGCAAGACAGCTATAGACCGTGGGTATCTATGCCATACAGTCGTCTTACACGCTGTCTGGCGCGCATTACTCGTGCGCCAACGGCTCCCACAGTTCCACGCGGTTGCCTTCCGGGTCCCAGATCCACGCAAAGCGGCCGTAGGGGTAGTCGTCGCGTTTGGGATCGATGCGTACACCGGCCTCGGCCAACTGCGCCAGCAACTGGTCAAGGTTGTCTACGCGGAAGTTCAGCATGGACTGCTGGGGCCCGTCCCCAAAGTAGTGCGTGTCGGCAGGGAAATGGGCAAAGACAGTCATACCGGTTGACTCGGGGCCGTCAAAGGCCAGCGAGCCGCCGTCCTGGCTGGAGATGCCCAGGTGGGTTGCGTACCAGGCCGAGAGCGCCTTGGGATCGCGCGCCCGCAAAAAAACACCGCCAAATCCGACTGCTTTGGCCATCGTTACTCCTCCTGGTGCAGAATCTGTTCCAATTTGGGTTTGTGCTTGGCAGCCCGTCCGGTGCGCGGCTCAGTGGCCACCACGCGCGCGGGTTTAGGCTGGCCCACGCGCTCGCGGGCGTTGGCCTTGACGGCCTTTGTGGCGGAAAATGGAGTTGGCTTGCGTTTCGTCATGGCAAGCATGAGTATGGAATAGATTCCGCCGGAGCGAAAGCCCCTGCGGCGGGGGCGAGTGTTGTCTGGGGCTTGAATGGCTCGGGATTGCGGGACCTGGGGAGCGAAAAATCATGGAAGAGCGCGAGTTTTTTAACGAAACGACGGAGATGCGGACGCATACCCTCACTTGCCCCAAGTGCGGCCAGGCAGGCGAGTACAAGGTGAGCTGGGTGGTTCGGCGCAAGCGGGCCCAACTGCCCCGCAACGCCGACGAGCGCGACCGGGCGCGGTTTGCCAAGGCGCAGTCTTACATGGTCCGACGCGACGACAAGCTGGCCTGCACGAACGTCCGCTGCCGCAAGCCCTTTGAAATCACATCGCTGCAATCGCTGGCGTTTCTCAACGATTGAGCTGGCCGGCCTGCATCCCACGCGTGGGCCGGGCTTAGGCTGCTTCCCCTGAAGCTGCGCACCCTCTTGAGGCAGGCGTGCCTAACCGCCCCTTCGATGTACGACATGCGTAATACAGTTTGTCTCACCAACTAGCCGCTCGCTCTGCTTGCCTTGGTTTCACCTTTTCCGCCTGCCGCCTGCCGCTCTTGTGGCACTGGCTTGGCGCGCAGAGGGCGCTCCACTGGCGCGGCCCCCTCAGGTTGTGATTGAATCGAAGATGCAGGCGGCCCGGAGGCAATCGATTGGGGCCGTCAGGAGAGACAAGAATGGCTAACACCCTGCTTCCCCCCGAAGAGCGCAATCTGACCCCCGACCAGGTGGAGGCGCTGGACAAACGCCGCGACCTGGGCCACACCCTGCTGGTCATTGCCGGTCAGTTCGCGGTCATCGCCGCCATCTTGCTGCTGTGGGTGGGGCAGGATCTTACCTACTCTCCGGGCTGGGCGCACCCCATCGCCTACTACTTTGCCCTCGCTGTCGCCCTGGTTGTGGTTCTGGGCGTCACCGGCATCGCATTGCGCAAGGGAACTCCGCGCATCGACTGAGCCTGCCTTATCCGCAATCGAGCGGGTCGTGATAAACCGGACGAATCAGCCGGAAACGGTATACCCTTGAAGTTGCCCATGGCGACTGCCTCACCCATAGCTTCCCCGGCGACGAGTCTGGATGAACGGCTGACCGATAGTCACGGCCGTGTCATTCACGATCTGCGCGTCTCCATTACCGACCGCTGCAACTACAAGTGCGTCTATTGTCGCGACGGGGAGACCGGCGTTCAATACTCCGAGCTGGGCATTGAAGAATACCTGCGCCTGATCCGCATTTTCGTCAGCCTGGGCATTACCAAGGTCCGCCTCACGGGCGGCGAGCCGTTGCTGCGCCGCGGCCTGTTGGAACTGGTGGAGGAACTGGCCCGGATGCGCACGCTTTCAGGCGAACCGCTTGACCTGGCGCTCACCACCAACGGTCACCTGCTGGGCAAACTGGCCGCGCCGCTCAAGGCCGCGGGCCTCAACCGCGTCACCGTGAGCATGGATGCAGTCGACCCTGAAACGTTTGAGCGCATTACCCGCGTTCCTGGGAGTTTTCAGGCGGTGCTGGGTGGCATTCGCACGGCGCTCGCCGCCAGCCTCACACCGCTCAAGATCAACTGCGTGCTGTTGCGCGGCTTCAACGACGACCAGGTTGAGCCATTTGCCCATTTTGCCCGGCAAGAAGGCGTGGTGGTTCGCTTCATTGAGTTCATGCCGCTTGAGGAGGGCCGCCTTTGGTCGCCTGAGATCGTGGTCTCGCTCAATGAGATCGTCTCGCGCATTGGGCGCGTGCTGCCGCTGGTCCCGCTTGAGGCCCGCGATGCCGGCGAGACCGCCCGCCGCTATGGATTTGCCGACGGTGTGGGCGAGATCGGCATCATCGCTCCGGTGTCGCAGGCCTTTTGCGGCGCATGCAGCCGCGTCCGGCTTACGTCCGACGGCAAGATCCGCACCTGCCTTTTCTCGCAGGTTGAGCACGACCTTTACGGTCGGTTCCGCGCGGGCGCAACCGATCAGGAACTCCGCGCCTACATCGCTCAAACCGTTCAGGGCAAGGAGGCTCGCCATCACATCGGCGAACCTGGATTTCTTAAGCCCTCACGCTCGATGGTTCACATCGGCGGCTAGATTCCACAAAGAACCTGTATCGGTGGGACGATAACGAAGGCGCTGAGATTTTTGCCAGAACAAAAACGGGGCTGATTTTGGCCCGCAGTTCGAAGGAACTTTCGAGTGCGGCACCCGATATCCACGAATTCAAGGCGCTCCTGTGAAAGAATCGTAACTATCTTCCATATAATGGCTCCCTGATGAAGAACGAGACGGAAAATCGCATCCCGCTCGACGACCTTCTCGTCTTCCACCAGTTGGCGCGGTCGCTCACCTCGAGTTTTGACCTCGATACCATCCTGCGCACCATCCTGGAACACATGGAGCGCTTCATTGAGGCTGAGCTGTGGGCTCTGCTCATGCTCGACCCCGTGCGCCAGGACCTTTACTATGCCATTGCCGCAGGCGGCGAAGAAGCCTCGCTGCGCGACCTCCGCGTCAAGGTCGGCGAGGGCGTGGCCGGCTGGGTGGCCGAGCACGGAGAAACCCTCATTGTTCCCGAAACAACAGAGGATCCGCGCATCAAAGACGCCTACGGCGCCGGCCCGCGCAAGGTACGTTCCGTCATTGCCTTGCCGTTGCGGGGCCGCAAGGGCACCCACGGGGTCATCGAGATCTTCAACCCCCGCCCCGAGCAGATGACCGACTACACCATCGCCTTCCTGCACATTCTCGCCGACCATGCGGCCATCGCCATTGAGAATGCCCACGACGTCGCCCGCATCCAGCAGCTCACCATCACCGACGACACCACCGGCCTCTACAACGTCCGCCATCTCTACGATGTGCTCGGCCGCGAGCTGGAGCGATGCAGCAACTCGCACTTGCCGGTTAGCCTGGCCTTCCTTGACCTCGACCGCTTCAAGCTGGTCAACGACTCCCACGGCCACCTGGTGGGCAGCGAGCTGTTGGCCCGGGCCGGCCAGCGCCTGCAAGAGCTGAGCCGCAAGCAGGACTGGTGTTTCCGCTACGGCGGCGACGAGTTCGTTATCCTGATGCCCAAGACCGGCGCTGCACAGGCCCTGGCCCTGGCCACGGAGCTGAACTCTGCGCTGATGCAAACCCGCTTCCACATGAAGACCGGCCACGACCTGATGGTGAGCGCCAGCGTGGGCGTAGCCACCGCGCCCTTTGACGGCGCCACCGTGCACACCGTCATCGGCGCCGCCGACTCTCGCATGTACATCGTCAAGAACCACGGAAGAGGCAAAGTCCGCGGCGGCACAGGGGCAGCGCAGTGATTGTCGCCGCTGCAAGAAACGACGGAACCCTCTATTAATGAACGGGAGAGAAGCTAGCCAAGCGTGCCATCGTCCTTGCAAGGCTCGGCGAATTCAGCTTTGCAGCATCAGCATCCCAACTCTCCCTAACAAACTGTCCGAGCAGCCCGTTGTAACCCGGACCTTGGCGAGCTGTACTTCCGCGCCGAGGCACGATACTGTCACGAATAACCTTAAACTTGGACACCCTCCCCAAGTTGACGAGCGCAGCCTTTGGGTCAAACAAGCCATCGGTATTTCCGGGGACCTTACGCGCCGGAACTCCAAAGAAACTCGATAGGTTCCCAGGATCAGCGAGGAGCCAAGACTCGACCTCGCGAACTGCGACCCGAAATAAGAGATTCGGATGTTTTGGGACGGGCAGCCAGTCGGCGATCAACTCAGCTGGGCACCGGTATTGGTCTAAATCAGTTAATACGACAAACGGCGTTCCTCGGGCGGCACTATTCCACCCGTGAATTGTCTTGCGGAGATAGCCGAATCCGCCCCTGCGATAAGTCGCACCCACCGCAAATCTTGCCAGCCCATCTAAGATTCTGCGAAGGGCAACATCACTAAGCTCATCTTCCACGGCGAGATGGATCGGAATGGGAGTCATGAGAACATGTCTAGCTGGTCGAGATTTTCAGATGCGGTTCGAGATAAGATCGCATCTGCGACACTCAAACCGGAGTCGAGCAAAATCCTGACGTCCCGGATCGACGAGGCAACTTCAACAACAGTGCCTTCCTTGTCTGGCCTTAACACGAGAACCTCCTCACCCCCGATACTCTTTTGCGAGAGCATGTCACCACTGTGAGTGCTGACGAATATCTGGCGCTTCTTTTGGCGCTGGAGCCTGAAAAAAAGCTCGGGTAGCTTCGAGATAATCCCGGAATGCAGAGAAAGCTCAGGTTCCTCGAGCAACAGCGGCGAATCGCCATCCAACAGTGACCAAAAGAGCCCAATGAGCCTCAGCGTCCCGTCGGAGAACTGATCCTCACGCTGTTTGCCTGCGTTGGGTCGCCAATGTTCGTAGGTCGCCTCAAGGTGTGGAATCCCCGCCTCATCCCTTGTGTCAGTTAAATCCCTCATCTGTGGGACAGCAGCGCGGACAGCGTCCTCGATCTTTCTCAAGCGCGATCGCCGCGTTTTCTCGGGAGTTTTAACAACCATCTCGAGAAAGTTACGACCATAGGGATCATCCGGTACATTCGGACCCTGAAATGCCTCGGGATGACGAAGCAGTTGGGGCACTAGGTGAAGGTAGCGTATGGATTCGAAAAACCTCGCAATATCACGAAACTCAGCATTCGAACTGATCTGCTCAAGGTGAGTCTGAGTCAATCGCTCCTCGTCTGCTTTGTCATCCTTGTCCGGACGCTCACGAATGAGTCTGTCTCCAGACCAAATCTTCTCAAACTGCAGGATGGGCTGCCTGTACCCACGGACCTGCTGCTTAATTCCAATTCCATATCGCCAAGTTGGCGACGCGCCATCCTCCGACAGCTCGACCTCAATTTCAATATCTGGTTCTCTGCGCGCCGCCAGGCAGCGGACCTTTGACAGCCCACCGCGATCCCTCATGGCACTCTGAAGCCCACCCCCCGGCTTCGCGATATCACGAAGAAACCGGAAAACGTCTAGCAGATTCGACTTACCTGAGGCATTTGGACCAGTCAGGAAGACACGCTGCGCGAACCGGACATCCGCGGAGCGAAAATTCCTCCAGTTCTTCAAGACTAGACGAGAGATGATCATTGAGGCTAAATTGTAGTCCCCGTGGAACCGCTTGCCAAGGCAATGACGCAGCTTTGGGTTAAAGGACTAGGAAGACCCTGCTGAACCTTTGCCGTGTTCCGTCTGCTCTCCCGCCAGACGCTCCAGTTGATTCCGCCAGTCCAGCGACTCCACAAAGCTCTTTGACTCCCGCCACCCCGGCTCCACAATCACCTGCAGCTCCAGGTAAACCCGCGTCCCCAGCAGCGACTCGATCTGCCGCCGCGCCCCGGTGCCAATCTCTTTCAGCTTGGCTCCGCCCTTGCCGATCAGGATCGCCTTCTGCCCGTCGCGTTCGCAATAGATCGCGGCGGCAATGCGCGTGAGCGGCAGGCGCGCGGGCGGCTGGTTCTTCTTGCGCGGCGGGGCGGGCGGCTCAGCCTCTTCAAACCGCTCAACTACCACTGCCGCGGCATACGGAACCTCTTCGCCCGTCTCCACCAGAATGCTCTCCCTGATCAGCTCCGCCACCATGAACCGCTGCGGCTGGTCGGTGTACTGGTCCTTGGGGTAGTAGCGCTCACCCACCGGCAGCACTTCGATAATCTTGCGCACCAGAATGTCGAGCCCATCGCGCTTGCGCGCGCTCACTGGAATCACCTGCGCAAAGCTGAATTGTTTGGTCAGTGAGTCAATCAGCGGCAGCAGTTGATCCTTCGGCACCAGGTCAATCTTGGTCAGCAGCAGAAATACGGGGCAATCCACCTTGCGGATCAGGCCGAACAGAAACGCATCTTCGCTGGCCCAGTTGGTGCGTTCATTTTTGCGGCTTGGGGTGGCGACCTTTCCAGCCTGCAACGGCGCAACCCGCGTTCCGGCAGCCGGTTCTCCCTCAACGCTCGCCGGGTCCTGCGGCATCGCCGATTCGGACGACTCAAACGTAAATCCCGCCGGCGGTTCCAGCGAGGCATCGGATGGTCCAGCCTCAATGCCGGGTGCCCCCGGTCTCGCCTTTGAGACCGGGGAAACCTCTGAGGCCGCTGTCCCAATCTCCGCGCCGCCACCAGCCCCCGCCGCCTCTTCCAACTGAACCCGCCGCGTGGCATCCATCAGCACCAGCACCAGGTCTCGCGTCTCCAGCGCTTCATACACCTCTTGCAGCATGCGCCGGTCCAGGTGCGACCCCGGCTTGTGGACTCCCGGCGTGTCGACAAAAACGATCTGTGCTGCCTCCTGCGCGGGTTGCAGCGGGCCCTTCTTTCTGGCCGCGACTTCTACCACCCCGGCGATGCGGTTGCGCGTGGTCTGCGGCTTGGCCGAGACAATGGCCACCTTTTCCCCGGTGAGAGCATTTAACAGCGTGCTTTTGCCGGCATTCGGCCGGCCCAGTATCGCAACAAATCCAGATTTCAAATGTGTTTTTCGCACTCCTGCGTTCTATTATCGCGGATTCCGCCTCTTGAAGGTTGCTATCATTTCGCCATGATCCCCGAAGGCAGAACCGAACGCCTTCTGCTGCGCCCGCTGGCGCTCGCCGACGCCGCGCAGATTCAAGAGCTGTTTCCACAGTGGGAGATCGTGCGCTACCTGCAAAACCGCGTGCCCTGGCCCTACCCGCCTGACGGCGCGGAACACTTTTGCCGCGACATCGCCCTGCCCCAGATGGAACGAGGCGAAGCCTGGCACTGGACCCTGCGCCCACTTGCCGAGCCCGGACGCCTTGTTGGCCTCATCAGCCTCGTCAAAGGCGACGAAGACAATCGCGGCTTCTGGCTCGCGCCTGAGTGGCAGGGCAAGGGACTGATGGCCGAAGCCTGCATCTGGGCCAACGATTTCTGGTTCGAGACGCTCGGCTTCACGGTTCTCCGCGTCGCCAAAGCCGCGAAAAACCGGACATCTCGCCGCATCTCAGAGAAGCAGGGCATGCGGCTGGTGGGTGTCGCAGAGAAGGATTTCGTCAGCGGCCGATTGCCGTCGGAGATTTGGGAGATCACTGCCGAGGAGTGGCGCGAGACAAAAGCCGGCACACTCAGTCGCTTGTAAGGCCGATCACTCGCTGCCCTTGGTCTCTGCCAGCGGCACCACCCGCAGCCGCTCCACCAGCCGGTCGGTTGACGCCAGAACCTCAAGCCGAAGGCCTGCCTGCTCCAGCAGCACCACCTCGCCGGCCAGCGGAATGCGACCCTCGATCTCGCTCACCAACCCGCCCAGCGTAGTGGCCTCGTAGGCCTCGCCCAGATCGCTCAGCCCTTCCTGCTCGCCAAACAAATCCGCAAGCTGGTCCACGGGAAAGCTGCCTGGCACCACCCACACGCCGTCGGGCTCGCGCTGCGGCTCTTCGATCTCGGTTTCGGACTCGTGCTCGTCTTCGATCTCGCCCACAATCTCTTCCAGCAGGTCTTCAATCGTCACAATGCCCGCGACGCCGCCGTACTCGTCGATGACGATGCGCATGTGCTGCTTTTCCCGCTGCATCTCGCGCAGCAGTTCATAGCCACGCTTGGTCTCCGGCACAAACGCCGCTGGCCGCTCGATGCTGGCCACTGTCCGGGTGCGCGCCTCTTCGTCTGAGATCTGCAGCAGGTCATGCGCAAACGCGATGCCGGTCACGTTGTCGAGTGAACCCACATAGACAGGTACGCGCGAGAAGGTATTCTCCTTCAGCAACTCAAGAAAATGCTCCAGCGTGGCGGTGGCGGGAACGGCAAACACCTCGGGCCGCGGCGTCATCACTTCGCGCACCAGCTTGTCGCCAAACTCCACCGCCGACCGCACCAGGTCAATGTCGTTCTCTTCCAGAATGCCCTCGTCTTCGCCGGCCTCCAGCAGTGCCTCCACATCCACGGCGGCCTCTTCCTCTGGACTGGCCGGTTCCTCGGCCAGCGAAGCCACTGAAAAGAAGAACCGCACAATCACGGTAATCGGCGAGATGGCCCAGAGCAGCAGCCGGATGGGCCACACCAGCCGCGCCGCCCAGCGGCCCTGGGTGCGGTTGAAGAGCAGCGAAGGGATGACCTGGTTGCAGAAGACTACCACCAGCACCACGCCCAGAACGGCCTGCGCAATCTCAGCCCAAGTGGGTCGCGCCAGGTGAGGAGCGCGATCAAACAGCACCGCGCCAAACTCCAGCGCGATGAGCCCCAGCGCCAGTTGTTGCAGCACCGCCGCGGCAATCGTGGCGTGCTCGCGGCTCAGCCCCAGTTGCGGCTCAACCAGCTCCTCCCACGCGTCCAGGTTCTCCTGCTCCTCGCGCGCCAGAATTTTGCCAAAGTCCGCATACACGCGCGAGATGTAGGAGGCCAGCGTCGCAACCCCAGCCAGCAGCAACACCCCGAGAATGGCCAGCGCGCTCATGATCTTCTAGTCCTAACTGCGGCGCCCTTTGCACCGGCGCGCTCAATCAGCCCCTGCGGAAGCCGAAGCCGCCCGCGGAGCAGGCGCTCCCGCTTCGCCATCTCGCCCGCATCGGCCTCGTGGTCATACCCGGCCAGATGCAGCAGCCCATGCAATACAAGCACCTTTAACTCGCAGGTCAGCGCGTGGCCCTGGTCGGCCGCTTGCCGCCGGGCCGTCTCCACGCTGATGGCCAAATCGCCGGCCATCTCTTCCGCGCCCACACCCTCGGCCGGGAACGACAATACGTCGGTCGCCTTGTTCTTGCCGCGAAATTGTTTATTCAGCTTGCGGATGGTCGCGTCCGTCGTCAGCAGGACCGTCACTTCGCCGCGCAGCCGCACCGCCGCCTGCGCTTGCTTCAAAAACCGGCTCAATGTCTGTTTGGTAGGAATGCGCTCTGCCCAGGCCGCCTTCGCGGGCTTGCGCACGACCAGCTGCGAAACCGCGTTCGTACGCGGTGCAGGGTCGGGGTCCCCGCGGACAGGTCTTCGTCCGTGGGGTGACTCGGGTTCCAGATCTGGGTCGAGGAGGATCATCTTGCCGGGGGCCGCCGCAAAGGACAGCCCCGATTCATCGATTCTACGCTAAGGCCGGCTATGCCAAGGCCGAATGAGAGCCGCAATCATTCGCTTGGAGAGGATGAGGCGCATGGAGTCGGGGAGCTGAATGAAGCCGTGCTCGGCATTGAATGTTTGCGCCTGTGCCTGGATGGCAGCTACCGCGACCGCGGAGCATCTACGGCGAAGCCTGCGTTTCCAGGTAGAAACCGAGAGAGTCGACCCCGGCAGGGCTCAGTTACCCGTTCTCGACTCGCGACTTGAAATCGGAGTAGGCCGCAAGAATGAGCCTGCTTATGGCAGCGGCGTTGGCAGGCATTCCGGGCCTGAGTTTGACGTGGCGCATGAACTTGCCCGCGCCCTGCAACAGGCGATCCGGATCGGGCAGCGCTGCGCCCTGATAAAAGCCGACGTTGACATGCGCGGTGAAGACATTCACATAAGCAAAGGGGAAGTCTCCCAGGCATGCGACAGGGCAGCCGTCGTGAAGCAGTTCGCGCACCTCGTCGCCACTGTTTCGCATCGCCTGAAACCAGTGGCGCGCGAGGGCGCCGAGTTCGCCCTGGCGCTGTTCAAACCATGCGTCAATAGCGGGATCTCTCTCAAGTGCGCCGTCAAAACGCAACAATGCAGTTCGGACCATTGGACTACTCTACCCGTGGATGCGTGGACCAGCGCGGCCTATGCCGCTCGAACCATGCAGTCTTCGGTTGGCGCTACTGCGGTTTCGCCGGATGCAGCGCTTGCGCGGCTGGCTGCTTCTCGCGCGGCTGCACGCCCACTTCAATCGCCTCGCCCAGCGCCAGCGGCAGCTCCTGCTGTTGCGACTTGACGGACTCATAGGCCCGCACAATGCGCTGCACAAGCGCATGCCGCACCACATCCGTATCTTCAAAGTGGCAGAAGTGGATGCCCTCGACCCCGTCCAAAATGTTGATCGCGTCCAGCAGCCCTGACTTGCGCGGGTTGGGCAGATCGATTTGAGTGATGTCGCCCGTGATGACCGCCTTCGAGTTGTTGCCCATGCGGGTCAGGAACATCTTCATCTGCTCGATGGTGGTGTTCTGCGCCTCGTCCATGATGATGAAGGCGTCGTTGAGTGTGCGCCCGCGCATGAAGGCCAGGGGGGCAACCTCAATGACGTTCTTCTCCAGCATCTTGTCTACTTTTTCCGGTTCCAGCAGGTCATAGAGCGCGTCATAGAGCGGGCGCAGGTAGGGGTCTACCTTGTCCTGGAGCGTGCCGGGAAGAAAGCCCAGCCGCTCGCCGGCTTCCACGGCCGGCCTCACCAGCACGATGCGGCTCACTTTTTTGGCGTTCATCGCGGCCACGGCCATGGCCACGGCCAGGTAAGTTTTGCCCGTGCCGGCCGGCCCCACGCCGAAGACCATATCGTTCTGCTCAATGGCCTCGACATACTTGCGCTGATTGATGGAGCGCGGCTGCACCACGCGCTTGATTCCAGCCGAGCGCTGCTTGCCCGAGTCGGCCAGCGACTTGAGCGTGACCGCCGGATCGGCCACGACGAGGCGCAGCATCCCGTTCAACTCGCCGTTATGCGGGTTCACGCCCTGCCTTCGCAGGGCTTCGAAATCCTCAAAGATGCGTTTGACCTTGATTACGCCTGCTTCCGGCCCTTCCACATGTACGGCGTCGGAGCGCAGATCGATCAGCACACCGAGCGCGTCTTCCATCAGCCTCACATTTTCGTCGCGAGTCCCAAACAGGGGCTCAAGATTCGGCGTAATCTCCAGGGCGATCTTCAAGGTGTTTTGCGACCTCCAGGGCAGCAGGTTGAGGGTGAGGGTGGGCAAAACCGGCACGCAGCCTCCATTTCGGAGTGCGAGTCAGTCAAATGTAAAGGGAGTTTGAAGGCGAGGGCCGACGCCCAGTTGAAGCCCTGGGCTGTTGGACGAAACCGCGGATTGGCGTTGGCGACCAAATCGGGTATCTGGCCTTGAGAGTAGCGCCGGTTGGCTCTGGCGTCAATCCATGCATGGGCTTTTTTTGCGGAAGATTGTTCCCAGGCAGATACCCCCCATTGGGGCCGGCGCCTGACTTTACGCGGGCTGCGGCAACGCGGGCGGCCACGCTGCTGGGGCTGACTAAGAGCCTAAGCCGTGAAGGGGCTGGCTTCGGGAGTGGAGTAAAATGACCAAGAGCACAGGGCGCTGAAATCTGTATCACGGCGTGGGTTATTTGATTCCCCGGCAAGCCGGAAGACCGGTAAGATTTGCAGGCGCTACCCTTTAGAGCGGTTGAATTTGGCCGCGTTCGATGCCAGGAGGCCAACCGATGAGTCGCCTGAAGATCAAGAAGGTCCTTCCCCGTTCCCTTTGGCCAAAATACGATGCGCTCGGCATGTGGGCTGCCGACATTCTCTACAGGCGGTTGTACGCGCCCAAAACCAGGATCGCACTCGGCACTCTGAAACGGGCTTCCGCGCGCAAGGTCATGCGTTCCAGGCGCCCCTTTTGCATTGATATCCAGGGCCTGATGGGACTGGGGGCGGTGGTGAAGCACATGCTTGCCCTGCATCACGCCTTCGATGGCAATCCCGGTTTCAAGAGGATCATCTCGTCCAGATCTCTTTATCTGCCACCCGGCGAGGAGAAGGACATGGTGAACCTTTACTTCGATCGCCTTGACGAGCAGTGCGTGGAGGACTGCGCAATCATTCCCTTTGACTGCGAGTACGACATCCAAAGAAAGCCGTTGACGGAGGGGCTGACCATTGAGCACGCCCACACGCTGTTCAATCGGCACTACAAGGTGAAGCAGCGTTTTGTGGACGAGGCTGAGAGTTTTCTTGGCCCCGGGGGCAAGCGAGTGCTGGGCGTCCACTACCGCAGCGGCGACAAGCGCCAGGAGGCTCCGCGCATAGCCTGGGAACGGTATGCCGAGACGGTTGACGCGCTGCTGGACCACGCGGAGATGGACTCGATCTTCGTCGCTACCGATGAGCTGGCATTTGTCCACTTTATGGAAGAGCGCTATGGCGGCGGCAAGGTGCGGGCTCTGGACTGCAACTTTCTTTCACTGGGGCCGCTTGCGGCTCATTTCAAGGGAGGAGACGAATTCGAGAAAGGCCGGGAGGCTCTGTTGACGGCGCTTATCCTCTCCCGGTGCGGAGTGCTGGTGCGCGGGCATTCCTTCTTGAGCGCGCTTTCCAAGATTCTGAGTCCGGAAATGCCCGTCATCATGCTCGGCGAGCCGTATCCGCCCATTCCATTTCCTGAGGTCCAGATCATGCGTGAGTCGGAAGGCTGGCAGGAGCGGCTGGCGGGCCGGCGGCAAGCGGGCGAGGGCGGCAAGCAGGCGGGATAGCCCGCTCGGCCAGCGGTCGCAACCCGCGCGCATTGACCCCGCGCCCGCTTTCCCGTAGACTAGGTAATTGCGAGGGATGCGGCTCTAGTTGCATTCTGCCACCGCATCATTCTCCCTGTCCGCAGGGCCTGAGATTAAGGAACATCATGGCAAACCACGTATCGTCGCTCAAGCGCGCCCGCCAGACCGTTACACGCACTGAAGTGAATCGCGCCAACCGCAGCCGTGTCCGCACCAGCCTGCGCGCCCTCCGCGAGGCCATCACCAAGGGCGACGTGAAGGCCGCCCAGGCGCAGTACCGCGAGACCGTCTCCACCCTCGACAAGAGCGTGCAGAAGGGCATTCTGCACGACAACACCGTTTCGCGCTACAAGAGCCGACTCAACGCCCGCCTCAAGGCCCTGGCCACCGCCAAGGCGTAAATCCGCCTCAAGATTTCCGTCCAGAAGACCACAACAGCCGGGAGCGATCCCGGCTGTTGGTGTTTCTGCGGGCGAATCCGCGGCTCTTAGAACAGCTCAAAGATCCCCGCCGCGCCCATGCCGCCGCCTACGCACATTGTCACCATGCCGTAGCGGGCGTTGCGCCGCCGCATCTCGCTCAACAAGGTAGCCGTCAGTTTGGCCCCCGAGCAGCCCAGCGGATGCCCCAGCGCAATGGCCCCGCCATTCACGTTGATGCGTTCCGGGTCGAGCCCCAGCGTGCGGATCACTGCCAATGCCTGCGCGGCAAAGGCCTCGTTCAGCTCAATAAGCCCGATGTCGCTTAGTGTCAGTCCCGCCTTCTTCAGCGCTTTTGGAATGGCATAAATCGGCCCCACGCCCATCTCTTCCGGCAGGCATCCGGCGGCGGCATAGGCCACCAGACGGCCCAGCGGACGAATGCCCAGTTCCTGGGCGCGTGCCTGATCCATCAGCACCGCCGCTGCGGCGCCATCGGAGGTCTGCGACGAGTTACCGGCCGTCACCGTCCCCTGCGCATGAAACGCCGGCTTCAGCTTGGCCAGCGCCTCGGCCGAGGTATCCGCGCGCGGTCCCTCATCGGAGGCAAACACCCGCTCGGTCACGGTGGGCTTGCCGGCCTTTGCGCCCGGAACCGCCGTGGTCACTGTCACCGGAACCAGCTCCTCGGCAAACCGCCCCGCAGCCTGCGCCGCCACAGCCTTCTGGTGGCTGGCCAGCGCAAACGCGTCCTGATCTTCCCGCGAAATGTTGTAGTGCCGCGCCACCCGCTCGGCGGTCAGCCCCATGGTGAGCAGCGCATCCGGGTAGTGCTCGGCCAGCCAGGGATTCGGGCTTGACTTGAGCCCCCCAAACGGCAGCAGGCTCATCGACTCCACGCCGCCGGCCACTACCACCTGGTCCCCACCGGCACGAATCCGGAGATCGGCCTGCACAATGGCTTCAAGCCCCGAGGCGCACAGCCGGTTCACCGTGACGCCGGGGATCTCGACCGGGAACTGCGCCCGCAGCGCCGCAAAGCGGCCGATGTTCCAGCCCTGCTCGCCCTCCGGCTGGGCACAGCCCAGAATCACGTCGTCGATTTCGGTCCGGCTCACGGCCGGAACCCGGTCCAAAGCCCCGACCATGGCCAGCGCGGCCAGATCGTCGGGGCGGGTGGTCGACAAGGCACCCTTGGGCGCGCGGCCAACAGGTGTGCGAACGGCACTCACAATTACGGCTTCAAGCATGGCTGCTCCTCAAGACTTCGCGCAAACAACGCGCTTTAACTATTCATCCGGCATGTCTACTCCGGCATATCCAGCACCGTCCACGCGCTCCGCAGATAAAAGCGGTATACGGTGCGGTGGTCAATCATTGAATCGGCCAGCGCGTCGTGGTCCAGCGCCGCCTGGCGGTGCTCCATCCCCGAGCGGGCCTCGCGAATCTGCTCCGGCGACGCCGGGTCGATGCCCCAGTTGAAACCCAGAACTCCGCTCACGCTATGCGCCTGAAGCCGCCCTGTCTCCGGCGCCGAGGTCAGCGTCTGCAAACTGGCCGGCGCACTGGCAAAAATGACCAGCAGCGAAACCGTTCCCTTCACCGCGCACAGCACCGCCCAATCCGACGAGCCGGCCCGCTCAAGGCTGGCATGAATCACGTTCTCCGGGTGGTGCGCCTGGTAAGTCTGCGGAATCAGACACCCTCTCCGGTTGAGCAGCTCGGCCACGGCCTGCGGCAGATCAGGAAACGAGCTGATCGGCAGATGGCGAATCAGGTACGGCGTCGAGTGCCCATCCACCGTCACCTGGCCCTGCTCGTCAAGTTGCGCCGGGTTCGCGTCGGGTTGCGCCGCGGCGCCCAGGCTCCCGGCCGGCAAGATTGCCAGCGCGAGCCATGCCGCCGCGAAGGTCAACGTCTTACGTTTCATCGTTAGTTCCGCAACGGTTTCCCGGTCTTCAGCGTAAAGGCGATCCGCTCCAGCGTCTTGCGCTCGCCGCAGAGCGAGAGAAACGCCTCCCGCTCCAAATCCAGCAGATACTGCTCACTCACCGGCGCGCCAGGCGTCACGCGCCCGCCGGCCAGAATGTAGGCCGCCCAGCGCGCCACCTTCTGATCGTGCTCTGAGGCGTAGCCTGCCTCGCCCATCAGATAGACGCCAGTCTCCAGCGTAGCCAGCGCCCCCAACCCTGGCGCGGGAATATTTGTCCTCGGCTGCGGCGCCGCATAGCCGGCTCCCACAATCGCGACTACCTGCTCCTTTGCGTCCAGAAGCAGCCGCTCGCGGTTCAAAGTGATACGGTCAGTGGGCGCCAGCAGCGCCAGCGACCTGGCCTCAGCCGCCGAGCTTGAAACCTTGGCCAGCGCAATCAGCTCAAACACCTTCCGCAGCGCCGTTGCCAGCTCAGCCCCTTGTGCAAACCGCGACGGCGGATCTTTGGGGTCGCTCGGCGCCAAAGCCGCTGCCGCATCCACGGCCCGCAGCAGCATCTCCTTTGTGCCGCCACCGCCGGGAATCAGCCCCACGCCCGCCTCGACCAGGCCGATATACGTCTCGGCAAACGGCTGACGCCGCGCCGTGTGCAGGCAAATCTCCGCCCCGCCGCCAAACGTCATGCCGAACGGAGCAGCCACCACCGGCCGCGGGCAAAACTTGATGGCCGCCGTCATCTGCTGGAAGGCGTTCACCGCCGCGTTCAGCTCGTCCCACTCGCCCTCCTGCGCTGAGAGGAGCAGTTGCAGCAGATTGGCGCCCACGCTGAAGTGGTCACGGTCGCCGGTAATCACAAACCCGGCGAAGTCGCGCACGGCGTCAGACGCGGGATTGAGCAGCGAAGTAATCAGCGCCACCACGTCGCCGCCAATGGCGTTCTTCAGCGAGTGCAACTCAATGCATCCAATGCCGTCGCCCAGATCCACCAGCGAGCAACCCGAATTGCCCCGCACCACCCCATGCGTGCGACGGAAATCGGCAACCCGCGCATGGCCGGCAACCGCGGGAATCGGCTCCTGCCTGCCCGTCTCCGGATGGAAACACGCGCGCCCGTCCTGCCCATACCACGATGTTTGCCCCGCCGCCAGCAGCGCCTCAACCCGCGGACTCACCGCCAACCCCAGCGCCTTCATCCGCGCCACGGTTGACGCAACGCCCGCCGCATCCCACATCTCAAACGGACCCAGCTCCCAGTTGAAGCCCGCCTTCATCGCGCGATCAATCGACGCCAGATCCCCGGCAACCTCGCCAATCCGGTCCGCCGCATAGTTCCACAGCGCCGAAAGAAACGGCCACAGAAACTTCGCCGCCTTGTCTTTGGCCGGGTCGTTAGCAAGCAACAGGCGCAAGCGCTCGGGCAGCGTGGCCGCGTTTTTCGCCATCTCCAGCGCCGGCAGCGCCGCCTTGGCGGTGGGCCGGTACTCGAAGGTCTTCACGTCCAGCACCATCCGCTGGTCTTTCCCGTCTTCCCCGCGCACCTTCTTATAGAAGCCCTGGCCGGCCTTGTCGCCCAGCCAGCCCCGCTTCATAATCTCGGCCAGAACCGCGCCAAAGCCGCCTTGCGTTACGCCCTGGGGAAAGTTTGCCGCCACATGCGCCAGAATGTCGATGCCCACCATGTCTGCCAGGCGGAAGGTCCCGGTCCGCGGCCAGCCGATCGCCGGGCCAGTCAGAGCGTCTACCTCTTCGACCGTTAACCCCTGCTCCAGCATCAGCGACGAGGCCGAAAACATCACCGCAACCCCCACGCGGTTGGCGATAAAGTTCGGCGTATCGTTGGCAAACACCACCTGCTTGCCCAGCGTCCGGTCGGCAAACGCCGCAAAGGCAGCAACCAGAGCCGCATCGCTCTCCGCCGTTGGAATGATCTCCAGCAGCTTCATATAGCGCGGCGGATTGAAGAAATGTGTCCCAAAGAACCGCTCCCGGTGCGATGCCATGCCGGCCGCAATCTGCTTCAGCGGCAGGCCTGACGTATTCGTGCTCAGCACCGCCTTTGGATCCAGATGCGGCAGCACGCGCTCGAGCAGCGCCGTTTTGATGGCCAGGTTCTCCGCTACCGCCTCTACCACCCAGTCACACTGGGCCAGCTTCGGCAGATCGTCGTCAAAGTTTCCCACGGTCACCAGCGCCGCGGCCGAGGCTTCATAGAAAGCCGCCGGCTTGCTCTTGCCCAGCGCCTGCAGCGCGCCCTGCGCCAGCCGGCTGCGCGCCCCCTCGCCCACCGGAACCATATCCAGCAGCAAGACCGGAATCCCGGCATTGGCCAGGTGCGCGGCAATGCGCGAGCCCATGGTTCCAGCGCCCAGCACTGCGGCGCGGCGAACAAGAAACGGTTGAGGCTGAGGGCTTGAAGCGGCGGTCGTGGTGCTCATGGGGACGCTCCCTGCGCGGCTTGAGGTGGGGACAGACGCTCCGCGCGGAAATGCTGGCAGCATACGGAAGTGCGCCCAACCGGGTCAAGGCGTCAAGCGCTCAACGGTAGGAAGCAGGGGTTTTAGCCCCTGTATAAAGCCAGGGGAAGGAACGGGGCCTCAGCCCCAGGCCTTTTGCCGGGTGGCAGTTGGCCCCACCGCAGGTGGCTCTTCCCAGATTCCTGCCCCCGGGTGTATTTTCATCCCATGATCCGCGCCCAGGTTTTTGTCTCCGCTGCCGTCCTTGCCTTCACTGCTTCGGTCCTTGCCCAGGCCCCTGACGCCAAGCCACAGCCCGAGGACACAGAAATCTGGTACCCCGTGCCCGCTGTCGTCACTCCCGGGGCAACCTTTGCTGACGCCCCCTCCGACGCCATCGTCCTTTTCGACGGCAAGAACCTTGACCAGTGGGTCTCGGTCCGCGACAAGACTCCCGCCAAGTGGACCGTCGCCAACGGTGCGATGACCGTCAGCAAGGGCGAAGGCAGCATCGAGACCCGCCGCAGCTTCAAGAACTACCAGTTCCACATCGAGTGGAAGACCCCCGAAAACATCACCGGCAGTGGCCAGGCCCGCGGCAACAGCGGCGTCTTTCTCGCCTCCACCGGCCCCGGCGACGACGGTTACGAACTCCAGGTCCTCGATGCTTACCAGAACCCCACCTATGTCAACGGAATGGGCGGCAGCATCTATAAACAGAGCATCCCGCTCGTCAACCCCGGCCGCAAGCCAGGTGAGTGGCAATGCTACGACGTGGTCTGGACCGCGCCCCTCTTCAACCCCGACGGCTCCCTCAAAACGCCGGCTTATGTGACGGTCTTCTACAACGGCGTCCTGGTGCAGAACCACTTCGAGCTCAAGGGCCAGACCCTCTACATCGGCAAGCCCTTTTACAAGGCCTACACGACGGCTCCCATCAAGCTTCAGGCCCACGGCGACAAGAGCGAGCCCCTCAGCTTCCGCAACATCTGGGTCAGGGAGATCAACTAGCTGGCGTCCAATCGAACCCACCTGGAATATGCCGTAGGGAACCGTGGCGGGGTGCCCACAATGTGGGTCGAGGCCCCCGAAGACAGGCCATTCCAATAAGGAGGGAACAGAGGCCTTCAGGCCCCTG
>Ga0316231_1000057_pt1:0-5000 | contig 185520 bp, 171 predicted proteins | sample TBH18027metaG_FD_206002 | JGI IMG/M metagenome (GOLD analysis project Ga0316231, IMG submission 206002) | Freshwater microbial communities from Trout Bog Lake, Wisconsin, USA - TBH18027 | ecosystem: Environmental > Aquatic > Freshwater > Lake > Hypolimnion/Profundal zone | place: USA... | reverse complement strand
TCTGACCGATAGTGAACCAGTACCGTGAGGGAAAGGCGAAAAGAACCCCGTCGAGGGGAGTGCAAAGTACCTGAAACCGTGTGCCTACAAGCAGTGGGAGGACTATGCCCGCAAGGGAATGTCTGACCGCGTGCCTATTGCATAATGAGCCGGCTAGTTATTCTTGTCAGCAAGGTTAAGCGTAAGCGAGCCGAAGCGAAAGCGAGTCTGAACAGGGCGTTCAGTTGGCAGGAATAGACGCGAAGCGGGATGATCTACCCATGGCCAGGTTGAAGGTGGGGTAACACCCACTGGAGGACCGAACCGGTGTTTGTTGAAAAAAGCTCGGATGAGCTGTGGGTAGGGGTGAAAGGCTAATCAAATTCCGTGATAGCTCGTTCTCTCCGAAATAGCTTTAGGGCTAGCCTCGGATGAATTGCGTTGGTGGTAGAGAGATGGATGGACTAGGGGGCTTTCCGGCTTACTGAATCCAACCAAACTGCGAATGCCAGCGACAACATATCCGGGAGTCAGACGGTGGGGGCTAAGCCTCATCGTCGAGAGGGAAACAGCCCAGACCGCCTGCTAAGGTCCCCAAGTTACAGTTAAGTGGGAAAGGAAGTCGGAACGCTCAGACAGCCAGGAGGTTGGCTTAGAAGCAGCCATCCTTTAAAGAAAGCGTAATAGCTCACTGGTCAAGCGGTCCGGTGCCGACAATACAACGGGGCTAAAACTGTACACCGAAGCAGCGAATGCACACCTTTTAGGTGTGCGTGGTAGGAGAGCATTCTCAACAGCGGCGAAGCCAGACTGAGAAGACTGGTGGAGCGTTGCGAAGAGACCCTGCCGGCATAAGTAGCGATAACGGAGGTGAGAACCCTCCGCGCCGAAAGTCTAAGGTTTCCTGAGGAAGGTTAATCCGCTCAGGGTTAGGCGGTCCCTAAGGTGAGGCCGAAAGGCGTAGCTGATGGAACAACGGTTAATATTCCGTTCCTCCCAATGTTCGTTTGACGATGGGGTGACGCAGAAGGATAAGGTTGCCGCACTATGGCTATTGCGGTAGTTGCACGTAAGCTGGATCCGATAGGCAAATCCGTCGGGTCTTAACAGTGAGGTGTAACTCAGTCCCGTATGGGGCTTACGAATCTGATTCCACGCTGCCGAGAAAATCCTCTAAGGAGAACAAAGGGAACCGTACCCCAAACCGACACAGGTAGACGAGGAGAATATCCAAAGGCGCTCGAGTGAAAGCTCGTTAAGGAACTCGGCAAATTGGCTCCGTAACTTCGGGAGAAGGAGCGCCCACGCAAGTGGGCCGCAGTGAAGCGCGTACGGCGACTGTTTAACAAAAACACAGGTCTCTGCTAAGTCGAAAACGACGTATAGGGGCTGACGCCTGCCCGGTGCCGGAAGGTTAAAAGGAGAGGTTAGCGCAAGCGAAGCTTTGAATTGAAGCCCCGGTGAACGGCGGCCGTAACTATAACGGTCCTAAGGTAGCGAAATTCCTTGTCGGGTAAGTTCCGACCTGCACGAATGGCGTAACGATCGTACGACTGTCTTAACGAGTTGCTCGGCGAACTTGTAGTACCGGTGAAGATGCCGGTTACCCGCAGCTAGACGGAAAGACCCCGTGCACCTTTACTACAACTTAACTATGGGTTATGATTCTTGCTGCGCAGGATAGGTGGGAGGCTTTGAGACCGGGTTCTTGGACTCGGTGGAGCCAACGGTGAGATACCACCCTGCGAGTGTTGTGATCCTAACCTACTCCCGTAATCCGGGAGAGGGACATAGTTAGGCGGGTAGTTTGACTGGGGCGGTCGCCTCCTAAATTGTAACGGAGGCGCGCGAAGCTACTCTCAGACTGTTTGGAAATCAGTCGTCGAGTGCAAAGGCATAAGAGTGGTTAACTGTGAGACCTACAAGTCGAGCAGATGCGAAAGCAGGCCTTAGTGATCCGGTGGTTCTGTATGGAAGGGCCATCGCTCAACGGATAAAAGGTACGCCGGGGATAACAGGCTGATCAAAGCCAAGAGTTCATATCGACGCTTTGGTTTGGCACCTCGATGTCGGCTCATCGCATCCTGGAGCTGTAGAAGGTTCCAAGGGTTAGGCTGTTCGCCTATTAAAGCGGTACGTGAGCTGGGTTCAGAACGTCGCGAGACAGTTCGGTCCCTATCTGCTGTGGGCGTAGGAGATTTGAGGAGGGCTGTCCTTAGTACGAGAGGACCGGGATGGACGAACCTCTTGTGTTCCAGTTGTCCTGCCAAGGGCACGGCTGGGTAGCGAAGTTCGGTTGTGATAACCGCTGAATGCATATAAGCGGGAAGCACGCTCCAAGATGAGATCTCCCTGAAGGGCCCAGAAAGACCATCTGGTTGATAGGCTGGGTGTGAAAGCGCAGTAATGCGTGAAGCTTACCAGTACTAATCGCCCGTTCGGCTTGTCCATAGAATTAACTCCGCGCAGTTAAGCGGACGTTCTTCTTACAAGCCTTGTAAGACCAATCAATTTCGTTGCAATCAGCTCTGACACGAGCAAAGTTTTTGGCGCCAGATTGCAAATCGCGTTCCTGCGGGCCTCCGGGAGAAACCATCCGGAACAAAGCAGACGTCGCGACAGGCTGCGGGCAACCACCCGCCAAGCGCCATCTAAGTTTGCCGGTGACCATACTGCGAGGGATCACCCGTTCCCATCCCGAACACGGAAGTTAAGCCTCGCTGGGCCGATGGTACTGCACGGGTGACTGTGTGGGAGATTAGGTGATCGCCGGCAATTATATCCAGCAAGAAGCCATGCTTTCGAGCATGGCTTTTTTGCGTCGGTACTTCTGATCCTGCATAATCGCTGCTGCCGTGTCGCTGCACGAATATGGACCGGGGCATGGGTTGAATTCTTTACGGTTCACGCAAACAGGGCCATGCCGGCAGGCATGGCCCTGTTTGCGTTGCTGGCAGCCATCATTCTTACCGCTTCGCGGGGCCAGCAGCGCGGACGGCCTCGGGCGCATTGAACTGCTTGAAGTTTTCTTCGAAACGGGCAGCGAGCTCTGCTGCCTGGCGGTCATACGCTTCCTTGTCGGCCCATGCGTTGCGGGGATTCAGAACCTCCTTCGGCACATCGGGGCAACCGACAGGGATGTGCAAGCCAAACGCTGGCTCAGTGAGGAAATCGACATCCTCCAGCTGGCCGTTGAGCGCGGCGCTCACCAACGCGCGGGAGATCTTGATGCTCATGCGCTTACCTATGCCGAATTTGCCTCCGGACCAACCTGTGTTCACCAGCCAGCAAGCGGCATTATGCAGCTTCAGCCGCTTTCCCAGCATCTCGGCATAAACCATGGGGGCCAGCGGGAGGAACGGCTTTCCAAAGCAAGCAGAAAATTCGGGCTCCGGGTCCGATCCCATGCCCGCCTCAGTCCCGGCCAACTTAGCCGTATAGCCCGAAAGAAAGTGATACATCGCCTGCTCGGGGGTGAGTCTAGCGATGGGCGGGAGGACACCGAATGCATCTGCTGTTAAAAACATTACGTTGCGCGGGTGGCCGCCAATTCCGGGAACTACGGCATTTTCGATGAAATCTACGGGGTAGGCGGCGCGGGTGTTTTCAGTGAGTGAAATATTTGTGTAGTCAGGCTGGCGGGTCTGGTCGTCGAGGATGACGTTTTCGAGCACGGAGCCGAAGCGGATGGCGCGGAAGATCTGGGGCTCCTTTTCTTCGGTGAGGTCGACGCACTTGGCGTAACAGCCGCCCTCGAAGTTGAAGATGCCGGCGGGGCTCCAGCCGTGCTCGTCGTCGCCGATCAGGCGGCGGGCGGGGTCGGCGGAGAGGGTGGTCTTGCCGGTTCCGGAAAGCCCGAAGAATAAGGCAGTTACGCCATCGGCGCCCACATTGGCGGAGCAGTGCATGGGGAGCACGTCGCGCTGGGGGACGAGGAAGTTCATGATGCCGAAGATGGATTTTTTCATCTCGCCGGCGTACTTTGTTCCGCCGATGAGGACGATGTGGCGGGAGAAGTCGGCAAGGATGAAAGCGCCGGAGCGGGTCCCGTCGCGCTCGGGGACGGCCTCGAACTCGGGGGCGGCAATCACTGTGAATTCAGGCACATGGGCGGCGAGCTGGGCGGCATCGGGACGGACGAAGAGCTGGCGGACGAAGAGCGAGTGCCAGGCGTATTCGCTGACGACGCGGATGGGCAGCCGGTAGGTTGGGTCCGCGCCGCAGTAGAGGTCCTGGGTGAAGAGCTCGCGATCGCCGAGGTGCGCGGCGACGCGCTCGAGCAGGGCATCAAACCTTTCAGTAGAAAGGGGTTGATTGACGCGGCCCCAGTCGACCAGGGTGTGGGTGAGGGCATCGTCGACGGTGAACTTGTCTTTGGGGCTGCGGCCGGTGCGGGCGCTGGTGAGGGCCACAAGGGCTCCGTTGGCGGCCAGGCGGGCCTCGCCGCGCTGGATGGCCACTTCCATCAACTGAGGGGCGGGGAGGTTCCTGTAGACCCGGGGTCCCTGTTCAATTGCGTGCAGCAGTTCCGTTGCCGATAGACCGACCATGGGCGAGAGCTCCTTGCGCGTTGGAATGTGAAAAGAATGAAAGAAAATTCATTTTGGCACGTTGGGGGCGAAAAGGGTTCGTGCGCTGCATCACTTGAGTAGAAGGGGGCCAAAGGTTTGCTTGCAAGGTGCGAAAAGGGGGCCAAAGGTTTGCTTAAATGGTTCGGTTTAGTGGCCAAAGGTTTGCTTCTATGGTTGTGAAAAACGTCAAAATGAACCTTAGAATTGACCCTATTTAGAAAAACGGAACCATGCATGGTTGCGAAAAATGGCAGGTACGAACCTTGGAATTGAACCTTTTTTTGCAATTTGCGCTGAAATGGGGCGATTTAGGGACGTAAGGCGTTGAAAAGGCGTGAGTTTGCGCGGAATTCGTGACTGTGCGAGTTGTCAGCTTTCAGCTTTCAGCTCTTAGCTTTCAGGTGGCGGGGTGGGGGGGGCGGTGGCGGTGGGGAGGATGGATTGATAGCT
>Ga0316231_1000054_pt1 | contig 187188 bp, 166 predicted proteins | sample TBH18027metaG_FD_206002 | JGI IMG/M metagenome (GOLD analysis project Ga0316231, IMG submission 206002) | Freshwater microbial communities from Trout Bog Lake, Wisconsin, USA - TBH18027 | ecosystem: Environmental > Aquatic > Freshwater > Lake > Hypolimnion/Profundal zone | place: USA... | reverse complement strand
AAGAGAGAACGTCACGTCTCGCTACTGCTCACGAGGGACACGCCTACTTTGAGGAAGTAACTTTTCCGTCCTCAATCTTAACTTTATCTCGCCACCGATTTCCTTGGACACGGGACAGTAAACCCGAAAGCCCATGATACAGATGTCCTCGTCCCCAGCCCAGAACGCCTCATCCCCCCCCGCCAGGCCGGAGCTCCCGGAGGCGGAGCCGAGCGCCGCGCGAGGCGTAGCCTCCGGGAGCTCCGGCCCCGAAAATCCGCCGCTGCGCTGGCGAGCCAAACGAAAGGCCGAGGTCGTGATGCGCATGCTCCGCGGCGAACCGCTCGATTTGCTCAGCAGGCAGACCGCCGTGCCTGTACCCCGCCTGGAGGAATGGCGCGCCCAAGCGATCAACGGCATGGAGCAGGCGCTGCGCGTCAGTGAAGTTGAAGATCCGGCGCAGGAGCGACTTGACGAGGCCACTCGCCGTGTCGGCGAACTTACCATGGAGGTCGAACTGCTGCGCGCCCGGTGCGAAAAGCAGGGCCCTTTTGCCGGGAGGAGGTCGCGCACATGAGCGCCACCTCCTCGCCCTTCACGGGCCGGATCTATGGCGTGAAGCGGGTATGTGCCGCCTGGTCCTTTCCCCGGGCCAGCTACTACGCGGCGGCCCGCCCCGCCTCCACGCCGGCGACCCCAGGCAAGCGCGGACCCAAGACCACGCTGGACGACGCGGCCCTGCTCGGCTTGATCCGGGCGGACCTGGCGCAGTCGCCCTTCATCGGCGAAGGCCACCGCAAGGTCTTCGGTCGCCTGCGCTACGTGGCCGGCCACCAGGTGGGCCGCAACCGCATCCTGAGGCTCATGCGGGTCAACAAGCTACTCTCCCCTCACCGGGCCCGTCACGTGCCCGCCAAGGCCCACGACGGCCGCATTGTCACCGACGCCCCGAACATCCGCTGGGCCACCGACGGGGCCAAGGTCTGGACCGTCGATGACGGATGGCTGTGGGTGTTCACGGCCCTTGAGCACTGGAATGCCGAGTGCCTCGGGCACCACGTCTGCAAACACGGGGACCGCTTCGCCGCCTTTGAGCCGATCGCCCAGGCCGTCCTTCGCGTCTTCGGCAGCACCGCCCCCGATGCCGCCCGCGGCGTCGAACTCCGCCACGACCACGGCAGCCAGTACCTGACCGACTACTTCCAGGGCCAGAGCCGCTACCATGGGTTCACGCCCAGCTTCGCCTTCGTCGGCGAACCCGAGACCAACGGTGTGGTCGAGCGGTTCAACCGCACCCTCAAGGAGCAGATCATCCACGGCCGGACCTACCGCAACCGCACCGAACTGGCCGCGGCCGTCGCCGCCTTCGTCGAAACATACAACCGCGACTGGCGCCTCGAAAAGCTCCGTTACAGGAGCCCGCTCGAAGCCCGCCGCGACCACCAGAAATCTACCCTCTTAGCCGCCTGATTAACCTTTGTCTTGTGTCCAGACAACCGGTGCCGACACAACGTTTCTATCAACCTTACCTCGTGGCGCATCACATCCAATCCCTCGCTAAGGCCGGCGACGACGTTGTTGAAGATGCGATTGCTCTGCGTCCCAATTGCCATCGCGACGAGTACAACGGCGAAACAAAGAGCCGCGTAAGAAATTCTCGGACACTCGGACGCAAATTTGACTGCGCAGGCTTATACGGACGTGCCTTCGCTCCAGCTGCACGATGAGATCGCGAAGCTGCCATGGATTCCGACCGATGGAGCCGGGGCACACAGTGGGGCGCATTTTCAGGCGTTTCGTGTTCGACGGTGTCACTCACTGAGATCCTCCGGCAACTGCAGCTCTTGGCGCAAGCCACTGGGACCGATGGGCTAGGGCACCCTATGGCGCTTCCTGGCACTCCTGGTCAAATCGTGGAAATGGCTGCCCGGGCTGGGATCGAACCAGCGACCAAGTGATTAACAGTCACCTGCTCTGCCACTGAGCTACCGGGCAACGTGGCTTTTCAACCGGCCTGCGCCAGACGAAAGAGGGCACGAAAAACAGACCCGGCCCCCGGGTTGTCAATGCCCGTTTTCCTCCCCGGTCGGGAAAATGGCCGGCCGGCCAAAGTTTTGGTTGCTTTCAGCCGGGCCAAACCTATCACCTGACCCTCTTTTCCACTACGCCTGCCCTCAATTCCGGGGTGACAGGGGGAACGAAATCCATGAAACAACAGTTCAAACTCAACGTCGCCTCGCGCGCCCAGACCGGCCGTAGTGCCTCTCGTCGCCTGCGCAAAGCCAACCGCGTTCCCGCCATCCTTTACGGGAAGCACACCAGCCCGGAGTCGCTCTCCATCGAGGGCCCGGAGTTTGTCCGCCTCCTTAAGTCCGTGGCCGGCCGCGCCGTCCTCGTCGAGCTCGAGCAGGCCGGCAAGCCCGTCAAGGCGCTCTCCTTCCTCCAGGAGGTCCAGCGCGATCCGATCACCGACAAGTACCTCCACGTCGATTTCCAGGAGGTCAAGCCGGACGAAAAGTTCGAGATCCGCATCCCCGTCCAGATCGCCGGAGAGTCCTTTGGCGTTAAGAACCAGAGCGGCGTGTTGGAAATGAACGCCCATTTGCTCCGCGTCCGCTGCTTCCCGAAGGACCTCCCGGAGTTCATCGTGGTGGACGTCACCGAGCTTAAGGTCGGCGAGACCATCAAGGTCGGCGAAATGAAGCCCGTCGCCGGCGTCGAGTTCCTCGACGTCAAGGGCCAGCCTGTGGTCTCGTGCGTTGAGCCGGTCGCCGAAATCGTCCAGGAAGTCGCCGCCACCGCCACGCCCGCCGAGGGTGCGGCCGCGGGTGCCGCCGCTCCGGCCGAGGGTGCGGCCGCGGCCGGTGCCGCCGCCCCTGCGGGCGACGCCAAGGCCGCCGCGCCCGCCGCTGGCGCCAAGCCGGGTGCCGCTCCCGCCGCGGGCGCCAAGCCTGCCGCCGGTGCCGCCGCCGCCAAGCCGGCTGCTCCCGCCAAAAAGTAAGTTTCCCCGTCCCGCCTGCCGCTTGACCGCGGCGGGCGGTGACGATTGTTCTTTGAGTCATGTCCATCACGCTCGTTGCCGGGCTCGGCAACCCGGGCCGCGATTACGCCGATACCCGCCACAACCTGGGCTGGGTCGTGGTCGAGGCCTTTGCCAAAAAACACGGCCTGACGTGGAAAACGTCGCCGCAGTTTCAGGCGGAGGTCGCCCGCTGGGATGCCGGACCGGGCCGCACTTGCTACTTCGCCAAGCCGCTGACGTTCATGAACGACAGCGGCACCGCCGTCGGCGGGCTGGCGCGGTTCTACAAGGTGCCGCTGGCCTCGGTCATCGCGATCTATGACGATCTCACGATCGACCTGGGTCTCGTCAAAGTCTCCGTCTCCGGCAGTGCCGGCGGGCACAATGGCGTCGCGAGCCTCCTCGAACACCTGGGCGACGGCTTCATCCGCTATCGCCTTGGCATCGGGCCGAAAGACCCGCCGCAGATGGACCTCAAGGACTTCGTCCTCGGAAAATTCACTCCCGCCCAACACATTCTCCTCACCCAACACCTCGACCACTACCTCGCCGGCCTCGACCTGCTGCTCTCCCGCGGCGCCGAAACGGCGATGATCCACCTTAATCGCAGAGATCCAAAATGAAACCCTCCAAACGCAACTACCGCGCGACCTTCATCCTCGATAACCGCGGCAACGCCGACTCCATCGAGACCATCATCGAAGGTGTCAAAAAGGACATCACCGCCGTGCAGGGCGACGTCACCGCCGTCGAGAACCTTGGCAAGAAGGACTTCGTCCGCGTGACCGACAAGAAGCTCACCGGCGCGACCTACGTGCACGTCAACTTCACCGCCCCGAGCAACGGCCCGAGCCAGCTCAAGGAGCGCCTCCGCCTCAACCACAGCGTCTACCGCACCTTCGTCCAGTCCGTCTGAACCGGCTCGACGGTTGCGCCCCACCCATGGCCTACCTCAACAAAGTCTTCCTTATCGGCAACCTCACGCGCGACCCCGAACTGCGGGTCACGCCGAAGGGCACGGCCATCTGCCAGTTCGGCATCGCCGTGAACCGCCAGTTCAAGGACGAGTCCGGCGCGACGCGCGACGAGACGACGTTCGTGGACATCGAGGCCTGGGGCAAGCAGGGTGAGCTCGTCTCGAAGTATCTCACCAAGGGCAGCCTCGCGATGGTCGAGGGCCGCCTGAAGCTCGACCAGTGGGAAGACAAGACCAGCGGTCAGAAGCGCAGCAAGATCAAGGTCGTCCTCGACAACGTGCAGTTTCTCTCCACCCGCGGTGCCGGGGCCGGCGGTGGCGCTCCCTCCGCGCCCGGGGATGGCATCGACCAGACCACCCCGGAGCGTCATTCGCCCCCGCCGCGCAGTTCCGGCAAACCGGCGCCTACGGAAAACCTCGACGAAGACGTGCCGTTCTGAAGCCCGAAGGACCCGGTGCGAAATCCGAAACCAGAGGTCCCCACATCTTACACGTAACTCTTAATACTTAATCCGACACTCCCATGGCCAACAGTGAAATCCTCCTCGTCAAACCCGTCGACGGTCTCGGCGGCGAAGGCGACCAAGTCAAAGTCCGCGCCGGCTACGCGCGCAATTACCTGCTGCCCCGCGGCATCGCGGTGCCGCTGACCAGCGCCAACCGCAAGCAGGTCGAGGCGCTGAAGAAGCGCCGCGCCACGCGCGAGGCCGAGGAGCTCACGGGCGCCCAGGAACTCGCCAAGAAGCTTGAGAAGGTCGCGCTCGCGTTCGCCGTAAAGACGGGCGAGGGCGGCCGGATGTTTGGCGCCGTGACGGCGACCGACGTCCACGACAAGCTCGCCGCCGCCGGCATCACGCTGGAGAAGCGCCGCGTGCTGCTCCACACGCCGGTCAAGACGCTCGGCCAGCACACCGTGAAGGTGAAGCTTCACCCGGAGGTCACCGTCGAGCTCAGCTTCGACGTCGTCTCCGAGAACCCGATCGTGCCCGCCGCGACCGAGGAGCAGAAGTAACCCCGGTTCCCCTTTGACCGAAGGCCGCGTCCGAGTGACGCGGCCTTCGTGTTTTGGGAGCAGATTGTGGAAAACCCTTTGTTGCCGCACCCCCGCCGCCGCGCCTGACTCGTCCGCACGCCATGGCCGAAGACTACGCTCCCGCTCCCCGCCGCCCGGACGCCCCCGCGGCCATGGTGGGCCGCATGCCGCCGCACAGCATTGAGGCCGAGGAGTACCTGCTGTCGTGCTGCCTGCTGGACGGCTCCGATTCGATCGCGCGCTGCCTGGAGGCCAAGCTGCCCGGGGCGGCATTCTACTCGCCCGCAAACCGCCTGATCTACGAGAAGCTCTGCGAGCTGTACCAGAAGAGCCCGCCGGTGGACATTGCGGTCCTGGCCGAGGAGCTCAAGACCTCCCGGCAGCTGGACAGCGTGGGTGGGTTTGCCTACCTGACGCAGATCAGCGGCCGGATCCCGACGACGGCCCAGGCCCAGTACTTCATCGACAAGGTCCGCGAGCTGTACCTGCTGCGCGAGCTCATCAAGGTCGCCACGGGCGCCGTCGAGAGCTGCTACAGCTACCAGGGCGGGCTGGAGGAGTTCATCGACAAGGTGGAGCAGGACATCTTCCACGTGACGCAGGATCGCGTGTCCGACGCCGCCAAGCCGATGAAGGAGCCCACCCGGGAGGCGATGAACGTCATCACGAAGATGATGATGAAGAAGGGGGAGCTGACGGGGGTTTCGTCCGGCTTCCGTGACCTGGACGAGCTGACGTTTGGGTTCCAGCGCGCGGAAATGATTGTGCTGGCGGCCCGGCCCTCGATGGGCAAGACGTCCCTGGCCCTCAACATGGCGGAGGCCGCCTCGATGCCCAGGAAGGGCGAAGGCGTCGCGACGCTGGTCTTTTCCCTCGAAATGAGCGCCGCGCAGCTCGCCCTGCGCATGCTGTGCGCCCGGGCGCGGATCAACATGAAGCTGTTGCGCGAGGGACTGCTCTCGAAGAACGGCAACGAGCAGTCGGAGCTGATCAAGGCGGCCGACGATTTCTCCAAGTCGCTGCTGTTCATCGACGACTCGAGCCACCTGTCGATCATGGAGCTGCGGGCCAAGGCCCGGCGGGTCCATGCGCGGCACAAACTGGGCTTCATTATCGTGGATTACCTCCAGCTGCTCAGCCCGACCGACGCACGGGTGCCGCGCGAACAGCAGGTGGCGGAGGCGTCGCGCGGATTAAAGGCACTTGCGAAGGAACTCGACCTTCCGGTGCTTGTATTAAGCCAGCTTAACCGCTCATCTGAAAAGGAGAACCGCACGCCCAAACTGGCGGATCTGCGCGAATCCGGCTCAATCGAGCAAGACGCCGACGTAGTCCTCATGCTCGCCCGACCCAAAGATGCCGACGAAAAGTTCCAAGTAGCCGCCGACTCGGCGGAGTTAATCGTTGCCAAGCAGCGAAACGGCCCGGTAGGAGAACTGAAGCTTACTTTCCTTCGAGATATCACCCGCTTTGAAAACTTTACTCAGTAACCCGTTACATCGGGTCACCGGCAGTCTTTTTGCCCTCATATTGCTGCTCACGGCGGGTGCGGCACCGATCCGGGCCCAGGAGGCCCCGGCGGAGGCCCCCGGCCAGCCCGCGGCGCCGGCCGCCAAGGTGGGGACCATCACGGTTAAATTTATCGGCACCGCCATCGTCAACGAGCAGGTGGTGCGGGCGAACATGCAGCTGCGCGAGGGCGGCGACTACGATGGCTCGATTGTCGACCGCGATATTCGCGCGCTGTACAAGACCGGCCTGTTCGAGTTCATCGAGATCAAGCAGGAGGCGGTCGGCTACCAGCTGTTCAACCTCGTGGTCGAGGTCACGCCGAAGTTCCGGGTGCTGGCCATCCGCTACGAGGGCAACAAGCAGATCAAGTCGAAGCGGCTGGAAAAGGAAATCAAGACGAAGCCGAACACGGCGCTCGATGACCGCCAGGTGAAGGAGGACGCCGAGAAGATCCGGGAATACTACCAGAAGTCCGGCTACAACCAGGTTTCGGTCAACTACGTGATCGAGCGGGACCGGGCGACGAGCTTCGGCACGGTGATCTTCAAGATCAAGGAGGGCGCCAAGGTGCGCATCGCGGCGGTGCGTTTCACCGGCAATGCCCACATCAAGGCCAAGCGGCTGATCGGCGAGATGGAGACGAGGAAGTGGAACATCTTCTCCTGGCTGACCGATACCGGCCGGTTCAAGGACGACGAGTTTGACGACGACTTGGAAAAGCTGCGCGACTATTACCGGGAGCAGGGCTACCTCGACGTGGATATCCCGCAGAACCGGGTCAATTTCGATTATCCGGACCCGACCCATCTGGTCATCACCATCGCGGTGAACGAGGGCCGGCGCTACCGGATCGGCGACATCTCGATCACCGGCAGCAAGCTGCATCCCGAGGCGCTGCTCAAGCGGATCCTCCGGCAGAAGAGCGGGATGGTCTTCACCCCGTCGAAAATCGAGAAGGACAAGGACCGCCTGGAGGAATTTTACGGCCGTGACGGTTATCTCGACACGCAGGTCAAGCTGATCCGCAAGTCGAACATCACCACGGGCAACATCGATCTCGTCTACGAGGTCGACGAGAGCGGGAAGTACAACGTCGAGTCGATCGTCATCCAGGGCAACACGAAGACCAAGAGCACCGTGATCCTGCGGGAACTCACCCTGTACCCCGGCGATGTCTTCAGCACGATCAGCATGAAGATCTCCAAGCTGCGCCTGGAGAACACGCGCTTCTTCGACGATGTGAGCATCACGCCCCAGGACACCAACATTCCCGGCCGGCGGAACATGCGCATCGCCGTGAAGGAAGGCCGCACTGGTAACCTCACCTTCGGTGCCGGCTTCAGCACGCTGGAGCGTGCGACGGTCTTCGCCGAGATCTCCCAGTCGAACTTCGATCTCTTCAACAGCCGGTCGCTGTTCCAAGGCGACGGCCAGAAGTTCAAGTTCCGCGTGCAGGTGGGCTCGGTCTCAAGCGACATCATCCTTTCCTTCGAGGAACCGTGGGTGTTCCAGCGCCGGCTCGCGATGGGCTTCCAGCTTTTCCGCCAGAGTTCCGACTACACCAGCCAATACTACAACGAGGTCATCACCGGCGCCACGGTCTACACCCGCAAGCAGCTCTTTGAACTCGTGACCGGCCAGCTCTCGTACACCTACGAGGTGATCTCGATCGACAACGTGGCCTCCAAAGCCTCCTCCATCATCGAGTCGCTGTCGGGCAACAACGCCGTCTCCAAGGTCGGGTTCACGATCGAACGCGACACCCGCGACAAGATTATCAACACGACCGCCGGCAATTACCTGAACATCCTCGCCGAGGTGGCCGGCGGCCCGCTCGGCGGCACGGACAGCTACTACCATCTGGAGGTGAAGGGCTCGCAGTTTTTCCCGGTATTCGAGACCCAGGCCCAGGTGCTCAGCCTCATTGCCCGGGGTGGCATCATCCAGAGCTATGGCAAAAGCGCAGACGTGCCTTACTACCTCCAGTACTACCTCGGCGGCCCGACCGACCTGCGCGGGTTTGAATACCATACCGTCAGCCCGCAGGACGCCCTGGGTGAACCGGTGGGCGGAAAAACCTACGGTTTTTTTAGCGCGGAGTACTCGCTGGATATCGTGAGCCCGATTCGTTTCGCCATGTTTTACGATGCCGGCTTCGTGAATGCGGGCGCCTACGATTTCAGCCCGGTGCATTTCAGTGATAACATCGGTTTTGGTTTGCGCCTATTTGTCGCGGGTTCGCCGCTAAGCCTCGATTTTGGCATCCCGCTGACCGCCGGCTATCCCAACACGAAGAAGGGCGGCCAGTTTAATTTTTCCTTTGGCACCCGCTACTGATTCGGCTTTGCTGAGCTTTCCGTCCCCTCTCATCCATCATGAAAAAAACCATCCAATCCCTGTTTGCGTTGTCGGCCTTTGGCGCGGCGGCCCTGATCGCCCATGCCCAGCCGACACCTAAAATCCTCTTTGTTGACATGGCCAAGCTTTACGACGGCCACTACAAGACCGGGGAGCAAAACGCCAAGCTGCGCACCGACGAGCTTAAGGCGCAAGAGGAACTCGACCGCCTGAACAAGGAGGGCAACGCCCTGGTCGAAAAATACAAAGAGCTCAAGGATCAGGCGAGCAACCCCGCGATGACGACGGACGCCAAGGCCAAGGCCCAGAGCGACGCCGACAAGATGCTCGAGGATATCCGCCGCAAGCAGGGCGAAGTGCAGAGCTTCCAGCAGAACACGCGCAATTCCCTGCAGCAGCGCATCAAGAATTTCCGCGACCTGATGATCGAGGAGATCAGCAAGGTGGCCGTGGATGTCGCCAAGGGCAAGGGAGCGACCATCCTGATCGACAAGTCGGGCCCGACTCTGATCGGCGTCTCGAACATCATCTACTCGGATGCCAGCTATGACATCACCGACGAGGTGCTCAAGCTGATCAACAAGGACCGTCCGGCCGCCAGTGCCGCGCCGGCCGCCCCGGCCGCGACCGACTCCAGCTCGGATTCGGCGAAGGTTGCATTCCCGGGCACGACCCCGGCCAAGAACCCGTAACCGGCTGATTGATTCCCTTCCCGGCCCCGGTCTTTTCGGACCGGGGCTTTTTTTTGAGGCGTTGCACCCTCCGCCAAAAATCCCACGCTGGAGGCATGCAGGTTTCATTCACCACTGCGGAGATCGTGGCCATCGTTCAGCCCAGGCAGGTGCGCGGCGCCACCACGGAAGCGGTCCGGGGCATCGCCTCGCTGGGCAGTGCAGTCGCGGGTGACTTATCATTCCTGGGCAATTCCAAGTACCGCAGCGAGGTCGCGGGCACCCGGGCCTCGGTCGTGCTGCTGCCGGTGGACCACGATGGCGAGCCCCAGGCCAACCAGCTGTTTCTTCTGGTGGACAAGCCGTCCGTGGCCTTGGCGCGCCTCTGTGCCCGGATTGAGCAGCTCCTGTGGCCCAAGCCTGCGTCTGGCATTCATGCGACGGCTTGGGTTGCGCCCGGAGCCAGGGTGGCGGCCTCGGCCACCGTGGGACCGCTTTGTGTGGTCGAGGAAGGGGCCGTAGTGGGCGAGCGGAGCCATCTGCAGGCGCAGGTCTTTGTAGGCCGCGGCGCGGCGATCGGCGACGACTGCTGGCTGATGCCCGGGGTGATCCTGGCGGCGGAATGCGTCCTGAAGAACCGCGTCCGGCTGCAACCCGGCGTCGTGGTCGGTTCCGATGGGTTTGGCTACGAATTTGTCGCCGGCCGCCATGAGAAGACCCCCCAGGTCGGCCATGTTCTGGTAGAGGACGACGTGGAGATCGGGGCGAATAGCACGCTCGACCGCGCCCGTTTCAGCCGGACCGTAGTCGGGGAGGGCACCAAGATCGACAATCTCGTCCAAGTGGCGCACAATGTCGTGATCGGCCGGCATGTCATCCTCTGCGCCCAGGTCGGCATCTCGGGCAGCACCACGATCGGCGACTACGCCATCCTGGGCGGCCAGGCGGGGATTGGCGGCCATATCACGATCGGCGCCAAGGCGAAGGTGGGCGGGCAGGGCGGGGTCTCGTTCGATGTCGAGCCCGGGACGTATGTGAACGGCACGCCCGCCATGCCCTACATGCTGGGTCACCGGCTGGAAGTGCTGCATCGCCGGCTGCCGGAGCTCTTCAAGCGCGTGGACACGCTCGAGGGTTTGCTGAAGGAAGCCTAAAAAAGACTTCCGCCGGGGACGCTTCATCCCCAGCGTGCGGCCCATGGGCGAAACGCGGCTGAAAATCTTCTCCGGCAACTCCAACCGCGTGCTCGCGGAGGAAATCTGCGCCTCGATCGGCATGCCGCTGGGTGAGGCCACCGTCACCAGCTTTCCCGACGGCGAGTCTTTCGTGAAGATCAATGAGAACGTGCGCGGCCAGGACGTTTTCATCATCCAGTCGACCTGTCCGCCGACGAACCATCACCTGATGGAGCTGCTGATCATGATCGATGCCTGCCGCCGGGCCTCGGCGCAGCGCATCACGGCTGTGCTGCCGTTCTACGGCTACGCCCGCCAGGACCGCAAGGACCAGCCGCGCGTGCCCATCACGGCCAAGCTGGTGGCCAACCTTCTGGTCGCGTCCGGGGCGACCCGCATCCTCACCATGGACCTGCACAGCCAGCAGATCCAGGGCTTCTTCGACATCCCGGTGGATCACCTCTTTGCGTCGCCGGTGTTTTTCGAGTACCTCAGCAAACAGAAGCGTGACCGGCCGCTTGTCGTGTGTTCGCCCGATGTCGGCGGCATGAAGATGGCCTCGGCCTATGCGGACACCATGGGCGCGGCCCTCGCCCTGGTGGCCAAGAAACGCAAGAGCGCCACGACCGTCGAGGCCATGAACGTTGTCGGCGACGTGAGCGGTTGCGATGTGCTGCTGGTGGACGACATCACCGAGACCGCCGGCACCCTGACCGCCGCCGCCAAGATCCTGAAGGAGCACGGCGCGGCGCGGATCACCGCGGCCGTGAGCCATTGCGTCCTGAACGATGTCGCCTTGGAGCGACTGAGGTCCGGCATGATCGATGAACTCATCACGACCAACTCCACGCCGGTCGCGACCCACGGCCTCCCAATCACGGTGCTCAGTATCGCGAAACTGCTCGGCCAGGCGATCGTCCGCATCAACGGCAACGAGAGCGTGACGGGCCTGTTCCGGATCAAGGGGTTTTGAAGGGCGGCGGATGGCCGCCGATGTGAGGCGGCTGGACTGCCCGGCGAGCCGAACGTCGTGGATCTGACGCCGATCCCGGCGGCACCCAGGCGGGGTTCCGAGGTTCTCCTGACCTGTGGCCCGGGGTTGCGGGCGGGAACTTTTGGACGCAACCTTCTGTCCCTTCGTCACCTTCATGAAATCCACGTCACTCTCCCGCTTCCTCACGATTCTTGCCGTTGTCCCGATGTTTGGTTTGGCCGCGGTGGCCAAGGATGCCTCGCCGCCAAAAAAACCGACCCTGCTCTTCGACCCCAGCGCCGTGACCGAGGGCAAGCCGACGGTGGTGGCCAGTTATGCCGATGTCGTGGAGCCGGTGCTCAAGGCGGTCGTGTCAATTTACTCGAAGAAGACGGTGCGGGAGCGCGTCGCGATCAATCCGCTCATGCGGCAGTTTTTCGGCGACATTCCCGACCAGGAGCGTGAGCACAAGGAGGAGGGCCTGGGCTCGGGCGTCATTGTCTCGCCCGACGGCTACATTCTCACCAACAACCATGTCGTGGAAGGGGCGGATGAACTCAAGGTCGGCCTGTCGGATGACCGGGAATATCTGGCCAAGGTCATCGGCGCGGATCCCAAGACCGATGTCGCGGTCATCAAGATCGAGGCCGAGAACCTTCCCGTGGTCACGCTCGCCGACAGCGACAAGCTCCGGGTGGGCGACGTGGTCTTCGCGGTCGGCAACCCCCTTGGGGTCGGGCAGACGGTCACCATGGGCATCGTGTCTGCCAAGGGGCGCAACCAGCTGGGCTTGCTCGATGGTGGGTACGAGAGCTTCATCCAGACCGACGCCGCGATCAACCTGGGCAATTCCGGTGGCGCCCTGGTCGATGCCAAGGGCCGGTTGGTCGGTATTAACAGCGCCATCATCTCGACCTCACGCGGCAACATCGGGCTCGGATTCGCCATTCCGATCAATCTCGTGTCGTCCGTGCTCCAGAGCCTCATTGAAACCGGCACGGTGGCACGAGGCTATCTTGGGGTGCAGACGCAAACTTCGGCGGCCGAGGATGCCAAGACACTAGGGTTGCCCACCGGAGTCCGGGCTGTGGTGGTCACAGATGTCACCCCCGACTCACCTGCGGACAAAGCCGGCCTTAAACGGGGCGATGTGTTCCTTGCCATCAATGGTCGGGCCGTGACCACCGGAGAGGAAATCAGGCTGATCATCGCGGAGACCATGCCGGGCACGAAGGTGAAGTTGGGTATCTTTCGCGACGGCAAGCCTCTGACAGTCGAAGTCTTGCTGAGCAAACTCGACGAGAAACCCGACGAACTCATCGCCGGCGTGGATGTAACGCCGCTTACTGGCGAACTCCGCATGCGCTTCCGCATTCCCACTCGATTCGACGGGCTGATGATCCGGTCCGTGGACAAGGAATCGCCTTATGCTGACACCCTGGTCCCGGATGTACTGATCGTGCAGATCGACCGGGAGGACGTGACAGACCTTGCCTCGGCCAAGTCGGCGCTGACCCCGGGCCGGCATCTGCTCTATGTCTACTATCGCGGCGCCCTGCGCGTCGTGCGCATCGAGGTCAAGGCGGGCTGACCTTCAGCCCGGCCGGGCCCCCAACCGGGGCGCAGTCTCGCTCAACTCCCCGGTTTCTGTACCGGGATTTGGGCGAGCCACGCGGGCACTGCGTCGGCAGCGTAGGTGGGAAAACTGAGCTCAAGCAATGAGATCGCCGGTACGTCGAAGCGCGCCGTGCCGGCGCTGCGATCCACCAGCATCGCCACCGCCACGGGCACGCCGCCGGCCTGCCGGATGATCTCAAGGCACTCCAGCACGCGGCCGCCGCGGGTCACGACATCCTCGACAATCAGGACCGGCTCGCCGGGCGAGAGCGTGAAGCCGCGCCGCATGACCAGGACATTGTTCTCCTTCTCGGCGAAAATGTACCGGGCCTTGACCTGGCGGGCGACCTCCTGGCCGATCACAAGGCCGCCCATGGCGGGCGCGAGGACGGTCTTGAAGTGATAGCCGCGCAGCTTTTCCACGAGCAACTGGGCCAGGCGTTCCACGGCGTCCATTTGCTGGCAGACCTGGGCGCACTGGAAGTAATGCCCGCTGTGCAGGCCGGAGCGCAGCACAAAGTGTCCTTCCAGCAGCGCGCGGGTGCGGGTGAAGATACCGAGGATTTCGGATTGGTCTGAAGCCATGGGCCGACGCTGCGCGTTGCCCGGCAAAAAACAAAAACATTTTGCACCCCGGGACGCGCGCGCCTAGGTTGCGGATGCCGTGCTGAACCTAACCGTGCCATTGGAGGATGAACTCGGCGATGTGCTCGAAAAAGCCATGCGCCACTGCGGCCTTTCGGAGGAAGGGCTGGCCCAGCGCGCGGAAATTGCCCCGGCGAGGATCATGGATGCGATCGACTACCGCTCCGACCTGTCGTCGGCGGAATTGCGCCGGCTCGCGGGCGCTCTGGAACTCAATGAAGTCGGCCTGTGCGCCCTGGGATGCGGCCAGTACCCTTTGCCGGAAATCCCGGCCCTGCCCTTCTGCGTTCACGCCCTCCGCATGCCGCACGGCATTGGCTATGCGAATGCCTATCTGCTGGCCGACTGCCGGGCGTCGCATGGAATCCTCTTTGACACCGGTCCGGACATCGGGGCGCTGGAGGCGGTCTGGCCCCCGGGGATCAAGACGGTCGACGCCGTGTTTCTCACACATGTGGAGGCGGAGCATAGCGGAGGGCTCTGCGAGGCGGTGGCCCGCTTCGGCCTGCCCGCGGCCTACTGTCCCACCGGGGCCAGCATCCCGTGCGGGCAGGCCATGGCGGAAGGTGTGCGCCTGCGGTTCGGGTTATGCGAGGTCACGGCCTTCAGCACGCCTGGGCACGCCTCCGCCCATAATTGCTATCTCGTGACCGCGCCGTCGATCCGGTCCGGCGGCACGCTGCTGATCTCGGGGGATCTGGTTTTTGCCGGATCCGTGGGCGGAGGCTACTATTGCCACCGGCAGCTGGCGAAACACCTGCGGAGGGTGCTGGAGGCGTTGCCAGCCGCGACCGTGATCGCACCCGGGCACGGGCCGTTGACGACGGTGGGGCACGAATTGCGCTACAATCCCTTCATCGTGTGAGGGCGGCACAGGCGTCCTGAAACCGGGCGGAGCGGCGGGATTTCATCCATGAAAAATCCGAAACCATCCTGGGATTTTACCGGAAATGTGTTCCTCTCCTATTTTTGGCGCCTGTGCGTGAATGTCGGCGTATGTGGTCTTGGCCTAGGGATTCCCCTCGGTATGTTGGGTGCAATTTCAGGCTGGGAAGCGTCGAAGACGGCACTCGTGGGAAGAATAATCGGATATGTCATCGCCATTCCATGCATGCTGATCGCGCTGCGGGGCGCACTCGCGGTCCACGTATGTTTTAAGGACGAGCCCAGTCAGCCTACTGACCGCCCGCCACCGCCAATCGGTTAACGAAGTCACGGCTTTCTCGGCTTGGGCAACCAGAGGGCTCCACAGTAGCCCGACCCCCCGCCGACCAGACGACGTTACCCTTATTTCGTTGCATGGAAAAGCGGGGGCGGGGGAGTTCACGGCGGGGGTGCGGGGCCGTGATCGGGGCGGGGCAAACCCGGAGGCCAGGGCGGGAATTCTTGGGGACGGACCTGTAGCTTTGGGTTCAGTCGGGCCGGGGTTGCACCCCACCGGACCGTGATCAGGGAGGCCCCAACTGGAACCACGGACTGGCCTGGTGCCTGTGGGGGTCGGCCGGGCCTTTGGGGGTGGGGGTGTGCGCGTGCATACAAACCCGGGTTCGGCCCTTACAAGATAGAAACCGGCGCCGATCAAAATGCCAAAATCCTTTCCATTTCTGATGCATTAACCGTCGGTTTTTTCCAAACCTGATGCAGCGAAGCCCGGTTATTTCCAAAGCTGATGCATTAAAGGGCACTTTTTTCTACTTTTGCTACACCCTCAAAACAGGGGTTTCGGTATGCACGAATTCCTTTCCAATTCTGATGCATAATCCGCCGGTAATTTCCAACGGTGATGCATATGCGCTCACTTATTTCCGGTCGGTATGCATTCCGGGTACCTTTTTTCCGTATCTGATGCAGGCGTGACGAGGTGCGAGCTGGCGGGGAGGCTGAAACATGCGGGAAGGCGACGCACTTTTGGGGTCGCGGATGATGCGGCCGCCACCGCCTGCCGGCCGGTGGGATGGTTCATTTTTGCCGCCCGGGTTGGACGGTAGCGCACGTGCAGAGGGGAGCAGGTTGCCAGGCCTCCGGCCTCGCTGGAAAGGCCCGGCACGGGGCCATGCCACCCGCGAAATCAGGGCCGGCGGATGCATGGCCGGCCCTTGGATTGAAGGCAGGACGAGGCTCAGCATGAACGTGACATTGGGCAGCGGGAGCCGGGTCACTACCGTTGCCAGAGGGACGTTCACGACCGCGAAAAGCCCGCCGGCCGACCGCGCCCTGTTGGATCTTAGCAGTCGACGCAGGGATGCCTGCCGGACCTTCAATCCCACGCTTCCGGCCGGTCAAGACTGCCTCCTCACGCGGACCCATTGCCCTCATCTTGGCCGTCAGCGAGGCACCGCCTGAGGCTTGGCCTGACCCCCAAAGCGATCACACCACAGACTGGATTTTTGGCCAGGGTCGGGCGCAGGCGTGGGGCTGATCCGGGCTGGTCGGAGGGCTCAATTCGGACCCCGCCGAACCCAAACCCCCGGTGAAAAATCCAGGATCAGGACGTGCGGACGGAGGGCAGAGCAACGGCGCACGCGCCGCGGTCCACGCATCAAGGCGACGGGCGTCCTGGCCCAGCCAGGGCAGTGGCGTTTGCATGGGCGGCCTCCATCGGCGCTGCATTGCAGCCAGGGGGTAGGGGACGGAATTGGATGAGGTATGGTCAATGGGACTCGCGCAGCGTCTGCGGGCCCGGCTGCTGCTGTCCGCCTCAGGGTGTGGGGTGATAGGGCGCGCCCGGAAGGGGGCTCGCCCGGCCCCCCGACACAACCGAATCAGAGCGGTTTCGCATGGCGACCGGATTGGCTGGCCGCGGCAAGCGAACATCTGAGTCGAGCTCCATCGTGTGGATCGCTGTTGCTTCGTGCTCTTTCCTTTCGCCGGTTTGGTCGAAGTAGCGCTGCGCTACGAAACTTGGTGAGCTCGTTGATGCAGGTCTCACGGGCTGGTTCAGACTGACCTCTTTGGCGAAAGCTCTGCGGGTTTCTTTCTACAGGTTGAATTTCGGCGCACTACCCATTGTCCGAAGATTGGCGCAACGAAGACCCAGCAGCTCGCTGCGTTTCATCACCCCAAGGCGCCAGCCCCCATTCCTGAGGGCACTTTCAACACCCACGTCATGCCCCCCGCCCCGCGTTTTCCTGAAATGGACACGGCCTACGAGCTCACCAGCGCGCAGCGTGAGCAATTCCGCCGCGATGGCTTCATCAAGCTCAAGGAGGTCCTAAGCCCCGAGATGCTGGCTTACTATGGGCCCGAGATCACCAATCAGGTCGGCCGGCTTTCCAAGGAGACAACGCCCCTGTCCGAGCGATCAACGTACGGCAAGGCGTTCCTCCAGGTCATGAATCTCTGGAGGCATTCCGCGCTGGTCCAGGAGTTCGTGTTCAACCGGCGGCTTGCCCGCGTGGCCGCGCAACTAATGGGGGTCCGCGGCGTGCGGCTGTATCATGACCAGGCGCTTTACAAGGAGCCTGGCGGCGGGCTCACCCCCATGCACGTGGACCAGTACTACTGGCCGCTGGCTAGTGCCAATGTCTGCACGGTGTGGGTCCCGCTGCAGGCCACCCCATTGGAGCTGGGCCCCTTGTCCTTTCGCTCCGGAAGCCACCGCTTCAAATTTGGGCGTGATATGGCGATCAGCGATCAGAGCGAGGAACAGCTGCAAGCCGCCTTCAAGGTCTCGGATTATCCGCTGGTCGAGGAGCCCTACGACTTGGGCGAGGTGTCCTTCCATTATGGCTGGACGTTTCATCGCGCAGGCCCGAATCGATCCAGTCGCCCGCGTGCTGTCATGACCGTGATTTACATGGAAGCCGGGATGAGAGTGGCGCCGCCGGCAAATCCGCAGCAGGTGAATGACCTGGCCACCTGGCTTCCCGGGCTCAAGGCGGGCGAGATCGCGGGATCGCCCCTTAATCCGATTCTCTACGAGGGATCATAGGCCAGAGACCATCTCGTCGTCACCATGAACAAGCGCGCTGTCGTGCACGAGATCCTGGCGCACCGCCCGCCACCCTATGTGCCGTGGTCATTTTCCTTCACGGTCGAGGCCCGGGAGAAGCTGGAGCACCACTACGGCACCACCGACCTGGGGGCCAGGCTGCACGATCATCTTCTGTGGGCCTTGAATCCTGCGGGCACGTTTGAGGAGCTGGGCAACCAGCAAGTGCGCGATCCGTTTGGCGTCATCTGGGATCGCACCGTGGACAAGGACATTGGCGTCGTAGCGAAGCCCCAATTGGCGGGACCGTCGCTTGCCGGCTATCGATTTCCCGATCCGGGCAGCGGCGTCTTTTTCGATGGAGTGGCCGAAATGCTGGCGACGCAGCCTGACCGTTTCCGCATCTTTCCCATCGGCTTCTCGCTTTACGAGCGGGCCTGGACGCTGCGCGGGATGGAAAACCTGATGGTCGATTTCATCGAGAATCCGGAGTTTGTCCGGGAACTGCTTCGGGCGATCGCCGACTTCAACATCCGGCAGGTGCGACTAGCCCTGGCCCACGACATCGATGCAGTGTACTTTGGCGACGATTGGGGGCAGCAGCTCGGCCTGCAAATGGGGCCGGAGCTCTGGCACGAGTTCATCGAGCCCGAGCTGGTGCGGATGTACTCCGTCGTGCGCGCGGCGGGCAAGTTCGTCTTCATCCATTCGTGCGGCGATGTGGACGAGCTGTTCGAGTCCCTGATCAATGACGGGGTGAACTGCTTCAATCCATTCCAACCTGAGGTGATGGATGTCGCCGCCCTGATCCCGCGTTACCACGGTCGCCTTGCCTTTCACGGCGGACTATCAACGCAACGGACCCTGCCTTACGGTACGACCACGGACGTGCGGAACGAAACGGCACGACTGCTCGAACTTGGGCGCAACGGAGGCTACATCCTGAGCCCCGCGCATTCCGTGGAAGGGGACGTACCCCTGGAGAACATGCTCGCCTTCATCGACGAGGCCATGGCCCAGCCGGGATTCAAGCCATGATCTTGCGCGGCCGCAGTTCGGTGGCCCGGGCGCCGGCTTGGCATGCGGTCCGACATTTCCTTCATCGAAGCGGCGCGGCGCCATGCTTGCTAAACAACCATCAATGTCGCATCAACGGATGATGCCCGGCAGAGTAACGGTCCGTGATTTGGCCAAGGAGACCGGATTTCATTTCACGACAGTGGCGAAGGCGCTGCGTGGCGATCCGCGCATCAAGCCGGAGACGGTGGCAGCTGTCAGTGAGGCGGCCGAACGATGTGGCTACCGGCCCGACCCGATGCTTTCGGCCCTCTCCGCCTACCGGCACCGGCGCACGACGGAGTTTCGCGGCGTCATCGGCCTGCTGACCCCCGCGCCCAACCAAGATCGCCCAGGGGCGAAAGGCCCAACGGTCCAGATCTATCAGGATCTCAAGGCCCATGCGAATCACTTGGGGCTGAAAATCGAATGCCACGACGTTTCCAGCCCGGGGCTGACCGGCAAGCGTCTCAGCCAGATCCTTTCCTCGCGTGGCATTCATGGACTGCTGCTGGCGCCGATCCCCAGTCCTGGGGCGTATCTCGATCTGGACTGGGAGCATTTCTACACTGTGGCCATTGGCTACTCCGTGATGCGGCCGACCGTCCACCGGGCCTGCTTCCATCAGGCGCGCTCGATGCGGCTGCATTTGAAGCAGCTTCGGGCCCTGGGTTATCACCGGATCGGGTTGATGCTCACTTGGAATGCGGACCTGCGCACGGACCATAACATCCTCGGATCGTACCTCGCCGAGCAGCAGGAGTACGCGGAGGAGGTCCGAGTGCGGCCTTTCCTGGGCGACGAGGGCCCGGCGCGGGAGGCGATCGCCAAGTGGCTCGAGACCGAAAAGCCTGATTGCGTCATGACGACGGGGGCGCCGCACCTCGAACTGATCAAGAGCCTGGGCTACGACGTTCCGCGCGACATCGGGGTCTCCACCTATGCGTGGAGCAAAGCGAACCCGGAGATCGCGGGCATCGATGAACGTTGGGACGCCCTTACGTCTACGGCCCTTGATTTGCTGATGGAGCTGATGGCGAAGAATGAATTTGGCCTGCCGACCTTCCCGCGCTTCGCCCTGATTGAAGGGGTGTGGCGAATGGGATCTTCGGTCCGCGACCTCGCGGCCGGCGGACCCGGGCCCAGCGGCTTGCGTCGCGGTTGCGGGCGCTAGCTGGATTCGCGGGCCACGCGCCGGAATGTGGTCACAAGGTCGAACCTTGTGACATGGCCGCTCCAAATCTGGAGATGATGGATGGGCTGATAATTGCAGTCGATCAGGTCGACGGTCTGCAGGACATGGGTCGCCCAAGGGGCGCAGATTTCCACGCGCTGACTCCCCGTGGTCGCGAAGACCCGGCCTTTCGATTGCACGAAGGGATAGGGGGAGTGGAGGTGGAAGGTCACGCGGCCCACCGCCAGCAGTTCTCCCTTGTCCGTCACCGACCATTCACTGGGGTCCTTCGCCTCGAAGCTGCGCCGATAGGCGCGAAAGCTGTCCGCCCATATGGCCTGCAGGTCGATCAAGACGCTCGTGGTGTGAGCGTCAGGGCTGACGATGGGGATCATCGCCTGGGTGGGTACGAGCTGATCCAGCGCATTCACCCCGTCCTTGGTCGGGACGAGCACATTGTGCATGTCGGCGCGCTTCATGGCCATCACCCGAGGATCTTCGTACCTCACGACTCCGCGGTCCACAAACAGGGGCTCGTCATCCAGCTCGATCAGCAGGGCGCCTTTGTCGCGGTGCGCATGATGCGGGTTGGCCTTTGACCCGTTGAGCTGCCAGCGAAGACTGCGGCCATTCGCCTGAATCCGGCCGGAGGCGATGCCGGTGTGCTCCAGCACCCGCCTGCCGAAGCCGGGGCTTTGGCTGGGAGGGACCTCTCGTGGTCCTAGAATAAAGGCGAACAGACCAGTGCCGCCGTAATGCTGGATGTAGGAGAAAGGGCGTTTTCTGGGCAGACTTACGGCGAAGAGGTCGTTGAAGCGGCCGTCTGGGTAGAGTCCGGCCAGGACGGCGATGCTGTCGGCTACGATTTCATCGTTCGCGCAGTCGCCGTCCGGGACGAATCGGCCCGGGCGCCCGCAGGCGAGGGCCCCGAAATAGTTCCCGACTTTGCCGATGGCCTCGGGAAGAAGCTTTTTCGCCGACAGGTTCCTACGCCGGGCGTACGCGATGATGGGGACCAGGGTCACCTCCAGCGTCAAGGCAAGGTACATGGGCCCTTCGTCCACCCCGCCGTCGGGCAGAATGTATGAACTCAAGTCCTGCCGCAGATCGTCGCAGGCCCGATCCGCATATTTCCCCATTCTTGGCCAGAGGGTTTCCAGCAGCAGCCCACCCAGCACTCGTCCGCGGCCAAACCAAGGTCCCTGGTTGATATGATGGACCTGCTCGAATTTGGCCAAATCCCGCTCAATGACCGCCAATCCGTTGTCCCAGAGCTTGGTTGCGAACAACTCCCTCGCCCGGTCGGTCAGAGTGCTCGCCAGCCAGTCAAACATCAGCGCCGCCGCCGTCGAATACATCTCCTCCAGGAAGCAGCGAATGTCCCAGCTGGACCCGGGGAGGCGGCACTCCTCCGAACAAGCCCACGACCGGGCATGAATGATGGCCAGCAGGCATCTCACGGCATGGCGCACCATGGTCATGTCACGCTCGACGATTCCCACGAGTGCGAGGACGGGGCCATCGAGGTAGAGGGCGGGGCGCCCCCGCTCCCGCGCGCGCAGATAGCGTTCATCCTGCCAGGGCAGAAAGTCCGTGACCGCTTCCTCCGGGTTGTATTTCAGCGCGTTGGTTGCGCGTTCGAGCAGTAATTCCCACGTTGGCTTCCAGGCCGGCAGCTTACGTTTGGAGCGCAGCTCTTCCCAGTGGTCACCCGCAAACAAGAGGCCGCAGTGGGGTTCATCCAGCTTCCACTCGTCCGGCGGCCTGATCCACCCGTCCCATGCCGGGTCGAGGCGGCAACGCTGCTTTAGGATCTCGGCGCACAGCGTGGAGTTTTGCACGCCCAGCCATGCCAGGCCGATTGATTTCGGTCCCGGCTCCGTTGCGCCAAACACCAGGCGGATGCCTTGCTGCTCTTCGGCGGGGAGCGGCACATTGACCTCTTGTCGCTGATTGTCCCCCGTCCATGGCTCACCTGCTAGGGTCCACGTTCCCTGGCCATTGAGCAATTGGACCTCCACGGTCACTCCTGATGGTACCGTTAGGCAGCAAATAATGCGGTCGTAGGGCCGGCGGGGCAACGGTTGCCGGATTTCCAGTATGCCCGCCATCAGTCGCGGGTCGCAGTCGTCCCATGTGACCACGGTCCAGCACCAGAATGGCAGCACCCGGGCGTTTGCGGCGTGCCGGGACTCGAAGGAGGTCGGGATCAGGCCCGCGAGATGCGGGTCATGGAATGGCGCGAAGATCGCCTCGGCTGGATTGAGGGGATAAAGCCTTAGGTTTGTTTTCAAGGGGTGCAGTGTTGCGGTTCACCAGTTGCGCGCCGCGTCGCCAATTCTGACTGGATCCGTTTCGTCGTGCTTTCAGTGAGCGGAAAACGCGTCGCCAGATAGAGGCTGAACAAGGAGCAGATCATAAAGGGCCCAAAGCCGAAGAGGCGGAGGTAAAGCTGGGTTCCTGGCGACTGGGCTCCCGCTGCCGGAAGGAACCCGGAGGCATTGATCAGCGATCCCACCACAAGCACCGCCACCGCCACTTCGGCCTTGGTCAGGGCGGCGACAATGGCATTGAACAGTCCTTCGCGCCGGGTCCCGTGGAGGTGCTCATCCAGGTCGCAGATGTCCGGCATGATCGCACTGATGGCGATCCCCTGCAGGAAGCCCATGGGGGCAAGCAGTGCGACAGCCGCGACCTGGGCCCATGGGTAACTCGACTGGGTCAGGAAGATCACCGCGATGGCGCCAAGCACTCCGCACGCGGCTCCGGCGATCAGCAGCCCTCGTTTCCCAATGCGGTGCCCCAATGCCGGCGTGAGGGGCATGACGATCATGGAAAGAAGCGAGACTCCGGTGACCGATCCTGCGGTGAGGGCCGCGCCCTGCGACTTGTCACCACCGAACACGCAATAGGTGTTTATATAGAAAAGCATCCCGTTGAAAATCCACACCCCAAGCGCGTTGGAGGCGCGGATCAGCAGGACGTACAGGAAGGGCCGATTGTGCATGGTTTCGCGCAATCCCTTCCATAGATTCATCCGCGTTTGAGTTGGTCGCACGATCCGCTCCTTGGCACGGAAGAGGGGGCCCGCACTGAAAACCAGTATGACCGGAACCATGGCCAGCGTGATGGCGCGCACGCCATTCAGCTCCCCGCCAAAAACCGGCTTCAGTGCCAGCCAGTACAGCCAGCCGGATGCGAGGCCGGGGAGCAGGCAGAACCACGAGTTGATGGTCATGAGCTTGATTCGCTCGTGGTAGTCCTCGGTGAACTCATAGCAGAGGGCCCCGTAGGGTATGTAATAGACCGAAAAGCTGATCCACAGGACCAGGTTGGTGACGGCGAAGTAGGCGATTTTTGCGGTTCCGCCCGCGGCAGGCGAAATCCACCACATCAAACTCAAGGAAAGGGCACAGCCAATCGCACCAGTCGCGATATAGGGTTTCCGGCGGCCCCATTTCGAGCGCGTCTTGTCGGAGAAATGTCCGATCAGTGGATCCAGGATCATCCCGAGAATGCGCGGGAGGGTCACCGCCCATGCCACAACCGCCGCGTCCAGCCGATAGCAGGTCGTCAGGACGGGGAGGAGGAGTGTATTCAGGCACCCCATGACGATCCATGGAGTGGTCGAGCCCAGGCCCAGCAGAAGCATGCCGGGGTCGAGGCGCAGCGTCTGTCGCACCGAGCCGAGAAAGGGCTTAAGCCGGGCTAGCATACGCCTTCCGACGTTCAGGCCATGCGCTCAATGTCGCCCTGCGCAATTTCCCATTTCAGCGGTTGGCCGCTATGCCAGCGGTCAAATTCCTCGATCATGCAACGGGAGAGCAAGCGTGCATCGCGATCGAGCGCTCCGGCGATATGCGGAGTCAGGACGACATTGGGCAGATCGAAGAGGGGCGACTCCGGGGCCGGTGGCTCAGGCTCAGTCACATCCAGGATTGCCGTAAGGTCGCGACGTTCTTTGAGGACTTCGATCAATTCGGCCTCATGGATCACCATGCCCCGGGCCGTGTTGATCAGGGTTGCGCCGATCGGCATCGTCCTCAGGTGGAATGCCCGGACGATCCCGCGAGTCTCATTGTTCGCAGGAAGGTGCAGTGAGACCACATCCGCCGCCGCGAAGGCCTCCTGCAGGCTGACCATCGCGCTCACCCCGAGTGCTCGCGACGTCGCTGGACTTACGTAAGGATCATGGGCGATCACCCTGACCCCAAAGGGACGCAGCTTCTCGCAGACCGCCCGGCCGGACGCGCCCAGGGCAATGACCGCGACGGTGGACCCGCAGACGCCGGCGGGCAGCGGCAGGCGAGTGAACGAGCGCTGGCTTCGCTGCGCGGCGGCGCTGGAAAACCCCTGCTTCAGGCTGAATAGAATGGCGCCGACAGTGTAGTCGGCGACGGATGCGCCGTTTACTCCCCAGGCGCTGGAGACGCGGATCTTCCGCTGCCAGACCGCATTGGTGACGACGCCTTTCACGGAACCGGCGGCATAGAAATAGGCGCGCAACTTCGGCGCCGCGTGCAGGAACGCCTCATCCAGCACCGGAGAGTGCCAGCCGGAAAAGATAACCTCAACGTCAGCCAGCAACTCGGGGCGCTCGGCCAATTCTTCTCGCGTCAATGGATCGGCAATCAAATCGACCCGCTGTCGTATGGCCGCGATCTCTTCTTTGCCGTAGATGCTGCTGTAGGTCCGGGAGAATATGATTAGCGTTTTGATGTTGAGGGCTTTTTCGCCCAGGAGCTGGTCGGGATTGCTGTCGGTACAGGGGGAGGGTGCTCGGTGGTGTGCCGGTCGATGGGCCGGAGCCTGGCCGAAAGCTAAAAAGAACCAACCGACTCAGCTTCGCTCATGGAGCGGTCTGCCGCGCAGGGAGGCGACCAGAAGTTTATTCTACCTGTATCTGCCCGGTTTCTCAGCAGGGCAGGTCGGGCGTGAATGGCCGGTGGTTCCCTGCGGTGCCTAGTCTGGGGCGCCGTCGCCGTCGCCATTGCTACTGGTAGAATAAGGGGGCCATTGCAGACTCCCTCACGGTTTTCACACTCCGCGCGCAGTCTTAGTCTAACCCCATCCTGAACCACTGATGATTCGTATGAAACCCTCATCGATCCTGTGCTCTCGCGTCCTTGCATGGATGCTTGTTGGCATCGCAGTTTGCCTCGCCACCGCCCCCGTCGTACGCGCCCAAGTGGCGTCTACCCCGCCCACGTCCAAAGACATTGCCCCCGAGGACGTGGTCCAAATGAATCCCTTCAACGTCTCGACCAGCCAAGACTACGGTTATCGTAAGCTGGGCACCGTGACCTCGTCGCGCACCGGCGAGCTGGTTTCGCAGATGCCACAGGCGATCGAGATCATCTCGAGTGAACTGCTGAATGATTTCCTGGCGAACAACGGCAATGCCGCTTTCCGCTATTCTTCCAGCGTGGTCGTCAGTGAAAATGAAGTTGGCCAGGCCGACGTAATGAATCTCCGCGGCTTTGCGCTTCCGCGCTACTACAACGGCGTGTCACTCGCGAACTCGAGCAGTCTCGTGCCGGTCAACATCTGGGACAACATTGACCGCATCGAGGTCGTCAAGGGCCCCGTGGGCCTATATTATGCCAGCTCCACGCCGAACGGCGTCGCCAACTTCATCACCAAGAAGCCGGAGTTCATCAACGCCGCATCCATGACGGCCACCTACGGATCCTATGAGTTTCAGAAGGTCGTCGTGGACGATCAGCACACGCTGCTCAACAACAAGGTGGGCATTCGGGTCATTGCCTCGGCCGGCAGCAAGGGTGAGGGCTATCACCTGGGCTCGCCGACCCGCTATACGTTCGTCTCCCCCTCCGTCACGATCCGGCCCTTCAAGAGCCTCGAGATCACGGCGGAAGTGGACTACCTGCGGGAGCAGAATGGCTACCAAGGCGGCGCCAATGCCTGGAACTACTCCTACAATCCCGAGTGGCAGCAGGATCTCAAGAATCCGAGCGCCCAGATGATCACCTATTTTCAGAACAAGTACTCCCTCGCGACGACTGATGCGACGATCGCGTTTATCCAGTCCCGCTGGGCTCCGCCCAACACGGCCGTCGGCCCGGCCCTGACAACCTGGAGCGCGGACATGCTCGCCATCACGGGCAAGGCGCCGTTCCTCTACACCACCCAGAAGATCAACTGGTCCATCTTCTCGCCGTATGGCGACAAATGGTCCGGGCAGAGCAACCAATCGACCTACGGCGGCTATACGCCGACCTATGAGGTGTCGGTGACCGAGACTCCCCTGGAGGGGCTCTCGCTCCGCTATCACTGGGCCCAGCAGACCACCAACCAGCAGTTTGTCCGGCAAATCATCCAGCCCAACACGAATGGGTTCCGGGCCGATGGCCGGGTGAACTCGCTCGATGCCTCCTCGGTGGCGATCCAGGGCATCAACAACGATGGCCGCTGGGCGTCCTCCGACACCCAACAGCTGGACCTCCACTTCGAAAAGACCCTCTGGGGCGTGAAGCAAGAGGTCGGCGCCGGTGCCGAATACTTCCGCACCAAGTCCGCGATTTGGGTTTATCCAGTCAACTTCACGCTCGCGGGCACGTCCACGACCCCGAGCGGGACGGTCCTCACCGGGGTCCAGATTTATCAAAACTACGACCCGTTCAGCGGCTCAGCCGTGCCGGATGTCTACAAGCTGATTGGCGGCGCCCCGTCCCTCAGCGCGGGCAAGGTCAACCTGAACAAGAACCACCAGCTGTACCTGAGCTACCGGGCCTCCTTCCTCGATGACCGCGTGCACGCCCTCGTCGGCGTCAACGGCTACTATGTCGATCCCAGCGGACCGCTCAACACGCCGGCCGGCAACAGCAACACGGCCGCCACCTATGGCGTGATTGCCGAGGTGACCAAGGGAGTGTCCGTGTTCGCAAGCAAGAGCAGCTCGGTCCAGTTCACCAACCTGCAGAGCGTCACGGGCGTCGGCGTCCTGCCCAGCGACAACGCGCACCCGCTTGATAACGAGAAGGGGAATGGCGTCGAGGTGGGCGTAAAGTCGACCTGGCATAACAACGAGCTCACGGGCACCTGCTCCTACTATGATGACAGCCGGGACGGCGTCGTCACCGGCGACATCCTGAGGGACCTCACGGATCCTCGCAATGCAACCGTATCGACCGTCCAGTTCAACGTGAACGGCGGTCACTACGTCTCCCGCGGTGTCGATCTGGACCTCAGCTGGACCCCCAATGACCGGTACCAGATGCTCCTGAACTACAACCACACGATCCAGGCGATCATCACCTCGGACCCGTCGGTCAACCCGAACACTCCGGGCACGCTGACCTATCAGCGCGAATTCCTGTACCCGCTCTCCCATACGCCCAAGGACCGGGCGAACTTGGTGGGCAAGTACAACCTTCCGGGCGGCCACATCAGCGTGGGGGCGAGCATACGCTACAGCGCGACCTACCTCATGTCCAACGGCAACACGTCGCTGCTGTGGGTTCCGCAGCAGACGATGTTTGACGCGTTCGTCTCGTACCGCACCAAGCTGGGAGGGATTCCCGCCGAGCTCCGGCTGAACGGGACGAACCTGACGGACGTCCGCGACGACTATACCTGGGGCAACGGACGCGAAGTCGCGGCCTCCGTGGTGCTGCACTTCTAAATGGGTGGTAAGGCTTGGCACGTGCGAAGGCTGCTTCGCACGTGCCACCAGCCTTGCGGCGACCGGGCCGACCTCCATCGCGATGTTCACCGCCCGCACCCGGCTTGCCGCGGCCATGCACCTGGAGCGGCCGGACCGCGTGCCGGTGATGTGCCAGCCGTCGCTGGGTTTCGTGTTGCGGCAACTGCCGGAGCTGGACCCGATCGATGTCTGGCATAACCACGGCGGTGCGCTCGCCCGCGGTTACTGTGAGATCAGCCGGCGTTTTGGGTTCGACGGCGTGCTCATCCCGGCGGTGGGGGCGGCCCCGCTCGACCCGCATACCGTGCGGCGGATCGACCGGAGCCACGCGGAGGGCCCGCTGGTGCACTTCCAGAACGGGGACAGCTGTGTCTATTGCCGCAACGACCTGCCGCGGTACACGCATGCGCGGCCCCCGGAGCAGGACATCCTCAGCCTCGACCCGGCGGCGATTGCCGACCGGTTGGCCTACCACCCGCCCTCGACGCATCTGCGCATGCAGATAACCAAGGACGCCGCGGGTCGGGTGGCGGAGATCACGCAGGCCCGCGAACTGATGGGGCCGGATTGCTCGGTCCATGGCTCGCTTTACTCGCCGGAGGACTATCTGATCGACCTGCTGGGCGCGGATGGCGCAATGGTGGCATTGCTGACCGAACCCGAGCGGTGCCAGGCCCTGCTGGCGAGGTTCGCCGCGGCCGTGGCGGGCCATGCGCGCGAGCAGATCGCCGCGGGCGTGGATGCGCTGAACGTGTCGGCGCCCTGGGCCGGGCAGAGCTTCGTGTCGCCGACATTGTTCCGCTCGCTCCTGGCCCCGGCCCAGGCGGTGCTGGTCGCGGCGGCCCGGGCGGGGGGGGTGCCCAGCTACTGCCACACGTGCGGGGCGATCGGGGACCGCCTCGAGGCGATCATCGACACCGGGTATGACGGCATCGAGTGCCTCGATCCTCCGCCCCTGGGCAATGTGGAGCTGGAGGACGCGGTTCGCCGCATTGGCCGTCGCGCCTTCATCAAGGGGAACATTGATCCCGTCCACACGCTCCTGCTGGGCACCCCTGACCAGATCCGCGCGGATGTGATCCGGCGCCTGGAGGTGGGCATGGCCGCGGACGGCTTCATCCTCAGCACGGCCTGCGCGATCGCACCCGAGACGCCGGCGGCCCATGTGGCGCTCCTGCGCGAACTGGCGGAGCAGTACGGACGCTACTGAGCGAGCCGCCGCACGACCTTTTCAATATGGAACATTTGACCCCGCAATTGCCTCGTCCCCCGGTCCGCTGGGTGAAGTCTCCCGGTTCGTCGCACTACGCCAATGCGTGGTGCGGGGACGTGCCGCTGGTGCACCGGGGCCACGCGGGATTGGTGACGGTCACGAGCGGCCGGGGTGACCGCTGGCCCGAAACCTCGCTCAGCTTCGAACCCAACGCTCTCGCCCCGCTCCCGCGCTCCGTCCGGCAGCGGGTGCGCCAGCGGCTGCGTCGCGGCACCGCCGCCCGGGACGTGCTGGAGACGGAGGTGACCCTCGTGAACCGCGGTAAGGTGGCCGTTCCGGTGCTCCTCGACTTTTCCAGCTCCGCCCATCCCAGCCTCAGCCGAACCCACGAGCGGGTGCACCTGCCGCTGACCGCGGCGGGCCTGGCCACCCATTGGGCGATCAAGGAGATCATCGCGGAGAATCCGCTGCTGGAGGCCGATCATCTCCTGGGGGTCCCCGGCGAGAATGCCGCCGCCTTTGCCTGCCACTACCTTGAGCCCCGCGCCAGCGGCTGCCAGGAGATCAAGACCCGCGCCCCGCTGCTGATCCCGCTGGTCCAGCTCTCGCAGCCGGTGGCCGCGCTGCGCCTCAGCTTTTTCGCCGGCGCCGGCCGGGCTTGGCGGATTGTCTTCGCCGGCAACATGTGCGGCGCGGGCGGCTGCAGTTTCGGCACGCAGTTCCTGCTCCAGCCCGGCCAGACCGTGACCGAGCGCTTCTGGGTCCAGGCCCATTACGGGGCCCCGGATGAGGCCTGGCGCGTGTTTCATGCGTTGGCGCACCACCGCCGGCCCACCGTGCACTGGCTGCGCGAAACCAAGGTGCACTATTACGACTTCCTGTCCCCCGCCGCGCTGCAGGGCAAACGTGGGCTGGGATTCGATGCGGACTGCAGGCGTTTCCGGGAGTTCGGGGTGGGGATGGCGACCCAGCACGGCTATTATCCGTACATGGGGGACTACGTGCACCCGGATCGCCGGCGATGGACCGCCATGGCCGCGGATCGCTTCGGGGGCTTCACGATGACTCTGGACTTGATGCGGCGGAGGATCGCCCGCACCCGGGCCCAGGGCGCACGGGCCGCCGTGTACCTGCACGCCAGCGGCCTGGATTCGGCCTCGCCGTGCGCGGCCAGCCTGCACCACGCCATTGCCTACGATAGCAGCCACCAGCCGCTCGAGCTCACCTATTGGCGGGGGCCGGAAACCGTCGGGACGCTCTGGCACATGTCGATGGCCGCCCCGGCCTGGCGGGAGCACCTGCTGCAGCAGGCCGAGTGGATCATGGAGCTGCTTGATCCGGACGCCCTCCTGGTGGACGAGACCTTTTCCGGCGTCGGCCATGATTTCCACCCGAACCGCAATTGCGCTCTCTCGCCGGGCGCCATCGAGTTCTACCAGGCCCTCCGCCAGCTTGTGCACCGGCACGGCCCGGACAAGGCGCTGCTGACCAGCGACTGTTCGCTCGCGAGCTTTGTGCTGTGGGCCGATGGCGAGGCCGGGGACCACGCCTACACCACCTTGCTCGGGCACCCCCTGTATCGGAAGGAACCGGTCCGCTACCTCGCGGCGCTCGGCGACCGGCCTTGGATCCCATGCGCCTGGCAATTCGTGGGCTTCTGGCCGGAGCAGGTGGAACTGGCGCGGCAGACCGGCTGCGGGGTCGGCCTCTCGGCAGGCTGGATCGAGTACACGGGCCTGTGCCACCTCCCGCGGGAATTTGAAAAGCAGATCCTGGACGATGTCCGCGACCTGAGGGGCCGCCGCGCGAGGCCGGTTTCCCCGCTTAAGCATCCCTCCTCGTCCGCCGCCAACGGCGGCTCCAGCCCATGACCTCCCGCGAACGTATTCTCACCGCGGCCCGGCGCGGCCAGCCCGACCGGATCCCGCTCGATATCTGGATGACCCCCGAGGTCCGCGAACGGCTGCTGGCCCACTTCGGCGTGGCCACGGACCCCGAGCTGTGGACCAAGCTGCACCTCGACAAGATTGTCTGGGTCAGTCCGAACTACGTCGGGCCCCCGGCGCGGCAACTCCCGGGCGGCATCCGCCAGGAGCCGCCGTGGTGGATGAGCATGCGGGAAATCGACTATGGCACCGGCCGCTACACGGATCCCGTCGGCTGGGCCCTAAAGGAGGCCACGACCATGGCGGAGTTGGAGGCCTTCGAGTGGCCGAGCGCAGACTGGTACGACTTCTCCACCATCGAGGCCCAGTGCGACGCCTGGCCCGAGCACGCGATCGAGGGCTGCTACGTGGCCCCCTTTTACTGGTACAACCATGTGCGGGGCCTGGAGCAGAGCTGCATCGACCTGATCGCCGAGCCGGAAATCACGGAGTACATCCTGGAACGGATCACGCGCTTCTGCTGGGATTATGCCAACCGCTTCTTTGAGGCGGGCCGCGGCAAGATCCACATCACCCAGGTGACGGACGACTACGGCTCGCAGCACGACCTGATGATCAGCGTCGAGTGCTACCGGCGCTGGTTCAAGCCGCTCCAGCGGAAGTTCACCGACCTCGCGCACCAGGCGGGCGCCCTGGTGATGCACCATGACGACGGCGCCATCCGCCGCATCATCCCGGACTTTGTCGAACTGGGGGTCGATATCTTGAACCCGATCCAGCACGTCTGCCCGGGGATGGACATGCGCGAGCTCAAGCACGAGTTCGGCCAGAACCTGTGCTTCCATGGCGGCGTGGACAACCAGGACGTGCTGCCCCACGGCACGGTCGAGGCCGTCCGGCGCGAGGTGCGCGACTGCATGAGCCAGTTGGGGGCGGGGGGCGGGTATATTCTTGCGCCCTGCCACAACATCCAGCCGGTGACGCCCACCGAGAACATCGTCGCGATGTACGAAACGGCCTGGGCGGAGGGGTGGTACTAGAGCACGACCGCGCGGGGCTCGATGGCCCCGACGCAACCTAGTCAGGGAAATTCAGCGGGGCCAGATCGTGTGTGCAGGCCGTGGAATTCCCCGGCACACCGATCGCATTCGAAGGCCGCGGCATGGGCTGCGCCTGATGAGTCACATCATCCGCTGGGATGAGTGAGATTGAATGCCCAGAAGACTCCCCGCGACACTGCGGGCACGTCTCGCTCACTTGATGGCTCTTCATTCTGGACCCATTTCAATCACTGCACCTCGAAGTAGTGATCGGGGCTGATGACCATTCGAAGCCCCACTGCGCTGCCTGCCGCGATTCACGCGGAGGAGGCAGGTTCATTTATCGGCGGCTCATCAAAACGAACTCTGCATGGCCCACTCTAGGGAAACATAACGTACAGTCTCTGTTAAGAGACTGGATGATAGATATATGCCGAACTCAGTAAATTAATTGCATTTTAATGGGTAATATACCCTAATCGCGCCCAATAATTTTAGCCAAGGCGCCGATCAACCGATCATAGATCAATGGTGATGAGAGACCCGATATCCCTGTGCATGGCACGCTCATCCGGCGCGATGGTTGACCTCATAGGATTGGTTTGTGGTGCCATGGTGGACGGGAAAGTTCGCGGCGATGTCGCCCGACTGGACCGGCGAGGACCTTCATGGTGGACACGATTGCTGATGGTGGCGGGCCTTTGGGCCAGCATTGGTCGCGCGCAGGTGGTGGACAACTGGAGCAGTGCGTCCTCAAGCCTGTGGGGCGCCTCGGGCAACTGGAGCTCGGGTGTTCCCGCGAGCACCAGCATCGCCACCTTCAACAACAGCGCGTCGCTCCCGACCTCGCTGAACCTGCTGGCGTCATCGTCCGCGTACTCGCTCGTTTTCAACAGCACTGGCGGCGCCCAGGCCTACACCTTTGACACGGCGGGCAACGCCAACGCCGACACGCTGACTCTCACTGCGGGCATCACCAACTCGGACGCTGCGGCCTTCACGTTCTACAACACGACGACCCTTGCCGGCTCGCAGTCCTGGACCGACAACGGCGGCGCCATGATCTTCTATGGCAACGTAAACCTCGGGTCGGCCTCGACCGGCAACACGCTCACCATTGCGGGCAGCGGCCCGGTGAATGTGAGTAGCGTGATTGCCAACGGCGGCACCGCGGCCGGCAACCTGGCCTATGCGGGCACGGGGACGCTGACGCTGACCGGGGCCAACACCTACACCGGCACGACCACCGTCAGCTCCGGCACGCTCAACATCCAGAATGCCGGCGCGCTGGGCACCGCCGCGAACACGGCCAGCACCACGATCGCCAATGGCGCCGTCCTCCAGATCCAGGGCAACATCACCACGACCAATGCCGGCACCCTCATCCTCAACGGCAACGGCACGGGGGCCGGTGCGCTGCAGAACATCAGTGCGAACAACACCTGGAACAGCGCCATTACCCTGGGCTCCAACGCCACCGTCGCCAATGCCACCGCCGGCAACGTGCTCTACCTCGGCAATTCCGGGGGCGGCAGCCTCTTTTCGCTCGGCAGCAACACCCTGACGATCGACGGAGCGGGCGACACCTTCATCAACTCGAGCCTGGGCGTTGCCGGTGACACCGGCGGGCTGGTCAAGAACGGCACCGGCATCCTCACGCTCTGGGGCTACAACTCCTACTACACCGGGGCCACGGTCGTGAATGCCGGCTTTCTCGAACTGGTCATCGGGCCGATGAACACCGGGGCCTACGGGATCAACGGCCCGCTCACCATCGGCACCGGTTCGCTCACCAACACCGCCACGGTCGATATCTGGTCGACGTCCCACTGGTACCAGCCGCAGCTGACGGGCGCCAGTTACCCCAACCAGCTCTCGCCCAGCACGGCGGTCACCCTGAATGCCGGCGGCACCCTGAACGTGGGCGCCTCCACCACCGCGGGCTCGTTTATCATGAACGGCGGCGTGGCGAACATCACCAGCGGCCAGACGGTGACCCTCAGCAACGGCGTCACCACGAATGCCAACAGCGCCCACCAGACCTCCCAGATCCTCGGCGGCACGCTCTCCCTGGTCTCGCCCACCACCACCTTCAACGTGGCCCAGGACAGCTCGCTCGCGAGCGACCTCACCATCTCGAGCGTGATCCTGGGCGGTGCGGTCACGAAGACGGGCGCGGGCACGCTGACCCTGTCCGGCGCCAACGGCTACACCGGCACCACGACGCTTTCCGCCGGCACAATCCTGGCGAACAACAACACCGCGCTCGGCACCGGCGGCGTGACGATCGCCAGCGGCACGCTGGGCTCGATCGCCGGCAGCACGCTCGCCAACGCGATCACGCTCCAGGGCAACGCCACCTTGTCGGGCCTCACGACCACCGGGGCGCTCACGCAGAGCGGCGGCAGCTACAACCTCACGCTCGCCAACGCGACCCAGTCCGGCGCCGTGAAGCTTTCCGCCAACAACACGGGCTATACCCTGACCACCCAGGTGGACGGTGGCACCTCCACGATCTCGGGGGTGATTGCCAACGGCGGCACCGGCGCCGGCGGCCTGACCAAGACCGGCGTGGGCACGCTGGTGCTCGGCGGGGTCAATACCTACACGGGCGCGACCACGGTGAACGGCGGCACCGTCCAGCTGGGCGTGAACAACGCGATCGGCTCCTCGTCCGCCGTCGCCCTCAACAACAGCACGCTCAACCTCAACGGCTTTTCCGACTACATCGGCAACCTCTCGTTCAACAACGGCACGATTATGTGTCATTGTGAATCGCAACGGCTCAGGGCAGGTTAAGCTTACGCTCTACGAGGACCTGAAGCACTTGGAGAAACTTAAACGCATAAAAGAGCACTGCCGCAATTTGCGGCGCGACCGTTATCTGGTCCTTGCGGCCTGCTTGGCTTTGCTGGATGGGAACGAAGACCTCGCTACGATTCGCAACAGCGTCGGCATGGCCTCACATAAGGCTTCGACCGTTCGACGCATTGTCAGCCAGGCCAGAAATGTTATCTCGATGAGCTAAGGCTGCTCCATTTTGGAGCAAAGCGCTCCATGGCGCATTTCGTTCTTAACTTCCTCGAGCCAGCTATCTAGCTGGTGAAGCACTTGATGATGTGAATCGTAATTTGGGGCGAACGAACAGTTCGAACCAGTGGTTTGCGCTCACGTCATCGGGCCCTGCCACGGTATTCAACCCCGAACGGATACGTCCTAATGACCATGCACTGCGCAACGAATGGCATTTCAATCATGAGAACTTTCACCCGCATGTTGGGTTAACCCCGCTTGGAGAAAACAAGGATGGTGGCGGGTTTCAAACGGTGGAAGAGTCGGTTGGAGGCGATGCATTCCGGGAGAATGCGAAGCAGGCGATGCTGAGACTCCCGCTGAACTACATGTTTCGGACGTATTCCCAGGGGCATGACTGGGGGTTCCTGAAAATCGTCCAACCGGACTGCTCGCCAGTTGAGATCCGGGTTAGCTTTCCCAACGATATCGTATGGCAAAGAGTAGTTTTGACCGGGCGCGCCGATATCACCGTGGGGCAAGGCACAGCTCGTGTAGACAACCGGCCTCCGGTGCAGAACACGATACCTCCAATCGCTGTAGACATTACCGTCGTCGATATCGCTGACCAAAGCCAATCCTATGAGCCGCCACTGCCGGGTGCGACGATCACGCTCAGGTATGACTCCAACGGCCAAATCTACAACGCGGTCACGGATGGAAACGGAGAGGCTCGATTCGAAGTTCCATGGCCTGGACTGGCGACCGTGACGGTCCAAAAGACGGGTTTCCGGCCGTATCAATGGAGGGCCAATCTGATCGTTCGATACACTGAACGGCAGCGCATCCGGCTGCTGGAGATTAAACCCGCCAAGCATCGTTAAGCGTTACGCAACGATACACCGGCGGCGTTCGAGTTGGCCCTTTGTGGCCTCCTCCTAAACCCCAGACTTGTGAAGCAAATCTGCACTAGCATCTGACATAATGAAGACCTCAAAAATCATCCACATCGCAATCCTGCTGACTGCTATGGCTCTATTGTCATCGAAAGCATCGGCCGATTCAGCAATCAGTACTTGGTATCATCAAAAAATCACCGTCTGGCTGGCGGACTTCGACAAGGACGGTTATGAAAGCAATCTACGTGAGGTTGGTAGTGGCGAGCGGGTCGTCGTGCCTTCTTCGGTCATCGCAAATTTCAGGGGCGACATGCCGCGAGGCCAGTATCCTGCCGTCGGCCTTCTCATTCGTTGCACCCCAACTGTGAAGCTAAAGAACGGCGACGAGACCGATGGTACTTACAAATGTCAGATCGAGGATGGAATTGTCGCATCCTACAGTCTGAATCCTGACAACGGGGGTATCAGCATGGATTTTCGATTCGGAATCTATCCTTAGTCGATAAACCGGCATCTCCCGCGCTGCCCAAACCTGTCAACTTGGGTAGCTAGGCAGGACGAGGGAAGTGTTTGGAAACGAGTATCACCTCATAGGTGGCCGGGTTCCGGGTGGAAGAGATTGGACTAGAATTGCATTAGGCGCTTAGCGATCCTGATCGCGCGTGGAAGGCTTGGATCTAGGGGCCACATGCCCCCTGATCAGTCGCCGCGCGGGTGTCTGGGCGTGATGGGCGCGGCCAGCTCATTGAGCCGGGCGCGAAACGCCTCGACGATTTCGGCAATCCAGGCGTTTTCAAACCGCTTACGGGCCGCGAGCGCATAGTAGCGCTCAACCAGTCCCGGCACCCGCTGCATGAATTGCAGCCGGCGCGACTGGAGGTCGCGCTCGATCACGATCTTGGAGACCAGGGCGAGCCCCTGCCCGGACAGGGCGAGCAGGCGCAGGAGCGCCATGTCGTCCACTTCCGCGCGGATCTCCGGCTCGATGCCCGCCTTGGCCATCAGCAGGTCGAAATCCAGGCGCACATGGCTCTGGTGGCTCGGCAGGAAGAGCGGCTGCCCCTGCAATAGCTGGGGGAAGCGCGGCCGCGACAACCGCGGCCGCCGGCTGCTCACGAGGTACATCGGCACCTCGCCCAGCAGGTGGTTGAAGACATTCACCTCCTGGTCGGCGCGCAGCGGGAGGTTCGACAGCACCAGGTCCAGGTGGTGCTCCTGCAACTGGCGCGCCAACGCGTCGAGCGCCCCTGACACGACCACCAGCTTGGTCCGCGTGTCCGCCAGCAGCGGCTGGATGAAGTCGAACTGCAGGTTCTTGGAGAGGGGGCCCACCGCCCCGAGCCGCAGCACCCGCTGCGCCGCCGGACCCGACTGGCGGAACCGGCTCAACAGCTCCCGGCCGGTCTCAAAGATGGTCTCCGCGTGCTGGAGCGCCACCCGGCCGGCGGCGGTCAGGTGCAGTTCGCGCCCGCGCCGGTCAAACAGCGGCTGCCCCAGCCAGTCCTCCAGCTCCCGCAGCTGCTCGCTCAGGGTGGATTGCGAGACCTTCAGCGCCGCCGCCGCCCGGGTCATGCTGCCATGGCGGGCGATCATCCAAAAATGGCGCAGGTGGTGGTAGTTCAGCCATTCGGGCGTCGCCAGGGGCGCGTTCATCAAATCGGTATTACCGATGATAAGGATAGAAACAATCTGTTTTTAAGAAACAAGGCCTTCCGTTATGCTGGCCGGGATGAGCCCACGCTTCACTTCCCGCCGGCCGATGCCCGCCACCGCCACCCCGCCGCAGCGGGACCCCCGCCGGCCGGGGCCGCACCGGGTCAAGGGCGGGCTTCAGGTGACCCTCCCGCAGGGATAACCCCATGCAACTCGACCTCTACCACGCCCTGTCGGCCAATCTCCTTTCCCCCGCGGTCCTGTTCTTCGCGCTGGGCCTGGCGGCGGCCCTCCTGCGCAGCGAGCTGAAGTTCCCCGAGGCCCTCTACGTCACGCTGACGATCTACCTCCTGACGGCCCTCGGGTTCAAGGGCGGGGTCGCCATCAGCGAGGCGGGAGTCGGGACGGTCCTGCTGTCCGCGCTGGCGGCCATGGGGCTCGGCGCCGTGATCCCGCTCTGGTCCTATCCGCTGCTGCGCTATGTCGGGCGCCTCCGGCCGGTCGACGCCGCGGCCATCGCCGCGCACTACGGCTCCGTCAGCGCGGTGACCTTCATCACGGCGACCAACTACCTGAAGGGCATCAGCGTGCCGTACGAGCCCTACGCCACGGCCTTCCTCGCCGTGATGGAGTCGCCCGCCATCGTCGTCGGGATCCTGCTCGGCAAGATGTCGCTCGGCCAGCAGCCGGCGATCTTCCGCGGCTCGCTCGGCAAGGTGCTCCACGAGGCCGTGCTGGGCCGCAGCGTCTTCCTGCTGGTCGGCGCGCTCCTGGTCGGCGCCCTGTGCGGCAAGGCGGGCATGGACAAGGTCGAGCCGTTCTTCGTGACGCCGTTTCAGGGCGTGCTCGCCCTGTTCCTGCTGGAGATGGGCCTGGTGGCCGGCCACCGGTTGCAGGATCTGAGGAAAGTGGGCCCCTTCCTCGTCGGCTTTGCCCTGCTGCTGCCGCTGGTCCACGGCGCCCTGGGCGTGCTCCTGGGTCAGGCCGCCGGGCTGAGCGTGGGCGGCGCGACCCTGCTGGGTGTCCTCGCCGCGAGCGCCTCCTACATCGCCGCCCCCGCCGCCATGCGGCTGTCCCTGCCCGAGGCCAACCCCGCGCTCTACCTCACGCCGTCCCTCGCGGTCACCTTCCCGTTCAACATCAGCCTGGGGATTCCGCTCTTCTACACCTTCGCCCACTACCTGCGCCAGTAGCATGCAAACCCACCCCCTGAAGCTCGTCACCATCATCTGCGAGGCCCTGGCGGCCCCCCACCTCCAGCGGCTGCTCGCCGAGCAGGGCGCGCAGGGCTACACCCTGTTCACGGTCGAGGGCGATGGCCGCCAGGGGCGGCGCACCGGGGAGACGCGGGAGCTCGCGAACATCCAGGTGGAGGTGATTGTATCGCCCGGGGTCGCCGAGCAGCTGCTCGCGCGGCTGGCGCAGGACTTCTTTCCCAAATTCGCGATGGTGGCGTACGAGACGGAGATCCGCGTGCTGCGGCAGGACAAGTTCGCCCCATGACGCCGGCAACCGACCTCTCCCTGCGCCAGCTGCTCGCCGTCCACGGCGCCAGTGCCCGGCTGGGGATCCTGGGCGGGGGCCAGCTGGCCCGCCTGACCGGGATGGCCGCCCTGTCCCTGGGCTGCGAGGTGCGGTATTTCGAGCGCACCGCGGTTTGTCCCGCGGCCTGGTCGGCGCCGGGACTCGTCGTGGCCGACTGGGCCGATCACGAGGCGCTGGCAGGGTTCGCCGCGGAGGTTGATGTGATCACCCTCGAGAATGAATTCATCGACGCCGCCACGCTGCTCTGGCTGGAGGAGTGCGGCCACCAGGTCTTTCCCACGGCCGCGAGTGTGGCCCGGATCCAGGACAAGCTCATCCAGAAGCAGTCGCTCGTCTCGGCCGGCCTGCCGGTGGCCGCGTTTCGCGCCGTTGGCTCGATGGAGGAGGTCCACGCGGCGGCCCGCGACCTGGGCTGGCCCCTCGTCCTCAAGACGCGCCGCGACGGCTATGACGGCAAGGGCAACTTTACCCTGGCCGGGCCGGAGCGCGTGGCCGAGGGGTGGGGCAGGCTCGGCGGCCGGGGCCTGTACGTGGAGGCCTGCTGGCCCATCGCCCGCGAGCTCGCGGTGATCGTCACCCGCGGGCGCGATGGCGCCATGGTGACCTATCCCGTGGTCGAAACCGTGCAGCGCGACCACATCTGCCACGTGGTGGAGGCGCCCGCGGCGATTTCCCCCGAGCTGGCCGCCCGCGCCACCGCGCTCGCCCGCCAGGCCGTCGCGGTGTTTGGCGGGTGCGGCAGCTTTGGGGTGGAGCTCTTTCTCTCCGCCGCGGGGGAACTCGCCATCAACGAGCTCGCCCCCCGCGTCCACAATTCCGGTCACTACACGCTCGACGCCTGCGCCTGCTCGCAATTCGAGAACCATGTGCGGGCCGTGCTCGGATGGCCGCTGGGGTCCACGCGGATGACCTCGCCCGCCGCGGTGATGCTGAACCTGCTGGGCGCGGGCGAGGGCGCCGGCAAGCCGCACGGGCTCAGCCAGGCCCTGCGCGTTCCCGACGTCCGCGTCCACCTCTACGGCAAGGCGACGAGCAGCCCCGGACGCAAGATGGGCCATGTCACGGCGGTCGGCGACACCGTCGCGGCCGCCCGCGCCGCCGCCGCGCGGGCCGCGAGGGAGATTCACTTCGGCGACAACACATGAACAAACCATCAAACCCGCTGGTCGGAATCATCATGGGCAGTGACTCGGACTGGCCGACCATGGAGGCGGCCCTCCTGGCCTGCCGCGAATTTCGCGTTCCCTGCGAGGTGCGCGTCGTCTCCGCGCACCGCACCCCGGAGGACATGGTGCGCTACGCGAAGGGCGCCCACCGGCGGGGACTGCGCGTGATCATCGCCGGGGCCGGCGGCGCCGCGCATCTGCCGGGCATGGTGGCGAGCCTGACGCCGCTGCCGGTGATCGGCGTACCCGTCGAGAGCAAGTGCCTGAAGGGGCTCGATTCGCTGCTCTCGATCGTGCAGATGCCCGGGGGCATTCCCGTCGCCACCGTCGCCATCAACGGGGCGCGCAACGCCGCGCTGCTCGCGATCGCCATCATCGGCTCGAGCGAGGCCCGGCTGCAGGCCAAGTTGATCCGGTTCCGGCGGGGACTGGCCGCGGAGTCCCGTCGCCGCAGCCGCAAATTGCAGGCCCTGGCAGGGGCCCGTGGGCCGCGCTGAAGGTCTCAGCGCCGGGCAACTCGCCGGGCGCGGTGCGTCCGCTGGGTCCGGCCAGCCGCGTCCGCGATCGGGGGCAGCCCTCCGATCGCACGGATCAACCGCTCAAGCATTCAGCCGTGCAAACGACTCCACGGGGTGCGTGAACAGGTGCTTTGCCTGGGCGACGTGGATCTCCTCGGCGCCCGCATTCAGCCCCGCCATGGCCTCGCGCACGAACTCCTCCAGCGGCATCCCGACCGCCCGCCCCTGGGGGCCCATGTAGTCGTGGAGCTCGGTCGAGACCGCCGGTGGCGACAGCTCGATCACGCGGACCGCGGTCTTCCGCAGCTGATGGCGGAGCGACAGGGTGAAGGACCGGAGCGCGGCCTTGGTCGCGCAGTAGACGGGCATCACGGCGTAGGGCACATAGGCCAGGCCGCTCGTGACGTTCACGATCCGGGCGCTCGGCTGGGCGAGCAGGTGGGGCAGGAACGCGGCCGTGCCGGACATGAGCGCCCGCAGGTTCGTGTCCAGCTCAAGGTCGCAGAAGTCGAGCGGGACGGGCCGGGTGAGGTCGTGCTGCCGCTGGACCCCGGCATTGTTGATGAGGCAGTCCACGGGCCCGAACCGGGCGGGCACCTCCTCGGCGGCGCGGGCGAGCGCCGCCCGGTCGGTGAGGTCGAGGGGGTAGGCCTGGATCCCCGGGTTGGCCCCGCAGACGGCCGCCAGGGCTTCCCGGCGCCGTCCGGCGATGATCACCCGGGTGCCTTGGCGGGCGAGCGCCACGGCCAGCCCAAGGCCAATGCCGGAGCCCCCGCCGGTGATCAGGCATCGCTGGCTGGGAAAGGTCATGGCGGCAGGCTAGCTGCCGAGGCGCGCACCACAAGCCCCGGACGGACGGGCCGGAGGGCCGCGGGCCATTCCGGGGCCCGACGCGGGCGTGAAAAGGCTCACCGCGAAACCCACTTCACACTTTTTCCCCTCAAAATTGTGAACTCTCCAGAAACGACGAAGCCACTTAGTTTCCTAAGTGGCTTTCGTTAAATGGTCGGGGCGGTCAGATTCGAACTGACGACCTCTACGTCCCGAACGTAGCGCTCTACCAGGCTAAGCTACGCCCCGATTGCATTTTCTCGACCGGATGCGGCCGAAAGGAAGGCGGAGAAAAGGCCGTGCACCGTGACACTGCAAACAAATTATCTGTCCAAAAAAAAGCCCGCGTCATGGGACGCGGGCGTTAAGTCAAAACTGGCTGGTCTGTAAATCAGGACGAGGGCGGGGGTGGGGCGACCACGTTCACCCGGGTGAGTGAGCTTTCCGCCGCCTTGCGGGCGATGATCTCGACGGTGCGCTGGATTTCGAGCTCCGCCGTGCGGCGGTCGATCTTACCCCGCTCCACCTGCTTCGCGAGGTCGAAGGCCTCGCGGTTCAGCTTTTCCTTGGCGGCACGGAGTGCGCTCAGCTCGATTTCCATCTCGGCCGCCTGTTTGGCGCTGGCTTCGGCCTGCGCGTTGTACTTGTCCGTGGCATCCTGAATTTTCTTACCTTCCGCCTCCCACTTCGCGACCTTCTCGGCCTCCTTCTTGGCTTCATCCGCCGCACGGTCAGCGGCACGCTTTTCCGCATCCGCGCGGGCCTTGGCCTCGATTTCCGCCTTGTGGGTATCGTCGGCGAGCTTGAGCGCCGCGGCCTTGGCGGCGGCCTCCTTCTCACGCAGGTCGATTTTGTTGGCCTCGGCGTAATACAGGGCGAGGAAGATCGCCAGCATGGTGCTGACGGAAATGACGTACATCCACTTTTTCATGGGAAGGTAAAGTTCGCGGGTTAGGAGTTCTTCTTGGCGGCCTCGGCCGCAGCGGCGGCAGCGGCGGCGCGGGAGGCGGCATCAGCGGTGGAAATCTTATCGAGGACGAGCTTCAGGCTTTTGACATTCTCATCCGCTTCGCGGACGTAGATGCGCAGGAAGGCGAGTTCGTCGGCCGACTTCTTCTTGTCCTCCTCAAGCTTCGTAATGGCTTCTTTCTCGGTCTTGATGTCGCGTTCAAGCCGCTCGACCTGCTTGGCGAACTTGTCCTGGTCGCGGTAGGCCTTCTCCTTCGCATCGACGGCCGCCTGGCGGGCATCATGGTCGGCCTTGTCCTTGGCCTCCTTTATAGCGCGCTCGGCCTTGCGATGCTCCTGGGCAATGTTGGCTTCCTTGATGGCCTGCTCGTTGTCCTTGGCCTGCTTGAGCAGCTTGGCATCCTTCTCCTGCTTGATCGCCAGGGTCTTGGCGGCCTCCTTGGCCTCATAGCCGGAGCTGAAGTTCCAATAGATGGCGCCGAAAATGATCAGGCCGGCGACCGGGCCGAGAAAGTATACGAGGCTTTTCTTCATGGTAATAAGGGGATCAGGTGAAATTACTGGGTGCGGATGCCGGCCTTGAGTTGGTCACGTTCCTTGATGGCATCCTCGATGGCCTGCTTCAGACCGGGAAGGTGGGCGTCGCTAGAACCGGAAAGCTCAATCGCCTTGTTCACGGCGACCAAGGCTTCATCGAAGCGGCGCAGTTCAAATCCGATGTAAGCCAGATAATTGTAAACGGCGCCGGGACGGTCCAAATGGCCCTTGGCGACGGCCTTGTTCAGGTTGAGAAACGCCTCCTCGGGCTTGTCGAGCGAGTAGTAGATCTGGGCAATCTGGAAGTCGAGCTGGCCGGAGTGGGGGAACTGGAGATCAGCTTCCTTCAGGGCGTCGATGGCCTGATATGGTTTGTCCACCTGCTGATAGGAGGAGGCCAGCAGCTCCCAGTTGGACAGGGTTGATTCGATCGAGCCGTTTTTCAGGCCGGCGTAAAGGAGCTCCGTGGCTTTCCCGAACTGGCCGATGTTGGCGTAGAGGCCGACCAGATTGAAATTATCCTTCGGTCCCTTGGCGAAGCCCAGGGCCTGGGCGCGCTCGGTGGTGATGATGGCCCGGATGTTGTACTGCCGGGCCTTTTCTTCGTCCTTGTCCAGGGCCAGGTTCAGGTAAGTGGGCAGCAGCTGGGCCCAATATTCCTTCTTGGTGGGGTATTGCTTGACCAGTTGCTCAAGGATTTCCGCGGCCCTGACGTAGTTCCCTTCCTGCTGATAGGAAGCGAGGAGCAGGATGTAGAATGTGTCCTTGGGACGAGCGGTGGACAGCAGCCCATTCTCGATCTCGGCGCGCGCCTGCTTCATCAGCGCGCTGTCAATCTTGTTGGGATTGACGGTGGCCTGGTTGTAGAGGATCGAGGCGTAAAGCAGGGCCGCTTCCTGGCGTTGTGAGTCCGGAGCCGACTTGCCGACGTTGCTATCGATCCAGCGCTTGATGTAAGCGGAGCACTTGTTGAAATATTGCTGCTGCAGGGCAGGTGACTTGGTCGCCACCGCCTCCTGATAGTAAAGCTGGACCAAATAGTAGATCTTGTCCGCCACTTCCTTCTCATCGAGGTAGCCGTAGGCATCGGACAGACGCACGGCCGTCTCCATCGGCCCGATCGCGTTGGCATACTCATTCATCTGCATGTAGATGTTGGCCTTGATTCCAGCAATGATCGCGAAGTCATAACTGGTGGCCGGTACGGAAGCCTGGATCTCGCCGAGCAGGGCCAGCGCGCCGTTCCAATCCTTGGCATCGGTCAGGGGCTTGAGTTTCTCAAGATCCTGCGAGGTCTTTTCCGCCAACTGGGGCGGCTCGGCACTGCGGCCAGCGGGCGCCGCAACCAAGGCGAGGGCGAGGAGCAGGGTCAGACGACCCGGCAGGGAGAAAACTTTGGAGAAAAAGTCGGTCACGGTGAAATTAATCCTCGTTCAAGGTAAAGACGATGGGCACCTGCATGTGCGTGTTGACCGAGCGGCCACCCCGCTTGCCGGGGCGGAACTTCCATTTGCTCACTGCCTGGACCGCGGCGGACTCGAATTCATGCTGGGTGGAGCGGGCCGAGTAGGCATTGCGCACATCGCCGTTCGTATCGACGATGAAGTCGACCACGACCTCGCCGGCGATGCCTGAGCGGCGCATTTCAAAGGGGTATTGGGGCTGGGCACGGAATTTTGCCACCGGGATCTGGTCGAGCTTGGAGATATCGAACACCTCAATGCCCTTGCCCAGGCCATGGCCGGCGCCCGTGGGAATGACGATGGCGCCGGCGTTGGGCTTCAGATTGTCGGGCGGCGGCGGCTGGACCGGCTGGACAAAGGAGTCCATCTGCACGATCTGCGGCACATCGGTCTGCATCGGCGGGGCGAACTCAAGCGGCGTCTCGGGCGCATCGTCGGTCTCGACCTTTTCCGGCTCATCCGGTTCCAGCTTGGGCATCTCGATCTTGATGACGGGGTCTTCCTCCACGTGCTTGGCCTTGGCCGGGCCGGCCTTGAGGCTCTCGCTCAACCAGACGGCACCGCCGTGCAAGGCGAGGGAAACGATAAGACCGATGATTAAATCGCGACGCATGATAGGTGGGCGCTGGGAGGCTTATCTGCCAGTGGGACGGGTACGGCCGGTCTCGACGGAGACCTGCTGGATGCCGGCTTTCCGGACTTCATCCAGGGCATAGACCGTCGTGCCGAATTTGGCGCGGTCGTCACCCGCGATGAGCACGCGGGGCTGGGCGACACGGGTTTTCAAGTTGGCCAGCCGGGGGGCGATTTCGCTGACTTGGATCAGCTCCTTGTTCCAGTAGCACGTGCCCTGATCGGAGATCTGCAGGGTGACCATGTCCGGGTCCGGCGGGGCCGGATTATTATTGGGAATCGGGAGATTCACCGGCACGGACGCGATGCGATTCAGGGAAAGCGTGAACAGCACGAACGTCGCGAGCAGGAAAAAGATGACGTCGATCAGCGGGATGATCTCGATGCGCGCCTTCTTTTTGCCGTCGTCGGCTTTGGAACTGGAACCGGCCATGATTTTTTAAGTTAGCGGAAGTGGAAGGGTGCGCGGACCGGAGCGGCTTATTTGCCGGCCGGCTTCACATGTGTTTCGATGAAGACCTTGCTGGCGCCGGACTTGCGGATTTCGTCGATGGCATAGCCAAAAACGGCGGAGAAAGGGGCGTTCTCATCGCCGTTCACCAGGATGCGGCCATCCGGGTTCTGGGTGCGGTAGGACCGGAGGCGGTTGATGAATTCATCGAGCGCGACCGGATCCTTGTTCCAAGCCAGGGTTCCCTCCTGCGTCACGCTGATGGTGACGGTATCCGCGGGGTCGCGGGCCTCGCCCGTCTCCGAATCGGGGATCTTGATTCCCGGCAGGCCGTTGGACTTGTTCAGCGAAAGCGTGAACAGCACGAACGTCGCGAGCAGGAAAAAGATGACGTCGATCAGCGGGATGATCTCGATGCGCGCCTTCTTTTTACCGCCAGTATTGCCGCCGGATGATCCTGCCATGATAAGGTTGGGCTAGAGGGAAAACGAGGCTGCCGGGATTTTCTTAGGAGGAATCAGCGGCTGAACGGCGCATTCGTCTCGGACTTCTTGATGATGAGTTCGAGGGCGTTGGAAGCGTCAGCCACCTCGTGCTTGGCCTCCTCGATGCGGGCGTTGAGAATGTTGTAGGGTAGGAGGGCCGTGATGGCGATGGTGAGACCGGCCGCGGTGGCGATCAGCGCCTCGGCCACGCCACCCGTGATCTGGCCGGTCGCGGCACCGATGTCGCCCGTCATGCTGCCGAAGGTGCGCATCATGCCGGTGACCGTGCCGAGAAGGCCGAGCATCGGGGCCGCCGTGATGACGGTGTCGAGCGTGGCCACACCCTGCTGGTAACGGGCGAGTTCCTGGCTCGAAGCGCGGATGAAGGCGTTCGAGAGTGAGTATTCCTTGTTGGTAAGGCTGTAGACCAGGATGCGGGCGATGAAGTCCTTGCTCTTCTTGCCGATCTCGACCGCGCCCTCGATGTCGCGACGCTCGACGTGCTCCAGCATCTTCTCGACGACCTCCGGCTCCCGGGTGGCGTTTTCCCGCACGAGGAAGAGCAGGCGCTCGACGACGACGGTGAGACCGACAAAGGACAGCAGAAGGATCGGCCACATGATTTGACGGCCTTTCATGAACAGTTCCATGAGGGTGCTGTCGCCGAGGAGAAACGCGAGGGGGAGGCTTTGATGGATCATAGGAGGAAAAGGGTTGGAGAAGTCAGTCGGGGATGATGATTAGGTTGGTTGAGTGGATGAAAAGTGAGAAAGACTCGAATCAGGCCTGCTGCGATGGCACGCAGAGCAGGGAAGAGGCGCGATCTAATTCATTAGTGCCGGCCTGTAGCAAGACCCGGGCCGAATTTAATGCGTGGCTGACTTGTACCGTCAATTTCTGAATAATAACTGGGAAATTCAGCATGTCGCCGAGGGGAAATTCAGAGGAGAAATAACCGGGAGAATGCGAACTAGGTGATATCGAAACTGGCCTGTCAACTTCCTTTGTCGCACCGGCGATCGGGCCTGATTCGAGCCCGCGGCAGCCGGCCCGGGAGAGGCCGGGAACGGCCGATCGTAAAAATCGGAACGGTCGCGACGGGCGCTTGGGCCGGCTCCGCCGGCCGGCGAAATGTCCGCATATCCGGAGCGCGGCATGCCGGTGATCGGGGGAAGTGGGGCCACGCGGATTCGAATGATCGGCCGGGCAGTGCTCCGGAACGACATCACACCTAGATTATCTAGAGGACTGAAGGCAACCATGAAATCAACCCGGCGGTTTTGCGGCATCAAGGCAGTGGGAGCGGTGCCTGGCGGGACGCGCGGGTCGGGCGGGGATCGGCCAAGGCCTGCGGGGCGTGGTTACGGCCAGCCTGATGGGGTGCCGGGCCCTCCTGGGCTGGGCAAGAAGTGCCCAATCCTCGGCAACCGCTGCGCAGCGTTGGACAGTGAGCGGGACTACCATGCCGAGCCATGAAAACGATCCTTGTCCCGGTTGACCTCTCGGCGGCCACCGCCCCGGTGTGTGGAACGGCCTGTGCCTTGGCGAAACAGGTTCATGCCCGTTTGATGCTCCTGCATGTCGTGCTGCCGCCCTTTGTGGCGCTCAACGATTACTATGCCTTCGATGCCGGCATGGTGGCGGAAGGCATGGCCGCAGCCGAGCGGACCGCGTCACGCAAGCTCAGCGCCCTGGCCCGGCGCTGTGCCCGAAAAGGCGTCGTTGTCCGGACCGTGCAACGGACCGATTCCACAGTCGCCGCGATTCTTGCGCAGGCGGCCCTGACGAAGCCCGCGTATATCGTGATGGGTTCGCACGGCCACGGTGCGGTGTTCGAGCTGATCGCCGGCAGTACGACGAGTGGCGTGCTGCGCAAGGCACCTTGTCCCGTGCTGGTGGTCCCGATTACACGCAGCTGATTCCAAACGGTGCTTTCATGGAAGTCATCAAGGCCATTTACCAACGCCGGGCCACGCGGCATTTCTCTGACGCCGAGGTGTCGAAGGGCGTGGCCCATGATCTGGTGCGGGCCGCGGCGCAGGCCCCGAGTGCTCTCAACCAGCAACCGTGGGCCTTTGGCATCTTCCACGGGCGCGAGCGCCTGCGGGCCTTTTCGACCCGGGCCAAAGACCATCTCCTGGCCACCTCCGAGCCGCTATTTGGCCTGGACCCGCGGATCGACCAGTATTGCGACGAACACTATAACATCTACCATGAGGCGGACACGCTCATCGTGATCTTCGCCAAGCCGGGCCGGTATTCCCCGCTGGAGGACTGTTTCCTGGCGGCGGAGAACCTGATGCTCGCGGCCTTCGGCCTGGGGCTGGGCAGCTGTCCGGTGGGATTCGCCCGTTCATGGTTCAACCTCCCGGAGATCAAGGCCGAGTTGGGAATTCCCGAGCACTACGCCGTAGCCCTGCCCATTGTCGTTGGTTATCCGGCGTTCCCCCCGCCAGCGGTGGAGAAGCACGAGCCCGAGGTCGCCTGCTGGCAATGGGACGAGTGATCCTTCCGGGATTTCCTTCTCGTGATCGCCACGCCTTGTCCAAGGCGCGCCGGTTAAACCCGGCGTCATTCTGGGCAGAAAGGCGGGTCGTCCACCTTGCCGGGCAAGGCAGCGTGGACGACTTGAATGGCAGGTAAAGGAACCTTGAACCCGGTTCGTGCCGAACGGCCCGGATTCACTCCCAGATGTCAGGGCTGGGCGCTAGCGGTCGGGTGGCGGTCGGCGAAGAACTCCCGGGCCTTTGCCAAGAGCTGGCCCTCGGTCAGGTGATGTTCATCGACCGCCCGTGACCCGATGACCCGCCGATCGATTTCCGGGTGGTGGCGCCGGAGCCAAGCGGTGAACTGTTCCATCTCGCTGGCGGAACCCTTGCCGCTGCCGAAGATCAGGATACTCCCGGCGGCCTTCAGGGCCTGGGCGACAGGCTCAAAGAAGCTGTTCGGATCCGGCTTTTCCTGTCCACGCGTGAAATCCTTGGAATTGTGCGCATGGCGAAAGTAGTCGTCCGGCGCGTGGGGCATGATCTGCAGTGGAACCTCCCCGCGGAGTTCCGAGCGGAAGATCCGTGCTTCCCGGTGGTCGATCACGACCAGCCAGTGGGTTTCGCCCGCCGGGCTTTCCGGCAGGGGCGTTTCCGAGCGTTCGAGAAAGCGGCGTAATTCCAAGAGCTCGGACGCCTCGGCGACATCCTTGGTGCGGGGCGGGCGCAGAATGAGAATCTGGCCGTTACGGGTGACCTTCAGGTTGCCATTCGGCTCCTCGACGATCTCGCCGAGATGGCTGAACAGGGACTGCACCTCGCGCCAAGCCAAGTTGTGCGCGAGTGGATGGCGGAAAATGGCTTCGTAGGTGCGCCGGTGGGGGCCGCGGAGTGAGGTCGGTGGTGTCATGGGGGGAATTCGGGTTACTTGAGGAACGAACTGCCGACGCATGCTACCCGACCAAGCTGCCCGCCGCTCGGCACATCTTGCCCTTTACGTCGCATCGCTTGCCCCGGCACGGGCGGCCAGGGCGCCAGCAGGGCGGAACGCCGGCCGCATCCCCCAGCTGACGAGCGCGAGCGTGATGAGCGAATTGGCCGGCATCAGGATGGCGGCCATGAGCGGATTCATGCGCCCGGCCACGGCGAGTCCCACGGCGAGAACATTATACGCGACCGAGAAGCAGAGGATGATTCGCTGGCTCCGGCGGCGCACCAGACTCACGGCGAAAAGGGCGCGGAGGCCCGCGATGCCGCGCCCGAGATAATAAAAATCCGCCTTCTGGGCGAGATGGCCGCGGTGAATGACCGGTGTGCCGCGGCAGAGCGCCTGGTCGAAGGCCAGACTGTCATTGGCGCCATCGCCCAGCATCAGGGTCCGGTCGGCCCCATGCTGTTCGAGCCAGGCCGCCTTCTCGCGCGGAGTCAGATCGCCATGGGCATGGGAGGGAGGCAGGCCCAGTTCGGCGGCCAGGGCGGCGACTTTCGGACGATGGTCGCCGCTGAGAATGTAGGTGGCGTAACCGAGCCGGCCGAGCTCGGCCAGCTCGGCGCGGGCATCCGGCCGGGCGGCGTCGGCAAACTGAAAATCCGCCAGCACCCCGCCATCGCGGGTGAACCAAGTGCCTCCGGCCGGCCGGCCTGGGTCGGCGGTGGCCCCGGCCCAGGCCGGCCGACCCAGGCGCCAGCGATGGCCAGCCGCATCGAGCGCCACGCCTTGACCGATGACTTCCTGCACGTCGCCTTCGAGTGCCGCACCCAGCCCGCGGCCGAGCAGGGTTTCGAGCAGGCATTGGCTGACCGGGTGGGGGTTATCCCGCACGAGGGTGAGAAGGACGGCCTGGGCGACGGGGTCCAGCCGCAGCAGGGACTCGGGGTTTCGCAGCACGGGATTCTCGAGGGTGAGCGTCCCGGTTTTGTCAAAGGCCAGCTGCCGGACGCCGGCGAGCCGGGCCCACAGGTCCCCGGTGCGGACGAACACCCCGCGCCGGCGGAGGGCGACGGTCGCCATCTCATCGGTCAGCGGGTAGGCCAGGCCAATCGCGCAGGGACAGGAAACCACGAGAACGGCGGTGACCACCGATCCGGTGCGGAGGGCATCGCCCGTGGCCAGCCACCAGACGACGCCCGCGACCGCCGCCACGCCAAGAATGCCGATGAGGTACCCGCGGATGATGTTTTCCAAGACCGCCGACCGGGGGCCGGTCTGTTCCACCGGCGCGAGCAACTGGGCCAGCAGCGACTCGCGCCAGGGTTGCAGCGCCACGAGGCGCGCCTCGGAGCGGCTGACATTCACGGCGCCGGAGGGCACCCGCTGTCCCGCCCGGAACAGGCGCGGGTCGGCCTCCCCATTGATGGAGGCGAGGGAGAATGCGGCCTCGGCCGACTCGAGCCGGGAATCGACTGCGGCCGCCTGGCCTGACGGGCAAAAATAGACCAGGCCCGGGACCAGTTCCTCGGGTCGTACCGTCCCGCCGTCCGCGAGCCGCACCCGCGGCGGCTTCGGCTGCTGGCTGAGCAGGCGCCGCTGGTTGCGCTCGACGGCCGCGACCTGCGCCCAGCGCCCCGTAAGCATCAGCAGGATGAAGCCGGAGACAAAGTCGAAATAGACGAACTGTTCGCGGCCGGCGCTCCATCCATAAAGCGAACCCAAATAGGCTCCGGAAATTCCCAGCGCGATGGGCAGGTCGATGTGGACCGCGCCGACGCGGAGGGCGTGCAGGGCGCGGTTGAGGAAGTAACTCCCCCCGACGAGCAGGCTCAGCGTGCCGAAGACCAGCGACAGCGTCCCAAAGAGCCGGGCATACGCGAAGGTCCGCTCCATCCCGAAGTAAACCGGGAGCGTGAACAGCATGGTGTTCATGGCGAACGCCGTGCAGAGCCCGACCCGGCGCACGAGCGCGCGGGACTCCGGCTCGGCGGCGGCCTCCCCGGCCGGGCCGGCCAGATAGCCGAAGGCCTGCAGTTTGCGCGCGAAGTCCACGGCGGAGAATTTCCCGGGTATCCAGCGCAGTCGCATCTGGCCGAGCTGGGCGCTGGCCTCGATGTCCCGCGCACCGGGCTGCTGCGCGAAGATCCGCTCGATCAGCCAGACGCATCCCGCGCAAGAGATGCCCTGGACATCGAGCGTGAGGTCCGGCGTCCCTCCCGCTGCCTCCGCCGCCTGCTGCGCGGCCGCGAGCCACGAAAAATCGCGGGACTCAAACACCGCCGTGTCCGCTGGCGCCGTGATCTCGTCCTTGATCTGGTAATAATCCTCGAGCCCATGCTCATGGACGAGCCGGAACACGTACGCGCAGCCGGAACAGCAGAACCCCGTCGCCTGCAGCCGCGGCTCAGTCAGCGGAACTCCGCAATGCCTGCACGCGTGGCGGCCGGGCGCGGGCGGGGGCGGGGCGGGAAGGGTGGCAGCGGTGCTCATGTCAGAAGCACAGGAGGGTGGCGGGATCCGGACCGGGCAGGCCCAGCGTGCCCCGCAACCGCCAGCTCAGGACGAGCGCAACGGCGAGGGCGAGCACGAGCCGGGTCCGGCCCAGCCAGAACGGGGACAGCTGCGACCGGATCCAATGGGCCTGGGATTGGGCCAGCCAGAGCAGCGGGACGGTGCCGAGGCCGAAGGCCAGCATGAACTCGACGCCGCGCAGCGCTGATCCGGAAAGGAGGGCGAGCGTCAGGAGAAAATACAGCGGGCCGCACGGCAGCAGGGGAGTGGCGAGGCCGAGCGCGGCGGCGGCCTGCACGCGGGGACGGCCGCGGACCCAGGTGCCCAGCCGCAGCGAAAAACGGCCCAGCAGGGCGGGCTTGGGCAAGAACCGGTCCCAGCGCAGCGCCATCGCGACAAAATAAAGGACCAGCACCCAAGGCAGCCAGCGCAGGGCGGAACCGGTGATCCACATGAGCGGCATCCGGCCCAGGCCTCCGGCCACGGCCCCGAGCAGCGCGTAGGCTGTCAGGCGCGTCAGGTGGTACACCGTGCTCACCGCCTGCGGATCGGACCGGTCGCCGCGCCCGGGCATCAGGGCACAGGCGAGCGGTCCGCACATGCCGGCGCAATGCAGGCTGGTGATGAGGCCCGCGAGGAACGCGGTGGCGGGCGAGTTGACGGCGGCGAGTTCCATGTCAGCGGCGTGGCGATGTCGCCAGGGGAACTTCCTCTACGGGATGCCTGGCGGCGATGATGAACCACGCGGTCCAAGCGGCCACCTGCAGCAGGCAGACGGCCACGAAGACCAGCCAGAGGCGGCTCCGGGGGGGAGGAGGGGCTTCAGGGCTTGGTGCCATGGGATGGGGAGGATTCCTGCTCTTCTTCGCGCAGCAACCTTACATCCGGCCCAAGAAACTCAATTTCCCGGTCAAGGTGGAAAGTCCCGGCCAAATCGCCGACGCGCACCGTCAGGACGAACGGTCCGCTGAAATCCGCCCGCGGCTGCTGCAGCACGAGCGGCTGCACGATCTCGCCGAGGGCCGGCACCTCGACGGGTGCGCGGAGCCCCGTCTGGCTCAGGTCGGCGGGCGCATGCACGAGCTGGAGCACAAAGCGGACGGGGAAATTCCGCTTGTTCACGAGGCGGACGAGGAACTGGTTGCGGATGGACTCGGCCGAGACCACGTAGGGCGTGCCGGTGATGCGCGTGACGCCGAGGCTTGCCGGCCGGACGGTCGAGAGCGCCCAGCCGGCGACGCTGGCGCCGATCAACAGCAGGACTCCGTAGAGGGCGGTGCGCGGGCGCAGCCAGCGGGTCGCCCGGTTGGCGAAGCCCACCTGCGAGTCGTAGCGGATGAGGCCGCGCGGCCGGTGCAGCCGGGTCATGACATCGTCGCAGGCGTCGATGCAGGCGGTGCAGCCCACGCATTCCAGCTGGAGGCCCTGCCGGATGTCGATGCCGGTCGGGCACACCTGCACGCAGCGGTTGCACGCCACGCAGTCGCCGGCGCCCGCGGTGCCAATTTTGCCCCGCGGCTCCCCGCGCGCAGTGTCGTAGCCGATGACCAGCGAGTGATCATCAATCAGCGCGGACTGGAGCCGGCCATACGGGCAGATGACGATGCAGAGCTGCTCACGAAACCACGCAAAGTTGAAGTAAAGCACGCCGCTGAACACCGCCATGAAGGCGAAGGCGCTCCAATGCTCCACGGGAGCGGCGCGCATCATGGACCAGACCTCGGGCAGCGAGACAAAATACGCGAGGAACAGGTGGGCGATGAGCGCGGACGCCAGGATATAGAGCCCATGCTTCAGGGTGCGGCGCAGGAGTTTGCCGCCGGAGAGCGGAGCCGCGTCGAGGACCCGGCGCTGGATGGCGTCGCCGTCGGTCCACCGTTCGATGCGGCGGAAGACATGGTCCAGGAAGACGGTGTGCGGGCACGCCCAGCCGCACCAGATCCGGCCGAAGAGTGCCGTCACGAAGAACAGGGTGAAACCGAGTCCCGTGATGACGAAGAAGAGGAGCCAGAGATCCTGGGCCGCGAGCGTCAGACCAAACAGGTGGAACCGGCGCTCCGCCACGTCGAGGAACACCGCGGGATAGCCGCCGATCCGGATCCACGGCAGCGACAGATAAAAGGCGATCAGCAGCAGGGCCGAGCCACGCCTGGCCAGAGTGAAGCGTCCGTGGGTGTCGGCGGGAAAAAGGAAGGGGCGGGATCCGTCCTCACGGATCGTGGTGACGGAGTCGCGGGTGGGCAGCGGTGCGGCCATACTTCATTGCGGAGCGCGCGGCACCCAGACGTCCTGCACCTCGATGGGCTCACCCTCGTGGTGATAACTCAGGATATAGGCGACGACTTCGGTGATCTTCCGCGGCCCGAGCACGGGTCCCCAGGTGGGCATGCCCTTGACGAGCACGCCATTGGTGACCGTCGCATAGATTTGAGTGGGACGGCCGCCGTGGATCCAGAGATGGTCCACGAGGTTGGGTCCGATGGCTCCCGTCAGCTTTTCCGTGTGGCAGCTGGCGCAGGTCGTGTTGAAGGTGGCGCGGCCGGCCTCCACGAAAATCGGGTTCCGGCTCATCTTCCACAGGCTCGCGTCGTCGAGCGTCGGCGTTGCGGCCAGGCGGGCGGCCTCGATGACCGCCAGCTGCTGCTGCACGGCGGCGGTGTTCGACAGCCCCAGATGGGCGCGCTCGTAGTAGAACCAGTAGCCGGCCCAGAAGACGATGGCGCCGTAGAGCGTCATCAGCCACCAGTTGGGCAGCCGCTTGTCGTATTCCTGGATGCCGTCAAAGGAGTGCGGCCGGAGCGGATCCTGGCCGGGCGGCGTGGTTGGGTCAGGCGTGGGGGTCATGGTGGGGGAGAGTGGAGTCCGGCGCGAAGGGCAGCTGGGCGAATTTCTCAATCTGGGCCCGGGGCATGCGCACGGCCCGCCAAGTGATGGAGACAAAAACCGTCGCGGCCGTCACAAAAGCGGTGATGACGTAGAGGGTGGATGAATCTTCGAGGATAAGGCGTTTGAACATGGGAGTGATCAGGGAGTGGGGTTGGTCTTGGGCGGGACGGGCACGGACTTGCCCAGCGTCTGGAGATACGCAATCAGGGCCACGACCTCCTTCTCCGGGGCGATGTAGGCGCCGGCGGCCCGAAGATCCTTGGCGATGCCCTTGGCCTGGTCATCGACCTGGTCGAAGATCTGCTGGGCGCTGAGCGGCCCATAGGGCACGCCGAGCATGCGCTGCACCTTGATCTTGGAGGGCAGGACGGAGACATCGAGGTCATTGGCCAGCAGCCACGGATAGGTGGGCATGTTGGAGCCGGGCGAAATCGCCCGCGGATTCTCCAGATGGCGGAGATGCCAGATGTTCGGATATTTGCCGCCCACGCGGGCCAGATCGGGGCCGTTGCGCTTCGAGCCCCATTGGAACGGATGATCGTAGATCGATTCTCCGAGCCGCGAGTAGTCCCCGTAGCGCAGGATGTCGGGCACGAGCGTGCGGATCATCTGGGAGTGGCAGAGGTAGCAGCCCTCGCGGACGTAGAGGTCGCGGCCCGCGAGTTCGAGCGGGGTGTAGGGCACTTGGATGCGGTCCTCGACGTTCTGGGCCTGCTGGACGATCATCGTCGGGATGATCTGGATCAGGCCGCCGGCGACCACGGCGAAGAAGGTCAGCAGGGTGAAGGGCAGAGCGTTGAGGAGGAGCTTCTCATACCAGCCCGTCCAAGCCCCGCCGCGGGAGGGCAGGAGCGCGACGCAGGCGATGAGGCAGGCCACCGCGCCGGCAAGGCCGGCGGTGCTCACCAGGTCGCTGCCGAGCATCCACATGGTCGCAAAGCCGACCGCGAGCACGGCGAACACGGTCGGGGCGCCGAAGAAGGTGGCCCCCAGGCTGAGCCGGGAGCCGGCGGGGGCCGGCGCCTCCTCGTAGACTTCGATGGTGCCGTTGACGGGCTGTGCCCCGCGGACGGTGCGATAGAAGTTGTAGGCCAGCACGACCCAGCCGGCCAGATAGAGGCCGCCGCCGATCACGCGCATGAGCATCATCGGCCGGATGGTGTTCAGGGTATCGAGGAAGTTGGGATAGGCGAGGACGGTGCCGTGCTCGGTGGTCGCATTGAGCATCAGCCCCTGGGTGATGCCGCTGGTCCACATGGCCGCGACGTAGAGCAGGATGCCGACGGTCCCGATCCAGAAATGCAGGTTGGCGAGCGCGGTGGAATACAGGGGCTTGTTCCAGAGCCGCGGCAGCAGCCAGTAGATCATGCCGGCGGCCATGAAGCCGTTCCAGCCCAGCGTGCCGGCATGCACGTGGCCGATGATCCAGTCGGTGTAGTGGGCGAGGGCGTTGACCGACTTGATCGAGAGGAGCGGTCCCTCGAAGGTGGCCATGCCATAGAACGTGACGGCGGCGGCGAAGAACTTCAGCACAGGATCCGTCCGCAGCTTGTGCCAGGCACCGCGGAGCGTGAGGAGGCCGTTGAGCATGCCGCCCCACGACGGGGCCCAGAGCATAAGCGAGAAGGTCATGCCGAGATTCTGCAGCCAGCCGGGCAGGGCGGTGTTCAGCAGGTGGTGCGGGCCGGCCCAGATGTAGACGAAGACCAGGGACCAGAAATGCACGACCGACAGCCGGTAGCTGTACACCGGCCGCTCCGCCGCCTTCGGCAGGAAGTAGTACATGATGCCCAGGATCGGTGTGGTGAGGAAGAACGCCACGGCGTTGTGGCCGTACCACCATTGCACGAGCGCGTCCTGCACGCCGCTGAAAACCGGATAGCTGTGCAGCAAGCCGGTCGGGATCGAGAGGTGGTTGACGATGTAGAGCATCGCCACCGTCACGATCGTCGCGATGTAGAACCAGAGCGCGACGTACAGCGCGGGTTCGCGGCGGCGGGCCAGCGTCCAGAAGAAATTCACCGCGAACACGACCCAGATCAGCACCACGGCGATGTTGATCGGCCAGATGAGCTCCGCGTATTCCTTGCCGCGGGTGTAGCCGAGGGGGAGGGTGATGGCTGCGGCGACGATGATCAGCTGCCAGCCCCAGAAATGCAGGCTGGAGAGGAAGTCGCTCGCGAGCCGGGCCTTCACCAGCCGCTGGGTGGAATAATACACCCCGGCGAACATCATGTTGCCCACAAAGGCAAAGATGACGGCGTTGGTGTGCAGCGGCCGAATGCGGCCCCAGGTCAGCCAGGGCGTGGCGAAGTTCAGCTGCCAGAAGTTCAGCTGGGCCGCAATGAGGACGCCCACCAGCATTCCCACCAGGCCCCAGATGACGGTGGCGAGGAGGAACTGGCGGACGACGCGGTCGTTATATTCGATCGTGATTTTTTTGTCGGGCATGGGAGGGGTGGATCAGTGGGTCTCGGCGTCTGATTGCTTGAGGCAGCCGTTGCACGGCGCACGAAGGCCGGAGCGGCAGCCGCAGGTTTCGGCGGCAGGGTCGTGGAAATGCTCGGGCGGAAGGGGTGTGCCCACGATGCGGGGGGTTTCCCGGCCCAAGGGGAGCAGCGATTCGCGTTCGGCATTGCTGAACCGGCGCGACTGCTCGCGCACGAAGAAGACGATGAACGTAAACACCAGGCAGAGGCTGCCCGTGATCATGAGCGGAATGACCGGCAGGGTGAGCTCGTTCATGCCCGGCCCTCCCCGGGACGAACGGTGCCGCCATCCTCATGCCGACCGCGGACGGCATGGCCGTGCACGTGGCCGTGGCGGTGCTTCACCAGTTCCTTGGCGGCAAACCAGTTGTCCAATTCGACGCCTTCCAGGCAGCCGCCATCAATCCACAGGTGATACGCTTGCTTTTGAATTTCCGCCTCGGTGGGTTCGGTGGGGGAGAAGGGCGGGGGCGTTTTCATGGTGGTGTCCGGGTTTGAGCTTCCGGAACATGCTAGCAGTTGCCCGACGGAGTGACTCCGCGGGTCTTGGCTGGGGCTGCGCATATTTTGCTGAATTGGCGGGTTCGGCGCGCAAAAGATGCGTTGCGCGCGAAGGACGATGGCCTGCCGTTCCCCTGCCTCAGGCGCGGGCAAAATGCCGGGTGAAATCGGTGCCGGCCGGAGCCCTCGTGCATGAAAGCCGGGTGCCAGGATCCGGGGCGGTTGTGATCCGAGCCCGCGCCATGGGTCGCATCAGTGGGTGCAGGGAGTCCATGTTGCCGCCATCAACTTCCTGATCCGGACCGCACCCTGGGGACCATCCGCACGAGCCAAAGATGGCTGCCCGACTAGGAGTCGAACCTAGACAAAACGAGTCAGAGTCGTTTGTGCTACCATTACACAATCGGGCAGTGAAAATTACGAAACGCGAGGCCGCCGGCGGGAGGAAATCCCACGGGAATGGAGCCGGCGATGGGATTCGAACCCGCAACCGCCTGTTTACAAAACAGGTGCTCTACCGTTGAGCTACGCCGGCGCGAAAGAGTCGCGGATCTGCGAGGAAGTTGACTGGGAAATAACGAGGAAGTGGTGGCTCCCCGGGGACTCGAACCCCGAACCAATTGATTAAGAGTCAACTGCTCTACCATTGAGCTAGGAAGCCAAAAGCGAAGGGTGAAAAACTCATGAAGCCCCAGTTGAAGTCAACTGTGATTTCCGTCGGACGCGCCGGGAGGAATTTCAGCCGGCGCGAGCCGGGTGCCTGATGCGATTGCTCCGGGCCCGTTTCATTCCAATCCGGCCCGCCGGGCTTGTTTTGTTGAGTCCGGCCGGATGGAGTGAACCGCCAATTATTCCATGAGGACTCTTATTCGTTTTTTAATCCTGATCGCGCTGGGTTTGTCCGCCGCCGGCCGGGCGCAATCCCTGCCGGTCACGGTCATGCCCGTCACCGCCAGGCACGGTATGGTCGTGGCGGGACACCCGCAGGCGGCCGAGGCGGGCCGCCAAGTGCTCCAAGCCGGCGGCAACGCCATCGACGCGGCGATCGCGACCTCGCTCGCGTTGGGGGTGGCCGAACCGTACGCCTCGGGCCTGGGCGGCAAGCTGATGCTGCTTTATTATGAATCCGCCACCCGGAGGACCTATGTGATCGATGCGATGGATGCCGCCGCGGGTTCGCTGGATGTTCCGGCCTATGTCAAACGCCCGGCGGAACAGCATGCCTACGGTTATGGTGCGGTTTGCGTGCCCGGGCTGGCGGCCGGGTTGTGGATGGCGCATGGCCGCTGGGGCAGCCGGCCCTGGGCCGAGGACGTGCAGCCGGCGATAGCGTTGGCGCTCGCGGGGTTTGAGGTCCTGCCGAAGTCGCGTGATTTCTTCGAGGAGCAGGCAAAGAAACTCCGCCGCGGCGACGCGGAGATCGCGCGGCTCTACCTGCCGCAGGGGCGGCTTCCGGATGCCGGCACGTTGCTGCCGAACCCGGACCTGGCGCACACGCTGACCCTGCTGGCCCAAAAGGGCCGCGACGGCTTCTATCGCGGCCCGGTCGCGGCCGCCATCGCGGCCGCCATGAAAAAGGGCGGGGGAGTGGTCACGGCCGATGATCTGGCGACCTATGAAGCACGGCTGACCGACCCGGTGGGCATCGCATTTCGCGGCGATCGGATCATGAGCGCCCCGCCGCCGGCGAATGGCGCGGCGATGTTTTTGGCCGCGTTGAAGGTGCTCGAGGATGATTCGTTTGACGCCGGCCCCTTGCGCTCGGCCAGGAATCTTGACCGGCTGGGCCGCGTCTGGCGCCTAGTGGAACCGCAAGCTTACCGGTTGATCGCGGATGCGCCGGAATCACGGGGCTATTTTGAAAAAATGATCGCCCCCGATTCGATCCGCGCCCTCCGCGCCCAGGCCGGGGCCTTGCCGGTTGCGATGATGCAGGCGCCGTCACCGGACCAGAGTGCGCTGGCAGCCACCACGCACTTCATCGTCGTGGATGGGCACGGCAACATCGTCTGCGCGACCCAGTCGCTCAGCGTGCATTTCGGCGCGGGCGTGGTGCCTCCGGGCACGGGCGTGGTGCTGAATGATTCGATGAGTAACTTTGAGTTCAGTGACCCAAAGCATCTCAACTATGTCGCGGCCGGCCGCCGGCCGCGCAGCACGATTTCACCGACCATCGTGTTCCGCCAGGGCCAGCCGGTCCTTGCGTTGGGTATCCCGGGGGCGGCGCGCATTCCCACTTCGACCCTGCAGGTTCTGCTCGATCACCTCGTGCTGGGGCGTCCGTTGGCGGAGGCAATCGGGGACACCCGGTTTCATTTTGTGATCCCGTGGAAGCCGGGTGAGGTGGAGACCTTCGAGGCGGAGCAGTCGTTGCCAGCCGCCCAAGCCGCTGGCCTGCGCGCTCTTGGCTGGAAAGTCGTGCTACCGGAAGCCGCGGGCCGGGGCCGGCTTTTCAGCGGCGTCAATGCCGTGGAATTCAATCCCGACGGCACGTTGACCGGTTACGCGGATCCCCGCCGGACCAATGCGGCCGCCGGATATTAGCCGGAAAGCGTCGCGCCGGCCGGGTGCGGAGTCGGCGGCCATGATCCTGCAGGGCAAAAGGGGGGCCACCGGGTTAAGTTTACCCTTTACAGCCGGGGCCGGCTTCTGTGTTTTCAACCTTTCCTCCATGCAAAAGACCAAAAAGTCCGTTGCCAAGCGCTTCAAGATCACCGCCAGGGGCAAGTTGTTGCACCGTTCGCCGGGTACCCGGCATATGGCCAGCACCAAGTCCTCGAAGCAGAAACGCCGTCTGGGCAAGGCCAAGGTTCTCTCACAGACCCATACGCCTCCGCTCCTTCGCTGTCTGCCTCACGGCCTCTAATCCAACCGAGCGCCCAATCCTAACTTCGCCCGGCGGGTGAATTTTTAAGCCGACCCGCCGGCGACCAACCTACAAAGGAACCCACCCAACATGGCTCGTGCAACCAACTCCCCCGCGTCGCGCAAGCGCCGCAAGAAAGTGCTGAAATACGCCAAGGGCTATTTCGGCAACAAATCCAAGCTCTTCCGCTACGCGAAAGAAGCCGTCCAGCACGCGTGGCAGTATGCCTACATCGCGCGCAAGAAAAAGAAATCCGACCGCCGCGGTCTCTGGATCGTGCGTCTGAACGCCGCCTGCCGCGCCGCCGGCATCAGCTACAGCCGCTTCATCGAGGGCCTCAAGGCCGCGAAGATCGAGCTCGACCGGAAAATCCTGTCGGACATCGCGATTCGCGACGAGGTGGCCTTTAATGCCCTGGTCAAGCAAGCCCAGGACGCGTTGAAGGCCAAGGCCGCCACGAAGGCCTGAGCCCTGACTAACGCGAGCCGGGCCCGGCTCGCCTCCCTGTCTCTCCGGAGGACGGGCCTCACCCGAGGTTCCGTCCTCTTTCATTTTCAGACCCAGACTTTCCTCGTTCTTCTTTATCTTTCTCTTTCTCTCCTCCGGGCTCGCCTTGAGAATGAGGAAAGAGAAAGAGTAAGAGAACGATCCCCGCCCAAACCGTCATGCAAGCCACCCTGACCGCGCTCGTTGCCAAGGCCCAGTCCGATCTCGCCACGCTGAAATCGCGCCCCGAATTCGAGGCGGCCAAGGCGCGGCTCGTCGGGCCCAACGGCGAGCTTACCGTCCTCATGAAACAAATGGGCGCGGTGCCGAAGGAGCAGCGCCCGGCGATGGGCAAGCTCATCAACGAGACCAAGACCCGCCTCCAGGAACTGCTCGACGGCGCCCTGCGCACGATCGAGGCCGGCGAACTCCAGGCCCAGCTGGGCCCCGCAATCGACCCGACTCTGCCGTCGCCGGACGCCGGGCCCGGCACCTATCACCCGCTCACCCTGGTCCGTGAGGAAATGTGCCGCATCCTGCGCAAGGTCGGCTTCACCGTCGCCGATGGGCCCGAGGTGGAGACCGAGTATTATTGCTTCGATGCGCTGAACACCCCGCCCGATCACCCGGCGCGCGACGCCCAGGACACGTTTTACTTTCCGGAGACCGCGCATTTCGGGAATGTGTCCAAGCGTACGCCCGGGGAAAGATATCTCCTCCGCACGCACACGTCGTCGGTGCAGATCCGCACCATGCTGCAGGGCGCCCCGCCCATCCGCATCGTCTCGCCGGGCCGCACCTACCGCCGCGACACCACGGATGCCACGCATTCGGCGAACTTTCACCAGCTCGAGTGCCTGTATGTGGACAAGAACGTCACCGTGCGCGACCTCAAGGCGCTTCTCGACTACATCTTCGCCTCGCTGCTCGGCAAGGAGACGAAGACCCGCTTCCGGCCGCACTATTTCGGATATACCGAGCCGAGCTTTGAGGTTGATCTGAGCGCGAAGCATCTGCCGAAGGTGAAGAAGGAATGGATCGAGATCGGCGGCTGCGGCATGGTCGACCCCGTGGTCTTCGCCGGTGTCGGCTATGACCCGGAAGTGTGGAGTGGCTACGCCTTCGGCATGGGACTCGAGCGCCTCGCGATGCTCCTCTACGGCATCGATGACATCCGCTATTTTTATCAAAACGACCTGCGCTTCCTGAAACAATTCGCGTAATCGATCCCGGCGCCTCCGCGCTTTCATATTTTTTCCGCCCGTGAAAATTTCCCTCAACTGGCTCCGTGACTACGTCGCCCTCGACGCTTCGGCCGACGAGATCTCCCGCGCCATCACGTTTCTCGGCTTCGAGGTCGAGCAGGTCATCCGCACCGGCGCGCCGGTGCTGAACCATGTCGTCGTGGGCGAGGTGCGCGTGCGCGACAAGCATCCGAATGCCGACAAGCTCTCCGTCTGCCAGGTCGACCTCGGTCCGGCCGGCGGCCTCAAGACCATTGTCTGCGGCGCGCAGAATTACCAAGTCGGTGACCGCGTGCCGGTCGCGCTGCCCGGCGCCGTGCTGCCCGGGGACTTTGTCATCAAGCTGTCCAAGATCCGCGGCCAGTCCTCCGACGGCATGATGTGCTCGGCCAAGGAACTCGGCGTGGCCGAGGATGCCAGCGGCCTCCTCATCCTTGCCGGCCGCCCGGCCCCGGGCACGCCCATCAACGAGGTGCTGCCGCCGGGCGACACCGTGTTCGACGTCGAGATCACGCCGAATCGCCCGGACTGCCTGTCGCATCTCGGCCTCGCCCGCGAGCTGGCGGCGTGGTTCAAGCTGGAGCTGGTTTATCCGCAGGAAAAATTCCGGGGTGAAATCACCGGCGCACCGCATCCCGAACTGCTGCGCGGGGTCTCCGTGCTCGCGCCCGAGGATTGCCCGCTTTATTCGGCCCATGTCATCCGGGGCGTGAAAATCGGGCCGAGCCCGGAGTGGCTCCAGCGGCGGCTGTCCGCCGTGGGTCTGCGCCCCATCAACAATGTCGTCGACGCCGGCAACTATGTGATGCTGGAAACCGGCCAGCCGCTGCATGCGTTCGACGCGCGCAAGCTCGGCGGCGGCCAGATCGTGGTGCGCCGCGCGATCGATGGCGAAAAACTGGTCACCCTGGACGGCAAGGAGCGCGTGCTCACCAGCCGGATGCTGGTCATCGCCGACGCGGAGAAGCCGGTCGTGATCGCGGGCATCATGGGCGGGGAAAACTCGGGCGTGGACGCTGCTACCACCGACCTCGTGCTCGAGTGCGCCATCTTCAAGCGCCAGACCATCCGCTGGACGTCGCGGCGCCTCGGCCTCACGTCCGATTCGTGCTACCGTTATGAACGCGGTGTGGACCCGCATGCCGCGCTGGAAGCCGCCTACCGCGCGATCGACCTAATTCTTGAGACAGCGGGCGGCAGTGTGGTGGGGCCCGCCTGCCAGGTGGGAGGGGATGTGCCGTGGAAACGCGAGATTGTCGTAACGCCCGGCTACATCAGCGAACGGCTCGGCTTCGACATCCCGGCCGCCGAGATGCGCAGTGCGCTGGAGTCGCTGGAATTGAACATTGTGCGCGAGGAGCCCACCGCGTCGCGGGGCCCGGCGTGGACCGTCGCGATTCCCAGCTGGCGCGATGACCTCGACCGGCCGATCGACCTGGTCGAGGAAGTGCTGCGGCTGCATGGCACGGACAAGATTCCGGCCGCGGTGGTGTCGTCGCCCGGGCTCATCGGCGACGACGACCCGCTCGTGCTCTTCAACCGGCGGGCGACCGACTATCTCGTCGGCCATGATTTTCATGAATGCGTGAACTATACGCTCCGCTCGGCCAAGGAGCTCTCCACCTGGGTCTCGCAGACCGCGGCGGTCGAACTCGCCCTGGCCAACCCCTTCGTGGACGACCAGTCGCACCTGCGGCCCACGCTCACCATGGGCCTGCTCGAATCGCTCAAGCTCAACCAGTCTCGCGGAGTCGCGGCATCGTGTCTGTGCGAAACGGGCCGGGTCTTCATCGAACGCAACGGGCAGAATTTCGAGTGTGCCGCCGTCGGTTTCATCATTGCCGAGTCAGTGGCCGAACGCTCCTGGCTGAAGCGTGAGCCGGCCGATTTCTACACGGTGAAGAAGCACGTCACGGCCCTGGCAGCGGCGGCGGGGATTGACCTCGCCCGCCAGCCGCTCGTGCCGGTTTTCGGCCCGTATTATGGCTGGCAGGAGGGCCAGTCGGCCGCGGCCGGCGAGATGGCCCATGGCTGGACCGCCCGCTTTGGCCTGCTCAATCTGGCCATGGTCAAGTCGCTGGGCATCGCGGGGAAGGTTTACGCCGGCATCTTCGCGATTCTGCCGGAAAAGATCACGGCCGAGACAGCCCGCCGCCGGTATGCCGACTTCAGCCTGCTGCCGGCGGCGCTGCGGGATCTGGCGCTGGTGGTGGACGCCGGGGTGCATGCGGACGAGGTCAGAAAATCCCTGGCGAAGATCACCCGCGGCGCTCTGGGCAGCGCTTTCACGCTGGAGAGCGTGGAGGCCTTCGACGTTTACCAGGGCAAGGGTCTGCCGGAAGGGAAGAAGAGCTTGGCCTTCTCCCTCGTTTTCCGTTCCGCCGACCATACGCTGACTGACGAGGAAGTGAACGCCGTCTTCCAGAAAGTCCAGGAAGAGGTCGCCAAGTCCACGACCTGGCAGATCCGGAAATGACCATGTCGTCCGCGCCCGATCTCAACATCGACCATGTGGCGAAACTCGCCCGGCTGGCCCTCACGGCGGAGGAAAAGGCGAAGTTTTCGCAGCAGCTGGGTGACGTGCTGCATCACATCGAGCAGCTCGGCAAGGTCGACGTGACAGGCATCGAGCCGACGGCCCACGCGTTTCCGATCATCAATGTCTGGGCCGAAGACGTTGCCCGGGCCGGCCTGACCGTCGAAGCCGCCCTGCGGAATGCGCCCGCCCAGCGGGACAACATGATTGTCGTGCCGAAGGTCGTGGAGTGACCCTGCCATGGCCGACGCACTGTTTTTCAAGCCCATCGCCGAACTCGGAGCCCTGCTTGAGACCAAGACCGTTTCGTCGGTCGAGCTGACGCAGGGCGTCATCGCCCGTACCATGGCGGTCGACGGACGCGTGCGGGCCTTCAATTCCTACGACGAAGCCGATGCCCTCGCCCAAGCCGCCGCCTCGGATGCCCGCCGGGCCGCCGGGCAGGCGAGGGGGCCGCTGGAAGGGATCCCGGTCGGATTGAAGGATGTGATTTCCGTCGCCGGGCAACCGTTGACGGCATCGAGCAAGATGCTCGCGAACTTTGTTTCACCCTACGATGCCACGGTCACCGCCAAGCTGAAGGGCGCGGGGGCGGTCATCTGGGGGCGTTTGAACTGCGATGAGTTCGCGATGGGTTCTTCGACGGAAAACTCCGCTTTCGGGCCGACCGCGAACCCGTGGGACCTTACCCGCGTGCCGGGGGGCTCGTCGGGTGGCAGCTCGGCCGCGCTCGCGGCCGGCGAAGCCATTGCCACACTCGGCTCCGACACCGGGGGTTCGATCCGCCAGCCGGCAGCGCTGTGCGGGGTCGTCGGTCTCAAGCCGACCTACGGCCTCGTCTCGCGTTATGGGCTCATCGCCTTCGCCTCATCGCTCGACCAGATCGGCCCGTTGACCCGGACGGTCGAGGATGCGGCGATCATGCTCGGGGCGATCGCCGGCCACGATCCCCTGGACTCAACGTCATTCAAGGCGGACGTCCCGGATTACCGCGTGGAAGTGAAGCGCCGGCAGGGACCGTGGCGGCTGGGGATTCCGAAGGAATATTTCGGTGCCGGGCTGGATCCGGAGGTCAGCGCGGCGGTGGAGCGGGCGATCGCCTTTTACCGGACGCAAGGTTGCGAGATCAGGGAGGTCTCGCTGCCCCACACGCAGTACTGCCTCGACACATATTACATTATCGCGACCGCGGAGGCCTCCTCGAACCTCGCGCGGTATGATGGCATCCGTTACGGCCATCGTGCCAAGGACGCCAAGGATGCGGTGGACATCTATTTCAAGTCGCGCGCTGAAGGGTTTGGACCCGAGGTGAAACGCCGGATTATCTTGGGGACCTACGTGCTCTCGAGCGGCTACTACGACGCCTTTTACCTTCGGGCACAGCAAGTCCGGACCCTGATCCGGCAGGATTTTCTCAACGCCTATCGCGAGGTCGATGCGCTGCTCACGCCGACCTCGCCGGTGCCCGCCTTCAAGCTGGGGGAAAAGTCCGATCCGCTCGCGCTTTACCTCTGTGACATTTACACGATTGGAGTGAATCTGGCGGGCTTGCCGGCGCTGAGCGTGCCGTGCGGGTTTACGGCGGGCGGCCTGCCGGTCGGGCTGCAGCTGATCGGCCAGCCGTTTGCCGAGGCCAACCTGCTCGCGATGGCCCGCGTCTATGAACAGGCGCACGACTGGCGCCTTAAGCATCCTGTGCTGCCATGAATTACGAAGCGGTCATCGGCCTTGAGGTCCACATCCAGATCAAGACCCATTCCAAGGTCTTCACGCGGGTGGCTGCGGGCTATGGCCAGCCGGCAAACACGCTGACGGATCCGGTGGTGCTGGCGCTGCCCGGCACCCTGCCCGTGATGAACAAGGCCGCCCTTGACGCGATCATCAAGGCGGGTCTGCTGCTGGGCTGCGAGATCGCTCCGGTCTGCAAATGGGATCGGAAAAATTACTTCTATCCCGACTCGCCGAAGAACTACCAGATCTCGCAGTACGACCAGCCGATCTGCCTTGGCGGCAGCGTCGAGATCGAGCTGCCCGGCGTGGCGCGCAACGTGATGGGTGAGCATAAACGGATCCCGCTGACCCGTATCCATCTGGAGGAAGACGTGGGCAAGCTGAACCATTTCGCGACGGAGTCGCTCGTGGACTACAACCGGGCCGGCACGCCGCTGATGGAGATCGTGTCCGATCCGGCCCTGCACTCCGCCGACGAGGCGTTTGCGTACCTCACGTCGCTCCGGGCGACGATGATTTACGGGAGCATCTCGGACTGCGACATGGAGAAAGGCCAGCTGCGCTGCGATGCCAACATCTCGATCCGGCCGGTAGGCGAAACGAGGCTCGGGACGAAAGTCGAACTGAAGAACCTCAACTCCATCTCATTTGTGCGCGACGGCATCGCGCATGAGATCAAGCGGCAGGTCGCCGTCCTCGAGCGCGGCGGCACGCTGGCCCAGGAGACGCGGGACTACGACGGCCAGACCGGGACATCGCAGTCGCTGCGTTCCAAGGAAATGGCGCACGACTACCGTTACTTTCCCGATCCCGACCTCATGCCGGTCAAGGTGGACGAAGCATGGAAGGAGAAGCTCCGCGCCGAGTGTCCCGAGCTGCCGTTCCCCAAACAACGGCGCTTCGTGGAAGGCTACCAGCTACCCTACACGCTGACATCCGTGCTGGTCTGGGACCGGGCGCTGGCGGATTTCTTTGAGCAAGCCGTGAAACTGGCCGGCCAGGGCAAGGCCCAGGCTGTTGGCAACTGGATCGTCAATGACCTGCTCCGGGAACTGGGCGCATCCAAGCGGGAGTTCACGGAGTTGAAAGTTAGCCCGGAGCACATCGCCGCCCTCGTGCAGTTGGTAGATACCGGCAGCGTGCTGACGAATGCCGCGAGGGAAATCTTCGTCGAGATGTTTGCCACCGGTGAACTTCCCGGGGTCATCGCCGACCGTCGCGGCCTGCGGGCGGCACCGACCGATGCCGACGAATTAGAGCAGTGGTGCCGCGACGCCATCGCCGCCAATGCCAAGGCGGTAGCGGAGTTCAAGGCCGGCAAGGACAGCGCGATCAATGCGTTCAAGGGGCCCGTGATGAAAGCCGCCAAGGGCAAGGGTGATCCCAAACGGGTCGATGCCATGCTCCGGCACTTGCTTGCGGCAACGTGAAGGAGGGCAGCCCAGGCCTGCCCCTTTGGTCGATTGCGCGAGGGGAGTTGCGTCCGCGAAGGGTCGGACCTAGGTTGAGGCTCCATGAAAGACACGAATCGCGGAAGCAGCTCAGTTACGCGGCGCGAAGCACTCAAGACCTTGGGTGCGGGGGCCGCTTTGATGGGTTTGGGGATGGTATCCACCCGGGCATTGGCCGCTGACAGCCCGGCGGGGCCGGTCCCGTCAACGCCGACCTCTCCTTCCCAGCCGTTTGTCCTGCCCAAGCTGGGCTATGCCTTCGCTGCCCTTGAGCCGCACATTGATGCGCGCACGATGGAAATCCATTACACCAAGCATCATCAGGCCTATGTGACCAACGCCAACAAGGCGCTGGCCGATTATCCCGACCTGCAGAAGCTCACCGCCGGGGAAATCCTGAAATCGCTCGGTGCAATGCCGGAAAAAATCCGGACGACCCTGCGCAACAATGTTGGTGGTCATGCCAATCACTCGTTCTTCTGGCAGGTGATCGGTCCGAACGCGGGTGGCGCCCCGAGCGGAAGCCTCGCGACCGCCCTCACGGCTACTTTCGGTTCGGTCGACAAATTCAAAGCGCAATTCTCCGAGGCGGCGACGAAACGTTTTGGGAGCGGCTGGGCTTGGCTCAGCGTCAAGGGCGGGGTGTTGACCGTGAGTTCAACTGCGAACCAGGACTCGCCGCTCAGCGACGGAGCCGCACCGGTGCTGGGTCTCGACGTCTGGGAACACGCATACTATCTTCATTACCAAAACCGCCGGGCCGATTATATCGCGGCCTTCTGGAACGTGCTCAACTGGACTCAGGCCGAGGCAAACTACTCAGCGGCCCTCAAAGCGTAAGGCCCCGGCTTTCGCTTCGAGCCGGATCAGGAATCCGCGGACCGATCAGGTTCGCTGATTTTGCCTGACTGGGGAGCGATCACTTGACTCGGCGGAGGTGCGAACGGGTGTGGCGGCCGGTGTGGCGGCACGCTCGGCGGTCGGCGTCTTGCCGAAGAATTCGACCATATGCGTGACTTCGGTGTAGCCCTTGGCCTTCAAGACGTCCTCGATCTGCATGACGCACCGGCGAACCTCGGCAGTGGTCTCTGCGTCGATTTCCTCGACCCGATTGGTGTCCTTACAGACGAAATGGTAACTCTTGTTCTCGCCCAAATTGATATGATAAAGGCTGGTACCGTTGTGATAGAACGAGCGCCGGACCAGGCCGATTTTCTCAAACGCCGCCAAACAGCGGTAAACCGTCACGAGATCACAGGAACCTAGGGTAAGATCCCCGTGGATCTGCTCAATGCTCGTCGGCTGGCCGCGCTTGACGAGCGCGGTGAGGATGGCGATGCGCGGTTGCGTGATGCGAAGGCGCGCCCGTTTCAGGTGCGAGCACGCGAGAGTGATGGGCGACTGGACTCCACCGCTGGACTTGCCGCTAACCAAGGGGTGATTAGTTTGGGTTGAAGCGATCATTGGGCTGCAAATTGTGACACACACTCCGGACTGGCGAGGGAATTTAACCTATCCCTTGGTACAGGTATACCCTAGATCGTTCCCCGGTGGGTTGCGGGTTGCGCGCTTCCCCCGCGTGTGCTTAATGCTCCCCTTACGAACCATGCAAGACCCGGACTTTGCCGAGATCGTCGGACTCATCTGCAAGGAGGACCCCCGCTTTGATCGCCGGGCCTATGACTTCATCCGCTTGGGTCTCGATCATGCCGTCAAGGAGCTGAAGAAAAAGGATGCCACGCGCGCCGGGCGCTCGCGGCACGTCTCCGGGCCGGAACTGCTTGAAGGCCTTAAGGTTTACGCACTGGATCAATTCGGTCCGCTCGCCAAGACCGTACTTAATTCTTGGGGCATTAAGCGGTGCTCCGACTTTGGCGATATTGTTTTCAATCTGATCGAGTACAATGTCTTCAGCAAAACCGACAATGACCGCCGCGAGGATTTTTCCGATCTCTACACCTTTGACGACGCCTTCGTGAAACCCTTCCTGCCGTCCAAGGCCCGCAAGGGTCCTTCGAGTGCCGAGGCTGTCGGGTCCGTCTAGAACCGAGGCCGTCGCCCCGCCACTTTCATGCCCAACGCCTATTCCGCCACGGCGGATCTTCGTCTCCTCGATCCATTCTGGCGTGAATCGGTCGACCGCACGGTCCTGCCGAATGGCCTCACGCTTATCCTGAAGCCGGATCGCTCCGCCGCGCTGGCGTCGGTGCAGGTCTGGGTGAAGACCGGCAGCATCCATGAGGGCGGCCTGCTCGGTGCCGGGCTCTCGCATTACCTGGAACACATGCTGTTCAAGGGCACGGCCCGGCGCGCCGGCCGCGAGATCTCCGCGACGGTCCAGGCCCACGGCGGCTATATCAACGCCTATACGACGTTTGACCGCACCGTCTATTACATTGACCTGCCGAGCGAGCACACGGCCGTGGCGATCGATCTCCTCGCGGATGCCGTGCTGCAGTCCACGCTACCCCCGGACGAAACGGCCAAGGAGAAGGACGTCATCCTGCGTGAGATCGCGATGACCAAGGACGACCCGGACAACCGGCTGTGGGATTCGCTTTTCTCGACCGCGTTCCGGGAGCATCCCTACCGGCAGCCCATCATCGGCCATCGGGAGGTGTTTTCCGCCGTTACCCACGGGGACCTGGTGGGCTATTACCGTGCGCGCTATGTGCCGAACAACCTCGTGGTGGTCATCGTGGGCGACATCGATGTGGCGGCCACGCGGGCGGAGGTTGAGCGGCATTTCGGGCCCGCTCCCCGCGGCCGCCTTGCGCCGGTGCTGGTGCCGGCGGAGCCGTTGCAGCTCGCCGCCCGTTCCGAGCACCGGTTTGAGGAAGTGGAGATCACCCGGGCGGCGCTGGCCTGGCCGATTCCGGGGCTCACGCATGACGACGCGCCGGTGCTCGACCTGCTCGCGATGGTGCTGGGCAGCGGGGACAGCTCGGTGCTCTGGCAGGAAATTCGGGAAAAGACCGGCCTGGTGCACACGATCGACGCCTCATGCTGGAATCCAGGCACCAGCGGATTGTTCTGCATTTCGTTCACGACGGATGCCGCCAAGCGCACCGATGCGACTGCGGCGGTGGAGCGGGCCATCGCCCGCTGCATAGCCCGGGGCTTCACCACCGCCCAGCTCAAGAAGGCGCTCAGGCAGCTGGTCGTGGGTGAGATCAACACCCGCAAGACCATGAGCGGCCAGGCCTCGCGCCTCGGTGCGGCCGAAGTCGTGGTCGGAGAACTCGATTTCAGCCGGACCTATTTCGAGCGCCTGCGCACCATCACGCCGGCCGAGCTGCGCCGGGTGCTGCGCGCCTACCTCCTGCCTTCGCGGCAGACTTCGATATCCCTGAATCCGAAGGAAGCTGCCCGGGGTGGCACGCCGCAAGCCGTCCCGCTGGCGACGGTCCCCGATTTTCAGGAATTCCGGCTGCCCAATGGCGCCCGCCTGCTGCTGCAGCCTGATCACCGGCTGCCGAACCTGCACCTGCGCCTGGCCATGCAGGGCGGCCCGCTGTTTGAGGAACCGGACCGGCGCGGTGCGACGGCCCTGCTGGCCACCATGCTCACCAAGGACACGCGCCACCACAGCTCGGCCGAGGTGGCGCAGTTTGTCGAGGAGGTCGGCGGGTCGTTCTATCCGTTTTCCGGCAACAACTCGCTGGGCCTGGCGGTGGAAGTCCTGCCGCCTGACGCCGCGCGCGCGCTGGCGGTCCTGGAGGAGGCGATCTGCACGCCGGCCTTCAAGCCGGCGACGTTTGCGCTCGAGCGGGACACGCAGGTGGCTGCGCTGCAGCAGGACGCCGATGACGTCGTGACCTGGGCCCGCAAGCGGGTGCGGGAGCGGTTTTTCGGGACACATCCGCTGGCGTTCGACGCCACCGGCAATGAAGCCGGCGTCAAGGCCCTCGGGCCGGCCGACCTCGCCGCGCTGCACCGCCGGCTGCGCGTCGGCTCCAATGTGGTGCTCGCGGTGGCGGGTGATTTCGACCCGCGCAAGCTGGCCCCCAAGCTGAAGGCTTTCCTCTCCAAGTTGCCGCGCGGCCCGGTGCCGGTGGCGACCGCCCGTTTCACCGGCCCGGCCGAGACGGGTGAATTTGTGGAAAAGCAGCCCCGCGAGCAGGCGGTGGTGCTGCAGGCGTTCCCGGGCCCGCGGGCCAACGCGGATGACTTCTATGTGGGCGAAGTGGCCGACGAGCTCTTCAGCGGCATGGCGTCGCGCCTGTTCGAGCGCGTGCGGGAGGAGAAGGGGCTGGCTTATTTCATCCGCTCTGGACGCATCACCGGATTGGACGCGGGCATGTTCCATTTCTTCGCGGGCACCCAGCCGGGCCGCGAGGCCGAGGTGCTGGCGGAGATCGAGGCGGAGATTGCGCGGGTCCAGCGCGGCGGGGTGGAGGCGGAGGAACTCGCGCGCTGCCAGGCCCGGCTGAAGGCGGCGCGCCGGCAAGGGATGCAGACGAACTCGGCCCGCGCCATGCAGGCCGCGATCAACGTGCTGCAGGGCCAGCCCGTGAACGACTGGCGGAACCACGATGCGCGCATCGAAGCCGTGGGCATCGCCGACCTCGCCCGGTTCGCTCAGCGCTATTTCCAGCGATCACTGCGCACGCAGCTGGTCGTGAGGCCGTGAGTGCGCCGGCCGGACTTTTCCCGGACGGACCCTACCGTTTTCACCTTACCCTGCGGCGCGGGGATCCCCGGGATTTTTTCCGGCCGCAGGATCCGTCGGGCGGCCTGCTGCGGGAGCGGGCGGGATGGCTCGCGGAAAATCCGCAACGCCATGCCGCGCTGCTGCCCGGGGGCGAGCCCCTGCTGGCCGAGGCGGCGGAGCTTGGGGAGAGGGATTGGGGCCTGCCACGGGTGAGGTCCGTGCGCGAGCTGGGCGCGGCGTGGGAGCCGGACGTGCTGCTCCTTTCCCCTGATGCGGCCGGAGCCTTCCGGCTGCGCGGCGGAGCACTGTGCTTTCCGACCGGCTGGGCGCTCGGGGAAAAGCTCGGCCACCCGCTGGATTTCATCCATGGCGCGGTGCCGGGGCTAAACGCGGCGCTGGGCGCGCCCATCCACCAGTTTCTCTCTCGCCTGAGACCGGGGCCGGTGTTCCACCGCGACAACTGGGGCATTGTGGCGACGGCGGAACTCAATCTACACCCGGCGCGGAAGCTGCCGGAGCCTGCGCTGCCGCTTGCGCCCGACCGCCTGTGGTTGAGGATCGAATACCAAGCGCTGCTCGCGCTGCCGCGCACCCGCGGCGTGCTTTTTGGCATTCGGATCGCCCTGCACCGGCTCGATGCCATGGCGAGCGATGCAGCCGCAAAGGCGGATTTGCGCCAGGCGCTGGCGTCTATGTCGCCGGAAATGGCCGCGTACAAGAAACTCGCTGGCATCAGAGTGAAATTAATCGAATTTCTGGAAGAGAAAACTGGATTTTGATTTCGACGCGCGGCAGTTTTTCGCGCGTATGAAAAAACCAACCCCCCAGTTAGTCGCAGTGTTCAGTCTGTTCACCCTCGTTTGCGCCCTGGCCGTTCCGGCCGTGTGCGCGGATGAGAAGTCCGAGGCCGCCGCCGCGCGGAAAGCCCAGCGCGAGGCGGAGACGCTGAAGAAGTACGATGCCAACCAGGACGGCAAACTCGATGACACCGAGAAGGCCGCGAAGAAGGCCGACAAGGAGAAGGCCAAAGCCGAGCGGGAGGCGAAGAAGAAGGAGCGGGCCGAGAAGAAGGCCGCGGATGACCAGAAGTGAGGGCCGGTTCACCTGAACCGCCCCACGGGCCCCGGCGGAAACGCCGGGGCCTTTTTCATGCCCCGGCTTTGGGCGCGTCGGCCGCGCCGCCGTTCCATTTCAGCTTGGTGCGCACCACGGCGAAATGGGAGTAGTCCGGGCGCTGGGCGAGTGACAGCTTGAGCTTGGAGATGGAAATCTCGACCGGCGTGCCGATGCCGACTTTCAGGTTGCGCTGGCCGTCGAGCGCCACGAGCAGGCGCGACTGGTCCGTGCGGTTGAAAACGCGCAGGCGGACCTCCTCCCGGAAGATAATGGAGCGGTTGCTCAGCGTGTGCGGGCAGATTGGGGTCATCGCGATGACGCCGGCCGCGGGATGCACCAGCGGGCCGCCGGCGGACAGGTTGTAGGCCGTCGAGCCGGTCGGGGTGGAGAAGATCAGGCCGTCGCAATAGTAGTCCGTCACCAGCTCGCCATCGGCCACGACCTCGAGGCGCACCAGACGCGAATTGACCTCGTCCTTGATCAGGACGTCGTTGAGCGCGAGGTCGTGCACGCCGGGGCCGGTCGAGCAGTCGAGCATCGAACGGTGGGCGATCTTGTAGGCGCCATGCAGCAGGTCGCCGAAATGGGCACGGGCCTCGTCGGCCGAGAAGGTGGTGAGAAACCCGAGGCTGCCGCGGTTCACCCCGATGATGGGAACCTGCTCGCGGACGGCCTCGCGGGCGACGCCGAGGAGCGTGCCGTCGCCGCCAATGACGCAACAGGCATCGACCCCGCGGAGGAAGCCCCGCGCCACGGGGAACTGCGCCGTCTGCCTGAGCTTCACGCCGGACTGCTTCGCGACGGTCATGAGGGTGCGCGCCAGTTCGAGGGCGCCGGACTTGTCCTCGTTCACGACGAAAGCGAGTTTGCGGATGGGCTTCATTCAACTCCACCCTACACAAAGCGATGGACGGGGAAAACCTTATTTAAACGCGGAGAACGCGGAGGGCGCGCGACCGATCCGGTCACCACCAAAAATGCCAAAGACGCGAAATCCCGACGCTGAATTGATCTTCGGGGTGCGGAGGGGGAGGGAAACACTCTTTCCGACTAAAATCGGGTTCCGCATTTCCGCTTTCCGCGCTGCCCCAGTCCAAGGGTTGAGCTTCGTGATCTTTGCGCCTTTGGCGGTCAAATTTTCTTCAATCCGAGTAGGAACTCGCGGTTGCCGTCCGCTCCGGTAATCGGCGAGTCCATGCTGCCGAGGAGTTTCGCGCCGGGAAGTCCGCTTAGCGCGAAGTCGCGCACGCTGGCGAGCGCGGCTTCCTGCACCGCCCGGTCACGAATGACGCCCCGGCCCTTGTCCACCTCGGTCTTGCCGGCCTCAAATTGCGGCTTCACGAGGGCGATGAGCGTGCCTCCGGCGCGGAGGCAGGGCCAGATGGCGGGCAGGACGGCTTTCAGGGAGATGAACGACAGATCCATGACAATCACGTCGAACTCGCCGCGCGGCAAATCGGAGGATTTGAGGTGGCGGGCATTGACCTTCTCCAGATTGGTCACGCGGGGATCGGCGCGCAGCTTGGCGTGAAGCTGGGCGCGGCCGACATCGACGCAGACCACATCCGCCGCACCCGCCTGCAGGGAGCAATCAGTGAAGCCGCCCGTGGATGCGCCTACGTCGAGCACGTGGGCGCCCGCCAGGTCGAGGGCGAAATGGGCGAGGGCACCGGCGAGCTTCTCCCCGCCCCGGCTAACGAAGCGCGGCGGCTGTTCGACGGTCAGCTCGAAGTCGGCGGGGAAATCCTTGCCGGGTTTGTCGAGGCGCTCCGTGCCGTGCTTCACGCGCCCGGCCATGATGAGGCCCTTGGCCTGGGCCCGGGTCGCGGCGAGGCCGCGCACGACCAGCAGCTCATCGAGGCGGAGTTTGGCTGGCATGATTCAGGGGGTGGAACGCATTGGCCCTAACGCGGTGGCCGGGCTGAGACTCGATCAAGCGCGTTAGGGACAACGCGCTCCGCCATTCCGAATTTCAACCGCCCTCTCACATCGCCACGCCGATGGCGTTGAGGAAGGCGCGGGCAAGGATGGCGTGGCCGATGTTGTTGGGGTGCACGCGGTCCCAGGCGATGGCGTTGGCGTGCATGTGGTGCAGTGCGGCGTTGAACGCGGCCTGGGTGTCGATGAAGAGCGCCTTGTGCTTGGCGGCGGTCTTTTTGACGATGGCGCCGTACTCGTCCATGCGGGCGCGCATGGCGTCGGCGGGGTTGGGCTCGATGTAGAACGGCGACATGAGCACGAGGCCCTTCACCTTGGATTTGGTCTGGGCGACGAGTTCGTCGAGCGTCCTGGCGTAGACCTCGGGTGAGACGTGGATCTCGGTCTGGCGCGGGAGGTCGAATTGCCGCCAGACGTCGTTGACGCCGATCATCACGACGAGCCAGTCAGGCTTCAGGGCGATCACATCGGTCTGCCAGCGGGCCTTGAGGTCGAGCACGGTGTGGCCCGAGGTGCCCATGTTGACGATGCGAACGGCGGACTCCGGGTGGATGGCGTACAACAACCCCTCGACGAGCGAGACATAGCCCTTGCCGAGGGCGCCGAAGAGGCCCTCGCCCACAGGGCGGGCGCGTTCGCAGTCCGTGATCGAGTCGCCGATGAAGACGAGTTTGCTGTGCGGGGCGATTTTCATCGGGGCGGATGTTTAACCAGGAAAAACACGAATGACACGAAAATCATCCTTCGAAATTTATCGCGGAAGCGCGGAGGAGCGGAAAAGCGGAATCTGAATCCTGATCAGGAATGATTGCTTCCCAAGGTCCGCTCATTCGCGTTTCCGCGATACGGTTTGGGGTTGGCGAAGACTGTTGTCCAATTAGACATAGTTCACCCCTCCTCAATCATGCGCTTTCCTAAACGTTTTGCCCTCGTTGCCCTGATCATCTGCGCCGCAGTTTCAGTGCTGCGTGCGGCCGATGCGAATTATACCATCGCCGTGATCCCGATGGGGACGACGCATGAGTATTGGAAACTGATCCACGAGGGCGCGCTCAAGGCGCAGGCCGAGTTCAAGTCGCAGGGCGTGACGGTGGACATCATTTGGAAGGGGCCGCTGCGGGAGGACGACCGGGACCAGCAGGTGCAGGTCGTGGAAAACTTCATCGGCCGGCGGGTGAGCGGCATGGTGCTGGCGCCGCTGGACCACCGCGCGCTCGTCGCCCCCGTGGAACAAGCGGTCGCGGCCGGCATCCCGGTCGCGATTGTGGACTCGGGATTGGATTCGAAGGCACCGGTAAGCTACATCGCGACCGACAATCATGCCGGCGGCCAGCTGGCGGCGCGGCGGATCGGCGAGCTCTTGAAAGGCAAGGGCAACGTGATCCTGCTCCGCGTGCAGGTGGGCTCGGGCAGCTGCGAGGCGCGGGAGGCGGGTTTCCTGGAGGAACTCGCGACGAAGTTCCCGGGGATCAAGGTGATCTCATCCAACCAGCACGGCGGCGCGACACGTGACACCGCAATGGCGGCGTCGCAGAACCTGCTCAATCGCTTTGGCACCCAGGTGAATGGCATCTTCGCGCCAAATGAGTCGACGCTCGCCGGCATGCTGCTCGCGCTGGAGAACGCGGGGCTCAGCGGCGGGAAGGTGCAGCTGGTCGGTTTCGCCAATAGCCCGTCCTTCGCCGCGGCGCTGAAACGCAACGATCTCCACGGACTCATCCTGCAGGACCCGGTGAAGATGGGTTATCTTGGCGTGAAGACCATCGTCGAGGTCCTGCGCGGAGAAAAAGTGCCCGCCGTGGTGGATACAGGCGTTTATCTCGCAACGGCCGAGAATCTCACAGATCTGAAAATTGCCTCGCTGCTCAGGCCGCCACGGTAAGATTCTATTCCTAGCTTACTCAGGTTTGGAGCGGAATAGGCTCAAGACGCCGGCCACGATTAGAGTAAGCGCCGTAGTGCCGAATATGACAGTGACCGTCACCTTGGTAGCGATAGGTGAAATATGAAACATCCGGGCGCAAATGAGAAAACTGCCAATGGCCAGAGCGCATGCGAGCAGCACGGGCGCGATGGATGCAATTATCTTAGTCATCGGCCCGCACTCCCTCAGTTCGACACCAGAGGGAACAGCTCCTGGTTCAGCTTCGCTCCGGGCTTGAGCTTCAGCGGGTCGGTGGTCTGGTGGGCGGACGGGAAATAGGTCGTGCCGTCGGGCATGTAGATGATCGCGATCGCCTCGCGCAGGCCGTCGGAGCGGTTCGGGCCGGCGTAGTGGAAGGTCATGCCGTTGTGCACGGTGACGGAGCCGGCCTTGAGCTCGCAGGTGACGGGCTTGATACCTTTGGTCTGTGGGGCAACGGTGTAGAGATCCTGGGGATCGCCGAGGTTCACCGGCTCAATGTCCAGCATCCGGTGCGTACCGGGGATGAACGACATGCAGCCGTTGTGGATCGTGGCGTCACGCAGGGCAACCCAGATGGTCAACTGGTGCATCTTCTGCTCGTGCGGCCAGTAGGGCGTATCCTGGTGCCACGGGGTTTTCGCACCGGTATGAGGCTCCTTGAAGAGCGCGTGGTCATGCCAGATGCGGACGCTGGTGCCGCTCAGTTTCTCGGCAATTTTCGCGAGCCGGCGGGAGAGGACGAAGGGTTTCACCTTCGGATAGCGGTGCCAGAGGTTCACGCACTGGATGAAGATCTGCTCATAGCTGCCTTTGACCCGGTTGGGATCGAGGTCCTTGGTATCCTCCTTCACGGCGGCCTCCACCGCATCGCGGAAAGCGACGAGGTCTTCGCCGGTGAAGACATCGTTCAGTTGGATGTAGCCGTCACGCTGGTAGGCGGTGACCTGCTGAATCGAGAGGGGATATTCGTCGGTCATGGATAAAGGGGGCTACCTGAACGAACCCAATGCGGGCGTTTGGTCAAAGTTTTTGTCGGGCCGGCGACCAGCAGGTGGTGCGGCCACCGATTTCGGCGCGGGCGAGGGGCGTCCGGGTGCGCGGGTCGCGTCCGCCGGCCGCCCAGCGGTGCCAGAACAGCCAGGTCTTGGGAATGTGGGCATTGAGATCGGGCGGGAGATAGTTGCCACGACCCGCGATGGTATCGAGGGCGAGCCGGCAGACATGGCCGCACTCGCGCCAGAGGGTCTTCACTTCGGCGGGTTGAAGTGAACCGGCGAGGCGCTTGGGGTGAATGGCGGCCCGCCAGAGGATCTCGTCGGCCATCCAGTTGCCGATCCCGGGGAAACGCTCTTGCATGAGCAACACCGCCTTGATCGGGGCGCGGGCGCGGCGTTTCAGGAAGGCGCCGACGGCATCGACGGTGAATGCGGGGGAAAGAATGGGCGGGGCGATCTTGGTCCACCACGCCGGCGGGGCGGCGCCGTGATGGAATTGGACCCGGCCAAACATCCGCGGATCAGAAAATACCAACTGGTGCTTCGCGGTGGTGAGCACCAGGTGGTCGTGCTTGGCCGGCGTGTAGTCGACGGGCTTGGCCGTGAGGTCACCACTCATGCCGAGATGCACGCCGATCCAGGCTCCGCCGCTGAAACGGAAGAGCATCTGCTTCGCCTGGGCCTCGGACGAGAGGAGTCTTGCGCCGGTGAGGGCGCGCGTGATTGCGGCCGGATTGGCCCCGCGGAAAATCTTCGCGGCCGGGTGCAACTCCACGGACCTGATGCGCTGGCCGGTGGCGGCCTGCGCCCAGCGCTTGCGGAAAAATTCAACCTCGGCGAACTCGGGCATAAGGCCTACTGGATGCCAACAAGGCCTTTGACGGACTCGAAGAGTTTCTGGGAATCGTAACCCACGCCGTCCTTGAAGACGATCTCGGCCTTGCGGAGGTCGGAGATGTTCTTTGACGGGTCGCCGTTGACGACGATCAGGTCGGCGGCCTTGCCGGCCTCGAGGCTGCCGGTCTGGGTGTCGATCTTGAGCAGCTTGGCGCCATTGTGCGTCGCCACCTCGATGGCTTCGAGGGGCGTCAGCCCGGCCTCGACGAGGAGCTCGATGGCGCGCCAGTTCCCATAGCCCGCGAGACAGCCGCCATAACCCGTGGGATCGGTGCCGGCCACCAGCAGGCCGCCGGCGTGGAAGAACCTGGCCTCGAGCTGCATGTTACGGGCAAAGGCCTCCCGCGAGGTCTTGCTGTTCTGGATGTTGATGGCAGCCCAGCGGGTGAGGTAGCTCTCCCGCAGCGGGGGCGCGAGGGTGTCGAGCTCGGCCTTGCCGGCGACGCGGCGGCCGGGGGTGAAGGTCTCGAAGATGGCGAGCGTGGAGGTGAGCGTGACATGCCGGCTGATCAGCAGCAAGATGAGCCCGTTGATTTCTGGGTTGTCGGGCTGGAGGGCCTCGAGGGAGCGATAGTTGTTGAGCGCATTGGAAGGATCGCCCGGCCTGCGGCCGGGGATCAGGTCGGACATGGCCATGAAACCGTGTTCGAGATTGTCGATGCCGAGCCCGGCGGCCTCGCGATAGCTGACCTTGCCGATGTGGCCGGTGACCTGAAGCCCGCGCGCGTGGGCGGCAGCGACCGTGGCGGCCATGATGTCGGCCGGCAGATTGATGTAGACCTTGATCGAGGTGAATCCCTCGTCGGCCCAGTAGTTGACCATGCGGGTCGCGGCGGCGGGGCTGGCCACCGCGTGCAGCTGGGCAATGCCCGTGCCGGCGCCGTCAAAGTAGGGTGCGGTGAGATGGAGTTTCGGGCCGAAGGAGAGGCCGCTCTCGATCCGGGCCTTCACCTCAAGGTCGGTGTAGGGCTCCATGCTGCCGGTGGTGCGGGCGGAGGTGACGCCCGCCGCGAGGTAGAGCCGCGGGAAGGAGTATTCCATTTCGTTCACATGAAACGGACCGCCGGCGAGGGACGAATAGAAGAGATGTTCGTGCACCATGACGAGCCCGGGCAGCACTGATTTGCCGGTGAGGTCGCGCACCGTGGCGCCATCGGGGATCTTGGTGTCCGCGCCGATGGACTCGATCTTGCCATAGCGCAGAACAACCGTCTGGTTTTCGAAGGGCGCATGGCCGAGTCCATCGATCACGCGGGCGTGAGTGAGCACGACGACCGGTGCCCGTACGGCGACGATGGGATCAGGCGCGGGCTGGGCCTCGACGCGGGTGGCGCCCAAGGCGAGGAGGAAGGCGAGGCGCGAGATTCTCATGGGGTTCAGGTCAGCGTGGCGGCGAACTCGGCGAAAGACGCATGGACGGGAATGCGGTGGGCGGCGATCTCGGGCAAGGTGGAGGGATCGATTTTCCCCGTGCGAACGGCGGCGGCATTGATCCGGGCGGCGAGGGCCGAGCCGAGGTCGGCGGCGGAGTCGCCGACCATCCAGCATTGCGCGGGGTCGAGGCGGTGCTGCTCGATCTTCTCCAGGATAAAGCGCGGGGACGGCTTGCGGTAGACCGCCGGCTGGCCCGGCGCCTCGGGCGCGATGCAGACACCGGCGAAGAGCGGCGAACCGAGGCCGAGCAGTTCCTCCATGCGGGCGTTGACGCGGAGCGTGTCGTCGAGCGTGTGGTAACCGCGGCCGATGCCGGACTGGTTGGTGAAGAGGAACAGTTTATAGCCGAGCGCGCGAGCGCGCTGGAGACCGGCGGCGGCGCCCGGGATGAGCTCCACGCCGGCGGGATCGGCCAGGTAGACTTTGTCGATGATCAGCGTCCCGTCGCGGTCGAGGAACAGCGCCTTGCTCATGACTCGTGGGCGACGTAGGCCGTGAGCTCGGCGGGTGTGACGGTGGCGGTGCCGATCTTGCCGACGACCACGCCGGCGGCGGCGTTGGAAAAATGGGCGGCATCCTCGAGCCCGGCGCCGGCGGTGAGCGCAAGGACGAGGGCGGCGAGCGAGGTGTCACCCGCGCCGGAGACGTCGAAGACCTCCCGCGCGGCGGTGGGGATGATCTTCTTCACTTTGCCGCCCTCACTGAGCAACATGCCGTCTTCGCCCAGCGTGATGACCAGGTGCCTGGTCCGGTAGAGCTGGTGCAGCTTGGCGCACACCTCAGCGTGGGGAAAGGGGGTGTGGGGCAGGATCCGGATACCCGCCAGCTGCAGGGCTTCACGCTTGTTGGGCGTGATGAGGTCGAGGCCCTTGAATGTGAGGTGGCGGCGGGGCTTGGGGTCGAGCGCGATGAACTTGCCGGCGGCGCGGGTGAGTCGGGCCACGCGTGCGATGACCTCGTTGTTCAGGATTCCCTTGGCGTAGTCCGAGATGATGACGGCGTCGCAGGCGGCGATCGGCTCCGCCAGCAGCGCCTCCGCCTGGTCCGGCGTGATGTGGTAGTCTTTCGGCGGAGACTCGCGGTCGATGCGGCAGACCTGGTGCCGGTCCACCATCACGCGGGTCTTCACGATGGTCTGGCCGGTGCCGCGGGTGGTAAGGGTCAGGATTTTTTTATCCTCCAGCTTCTTGCGCAGGACGGCCCCCATTTCGTCCGGACCAAAGTATCCCGCCACGGCGCATTTCGCCCCGAGGGCGACGAGATTCAGGGCGACATTGCCGGCGCCGCCCGCGGTGGTGGTCTCGCGATCAACGTTGACGACGGGGACGGGCGCCTCCGGGGAAAGGCGCGTGGCATTGCCCCAGATGTAGCGGTCGAGCATCACGTCGCCGACGACGAGGATGCGCAGCTTCGCGATTTTCCGGAGCAGACCGGGGAGGCCTTTTAACTGAGTTCCCATTCGTAGTGGTAGTTGGAAAGCATCTTCACGCCGCGGTCGGTGACCTGCACGACGTCCTCGATCCGGCAGCCGCCCAGGCCGGGGTAGTAGAGGCCGGGCTCCACCGTCACGACGGCGCCCCGCTTGAGGAGCATGGAGACGGTGGGGCTCATCCGCGGCATCTCGTGGACGGCAAGGCCGAGGCCGTGACCGGTGCCGTGGAAATACCCGACCGAGCCGTTCTTCGTGTGCTTCGTATTGTAGCCGGCTTCAACAAAGGTGGCGGCGACCTTTTGGTGCACCGTCTGGCCATCCACGCCGGAGCGGATCATCCTGATCGCGGCAAGCTGGGCGGCGCGGACCGTGGTAACGAGCCGGCGCTGGGCTTCGCTGGCGCGACCGCGGAGGAAGGTGCGGGTCATGTCGCCGTAGTAGCCGGTTGCCGTGACGCTCGGGAAGATGTCGAGGATGATGAGCTCGCTGGGATGGAGCGGGCCGGTGCCGCGGTTGTGCGGATCGCAGGCCTGGTCGCCGCCGGCGACGATGGTGTGGAGGGAGGAGCCGCCCTCGCGGAGAATGGCGCTCTCGATGGCGTACTTCAGGACCTCGGACGTGAGCGGCCGGCCGGCGTAGCGGAGGGAGCGGCCTTTCGGGCGCGACGCGCGCAGGATGGCCTCGGCGGCGGCGAATCCGACGGCGCTGAGGCGGTTGCCCGCGCGGATGGCGGCGGCCTCGGCGTCGGACTTGATCTCGCGCTCGGGAAACATCGGCCCGCCGGCGGGTTCGACCTTCACCCCGAGGGCGCGCAGCCGGAGGAAGAGGGCGACGGGGAAATCGTCGGGCACGCGGAATCCGCGCACCCGGTAGGCCCGGGCGAGCTCGGCAATGATCTCGGCGGGGCCGGCCTTGCGCCGGGGCCAGCGGGCGGCGGCCCGGGCCTGCCAGTCGGCGAGCGGAAGGACGGCGTCGAAGGTGCGGGCCTTCTTCACGCGGCCCAGCTCAAGCGCATTTTGGACGCACAGCCGCTTCTTACCCAGGCCGAAGCTGATGAACGGGTCCGGCACGCCGACCCGGCTGAAGTAGAGCTGGTCGGAGCTAGTGGCGGTGTCGGCGTAGAGCAGAGGGGAAAGCGGGGAGGAAGCCACGGCGGAGAGAGAGGTTGAATCGAACGGTGGCCGTGATTAGCCAACGAGTCTGTGAAAAACGCAAATCCGGTTTCGTGGCACAGCCTGCTTCTCCTGACCGTCCTCCTCGCTGCTGCCGCCTGCGGAAAATCCGCCGCGGAGAAACCCCCGAGCGTACCACCCACCCCGGCGTCGCCCGCGGTCACCCACTACGGCTATGAGGTGATCGCGACCTGGCCGCACGACCCGCGGGCGTTTACCCAGGGGCTGGTTTTCCGCAACGGGGAGCTGGTGGAGAGCACCGGACTGTACGGCCAATCGACCTTGCGGGAGGTGGAGGTGAAGACCGGCCGGGTCCTGAAGCAGGTCCCGGTACCGTCGCAGTATTTTGCGGAGGGCCTCGCCGTGATCGGCGACCAAGCCTACCAGCTCACGTGGCGGAACGGAAAGGGGTTCGTCTATGATGCCGACACCTTTCGGCTGGAGCGGGAGTTCGCCTATGAGGGCGAGGGCTGGGGACTGGCCACCGACGGACGCTGGTTGATCCTGAGCGACGGCACTAACCGCATCCGCTTCCTCGACCCGGCGACCTTCCGGGTCGTGCGCACCATCGAGGTGATGGAGAACGGCCGGCCCGTCAACCGGCTGAACGAACTGGAATGGGTCAACGGAGAGATTTTCTCGAACGTGTGGCAGACGGACGAGATTGTGCGGATCGACCCGGCGACAGGCCAGGTGCGCGGGGTGATCGATTTTTCGGGCCTGCTGGCACCGCTGGACCGCGGCCCGGAGTCAGACGTGCTCAATGGAATCGCTTACGACGCGGCGAGCGACCGCCTCTTCATCACGGGCAAACGCTGGCCGAAGATCTACGAGGTGCGCCTGAAGGTCCGGCCCTGACGGGACCCGGACGACGGGGTTTGCAGGTACAAGCCTACTCTTTCGGGATCTCGTTGTTCGTGCGCAGCATCAGGACGGGCGTCTTGGTCTTCACCCAGAGATCGGCGTCCTTGAAGTGCTTGGCGGGGACGTTTTCGAACGCCTCGCCGATGGTCTTGACCGGCAGCAGGCGGCCTTTTTTCGACGCATTGAAATCATAGACGCCCCGCAGGACGCGGTCGGGCGTGGTGACCACGCTCTCATTCTCCGGAATCTGCAGCACCCAGCCGACGAAGTCGCCCTTGGGGAGCCGTTCTTCGGGATCCGAGACGACGATGACCCACTGTTTCTTGACCGCCGGCGGCTTTTCTTCGCCGGTGTCAGGCTGCACGGCGATGTTCATCTCCTCGATCACCCGGCGGAGGACGGTGGGGTCGATCTGGTTCTTCTTTAAAATCTCTGCGACTTTGCTGACGTCGATTTTCGGCATGGTGTTTTCCGTTTAGGGGACCACGAATGGACACGAATGAAGGGGAATGTAAAGGCGGCGCATGGCTGAGGAATACTTCGATGTGGTGAATGAGCGCGACGAGCCGGTCGGCCGAGCGTTGCGGGCCGAGGTCCATGCCCGCGGGCTGCGGCACCGGGCGGTGCTTGTCTTTGCCTTCAACGCGGCCAGGCAGATTTTCCTGCAGAAGCGAGCACTGAGCAAGGACGTGTCTCCGGGGCTGTGGACGGTCTCCTGTTCGGGGCACGTGGACGCGGGGGAGGACTACGATGCCGCGGCCAAGCGCGAACTGGGCGAGGAACTCGGACTGTGGCAGGCCGCCCCGCCGGTGCGCTGGTTCCGGGTTGAAGCCTGCGTCGAGACGGATTGGGAGTTTTCCTGGATTTATCGGATTAACGCCGAAGGGCCGTTTGTCCTGCAGCCGCATGAAATTGAAACCGGACAGTGGATCGACCGGACCGAACTCGAGCGCTGGTTGTTGCTACGTCCCCAGGAATTTTGTCCGGGGTTTCGCTGGATCTGGACGATGGCGAAGGAAAAGTAAGGCGGGTCTCTAAACCGTCGCGGAAGGAAGGTGGAGCGGCCAATCCCCAAGACGCGGGATTGAAAGGCGATCCAACCAGCGCGTTAGGGACAACGCGCTCCACCTCGGAAGGCGGGGTCGGCGACCCCGCCCTACAACAACTTGCAGTCGGAAGATCCGCCCTACCTTTGCTCCGTCGCCGGGCGATCCATTGCCGGGTTTTGCGAGCCGGGCTCGTAAAAGGACGGCCCGTTGCCGGTCACCCGCCGGCCTGTGATTTTCCCGGGGCCGGTATTTTCGCTGAGGCGTTTGATCTCCTCGAACTGCTTGGTCGAGATCAGGCGGCGGGGAACGCGCTTCTCGGCCTCGTAGATGAGCCGCTCGCGGTCGTCGTCGTCGGGGGTGTAGGGGATCCAGGACGAATGATGGCCCTGGTGCTTGGTCCATTCGATGTTGCCCCCGTGCACGACCGCGCTGACCTGGAATTTCTTTCCGTCCGCGTCCTTGTTCCACCAGCCGAACTCGATGCTCATGGCGCCAGTAAGACGGATGGTGACGGCAACCCGCAAGGCGGGACTCCGGTTAAGCGGGCAGGGCGGATTATCCTAATCCGCCGCCTTTGGCTCCGAGGGACTTGAAGCGGCGCGTTAGGGATAACGCGCCCTACCGGCGCTGCCGCGCCAACCGCCCGCTCACGCTCGTGGCTACTGAAGCGGCAACTCGGCCATGGTCTGACCGGGATGAAACTCATGCCGACGTTGGTCGATGGCGCGCAGGATCAGGCGGTCGGGGTGCACATCAGCCATCCAGCCGCCCAGCGGCGGGCCGAATGCGCCGGTGTTGATGACCGTGATGCCGTTGGGCATCCGCCAGAAGCCCGGCCGGTGGATATGGCCGATAATGGCAAATTCAGCCCGCGGGCGGTATTGCCGGGACAGCGTGGCGGCAAGGCCGGGGGCGCGACGCCACGCATTCAGCACCCGCAGGATGCGCAGGGGAGGCCACACCGTGTCGGAAAGGAGGCCCACGGCGTATTTCAGGCCGTTGCGCTCGGATTGGTGGCGTTGCGGGATGGACCCGGCGACCCGGCGGTAGACCTCCAAGCGGGGATCAAGCTGCTCACGCGCCACCGGGCCAAGCTTGGCCAGTTCGAGGGCGATCCGCTCGCGGATGACCGGTGCATCCTGGCCCCAGGGCACGAGGTCATCGAAGATGATATCGCCATGGGTGACGAAAATGCGGCCGCCGGCGAGGTCGAGGGTGTGGCGGGTGGAAATGTCGGGGTCGTGGTTTCCGGTGAGAAAGGTCGTGGGCGGTGCCGAGCGGGCGAAGAATTCCAGCGTTTCGGCGCGCAGCGCGGCGGTCACTGCGGGAGTGGGGCTGGGCCGGGTGTCGATGGTGTCGCCGTTGAGCACCAGCGAGGAGGCGCCGGCGAACAGCGGCGTCAGCGCCGGGAGCGCCCGGATGCGGCTCGCCCGGTCGCCATAGTGCAGGTCGGAGAGGATGCGGATGACGTCGGTGGACACCTTTTGAATAGCGGATTTCGGAGGGCGGAGAGCGGATTGGCAAGGAGTGAGACACGGGCAGCCGTGTCTCCTTTTGAGAATTCAATGTGGGGCGGGTGCCCTCACCCGCCATGGCTCCAGTGAGGTGAGGGCACTCCGCCCACAGTGGATTTCCGGACTGCAGCCAGAGGAGGCTCCGGTTTCGGCGCTTGCCACTTGGAGGCGCGGCGCGTGGATTCGCCGCATGGCGCTTTACGGTTCACTCAACACGGTCCGCGCGCAGACGGCGCGGATGGAAATCCTTGCCCCGGCCTTTGCCTACCTGGACGAGCTGTTCCGGCCGGGATCGGCGGCGGACCTGCGTTTGCGCGGCAGCGCGGCGGGCGAGACGCAACGGATCGAACTGAGCGGCGGGGCCTTTGCGCTCGAGCAGGTCTACCCGGCCAAGGTAAGGGCGGACGGCTTCTTCGAGTCGCACCGCCGGTATATCGACGTGCAGGTGGTGTTTGAGGGCGAGGAAGTGATGGAGCTGGCCGATGTTTCCCGCCTGACGATCCGACAGGATTACAAGGCCGAGCGCGATCTGATCGTCTACTCGGACTGCACGGATGCCTCGCTGCTGCGCGTGAAGGCGGGCGAAGTGGCGGTATTCTTCCCGGCGGACGGCCATATGCCGGGGCTGCGGGTGAGATCGGAGGCGACGCTGGTGCGCAAGACCGTCGTAAAAGTGCCCGTGCCAGCCTGAAGCTGGGGCGCGGATGAATTACCGTCATCATTTTCACGCCGGGAATTTCGCCGACGTGATGAAGCACGCCCTGCTGGTGCGGCTCGTGGCCGGCCTGCAGCGGAAGGAAAAGGGGTTTCTGTACCTCGACACGCACGCCGGGCGCGGCAGTTACGACCTCACGGTGGCGTCGCAAGGCGACACCCTGGCGCGCCAGCCGGAGCATCCCCTCGGCATCGGACGACTCTGGGAACGGCCGGAACTGCCGGAAGGCGTGGCGGAGTATGTGGCGCTGGTAAAGCGCTTTGACCGCGAACGGGGCAATCCGGGCGGGGCGCCGCGATTTTATCCCGGGTCGCCCTGGCTGGCGCGGCTGCTGGCCCGGCCGCAGGACCGGCTGGTGTTCTGCGAAAAACAGCCGGGGGAGAGCGAGCTGCTTGATCTCGGGTTCGGCCGCGAGCCGCGGGTGAAGGTGCTCACGATGGATGGTTATGCCGCGCCGCGGGCCCTGCTCCCGCCGCCCGAGCGGCGGGCGTTGATCCTGATCGACCCGCCGTTCGAGGCACAGGATGAGTTTGCGCGGATTGCGGTTGCCGTGGGCGAAGGATTGCGGCGACTGCCAGGCGCGGTGCTGGCGATCTGGTATCCGCTGACCGAGCGGGCGAGAGTGGAGGCGTTTTTTGGCGAACTCCTGGCCCTGAAGCTGCCACCGACGCTCGAACTGGAACTTACCGTGGCGGGAGAGCAGTCGCCCGTGAAAATGAAAGGCTGCGGGGTGGTTGTGATCAATCCGCCCTGGCAGTTCGACGGGGAGGCGCGACAGATGCTGGAATGGCTCGCCGAAGCGCTTGCGCAGGAACCGGGTGGTCGGGCCAAAGCCCGCTGGCTGGTGCCGGAATAGGGTGCTCGCGGATGCCGGACGGCCTGACCGTCCGGAAGGATTTAACCGACGCCGGCTGCCGCACCCGCGCGAGCCAACTCAGCGGCTGGCCTGATTTCCCGAGCGGGAATCGACGGCAAAGAGCTCGGCAGCCGACGGGACGACCACGACCAGCGGCGGAGCCTTAAAGGTCGGCCGGTTCCACACAACATCCTCGCGCCTGATCACCCGGACGATGGCCGGGATCTCGCGCGCGGGCGGTGCTTGGAACTCTGGGTTGGGCAGATTCATGTCGGGGTGCTACTTGACCATTACATCGGAACAAGGTGCCAAGAATTTTAGGAAAAACGCACCGACTTGGAAAATCCCGCTGATCGGCGCGGTTGGGCGCGTCCCCGTACCCGTGCGGCGGCGGTCCCTGGGGTGCCGGCGGCAATGCCGCAGAAGGCGGAATCGGCGAAGGCAGGCCCCGAGGACGGGCTGCGCCTGCGGCGCGCCGGTTCAGGCGACGCGACGGGCAGGCAGGCTTTCCCCGACCGGAAGGCGCTTGGGCAGGACGACAGTGAGCACGCCCTGGTGGATCTCGGCGTGCAGCGCGGAGTAATCCACGCCGTGGCCAAGCCGGAGGCGGAGCTGGTAGTCGCGCTGGGCGCTCTCGAGGTGGAGGGCCTGCCAGTTGACGCGGACAAAATGAACCTTGCGGGCGGTGACGATCAGGTCGGGGCCGCGGGTCTCGATTTCCACGCCGGACGCTTCCACGCCCGGAACGTAGACCGTGAGCTTCACCGCGTCCGCGTGCTCGCGGCAGTCGTAGCTCGGTTTGCGGAGCTCGGCCGAGGGGGACGAGGCATCTGCACTGCGCGGGCGACGGGCCGGACGGAGGGGATGGATGATGGTGGTCATGGGAAAAATGGAGGATGAACCTCGGGGCTGGTGGGCCGCCGGGCTTCAGGATTTTCTAAACGTGGTCCGTTAAACGGAGGTTTAGGCCTGGAAGCCCGAGCCGGTCTGGTGTTTGCCCCAATTAAGGACGACCGGTCGCATCTGGGCGCGGCAAAGAGCAACGCAGGCCTTCGTAATCGAAGTGCCGGCGGAGCCGCGGAGATGTTTTTGCTGAACGGTCATTGGAACGCTGGGAGACCATGCATACTGCAGAACCCGTGCCAAGAATTTATTTTGTCATCACGTCGAGATTGCGTGACGCCCGGCCGGCGGCAGGCTCGTGGCGATGAATGACGCCACCACCACGACGGCCGAACTCAAGGCCCGCCTGCTCGCCTTCGTCCGCGAGCGGGACTGGGAGCAGTTTCACGCGCCGAAAAACCTCAGCATGGCCCTCGCCGCCGAGGCGGGAGAGTTGATGGAGCATTTCCTGTGGGCGACGCCGGAGCAGTCGGTGGCGATCGCCCGGGACCCGGTAAAGCGGGCGAAGATCGCCGAGGAACTCGCCGACGTGGTGATCTACGCGCTGGAGTTTGCCAACGCCACGGGGATGGACGTCGCCGCGGCGATTGAGGCGAAGATGGCGGCCAATGCGGAAAAATACCCCGTCGAGAAGGCGCGCGGCCGCTCGGAAAAATATACGGAGCTCTGAGCGGGAACCGGGCGGAAGCGCAAAACCAGTTTGTCACCCGATGGGTGACATCCCCGTAGGCGGGGTCGCCGCTCAAAGCTTACCGCCTGTCGCCGACCGCCCGCGGCGCCTTGCCCTCAACCTTGGCCGCCGAAGCTCACGTAGTCGTCGAGATCGAGCAGATCGGAGAAGGACCGCACGTCGGTGCGCTTCGGAGCGAGTTTTTTCACCGTTGCCGCGATCCATTCGTGGCCTTCCACGCCGCCGGGCCCGTGCAGTTCGACCCAGGCGGACCACGCGGCGACTTCGCTGGCCGAGCGTTTCGTCTGCCGGTTCACCCAGGCGAGCACCTGCGTGTCGGACTTAGCCGCCCTGATGGCGGCAAGCATTTTCCGGTGGTTGATGCCGGTGAAGGAAAAGAAATGGTGGTCGAGCGGACAGTTGTAGTGGTAGTCGCCGGCCTTGCCGCGCAGTTCGGCGCGGGCCTTGTCAATCAGGCGGGGCAGGTGAGCGTAGCCGCCGAGGCGGACGCGGACGCTGCGGGGAGGATGTTCCGTGAGGTCAGGTTGGTTCAGTTTGAGCATGGGAAAGGGGATACCATCGCACGGGACCCCCGGAACGGGAAGTCGCAAGTGGAGATTGGCAGAATCAGAACGTATCGCCCTTCCAGCCCCACATGCCGCGATTGACGTCGATGAACTTCACATAGACGCGCTCCTTGGAGATGCCGAGGTGCTCATCAATGAGGGTGCAAAGGGCCTGGCTGAGCTTCCGGGTCTTGCGGCCGGGCAGGCCGACGCTCTTGAGTTCAAGGAAGGCCACGGGATCGTCGCTGCCTGCGAACAGCATGGTGGTATTGTCCTGCAGCGCGACCATCACCAGTTCCTCGGGCTTATCAAGTTCGCGCGCGACGAGGGAGGAGGCGTTGCGCAGGATGGTCTGCCGGGACTTTTTCCCGACCGGCAGGTTGGTTTGGATTTTGAGATAGGGCATGGCGGGTGGGGTTGTCAGACTGGCCGCGGGAATGAACTGACCTCGCAAGGCTGGGACGGTTCACCAGGGACTGCAATCTCATGACGCGCAGCGCGGGGATCCGGTCTGCTTCTGAAATCCTGGCCGCCAGAGACGGGCACTGTCCAGTCAGCCAGATTCGGCGGCAAACTTCGCGAGAATCTCTGCCGGAGTCACACCCTGGGCCCGCAGCGTGCGCAGGCTCAGGGCGTCGTGGCGCTTGGCGAGCCGCTGACCGCTGGCGTCGTTCATCAGCGGGCAGTGATAGAAGGCTGGCACGGTGGCGTGCAGCGCGCGGTAGATCAGCAGCTGGCGGAACGTGCTCTTGATGAGATCGGCGCCGCGGACGACTTCGGTGATGCCCATCGCGGCATCGTCCACCGCGCATGCGAGTTGGTAACTGGGGACATCGTCCTTCCGCCATACGAGGAAGTCGCCGAAGTCTCGCCCCGCCACCGCGCGCTGCTCGCCAAAGTGCCCGTCGGTGAAAGTGATGGCCTCGCCGTCTGGGACGCGAAGCCGCCAGTTGACGCCGACCTTCTCGCCGAGGGGCGGCGGCGGGGCGCCGGCACGGGGGCGGAATTCCCGGGGATAGACGGGCTCGTCGTCGGTGCCGGCGCCCTCGTGCGGGGCGCCGATCGCCTCGAGTACGTCGCGCCGGGAGTGCGTGCACGGAAAGACCAGCCCGGCGGCATGCAGCTGCTCGAGCGCGTCGCGGTACAACGGGCGGCGGGCGCTCTGGCTGTAAGGCGCGCAGGGCCCGCCGACATCGGGGCCCTCCTGCCAGGCGAAGCCGAGCCAGCGCAGGTCCTCGAGCATGGCGTCGGCGAAATCCAGCCGGAAGCGCACGGCGTCGAGGTCTTCGTTGCGCAGCACGAGCACGCCGCCGGCGGCCCGGGCGCGTTCCGCGGCCACCCAGAACGTGCGGGCATGGCCGAGATGCAGGTGGCCCGTGGGCGAGGGCGCGAGGCGGCCGCGGTAGCTGGTAGACGGGTGAACCACGAGTGCACCCGAATGAACACGAATCGCCCGGGCGATACAGCGCTTTCTCTGCTTTTATTCGTGTCAATTCGTGTTCATTCGTGGTTCACCAAGGCCATGCCGAAACTGCTTTGTGTGTACTGTTCCTCCAGCGACCGCCTCGACCCGAAATACGCGGCCGCCGCCGCGGAGCTGGGGCGGGACATGGTCGCCCGGGGCTGGGGCCTCGTCTACGGCGGCGGCAAGACCGGCCTGATGGGGGCGGTGGCGCGCGCCGTGAAGGACAGCGGCGGCCACGTGGTCGGGGTCATTCCGGAATTCATGAAGGCGCGCGAGCTGGCCTACGACGAGGCGGACGAACTGGTGACGGTCGTCACCATGCGCGAGCGCAAGCTGCTGATGGAGACGCGGGCCGACGCCTTCGTGACCCTGCCAGGCGGATTCGGCACGCTGGAGGAAATCATGGAGATCCTCACGCTGCGCCAGCTCGACGTGGTGAAGAAGCCCTGCGTGTTCCTCAACCAGGAGGGATTCTACGATGACCTGCTGCGGCTGTTCGAGCGGATGCTGAAGGAGAAATTTTTCAAACCCTCCAACATGGACCTGTTCCGCGTGGCGGCGACCGTGCCGGAGATCTTCACCCAGATCGAGGCGGCCGCGGGCGTGCGGGCGGAGCCGAAATGGTTCGAAACGCGCTAGGACGCTGAATTCCTGCAGGAGGTAACCGAGGTAACACAGGATTGGTACCCGTTAGGCCTCTCTTTTCCCTCGGTTATCTCCTGTAAAATGTTCGTGGTTGTGGATCAGGATTTCAGCATGCACCGCAACCAAGTCCTTCAACTGCTGCAGGCCCACGCCGTCCGGCCGCTCGATCCACATGAGGCGGAGATGACGGCGGAGACGATCCGCTTTGTCGAAGCCCACGCCGATTGCCTGCGGCGGACCCAGCTCAGCGGACACCTGACGGGCTCGGCCTGGGTCGTGGATGCGGGGCGCACGCGGACGCTGCTGACGCACCACCGCAAGCTCGACAAGTGGCTGCAGCTCGGCGGCCACGCCGACGGCGATCCGGACCTGCTGGCGGTGGCCCTGCGCGAGGCCCGGGAGGAAAGCGGGCTGACGCGGCTGCGCGCAGTGATCCCGGGGATTTTCGACCTCGACCGGCACTGGATTCCCCAGCGGAAAACCGAACCGGCCCACTGGCACTACGACCTGCGCTTCATGATTGAAGCGGACCCGGGAGAGCCGCTGGTCGTGACCAGCGAGTCGAAGGATCTCGCTTGGGTGAAAGTCGCAGAGGTGATCACGCTAAACCCTGAGGAATCAATGGCCCGGATGGTGCGGAAGACGAACTGGGCGGGCGCCGTTACCAGCTGATCTCCGCGGCTACCATGCCTGTTTTGTGGAGAGGAACTTGCCCCACGATCCTGCCTTCTGGGTCGATGATCGCTGTCGGGCCCAAGCCGATGCAGCCGTCACGCTGGCCGGTGACATCGGCCGATATTAGCCAAAGCCCCGTCTCCATCGCCCGCTGACGGCGAACTTCGTTATGACGGTCTTTCCAGAGTTCAGCCGCCGTGTACGGCAGCATGTTATTGGCCGGGCAAAGAATCGCGCGGGCGCCTTGCCGGGCGACAGCGATGGCGGCTTCAGTGAAGTTGGTGTCGTAGCAAATATTGATGCCAAATCTAAACCCCTCGGCTTCGGAAACAGGATAGGCATGGCCGGGCTGGAACAGCCTTTCGGCAGCGAGCAAATGCGTCTTGCGATAGGCCCCAATCAATCGGCCACGACCTATGGAGACGGCGGTGTTATGGAGCCGGCCCTCGGACACTTCGATCAAACCGATCACCAGAGTTGGTGTGATGTCGGATAATCGTTCGAGCACCGCGGCGAATTCAGGTGAGCACAAATCGAGAGCATGCCGGCGGGCGACAGTTTCCTCGAGCAGATATCCCTGCAGGAAGCATTCTGGAAAGCAGAGCAGGTTCACTCCGCCGGGCGCAGCCTGGGCCGCACAGTGTTCGATCCAGTGCAATGCCGCATCGAGATCCTCGCGAATGTCCGGGGTCTGACACGCGGCGACTTTAATGGAACCCGACATGGCGCTTTACCGCCACAACCCGACCACATCATCCTTCCGCACCCAGCCGGTCTGGCCGTTGTCGAAGGACAGGCGCACCCATGTGCCGTTGAGGAAAGTCTTGTCCACGATGGCGACGCTGCCGGCGGAGAGCGTCGTGCTTTTCTGGGTGATGTCGGCTTCGGTGGGAATGGAGCGCAGGACGCTGCCGCGCCAGAGGATGACAGCGCGGTGGTCGGCAGTCTGGCCATAGGCTTGCAGGGCGACGACGGCCGCGGCGGCGAGCACGACACTCGCGCCCAGCAGCAACACGGCGCACCAACTGCGCAAGGCGGATGCCCGGCCATAGGCTCCGTAGAGTAGGAGACCGAGCGAGAGGGCGGCCCCCGCCGCAGCGGCGAGCAGCCACCGTTGCCATGCACCCGGCGAGGCCCGCTCCGCGAGCGACTGCAGCGGGCCCGGCCGGGGAAACGCCGCGAGCGGGGCGGGCAGGAAGCCGGATTTCTCGCCGGCGAGGGCGAATTGCCAGCGGATCGACTCATTGTCCGGGGCCTGGACCAGCGCGGCGCTGGCGTGGGCCAGGGCCAGGTCCCAGCGGTCCTGCTGCGCCAGGGCGAGCGAGAGGTTGTGCCGGGCGACCGGGTTGGCCGGATCCTGGGCGACGGCGGCCGTCCAGGCCTTTTCCGCGGCAGGAAAATCCCCGCGGCGATAAGCGGCAAGGCCATCCTCCGAGCGAAGGGACGTCGTGAGCATTGCCGCCGCCACGAACACGAGGAAGGGAGCGAGGTTGCGCGGCCGCAGCGCGGCCAGCGGGGAAAAGCCGGGCACGCGGCGGGCGGCCAGGGCGGCCTCCGCCCGGGTAATCCAGTCGGTCGGCAGGCCGGTGTCGGCGCGGTAGAGGGCGCGATCCGACTCGGCCCAGAGCTGGCTCCAGCCGGCGTCGCCGAACGCGGCCGGCGGTGGTGCGGCGTGGAGGATTTCCCAGAGGATGGCGGAGTCGTGCTGCCAGGCGAGGAGCAGCGCGGGACGGTCCGCGGCGGTGGCGGTGCGGAGCTTCGTGAGCGTCGCGGCGAGCCGGGCATGGGCGTCGCGGCGATTGCGCCGGGGGTCGGTTTGGCGCGCGCGCCGCACGGCGAGTCCGCCCCAGAAAAGGAGCAGCAAGGCAAACGGCGCGGCCAGCAGCGTCAGGAGCTGGTCGCCGGGCCAAGGCACGGGCGCATGATCGCTGCCGGGTAGGGCGTCGCGCGGAATGCCCTCGGGCGGGACCGTGGGTGGCGTGTCGGCACGCGGGGTTGCCGCGACGGCCGGTGCGGCGGGAGGCGCCTCGGGCGCGCCCACCTGGAATCGTGGGGCGGAGCCGGCCGGCGCGGCGGCAGGAGTGATGCTGACGGTGGTGCCGGCCGTGGTGAGCGTCCGGTACGCCCCGGCCTTGGGGTCGAAATAGACGAACGTGACCGGCTTGAGCGCGTAGTCGCCGGTGCGGGTCGGGACGAGCACGACGTCCTCAGTGAGGGTGACATCGAAGAGTTTTCCCTCGGCCGGAACGCGCTTGGCCTGGGGCTGGACGACCTGGAAGTCCTTGGACACCTCGCGCTGCGGCAGCCCGGCGAGATCGGGCCAGTTGCCCGTGCCGCTGAGCTCGAGGGTCCAGGTGATGGGCTCGCCGACGGCGGCGCTGGTGGGCACGACCTTCGAGACCAGTTTGAACTGCCCGACCGCGCCAGTGAAGCCGGGCGGCGGGGTGGGCAACGAGCGCACGTTGAGCTCGACGCGCTTGGAATTCACCGCGAGCTGTTCGACGCGTTGCTGCTGGAAGAAGCCGAGACCGACGACCCCGGTCACGATGTTGGCGAGTTGGGTGGTCGGATTGAGTGTGACGCTGCCGGTGCTCCGGGCGTAGGCGCGCGTCCGGTAGATGACGTTGATGCGGGCCTCGCCGTTCAGGGTAGTTTCGGCGCCTTCGGGCCGCGACCAGTCTTCGGTGACGAGCGGGGACGAGTTCCAGTCAATCCCGCTGGCGGGCTGGCTGAAACTGCGCCGGGCGGCGTCCAGCACGTAGGTCAACGGGAAGACTTCCCCGGCCCAGACGGTACCGGAGCCGGGGACGAGCCGGGCGTTGACCATCTCGTCCGAGACCACCCGGGGCGCGCCGCCGGTGTAGGAAGCGACCGGCTTGGGGCCCTTGTTGGTCTGAACGGTGAACGCCGGAATCTGCAGCGTGGCTCCGGCCCGGCGGGATCGTGCGCTATAGGTGAGGATGGTCGAACGGGCGAACGCCCCGTTGATGTAGCTGGCCTGGGTGGAATTGCCGGTCAGGGTCAGCGTGGTGTCGGCCATGACCGGCAACTGGGGATCACCTTCGGGAGAGCAGCTCTCGAACACCAGCTGGACCTCGGCCGGGTCGTCGGGCGAACCCTCCCAGTGCACGGACTGGGCGCGGGCGGTCAGGGCGAGGAAGGGCAGAAAAAAGAGAGCGAGGAGTCGGCGCATGACGGTCACCAGTTTTTGCCGTTAGTCTTGGGCGGATTTTTTTGGTTGGGATCCATCAGTTGGAAGAGTTGGGCGGGAGAGTCCTGGTTCCGGAGCTGATCCAGCTTCTGGAGCTGTTGGACGAGCTGGGGGTCGGCCGGAAGCGTGTCGGCATCCTTTTTCTCGGGCGTGCCGCCGACCTTCTGCATCCCGGCGGGCGTGATCCGGCGGTGGTCCGACTCCTGCATGCTGCCGAAGGCCGAAGCGGGCTTCTTCCCGCCGTCAGGCTTGGACGTCCGGTTGTCCGGCGTATCCTGCGGCTGGGATTGCGAAGGGGAGTCCTGGGATTGCTGCGACGGGGAAGATTGCTGCTTCGGCCGGCCTGACCTGGGTTGATCCGGCTCTTGCTGATTTTGCTGCTGCTGGTTCTGGTCCGAGGAGTCCTGCTTTGGCTGATTCTGCTGATCCGGCTGATTCTGATTCCGTTGATCCTGCTGCGGTTTTTTTTGGTTGTCCTCGGACGTCTTGAGCAGGGCTGCGAGATCCTCCCGCAGTTTGGGCCAGTCGGCGGTCCTGGGGTCCAGCGCCGAACCCAGTTCGGTCGCGGCCAAGGCATCGCGCACCGGGCCGGCCGGCACGGGCCGCGACTCGGTCTGAATATGCTGACCCCACGTGACGGTCTCGCGGGCCAGCTCGGCCCAATCCCGGGCCGATTGCCCGTCCTGGGTGGAGAGGCGGGAGACGATTTTCGCGAGAGGGGCGGGCGCATCCGCCGGTTCGGCGGCCGCCGCCAAGACGGATTGAGGAAACCGGAAACCGGAGAGGGCGATCAGCACTGCGAGCGTAGCGGCGGTGGCTAGCTTGGCGGATTTCGGGTCGGGGGAGGCAGCCTTCGAACCCGGGCTCGCGGATTCTGGGCTTTCCGAGTCGAATTTCCCGCGCAGCTGGAGTTCACGCGGCCGGGGGTGAACCGGGAATTCGTAGCAGAAACTCACCAGGAGGCACCAGAGGCCGAAGGCGAGCGGCCACTGGAACCGTTCGGCCAGCCGGACCGAGGTCTTGTCGAGAAACCTGCCCTTCTGACCGGCCTCGACCGTGGTGCGAAGCACGCCGGCAAGGTCGATCCAGCTGCTGGCATCGCGGTATGTGCCGTGGGTGGCCTCGGCGAGATCCTGCAGGGTGCCGCTTTCCAGCTTGGACAGGACCACGGCGCCGCGCTCGTCCTTCATGAAAGAACCGGCCCCGTCGGGGATCATGGCGCCGGCGGCCGTGCCCACGCCCAGGCCGATGACGCGGATGCCCTTTTTCCGCAATTCCGGAACCCCGGGTTTCCAATCATCATCGGTGGCCTCGCCATCGCTGAGCACGATGAGGAAGCGGTCGGCCGCGTTGGAGGTGCCGAAGGCGGTTACGGCGGTATCGATCAACGCCCGGTAGTTGGTGCCGCCCTCGGGAAGAAAGTCGGGGTTCAGCGCGGGCAGGAATTCCCGGAGGATCTCATAGTCCGAGCTGAGCGGGCTCTGCAGGAACGCGGTGCCGGAAAAGGTGATGAGCCCGACCCGCTCGCCGGCGAGTTTTTCCAGCAACGACTGGGTCAGCAGCTTGGCGCGCTCGAGGCGCGACGGTTTCACGTCCTGCGAAAGCATCGAGCGGGAGAGGTCGATCGCGATGATGATTTCGCGGGACTGGTCGAACACCGGCTCCTCCAGCCGGCCGTACTGCGGCCGGGCCAGCGCGATGATCGCGAAGCTGAGGCCCAGGAACAGCCAGGGGCGCCACCGGAGGGTCGGGGCCGGCTTCCGCACCAGCGTGAGGTCGTGAGTCCCCGCCTCGGCTTGCAGGATCTTCGGGTGGACCGCGGCGGCGGCGCGGCGGCGGCGCAGGAGCTCGGCGGCGAGCAGGGCGGCCGGAGCGAGCAGCAGCCAGAGCAGCTGGGGCCACGCGAAAGTCATGCGGCGGCCTCCCGCTGCCAGAGCGGCCGGGCGAAGAGCGCGGCGAGCAGAAGCGCCGCGAGCCCGGGCGCGGCAGTCCAGTAGAAGAGCTCCGTCGTGGTGAGGTAGCTCCGGGCCTGGAACTCGATCTTCTGGGCGCGATCGATGGCCTTGAACGCCGATTCGGCCGTGCCGACATCGGCGGCCCGGAAGAAATGCCCCCCGGTCGCATCGGAAATCCGCCGCAGGGCGTCCTCGTCGAGGTCGGCCATGACATGGATGTAACCGATCTTGTTGCCCTGGCCGTCAAACCGGGGAATCCGCACCATGCCTTCGGTGCCGGCGCCAATGGTGTAGACCGGGACGCCGCGGCTTTTGGCGATCTCGGTGGCTTGCTCCGGGCTGAGCGTGCCGCGGTTGTTGGCGCCGTCGGTCAGGAGCACGATAAAGGCGCCGGAGCGTTTGCCGCCGGTCTCGCGCTTGGCCTGCTCCAACCGGGTGAGGGCGATCCCCAGGCCGTCGCCGATGGCGGTGCCGTCCTCGATCATGCCGATGTTCAGCCGCTCGGTCTGCCGGGAGAGCCAGTCATGGTCGAAGGTGAGCGGTGCGAGCGTGTAAGCCCGGCCGGAGAAAACCACGATGCCGATGCGATCGTTGGGGCGGTCATTGATGAAGGCCTGGATGATCGGCTTGATGGCCTGCAGCCGGTTGATCGGCTCGCCGTTCCGCTCGTAATCCTCGGCCGCCATCGAGCCGGAGAGGTCGACCGCCAGCATGATATCGTAGCCCTGCGAGCGGACTTCGCGCTTGTCCTCGACACGCTGCGGGCGGGCGAGGCCCACGACCAGCAGGACCAGCCCGACCAGGGCCAGCGCCACCGGCCAGCGGGAAACGGACGCGAGGGACGGGCGGTGCCAGGCGGCGGCGAACGGCACCAGCAGCACGGGCACACGGCGGCGTCCGCGCACCCAGACCAGGAGCGGCAGGGCCAGCAGGGCGAGCAGCCAGAGCGGATCCTTGAGGACGTAGCCGTTGAGGCCGCCCGTGGCGGCCAAGGGCCAGGGGCCAGGGGCCAAGTGACAAGCAAAAGCGGCGGGGGCGATCATCTCGGTTCTTGTTGTCTGGTCCTGGTTGCTTGCCGCTAATGACTCAGCGTCCGGCGCGTTGAATCATCCGGGCATGGAAGAACCTCACCAAGGCATCGAGGCGGTTCTGGCCGGTGTCGACCACGAGCTGGCTGAGCCGGTCGGGGAACAGCGCCTGCCACGCGGCCTCGCGCCGGGCGACCCAGGCGGCATGCGCGGCGCGCTCGGCGGCGCTGCCATCGATCGTGACGAGCTGGCCGGCGGCAGGATCATAGGCGGCGAACGTTTCCTGCGCGGGCAGGTCGCGCTCCCACGGGTCGTCGACGCGGAAGCCCATGGTCTGGTAGCGGCGCTGGAGCACGGCCCAGCCCTCGGGCTCGGCCCGGGGCGGAAAATCTCCGAGCCAGAGCAGCACGCTGTGCTTCGGCGCGGCCCGCGCGAGGAACCGCCACGGAATTTCCGCCGCGCCGGCCGTGGGGGCGGGGGCGGGGCGCCCGAGCAGCGTGGCGGCGGCGTGGAGGATCGCGCCGCGGCCGCGGACGGGTTCCCGGACGAGATTGCCACCGGGGGCGGCGTGGACAAAGCCGACGCGGTCGCGGTTGACGGCGCCGAGGAGCATGACGAGGCCGGCCAGCTCGAGCAGGGCCTCGCGTTTCGATTGCGCACCGGATCCGAAATGCAGGGAGGGCGAATCCTCGAAGACGAGGAGCAGCGTTACCTCGCGCTCCTCGACGAACTTCTTCCGGTAGGCCTCGCCTAGGCGGGCGGTGACGTTCCAGTCGATGTCGCGGACATCGTCGCCGAATTCGTATTTCACGACTTGGTCAAACTCCATGCCGCGGCCGCGGAAGGTGGAGCGGTATTCGCCGCTCAGGACATTCTCGACGGCATGGCGCACGCGCCACTCGAGCTGGCGGAGGAGAGCCAGGGGATTTTGCGGGGCGGTCGTGGTCGTCTCAGCGGGCATGGGAGAATCTTTCCTCTTTCTCTTACTCCTTATCTTCCCCTCGTGTTGTGGGGGGTCTGCCCGATGCGCGGAGGAGAAAGATCAAGATAAAGAGGAGAGAGATCAGGTCGTAGCGGGCACCGGGGTTTGGGTGACGACCTGGGCGATGATCTTGTCCGGGGTGACCTCCTCGGCCTCGGCCTCGTAGGTGAGGCCGATGCGGTGGCGCATGACATCGGGCGCGAGCTCCTGGACGAGGGCGGGGGAAACGTAATCCTGGCCGCGGAGCCAGGCCAGGGCGCGGCCGGACTGGTAGAGGGCGAGGGAGGCGCGGGGCGAGGCGCCGAAGTTCAGGTAGCGCTTGGCGCCCGGGCCGCCCTCGGTAAGGGCGCGCGTGCCGCGGACCAGGGCGAGAATGTAGCCCTGCACCGCGGGGGAGACATGGATGGCGTCGACGGCGGTGCGGAGCTCCAGGAGTTCCTCGCCACTGGAGGCGGGGGAGAGCGCGGGCTGCTGCGTCACCTGGCCCCAGCGCTGCATCATGGTGGATTCCTCCTCGGCGGTCGGGTAGTCGACGATGAGCTTGAAGAGAAAGCGGTCGGTCTGGGCCTCGGGCAGCGGATAGGTACCCTCCTGTTCGACGGGATTTTGCGTCGCCATGACAAAAAACGGTTTGGGCAGGGGATGTGTCTGTCCGCCGATCGTGACTTGGCGTTCCTGCATCGCCTCGAGGAGCGCGCTCTGGACCTTGGCGGGGGCGCGGTTGATTTCGTCGGCGAGCACAAGGTTGGCGAAGATTGGGCCGCGGTGGGCGGAGAATTCGCCGGTCTTCGGCTGGAAGATCATGGTGCCGACGACATCGCTGGGAAGGAGGTCGGGGGTGAACTGGATGCGCTCGAACTGGACGCCGAGGGCGGTGCCGAGGGATTTGACGAGGAGCGTTTTGGCGAGACCGGGCATGCCCTCGAGGAGGACATGCCCATTGGCGAGGAGGGCGACGAGGAGGCGCTCGATGGCGGCATCCTGCCCGATGACCGCCTTGCCGATTTCCGTGCGAAGTTTTTCTGACCAGACGGGACCGTTAATCATGGGAAAAGTGAGGGGAGGAGATGGGGCTAATTCGACTGCGGGGCCGGGGAGAAGTTTCCATCAGGAAAAAGCCGCCCCGATGCCATTGCCACCCCAAATCGGCCTGTGGCGGATACCCGGGGATCATGCCCGATGACGGTCCGGGCATCGGGCCGGTGTATGGCGCTCGCCGGCCAGGAAAAATCAGCCGGGCAGCGGACTCGCGGCAGATTGGGTCGCGCGAGAAATTCGTGCCCCAGTGGCCAGGTGGCGGGCGAATTCGGGCCGGTCAGATTTTGTCCTGGATGAACGGGCGGCTAATACTCTCCGGCCCCGTGGGTTGCGGCACGGTCTACGCTTCACCTCCCGTTGCTGGTCAGACCCGGCGCAGGGTGCGACGGACTCAGGCCGGCAGTCTTATCCAAACCGCCTTGCCCAACGATTATGTCCCAGCCAACTCCTGGATTTGTCACCGTTGATTCCGCCCTGCTCGAGGAACTTCAGACCTTGGTCGGCTATGGCCAGGTGATTTCCACCGAGGAGGAGGTCGAGACGCTGTCGAAAGACTGCTACTGGTATTCGCCGGTCTTGAAGTCGCGTTTGGAAACGCGGAACGCCTCCGCTGTGGTGAAGGTGGGTTCGGTGCAGGAACTCAAGCGGGTCCTGGCGCTGGCCTACCACCATGAGTTGCCGGTCACCGTCCGGGGCGGTGCCACGGGCAACTACGGGCAATGCATCCCCCTGTGCGGTGGGCTGGTCATTGATATTACCGGACTGGATCAAATACTCAGGATTGAGGACGGCGTGGTGACAACGGAACCCGGTGTGCGGGTTATTAACTTGGAGCGGGCGGTGCGGGCAGTGGGCTGGGAAATGCGCTGCCTGCCGTCCACGTGGGTAAAGTCCACGATCGGGGGATTCATTTCCGGAGGCAGCGCCGGCATCGGGTCAATCACCTGGGGAGGCCTGCGGGAGCCCGGCACCATCAAGCGGCTCAAACTGCTCACCATGGAAGCCGAGCCGCGGGAGATCGTCCTCGAGGAGGCCGAGACCCTGCGGGCGTTCCACGCCTACGGCACAAATGGGGTGATCATCGAGTTGCAGCTCCGCCTCGCCCCGGCCCGCCGCTGGGACCAGATCGTCATCACGGGCCCGCGCTGGGAGGACGTCACCGCCTTTGCCCCGAGCGTGGCTTATGACGATGCGATCCCGAAGCGCCTGATGTCGCTCCTCGAGGCGAGCTTCGGCGCCAGCTTCAAGCCGCTGCGGAAGTGGCTGCCGGACGGGCATGCCTTCATCTGGCTGGAGGTGGATCAATCGTTCACGGAGGCGGTCGTGGGCGAGGCCCGGCTGAAGGGGCTCAACGTTCCCCTCGTGATTCGTCACCACGAGCCTAAGCGGCAGCCGATGCTCATGGAGTACGGGTGGAATCATAGCACGCTCTGGATGCTCAAGAGCCACCCCGGACACACCTACCTCCAGCTGGGCATGGGGCCGAATTTCGCGGAGCAGGCGGCGCAACTTCAGGCGCGGTTTCCCGGCCAGATCCACCTCCATTTCGAATTTGTGCGCGGCCACCGGCCGACCGGCGAATTTGGCCTGGTGATTCCCGTGCTCATTCCCGTGGTGGAATTCGTGAGCGAGGATCACCTGCGTGAGGTCATCGCCTATGCCGCCGAACTGGGCATCTCCAGCAGCAACCCGCACACCTGCTACATCGAGGAAGGCGGACGGGGCAACGGGTCCGCCGAACAGGTTTCGCTTAAGCGGGAGGCCGATCCCAAGGGACTGCTCAATCCCGGCAAGATGAAGGGCTTTCCGGTCGCACCCGCCCTGGCCTCCAGCCTGCCCCGATTCCTGTACGGCTGATCCGGCCGGGTGCGGCAGGACTTGGATTGCGCTTGGGAGTACCGGCTGCTCGCATCGGGCCGCCTGAATCGCGGCGTTCCGTGCCGCGTGCACCCGCCGATTCCATGAACCAAGCCGTTGATGCCAGATTGGCCGCCCTGGGATTTAACCGCCGGGAAGTGGTGGAGAGCTTTGTCCGCGGCTCGGGGCCGGGTGGCCAGAAAATCAACAAGTCAACCCCTATTCCACCCATGAATTTGCAGCCTAAATTCTCTAACTCAATGACTCGGAATTTGGAGGGCTTTCATTCCGAAGGTATGGCCCTAGACCGGCGCTATGAATGAGAAAATTGAATCCCTTTTGAAGGTTCTTGGAACCCAGATTTCAGATGTTGATGAACGATTCATTCGTGGATCGGGTCCGGGTGGTCAGAAAATAAACAAAACCTCGTCTTCTGTCTGGCTGCGACACCGGCCGACGGGGATCGAGGTGCGCTGCCAGCGGGAGCGATCGCAGGCGGCAAACCGTGAAATTGCCTGGGCGGAGCTGTGCGCGAAGCTGGAAGCGCGGCAGCGGGCGGCCGCAACGGCGCGAAAGGGAGAGCAGGAAAAGAACCGCCGCCGTCACCGCCAGAAAAGCCGCGGACAAAAAGTCAGGATGATCGAGTCGAAGAAGCACCGGGCAGGCGTCAAGTCGCAGCGCGGGCGGGTGGGGATGGATTGAGATGCGACCAAGAATCGTTCCGCTTCGCGCATCCATCATGAGGAAGTGCAACCCATCTCCGCGGCTGAAGCCGGGCGCGGTTCGCTGAACCCTCGGACTCCGGCGCCAAAATGAAAACCACCCAGCTCCTGAGATTCTCCGGTTCGGTGAAGCGGGATCCGGCCATCGAGTCCTGGATGAAGCGGCAGCCGGGTGAATTGGGCGCGATCGCCCGGCATTGGTTTGAGGTCATGCGCAACCCTGGGGACGATGTGCGCGAATTGTTGCACGACGGTCATCCCACGGCGTGCATTGGCGACGCGGGCTTTGGCTACGTGAATGCCTTCAAGGCTCACGTGAATGTCGGATTTTTTCGCGGGGCCGAGCTGGCCGATCCGGAAGGCCTGCTGCAAGGCACCGGCAAATTCATGCGCCATGTGAAGCTCAGACCCGGCGACGACGTCGATGCCCCGGCTCTGACGAAACTCATCGATGCAGCCTGCCTGGACATGCGGAAGCGCGTGCGGATGGAGTTGCGATCAGTGGACTGAGAACCGGCCGATAAGGTTCCGGGCGACAGTCCTGCCCTTAGCCGCGATCACCCAAGATACGGAAGCTGGTCAGAATTTGCCCTCAGCGCCATCTAGCAGCGGGCGTAATCCAGGGCAGCGGGCAGGCTCAATAGCGAGGCGCTGAGCCCGTTCCGGAGCGCGTTCGGGTCGGCGGTGGGCTTGAGTCCTCGCCTCGATCCGCGGCTGGAAGGAAGATCCCGACGGCGGCGGCATCCCCATGAACTCCAAGGAACGCGTGCTCATGACGCTGGCCGGCCGGCAGGCGGACCGGGTGCCCGTCGAGTACGGCGCCAACGAAGGCATTGACCGACGGCTGAAGGCGCATTTCGGCCTGGCGCCCACGGACGACGAAGGCCTGCTGCGCGCGCTGGGCGTCGACTTCCGCAGCGTCCAGGCGCCGTACCGCGGGCCCAAGCTGCACGCCGACATTCCGGAGCGCGGCATCCTGACCGACCTCTGGGGCATCCGCCGCGTCTGGATCGAGCATGCCTCGGGCGGGTATTGGGACTTCTGCGATTTTCCGCTGCGGGAGGCAACGGAGGAGGAGATCGCGGCGTGGCCGCTGCCGTCGCCGGATGACTTTGACTATGCCGTGGTGCGCGAGGCCTGCCGGCGGCACGGGGCGTTCGCCGTCTACACCGGGCACCCGGGCCTGCCGGATGTGATCAATTCGAACGGCATGCTCCGGACGATGGAGCAGACCCTGGTTGACCTGCTGACGGACGATCCGGCAGGGATGCTGCTGACGCGGCGGCGGCTCGACGTGATGTTCGAGGTCCTGCGCCGAACGCTGGAGGCGGCGCGCGGTGGCATCGACTTCGTGTGGATGGGGGAGGACCTCGGCACGCAGATCGGACCCACGCTGAGCCTGGACCTTTACCGCCGGCAGCTGAGGCCGCTGCACCAGCGGTTTATCGACCTGGCCAAGTCCTTCGACCTGCCGGTGATGATCCACTCCTGTGGATCGAGCAGCTGGGCGTTCGAGGACTTCATCGCGATGGGGATCAAGGCGGTCGACACCCTGCAGCCCGAGGCGAAGCACATGGCCCCGGCGGAGCTGAAGGCGCGCTTCGGCGGACGCCTGGCCTTTCACGGCTGCATCAGCACGGCAGGCCCGGTGGCCTCCGGCACGGTGGAAGAAACGGCGGACTATTGCCGGCGTACCCTCGAGATCATGATGCCGGGCGGCGGTTACTGTTTCGCGCCGACCCACCAGCTCCAGGACAACTCCCCGACTGAAAACGTCGTGGCCATGTATGAGACCGCGCGAAAGCACGGATGCTACGCGTGAGCAAACGCGGCGGCGCGAAGGCCGAAGCAAAGCCACTTTCCGGCGGATCCAAGGCCCAAGCCTTCGTGCACCACGGCTCCGTGGCGGAAGTGGCACCGGTTTGGTGCGGCCGGATCGCGCCCGGCGAATCCTGCTCAAACTGCCATTAGAGCAGTTCCACGGCAGCGCCGACGCGAAGGGTGCCGGACTTGGTTTCGTGGATCAGGTTCTGGCCGAAATTGACGTCGGTCGGGTCCCCGGGGTCGCGGCGGTAGGTGGCGAGCGTGCGCAACGGCTCCTTGCCGCGCTCGGCAGTGAGTTGGTCGGTGGTTGTGACCACACAGCGGGCGCATGGACCGGCGGCGCGGAAGGTGATGCCGCCGGCCTGAAAACGGGTCCAGGTGTCCTCGGCGAAGGCGTCGATCCCGGTCACCACGATATTCGGACGGAAACGATTCATGGGCAGCGGGACGGCGAGGCGGGCGTTGAGGTCCGCGAGCGAGGCTTCGCTGATCACGAGAAAAGGATAGCCGTCGGCGAAGTTAACGATGTCGCCGGGCCGCGCCTTGCCGGGTTTCAGGATCGGCCGCGTGAAGCTTTCACCGATGCGCACGAGGCGGGAGGGCCCGCGAAGGAAATCGGAGAGCCAGGCGGCGACGTCCGCGCCGCAATCCTCGGCGAGCAGGCCGTCGCTTTTCCAGACACGGACAGGGACGATTTCAGCCGGGGTGGAGGCCACCAATGGCACCGTGCAGGAGCTGCCTTGGTCCGTGCGGAGGATCAGCTCGCGGGCAGTGAGGGCGGTCTCGATCAGCGCCATGCGGGGCAGGGTGCGTTGGGTGAGAAACTGACCCTGCTCATCGACGACCATGAAGCGGCGGTCCCCCACGAAACCGAGGGGGTCGATTTCGGCAGAAGGCACCGCCAGGCCGCGCAGCGATTTTACCGGATAGAGAAATAGGCCGCTGACGTGCATGGCTCAGGCGGAGGGGTCGCGCCGGCGATAGGTGGCGAGGTAGCGCTTCTGGCCTGTGCCGGTGGCGAAGGCGTCAGGGGCGATGCCGTCGAGGCCGTAACAAACCCGCAGCCGGTCGCCGACGTGCCGGTAGATCGCCGGGATGGTCCGTCCGGCATTGGCGCCCTCGACCCCGGTGAGGTGCATCGCTTGGTGACCGCCGCTGGAACCCAGCATCACCGTGCCGCGATCCGACACTTCACCGGCGAACCGGATGGTGTAGGTTCCGCCGGAGAGCTCGACCTCGATTTTCTCCGCGACAAACGCGGGCATTTCCTCTCCCGCCAGCTCGGCCCTCACGATCTGCCAGATGCCGTCAAGTTTGCCCGGATGATCCATGGCGCCGTCAGCTGCGCTTGGTGATCTCGCGCGGGGCGATTTCGAGCGGGGCGGGCGCGGGCAGCTCCTTGGCGCCCTTGGCGCCGAGCTCGGCGAGCTTGCGCGCGCCGGGGAGCAGGGCGCCCTCGTACGAGCCAACGGCCCGGTTGTAATGGGCCAGTGTGGCCTTGAGGCCGGAGCCGACGTTTTCGAGATGCTCGGCAAAGGTGGCGACACGATCGTGCAGCTCGCGGCCGAGCGAGGCGATGACCTCGGCGTTCTTCGATACGGCCTCCTGCCTCCAGCCGTACGCGGCCGCCTTGAGCAGGGCGATGAGGGAGGCTGGGGTGGTGAGCAGGATTTTGCGGGCGATGGCGCGATCGATCAGGGTCGGGTCGGATTGCAGCGCGCCGGACAGAAACTGGTCGCCCGGCAGGAACAGCACGACGAACTCGGGCGAAGGCTGGAATTGCTCCCAGTAGTTTTTCGCGCCCAGGGCGTCGATGTGGCCGCGGACCTTGGCGGCATGCTCGGCGAGCTTGGCGGCGCGGGTGGCCTCGTCGGGCGCGCTGGCGGCCTCGCGGTAGGCGTCGAGCGGCGCCTTGGCGTCGATGACGATCTGCTGCCCGCCGGGCAGGCGGACCACGAGGTCGGCGCGCAGGCCGCCCGCGGACTCCTGCTCGGTGAAGTCGCAGTAGCCGGCCATGCCGGACATTTCCACGACCCGCCGCAGCTGCAGTTCCCCCCAGGTGCCGGCCGTGGTGGTGGAACGCAGGGCGGTCGAGAGCTTGGCCGCCTCGCCCTGAAGCTGAACCTGCGCGGTATTGAGCGAACGGAGCTGCTCCGTGAGCGAGCCGTAGGCTTCCTTGCGGGCGTTTTCGAGGGCGGCGATCTTGGTGTCGACCTGCTGGAGCGATTCTTTCAGCGGCTTGACCAGGGCATCGATGGCCTGCTGGCGCTTGTCGAGGTCACCGGTGGATTGCTGCTGGAGCTTGGCAAAGGATTCGCGGGCGAGTTCGAGAAAGGACGTGTTGTTGCGGCTGAGCGCGTCGGCGGAAAGGGCCTTGAATTCGTGCGAGAGGCGGACCTGCGCGTCGCGCTCCGCCGTCAATTGCGTGTTGAGCTGGGTGTTCAGCGTCGAAAGCCGGCCGGCTTCCGTCCGGAGCGAATTCACCTCGGCGGTGAGGCGGGCGTTTTCGGCCTCGGCGGCGCGCAGGCGCTCGGTCACCGCGGCTCGCCGGCCACTCAGGATGAGCCAGACAAAGGCACCGGCCAGGGCGGCGGCGGAGAGGGCGATGAGTGTAAAAACCACGTAAAGGATAGTTTGGGGCCGACGTCTGCAAATCAATGCCGGACGCGTTCCTTGACACAAGTTGGCCCGCTCTGCAAACACGCGTCATGCTCCACGTGAGTTATTTACCCCGGAAAAGGGCGAACCCCGCGCTGCTGACCGCCGTATGCTAACCACCTCTCCTGCCGTGGGTGAAAAGCCCCTAGTGTTGGTGGTGGATGACGAGTATGGCCCGCGTGAGTCCATCGCGTTCACGCTGGCCTCGGAGTTTGCCGTCGACACGGCCGAGCGCGCGGCCGAGGCCCTGGCCAAGCTGAAGGCGAAGGAGTACCATTTGGTGGTGCTGGACATCCGGATGCCCGAGATGGACGGCATCCGGGCGCTGGAGGAGCTGCGCAAAATCGACCCGCACGTATCGGTGATCATGCTCACGGGCTACGGCACGCTGAACACGGCGCAGCAGGCGATGGTGGCGGGGGCGAACCAGTACCTGCGCAAGCCGCCGGACATCGCCGAACTGGTCGAGTCGGCGCGCAAGTAGGCCGAGGCTACGCGGGTGCGCCGGCGGCAGGCCCGGATCAACCAGGAGGCCCATGACCTGAATGCCGCGCTGAAGCAGGAGATCGACCAGAAGGAGCCGCAGATCTGGCAGGGGCGGGCCTCGGTGGAATTGGTGCACGACCTGAACAACCCGCTGACGGTGGTCATCGGCTACGCCACATTGCTGCTCGAGGAGGCCCGGGCGGTCGCGGCGCTGGATGCCGAGCGCGGGCGCCGGCTCCTGGATTATGCGAGCGTGGTGGAAAGGGCGGCGGAGTACTGCCACCACCTCTCGGAGAACTGGCGCCTCGCGTCGAAGCAGACCGCCGAGTTCGCCCTGCTTGACCTGGTGGGCGTCGCCCGCGACGTGCAGCAGGTGGTGTTCTTCAGCACGGTGGCGATCCAGTTTTCCGGATTGGGCGAGGCGCAGATCCGGGGCTCGAAATTCGAGCTGATGCGGGTCTTCCAGAACGTCTTCAAGAACTCCCTCGAGGCGGGGTCGGACCGGATCGCCGTGACGGTGGCGCGCGCGGGCAACCGGTTCGAGATGACGATCACGGACAACGGCGCCGGCATGGACGCCGAGGGCGTGCGGCGGGCGCTGAAGGGCGGATTTAGCAGCAAGAAAAACGGCACGGGGCTCGGCTTGAGCATCTGTCGCCACCTGCTCGGCGCGCACGGCGCCACGATGAATCTCGAATCGACGCCGGGCAAGGGCTCCGTCGTGCGGCTCGTTTTCCCCGTGGCGGCATGACCGCGACATGAAACGCCGCCGCGTTAAAATCACCGGTCTCGGATTTGTCACCCCCGCCGGGATCGGCCAGGAAGCCTTCTGGCGGGGCATCCTGGAGCCGGTGAGCCGCGTGACGGCGGCGAAGAAGTTTCCCGATGAAGCGGGGCCGTTCGTGGCGGCGGAGGTAAAGGGGTTTCATCTCGAGGACCACGCGAAGGGCGCGAACGCCAAGCGGATGCCGCGGCATACCCAGTTTGCGCTGGCGGCCGCGGCGCTGGCGGCGGCCGATGCCGGCCTGACGCTGCCGAAACTCCGGGGCCGGGGGGCGCTCATCATGATCGGCGCGACGCTGATGGACTTCGGCGTGATCAACAAGGGGGTGGACATCATCGTGCGCAAGGGGCCGAACAACGCCCTGCCGACTTCGGTGGCGACGGCGCTGGTCAGCGCCATCGGTGCGACGGTGAGCGAGGCGATCGGTGGCACCACCCGCACGATGTCACTGCAGAGCGCGTGCTGCTCCGGGTTGGATGCGATCGGCCGGGCGGCGGACATGATTGCGAACGGCGAGGCCGAGATTGCGGTCTGCGGGGGCGCGGAGGCGCCGCTCTATTTTCATCCGATGCTGGAGTTGAAGCTGGCCGGGCTCGCGCCGGGCAACCCGGACCACGCGGAACGGCAGTGCCGTCCCTTCGACCTGTGGCGCACCACGGGCGTGATCGGCGAGGGCGCCTGCGTGATGATCCTCGAATCGGAGGAGAGCGAACGTCCCGGTTACGCCTGTGTGAGCGGCTATGGTTACGCCTCGGACCCGTCGGCCGCGCCCTGCTTCGGCATGATGGAATCGATGCGGCTGGCCCTGGCCAACTCGGGCCTGCGCCCGGGACAGATCGAGTGCATCAGCGCCTGGGGACCGGGCCACAAGGTGCTCGATGCCGCGGAGGCGCATATGCTCGGGGAGTTTTTCGGGCCGGACCTGCCGGCCATTCCCGCGGTTTCCCTCAAGGGGGCGGTGGGCAATCCGCTGGGGGCCGCCGGGGCCATCCAGGTGGGTTGCGCGGCGCTGGGCATCCGCCACGGGGCCGTTCCGCCCACCGTGAATTGGGAGCATGCGGATCCGGCATGCCGGCTGAATCTCAGTGCCAAGCCCCGGTTCATTGCGCACAACAATGCGCTGATCAACGCCCACGGGCTTTCGGGGACAAACGCATGCCTGATTCTCACCCGATAACCCTCTATCCGGCCCTGCTGGCGGCGATCACCGCGGTCGTCGTGGGCTTTGCGGCGATCTGGTCCAATCCGCACCGTCCGATCAACCGGGGTTTTTTCAGCGCCTCAATGCACGTGGCCCTGTGGCTCGGCTGCCTTTACCTGGCCGTGACCAGCGCCAACGGGCTGTTCTGGCTCCGCATGACCTCGGCGGTGGGCGCGCTGGTGGTGCTGCAGCTATGGATGGTGAAGGAGACGGTAATCGGGCAGGGCGAGTCGTTTGGCGCGATGGTCTGGCGCAGCCGCGGGTGGACCGTGCCGACGGCGCTGATTGCATTCATCTGCTTCACCGACTGGTTCATCCCGGGCCGGACGACCCACAGCGCCGCAGAACAGCAGGTCTACGGGCTGGGCTATTACGTTTTCATCGTCGGGCTGGTCGTCCTGTACGGCCTGCTCTCCCGGCAGACCCTGCTGCAGATGCGCGCGCAGCAGGGCGTGGCGCGCCTTGAACTGCAGGTCCTGATGCTGGGCGGAACGGCCACGGCCTCGGCGGTCGTGCTGCTGATGGCCATGCGCGCCCTGCTGGCGCTGCCGGTCCTGATCCGGCTGCAGCCGGTGGTGATCCTGGCGTTCTACACGGCGACCGTCGTTGCCATCACCACGCACCGCATCTTTGACGCGCGGCAGATCATGAAGGTGGGCCTGCAGAAGTTCACGCTCATCGGGCTGGTGGCGGCCATGGCGTACCTGGCGGACCTCCTTTTCCAGTTTTTCCTGCCCGAGCCGTTTGCCCTGATCGCAACCACGGCGCTGGCGCTCTGGTTCGCCTCGCTGCTCAACGCCTGGCTGAACCGGGTGTTCCAGTTTTATCCCCAGGACACGGCTGTCCGGCAGGCGGCCTATGCGGTGGCGCGGCGGGAAGTGCGGGTCGACAGCCTGGAGCAGGCCTTCCTCAGCGTCCTGAAGGGCTGGGGCCAGACCGACCATGGCATTGTCCTTTCCGGCGGCGTGGGCCCGCTGCGCGGCGGCGGGGTGGAGTTGCTGGAGGACAGCCCGATCCTGAAGACCCTGCGGCTGATCCGCTGGGCGACACCGGAGCGGCTGGCCCGCGAAAAGCCCACGCCGGAAAGGGCGGAACTGGGCCGGTTCCTGACCGAGCACGGTCTGGGCGTGGTGGTGATCGGCGAGGGGCCGACGCTCACCGTGCTGGTCGGGGTCGGCGTTGCGGCGTCGCGGCAGCCGTTCACCTATCCGCAGGTGACGCAGCTCATGGAGCTCGCGTCCATCATCGAAAACGCCCTGGAGCGCGCGCATTTCTCGGTCAAGGCCCAGCGCGCCGAGCAGCTCGCGACGGTCGGCCTGCTGGGTGCGAGCCTGGCCCATGAGATCCGCAACCCGCTGGTCTCGATCAAGGCGTTCGTGCAGCTCCTGCCGCAGCATTACCAGGATGCCACGTTCCGCGAAAAGTTCTTCCGCCTGATCGGCGACGAGGTCATGCGCATCGACCGGCTGACCGAGCAGCTGCTCGACCTCGCCTCGCCCCGGGTCTACTCGGCGCAGGTGATCGAGCTGCATCCGGTGCTGCGCTCGAGCCTGGAGCTGGTCGCCGCGAAGGCGATGGACAAGCGCATCCCGTTCCTCACGGACTTCCAGGCGGCGCCCGATCTGGTGTACACCGACGCCTCGGCGGCGAAGCAGGTGCTGCTCAACCTCTGTTTCAACGCCATCCAGGCCGTGGAGGCGCACCCGGGCGAGCGCTGGGTGCGGATTTCCACGCGCAACGTGGGCAACGGGGTGGAAGTGCTGCTCGAGGACAGCGGCCCGGGCATCGCGCCCGAGATCCGGCCCCGGCTGTTCCAGCCTTTTCAATCCACGAAATCCTCCGGCTTTGGGCTTGGACTCGCCATCTGCAGCGACATTCTCGCGGGCCTCGACGCGACCATCACGGTTGATCCGGCCCTGCCTGGTCGCGGCGCGACCTTCCGCATCGTCTTTCCATGCCAAGCCTAGTCATCCTCGCGACCGCCGACGCCGTCCTGGCCGACGCATGGGAGCGCCAGCTGCCGCCGGGCCGCTCCGCGCTCCGGCTGACCCCGCAAAGCTTCCCCTCGGGCACCTCTCCCGGCTTTGCCGCCGTGGTGGTGCTGGACGCGGCGACCGAGTCGGCCCTGCCGCCCTCGCTCGCGAAAAGCCCGACCATCTATGTCGGCGAACCGCGCAGCCTGCCCTACGAGCAGGCCCGCATGACGGGCCGCGCGCGGATCTATCTTTCGTATGAGGAGAGCACCACGCGGTTGCGCGAGCTCCTGCCGCTGGTGGAGGAAGTGGCGGAGAAGCAGTCGATGGTCGAGCTGCTGACGGAGAAGGCCCGCCGCACCGAGCCCGCGCGCCTGCCGGCCCGGGCCTCCGCCGCGGGCGATGCGGCCGAGCTGTGGGATTTTCTGGAGGGCGCCGTGGAGAACCTGGACACGCGGGACCGACTGATCGCCGAGTTCCGCCGGGCCTCGCGCCAGCTGCTGCGGGCGTCGCACGCGGTGTTTTTCCTGCGCGAAGCCGACGGCTTCCGGGCGGACCGGGGCACGTCGTTTTTCTCCGCGGATGATCCGCTGGTGGGCCTGCTCGAGAATCATCCGGCGGTGATTGACGGCGCGATCTGGGAGGGCCCGGCGGATCCCGTGGCGGAGCTCGCGGTGCGCAACCGGCTCGCGCTGTGGGGCGCCCGGCTGCTGGTGCCGATCCACGACAACGGCCGCCTCCTCGGCCTGATCGCGCTGGGCGTGCGGGATGACGGAGAACCCTACGAGGAAGCCGACCGCACGCGGGCGGTGTTCTTCGCCCGCCTGCTGCGGCATTTTCTCGCCAAGTCCGCCCAACTGGGCCGGCTGCACCAGCTGGCCGAGCAGACGCGCCTGGGCGCCAAATATCTGCCCAGCACGCTGGTGCTGGCGCCCGACGAAAGCGCGCCGCGCCACGTGCCGCTGGTGGTGCGCGACCTGATCGGCCAGGCGCGGCGTTCGCGCGAGGTCGTCCGCGCGGTGCCGGCGGCCGGTCAGCCCTTCCGGGCCAGCGCGGGCCTCGTCGCCGAGACCGGCGGGGTCTGGGCGTTCTGGGAGGAGGCCAGCGGGGAGGTCCATGACGCTGCGGCGCGCCAGCGGGCCAACCGCCGCAATCTGCTGCGGGAACTGGCGCTGACCCTCAGCCACGAGCTGGGCAACGCGCTCGTCTCGCTCGCGACCTTCCGCCAGAGCACGCCCGAGCAGCCGCTCTCGGCGCCGCTGCTGGAGACGGTCAAGAGCGACATCGCAAAGCTCGAGACCCTGAACAAGCACGTGGGACTGATGCATGCCCTGCACGAGTCCGACGTGGCCCCGACGGATGTGCGCGAACTCGCCCAGGGCATCGGTCATTCGCTCGGCGTAAGGGTGGAGGTCGGCCCCGACCCCGTGATCCTGTCCGTGAGCCGGAAACTGCTCGATTTCGCGCTGCGCTCGCTCATCGCCACCATCACCGAGAATCGCGGCGAACTCGGGACGCGCGAGCTGTCGCTGCAGGTGCGCTCGACCGGCACCGGTGCGGATCTCACCGCGCTGTTTTCCATCAAGGGCCGTCAGCTTGAACTCGAGGGCATCCTGCCCGAGCCGGTCGAGGGCGCGGTGCCGAACCAGGGCCGCCTAGGCGTGTTTCTGGCCAGGGAAATCCTCCGCCTGCACCATGGCGAGATTCACGCGGGACCGGGCATGGAGGGCACGGAGATTCTCCTCTCCCTGCGCAAATGGTGACCCTGCTGGACTCGCTGCGGCTGTGGATGAAGGACCAGGCGGATGTCCGCGTGGCCGCCGTGTTTGGCTCGCATGCGCGTTCCCTGTCCGGCGAGGGGCAGCCGGCGGATCCGTGGTCGGACGTCGACCTGCAGATTGTGACGACCCGGCCGGACCGGTACCGGTCCCGGGCGTGGACCGCGCAGCTGCAGGGCCAGGCCTTGCACGCTTATGCCGTGCGGCCGGTGTTTGGCGGAGTCCAGAAAGTCACGGCGCTGTTTTCCGGCGGTGAAGCGGATTTTGTCATCATCCCGTACCGCCGGCTCTGGCTGGGCCGGCTGGCCTTCAATCTCGGCCTGCACCGGCGCGTGCCGGGCATTCAGCGCGGGCTGGGCGAGTTTGCCCTCGTGATGAGCTTCGGGCAGAAGGTCCTGAAGGGCGGTCCAGGCTGGCAGCGTTTCTACACCCGGGCCGTGAAGGAAATCCCGCTGGCCCATCTCACCGATGAGGAGGCCAGTGCGCTCGGCGAGGGCGCGTATGTGGATGCGACCTCAATCCTCGGCAAACTGGCCCGCGGCGAATACGTGGCCGTGCAGCGCTGGCTGCACCGCTCGCTGATCGAGACGAATTTCCGGATCATGCACGAGCTGCGGGTGCGAAAGGGGGTGGTTTCATATCCCGACGGCCGCCGCGTGGAATCGCTGCTGAGTCCCGAGGAACTCGCCGCGGTGCGGTTCGAGGTGGGCCTGGACGAGGCCTCGTTGCGCGCCGCCATCTTCACGGCCACCGCGGCGACGCGGCGGCTGGTGGCGGAGCTGACCGGCCGGACACCGACCTGGCCGGAGCTGAAGTAGGAAAGACCACGGAAACGCGGAGGGCGGAAGTACGGAAATCAGCCGATTCGCTCAGCGCTTACACTCCTCCGTGTCTTCGTGATCAGCCTTCACGCCTGGGACTGGAACAGCTCGGCGATCACGTCCTCGAGGGGGACGTCCTCGATCGTGATGTCGGCGACTGGGCCGGTGCTGAGGATTTCCTGGGAGACGGCGACCACCTTGTCTCCAGGCACCCGGAGGGTGAACTTGCCATCGTCGGCGCGCGTGGTAGTGCCATGGGTGGACTGCCAGGTGTCGGGGAAGGCCCCGGCCAGCGCACCCTCGGCGAGGGCGGGCAGGAAGGTGATGATCTTCTTGCGCGCGCCGCCGGCGTTTTCGAGCCGGGCAAGGGCGCCGTCGTAGATCTTGGAACCCTGGTGGATCACAATCACCCGCTCGCAGAGCTCCTTGATGTCGGCCATGTAGTGGCTGGTGAGCAGAATGGTGACGCGGTGGCGGCGGTTGTAGTCGCGCAGGAACTGGCGGACGGCCCGCTGCGAGACGACGTCGAGGCCGATGGTCGGCTCGTCGAGGAAGAGCACGCGCGGCCGGTGGATAAGCGCGGCGATGAGCTCCATCTTCATGCGCTCGCCGAGCGAGAGCTCGCGGACCATCACGTTGAGCTTCTTGCCCACATCGAGCAGGGTGACGAGTTCGTCGAGTGACGCCTGGTACTGGTCCGCGGGCAGACCATAGATGGCGCGGAGGAGATTGAAGGACTCGATGGCGGGCAGGTCCCACCAGAGCTGGTTCTTCTGGCCGAGCACGAGGGCGAAGATGCGCCGGTAGGCGTTTTCGCGCTTGGTGGGATCGAAGCCGGCGACGCGTGCGGAGCCGCTGGTCGGGTAGATCAGGCCCGAGAGCATCTTCAGCGTAGTGGTCTTGCCCGCGCCGTTGGGCCCGAGGAAACCGACGAACTCACCCTCGGCGATATCGAAGGTGATGTCCTTGGCTGCGGCGGTTTCCTCAAACTCGCGCTTGAAGAGCCCCTGCACGCCGCCCCAGAAGCCGGGTTGCTTCTTGTAGGTGCGGAAGACGCGGGTAAGGTTTCGGACTTCGATCATCGGACGGAAAGTAGCGGGTAGTGGGTAGCGGGTAGCGAGTAGAAATTCATCCGGTTGCACATCGAGCCTTGAACTTCCAACCTCGAACCCACGCCGAAGCCAGCCTCCTCACGCCTGCTGCTCGTACGCGTCAAGCTGGACCTCGAAGTTGGGTGTTCGATGTTGAAAGTTCGACGTTCAGCTCGGATTTCCCGGAACCGTGGTCTCGTCCAAGGCGCGGAGAAATGCGGCCCGATCGGTGAAGTCGGGCAGCACATGCGAGGTGCCGAGCGTCCGCAGCCGGTTGGCATGCGCGCCCTGGCCGATGCCGACCAGGGGCCAGCGGATTTCGCGGCAGGCCTTCACGTCCCAGGTGCCATCACCAATGTAGACGATGCGCTCGAAGGCGATGCCGCCGTGCCGGGCCGAAGCACGGGCGAGAGAGGCGCGCATGATCTCGGTGCGGACGTGGGAGGCCTCGCAGAATGCGGCGGGCAGCGACTCGAACGGGATGCGTGCAGTCGTGAGCTTGTGCCGGGCGGTGGCCTCCCAATCGCCCGAGGCGATGGCAACGGCATAGCCGGCCGCTTGCAGGGCCTCGACGCAGGCGGCGGCGCCCGGGATCTCGCCGGTGCCCCGCCCATGGCGGGCGTGCAGTTCGTCCATCAGCTCGATCATGCGCTGCTGCACGGCGCGCGACTCGGCGGCGGTGGGCGCATGGCCGCGGGCCGTCCGCACGATCTGCTCCAGGCAGTAGGATGAGCTGGCGTGCACGTAGGACTCCCAGTCGGTGACCACGGACGTCAGGCCGAGGGCCTGCTCGATGGCGAGGACGTAGCAGTTGGCGTCGAGGGCAAAGCTGTCGGTCAGCGTGCCGTCCATGTCGAACATGACGAGATTCATGCTTGGCCGAGCTTGGTATAATCCAGGACCGTGTGGCTGATGTGGCCGGCGGCGAGGGCCGCGCGGTCCGTCAGCGGGGAGTCGGGCGACAGGTCCTCGCCATGGCGGAAAATGAGACGGTGGGTGCCATCGTCACCGGCCGGGCTGAACAGGCGGGGCACAACGACCTGCGCGGGCACGGTGCGCTGGACCGCAGGATGTCCGTGATGCGGGTAGGGAAAGTTCACATTGTGCACGACGAAGCGGCGGGCCGCGGTGGAGGCGACGAGGGCGGGGACCAACTGGGCGGCACGGGCGGCCGAAGTGACGACCGAGGCCAGAAGATCCTGGTCGGGCTGGTCGTTCTGCGCCTTCAGGCGGTCGTAGGTTTCCACCGTGAGGTCCTGGGAGAACGCGACGGCGGGCAGGCCGTGGAGCGCGCCTTCCCACGCGCCGGCGATGGTACCGCTGGCGATGATGAAGCCGAGGCTGGCATTGAGGCCGACGTTGATGCCGGAAACGACCGCCTCGGGGCGGGTGCCGGGCGGGAGCAGGTGATCGAGGGCGATGTTGACGGCATCGCTGGGGGTGCCGTCGACGATCCAGGTGGGGCAGCCCAGACCGCGGTCGCCGGTCGCGGCATGGACGGGACGGTTGCGCGACTTGGCGGCGCCGACCCAGCTTTGCTCATGCTTGGGGGCGACGACGTAAAGATCGTGGCCGGCCTGCCGCAAAGCGTGCACGAGCTCGTGGAGAAAGACGCTGTTGATGCCGTCGTCGTTGGTGATGAGAAGCCTCATGGAGGCTTCTAGCTGTAGGCGTTAAGCGGCAGGCTGTAAGCCTAAAGTGCGGCGCGTCCGGGCTTCTGTCATCGCTCCCCGTTTGTCACCTAATGGGTGACAAACGGGGAAGCGGGTCAGAGGACCCACACGGACCCTCCGAAGGTGGTGGTGAATTGACCCGGCCCTGGATTGACCCTGCCGCCACACGCACAAAAAAGCCGCGACCCTGAGGTCGCGGCTGGAGGGGAAAAGGCGGGGTTGCGACCCGCCGTGCGATCAGGCCTGGGCCGGCGCGGCCGGGGCGGCTTCGCCGCCGGCGGGCTGCTGGGTTTCCAGGTCCTTCATCGCGGCCTTGCGCGAGAGGCGGACCTTGCCGGAACGCTCGTCAATGCCGATGCACTTCACGGTGATGGACTCGCCCATCTTGACGACGTCCTCCGTGCGGCGCACGCGGAAGTCGGCGAGCTCGCTGATGTGGCAGAGGCCTTCCTTGCCAGGCAGGCACTCGACGAAGCAGCCGAACTCCTTGATGCCGGTCACGCGGCCGGTGTAGATCTTGCCCATCTCGATCTGGGCGCCACCGCCGCCACCGCCGGCGCCGCCGCCGCAGAGGCCGTCGATTTCCTGGATCGCGCGGGCCATGGCCTCGGCGTTGTTCGAATAGACGAACACCTTGCCGGAGTCGTCCTCGGCGATGTCAATCTGCGCGCCGGTCGTCTCGGTGATGCGGCGGATGGTCTTGCCGCCGGGCCCGATGAGGAGGCCGATCTTCTCGGGATCAATCTGGATCGTCTGGATGCGGGGCGCGTACTTGGAGAGATCGGCGCGGGGCGCGGGCAGCGAGGCGAGCATCGAGCGGAGAATCTCGATGCGGGCGTCGCGGGCCTGGAAGATCGCGGCCTTCGCGATCTCGAAGGGCAGACCGTTGATCTTCAAGTCGAGCTGGAAGCCCGTGATACCCTTGGTCGTGCCGGCCACCTTGAAGTCCATGTCACCGAAGTGGTCTTCCTCACCGAGAATGTCGGTGATCGTGGTCCACTTCGTGATGGAGCCGTCGGCCGCCATCTCGGTCATGAGACCGCAGGAGATGCCGGCGACCGGGGCGATGATCGGGACGCCGGCGTCCATGAGGGCGAGACAGCCGCCGCAGATCGAGGCCATCGAGGTCGAGCCGTTGGAGGCCATGATCTCGGAAACGACGCGGATGGAGTAGGGGAACACGTCCTCGGCGGGGAGCACCGGCACGAGCGAGCGCTCGGCGAGGGCACCGTGACCGATTTCGCGGCGGCCGGGGCCGATGAAACGGCCGGCTTCACCGACGGAGAACGGCGGGAAGTTATAGTGGAGGATGAAGCTCTTCGACGTGGCGCCGCCGGTGAGGCCGTCCATGTCCTGGGCTTCCTTCGTCGGCCCGAGGGTGACGATGGCGATGTTCTGGGTGTCGCCGCGCTGGAACATGGCGGAACCGTGCACGCGGGGAAGGACGCCGACCTTGGAGCTGAGGGGGCGGATCGTCTTGGCGTCGCGGTGGTCCGAGCGGATGCCCTTGGCGAGCACGGTGGCGCGGTAGGCCTTGTACTGGAGGTCCTCGAACACGACGTTGAGGTCGACATCGGTGAACTTGCCCTCGCCGAGTTCGGCGAGGAGGGCGGCCTTGGCCTCCTCCTTGAGGAGCTTCACGTTGGCGGAGCGGACGTTTTTCTCGAAGCCGAAGATGGCGGCGGAAACGCGCTCAGCGGGGACGACGCGCTCAATGATGGCGCGGGCCTCGGGGGTGGCGCCAACGAGCTTGAAGGTGGCCTTGGGTTTGCCGGCGAGGGAGACGAGCTCCTTGATCGCGGTGATGATGGGCTGGATCGCCTGGTGGCCGAAGGCGAGGGCCTCGACGAACTTCTCCTCGGAGATCTGGTCGGCGGAACCCTCGATCATGAGCATGTCCTTGGAATTGCCGACGTAGATGAGGTCGAGCGACGACGAGAACATCTGCTCGATGGTCGGGTTGGCGACGAACTGGTCGTCGATCAAGGCGACGCGGACGCAGCCGATGGGCCCGTTCCAGGGAATGTCGGAGATGGCGAGGGCGGCGCTGGCGCCGTTGACCATGGCGATGTCGGAATCGTGGACGAGGTCGGCCGACATGAGCTGGCCGATGATCTGGACCTCATTGAGGAAACCCTCGGGGAAGAGGGGACGGCAGGGGCGGTCGCAGAGGCGGGAGATCAGGATCTCGCGCTCGGAGGGGCGACCCTCGCGCTTGAAGTAACCGCCGGGAAAGCGGCCGGCCGCGGCATACTTGTCGCGGTAGTCGCAGGTGAGCGGGAAGAAGTCCTGGCCGGGGCGCATGGTCTGCGCGACGCAGGCGGTGACGAAGACGTTGGTCTCGCCGACGTTGACGTTGACGGCGCCGCCAGCGAGCTGGGCGATAGAGCCGGTCGAGAACGTGAGGCCGAGGCCGGGGACGGTAACATTATGTTTCTGATTCATTTTCGGACTGAGTTTCGGATTACGGATGGGTGTCGGCGGATAGGACGGATCGGGCCAGAGACACGAGACTGGCGACGACCCGGGGCTTCCCGGGAGGGAAGCGGCGGCGGCCGGTGGGCCGCCGCGGTGGATTTCACGAACCCACTCAATCTGCTCGTTTGAGACCCGAGAGATTTCCGTTTGCCGCCGTCGGGCGGAGCCGCGAAGCGGCAAACGGAAATGTCCCGGTCCTGAGGCGAGTGTCGGTAAAGACAACGGGCGACCCGCGGATCGGGTCGCCCGTGCGATCAAGGTGGTTACTTGCGGAGGTTCAGCTTCTGCAGGAGTTCGCTGTACTTCGGCAGGTCGTGCTTCTTGAGGTAATCAAGGAGCTTGCGGCGGCGGCTGGCCATCTGGAGGAGCCCGCGGCGCGAGTGGAAGTCCTTGCGGTGCGTGCGCAGATGCTCGGTCAGATGATTGATCCGGGCGGTCAGCAGCGCGACCTGGACTTCGGACGAACCGGTGTCCTTCTCGTGAGTTTTGTATTCTGCGATGATTTCGGGTTTAACGACTGTTGGCATGGTTTTGGTCTGAGGGTTACACGACTGTAGGGAACCCTCGCGGGCTCCGTAACACCCGCCCCGCCCCGACAAGTCGGGGTTGAGCCGGCGTCACCGTTCCAATCCGGCGGAGTGCCGGACCAGTCATGGTGGGAATCCGCAACCGACGGATTTCCACTAACGCAAGGGGCCAGAATCCAAAACCCGCCCCGGCGGCGCAAGCGTATTTTCTGAGGGAGTTGCGATTTGCGGAGGACGGCTTGGAGGTTCGATTTACGAGGGACGATTGGCGGACGCAAGCGGTGTTAAGGAAGCTCATTGATCCATAAGGAGTTGATTTCGAGGAAGCCGCTCATTTGCGGCCCTGCTCCAGGCGCTGACGAAGCATCCCCGGCTGTGCCTCAAAATCGCAAATCGTGCCTTGTCCCCCGTAAATTAGGTCAGCCGGCCCGGATATTCAACGACTTGAGGGCTTCGCAGCCGGGCAGTTGGCGAAGGCGCAGGAGGATTTCCTCCCGGTGGTGAAAAATCTCGTTCCGAACGACGGCGTGGGCGGCGATGACGACCAGACGCTTGCCCTCGACCCGGACGGCATGCGAGTAGGCGGCGTTGGCGGCGCCGACCAGCTCGATCCAGCGGTCGCGGATGGTCTGCTCGACGGAGGGCCGGCCGACCTGGTGCTTGACCATCAACTGCTCAATCAGCCCGGCCAGCGGCTGGGTCGCGCGTTTGACCTGGCGGCGCGGCTCGCGGAACGGCACGCCCCGGAGTTCGCCGATCAATTCCTCGGCGGTCTTGCTGAAATGATAGCGGTCCTGGTCAGCCACGGGAATCAAGCCTGGGCCGGTTTGGGCACGAAAAGGCACGAAGGATTCGGGGCTGCGGAATATCCCCATTGCGCCCATCGGCGCGCGGAAGAGACAATTCGGAGCCCCGAAATTTTTTGTGCCTTTGCGTGGCCAGAATCTGGATTGGATCGGCCATCACGTCTTGGGATCCCGTCGGTTTTCGAGTTCGTAAAGCCGGCTGTAGCGCACGAAGGCGCCGAAGGCCGTGGCCCAGGCGATGTAGAAGCCGGGAAACCCGTCGAGAAATCCACGTTTCAGCACATAGGCGCGGAAGAAGCGCCAGAAGGGACGAAAGATCGCGGCGAAGAGGGAGAAGCGCCCGCCTTTTTCCTGCTGCTGGCGCACGAAGAGGTCGGCGAACGGATTGATCTTCGCCACATGGCTCGCGAGCGTCGGGAACGAGTAGTGGTGCAGGTCGCCCGTCAGCGTGGCGACCGGGCCGTCGGCTTCGACCTTCTCGTGGACAATGGCGTCGCCGCCCCAGCGGGCGCGGGAACGTTGGAGCAGCCGCAGGCTCAGGTCGGGGTACCAGTCGCCGTGGGTGATCCAGCGGTCGATGAACCAGACCTTCCGGGGAAAACGCGCACCCGCAAACCGGTCATGATCCGGGAGGGCGAAAAAGGCGGCGAGCGCAGCGCGCAGGGCGGGAGAAACCTCCTCGTCGGCGTCGAGCGAGAGCACCCACGGCTGCGCGGCAAGCGCGAGGGCGGCGTTCTTGGTGTCGCGGTAGCCCTGCCAGGCCAGGCGGTGCACGGTGGCGCCGAGACCTTGGGCGACGGCGGCGCTGTCGTCCGTCGTGTCGTTCAGCGCGACGATGACCTCCGCCACCCAGCCCCGCACGCTGGCGAGGCAGCGCGGCAGCGTGCGGGCCTCGTTTTTGGCGACGATGACGACGGAGAGCGGAAGGGGAGAAACCACGAATGAACACTAATGAACACTAATCAGGAGCGAGGAAGCCGAAATGTGGAGCGGAGGCTGGCGGGCTCGGGCTCATCCCGGAGCTGTGTTCGATTCTTGTCATTCTGAGCGGAGCGACTAATCCAGGGCGATTCCGCAGAGGGCTTCGGATTGTATCCAAGGGGATTCTTCGGTCCGCTCAGACTGACAATCCCAGGACTAAATCTTCCCGGCGAGCGAGCGCGGGATCTGGTAGAGGTAGCCGCAGGATCGCCAGGCGCGGACGAGGGCCTTATTGGCGGCGCCGGGACGGAACAGGACTAAGTTCGCCATGCCAAGCAGGGCGAAGGCGGGGGCCTTGAGGGCGTTGCCGGCCAGCCGGCTCAGCAGGTAGCCGGTGGACGAACGGCCTTCGTCACGATCGTCGCGCACGCGGCCGACCACGCGCGAGCGGGCGGAATCGAAGGCGTGTTTCCGCACGTAGCGGAAGGTGGTCCGCGAGCCCGGCATCTGGTGCAGAGCGCGCGCGGCGGGTGCGAACCAGACCTCGTAACCGCCGTGAAGCAAGCGCTTGATGGCGAGGTTTTCATCGCCACCGAATACGACGCCGCCTTTGCGGCCCAGCTCGGCATCAAAGTAGCCGAGCTCGGGAAAGGTTTTCCGCAGAAAGGCTAGGCTCGCGCTCATCGGCACCTGGCCGGGGCGGAGCGGGCCGGCGTCAGGACGCAGCGCCTGGGGCCCGTGGAAGCCGGCGACCCAGGGGGGGCAGCCGTCGGGGAAAACCGGGATGACCTCGCCGCCGACGGCTCCGATGCGGCGCGCGGGATTTTCCTGGAAGGGCCGCACGATCTCGCGGACCCAGTCGGATTCGATGAGGATGTCGTCATCGCCGAAGATGATGATATCGCCGCGCGCCTCGCGGATGGCGCGGTTGCGGGCGTGGTTGGCGCCCTGCTGGGTTTCCAGCACGTAACGCGGCGGCAGCGGGGCGCCGGCGAAACTCGCGACGATGGCCGGGGTGTCGTCGGGCGAGTTGTTGTCGATGATGAGGAGTTCGAGCAGGTGCGGCGGATAATCCTGCCGCACGAGGCCCTCAAGCGTCTGGCGCAGCAAGGCGGCGCGCCGGTAAGTGGGAATCGCGACGGTGACGGTCAGGGTCGGCTCGGTCTGGCTCATGCGGCGAGTAAAGTAGAGGAAGCTAGAAAGAATTAACCACGAAGGGCACCAAGATCACGAAGGGAAAACAAAGGCTTGGTCTTCGTGTTCTTCGCGCCCTTCGTGGTTAAACATGGATCGCCAGTTTCGCCCGGAGGGAGTCAAACACGAGGTTCACGTCGAGTTTGCGGACGCAGTAGCTGCGGTAGGAGTCGTTTTTCACGCAGGGTGTGGGCGCCTCGGACCCAAGGCAGGCGCAGGGCAGGCCGGTTTGCAGGACGGCATGCCGGTCGCCGAGCGGGTGCCAGATGGCGGCGTTCTGCGAGCCGAAGAGGGCCACGACGGGCGTGCCGACGGCGGCGGCAATGTGCATCGGGCCGCTGTCATGGCAGAGGAAAAGATCGAATTGCGCGAGCAGCGCGGCGAACTGGCCGACGGTCAGGCGCTGTTCGAGGGCAACAAGGTGGGTCTTGGCGTGCGCGCGGATTTGTTTCACGAGCGCGGTTTCCCCGGGGCCCGAGACGACGAAAACCTGCACGCCGAGCTGCTCCTGCAACCGGTCGCAGACCTCCGCAAAGCGTTCGGCGGGCCAGAGGCGGAAGGGGCTGCGACTGCCCGGGTGCAGGAGAATCCGCCGGAACTGCGGATTGCGGATGGCGGACTTGGTGAGCCCGACCAGCGGCGCGACCGCCGCATCATCGGCGGGACGGGGGACGAGACGCACTTCGCGCGAGGTGACGGGGACCGAGAGCGCCGAGAGCAGCGTGAGGTAGGTCTCGGTGATGTGGTGCGACACGTAGAAGTCAGCTGCGACCGCGGCGTGCCCGGTGTAGACCCAGCGGTGGCGGAAGGGGTTGGTTTCCCGGTCGAACGTGACGCGGACCGCGGCGCCCGTGAGGCGGGTGACAAGGGCGGTCTTGTCGGTGTTGTCGAAATCCAGCACGTGGGTGAAGTGGGCGCGGCGCAAGACGGCGAAGAAGCCGGGCCAGCCCGTGGTGGCGCGCGGGAAAGTGAGTGCGGCCGTGACGTCGGGATTCAGCGCCAGCACGCCGGCGTAGGCGGGCTCCGTCAGGACCGTGAGGCGGGCGTCGGGCCAGTGGAGGCGCAGGTTCCGGAGCACGCTGCCGAGCAGCACGATGTCACCGAGGTAACGCCGGCGGATCAGGAGGACGTTGGGCGCGGCGTCAGCCATGCGGTCAGGCGGCGCCGTGCTGGCGGTCGTAGAGCGACCTGTAGAGGGGGCTCGCGGCGTAAAGCTCGGCATGGGTGCCGGTGGCGGCGATCTTGCCGTGGTCGAACACCAGGATCATCGAGGCATCGCGGATGGTGCTGAAGCGATGGGCGATGATCAGCACGGTCTTGCCCGCGACGAGTTTCCTGAGGGCCTCCTGGATCAGCTGCTCGCTCTGCGAATCCAGCGCCGACGTGGCCTCGTCGAGGATGAGGATGGGGGCGTTGCGCAGGAAGGCCCGGGCCAGGGCGACCCGCTGCTTTTGTCCGCCGGACAGGAGGGAGCCGCGTTCACCGACCACGGTGTCGTAGCCCTGGGGCAAAGTGCGGATGAAGTCGTCGGCGTGGGCATCGACCGCCGCGGCCACGACTTCCTCACGCGTGGCGCCCGCCCGCCCGAGGAGCAGGTTCTGGTAAATCGTGTCGTTGAAGAGCACGGGGTCCTGGGACACGACCGCAATGTTGCGGCGGAGATCGGCGAGCCGGAGCGAGCGCACGTCGTGTCCGTCGACCGTCACCTGGCCGCCGGTGGCCTCGTAGAACCGCGGCACAAGGTTGGCAAAGGTGGTCTTGCCCGCGCCGCTGGGGCCGACGAGCGCGCAGACCGTGCCGGCGGGAATCGACGCCGTGACGCCGCGCAGGACCGGCTCGCCGGGGTGGTAGGCGAAGTCCACCTGCGCAAAGGCGATGTCCCCGCGCAACCGGCCGGTCACGGAAACGGGATTGGCCGGATCGGTGATGGCGACGGGTTCGTGGAGCACCTCCTCGATGCGCGTAAGCGACGCGGCGCCCCGGGTGAACTGGCCGTGCAGGGCGCCGAGCTTCTTGACCGGCTCGTAGCAGGCGAAGAGCGCGGTCAGGATGGAGAGAAAGACGGCCAGGGAGATGCCGGCGCGGTACGCGTAGAAGACGGAGAAAGCGATGCCGAGCGAGGCGATGACTTCGATTGAGGGCGAGAGCACCTGGGAGTATTTCACCACCTTCATCTGCACCCGGAACAGCCGGCGGGTTGTCAGCTGGAAAACCTCGACTTCCTTGTCCTCAAGGCCAAAGGCCCGGACCTCCCGGGCGGCCATGAGGTTCTGGTTCGCGAGGTCCGAGATGTCACCGAGCAGCCGCTGGTTCTCGGCCGCTCGCTTCAGGAGCTTCTTGCCAACGTAGCGAACCGGCAGCACGCACGCCGGGACGATGGCCAGCGAGCCGAGGAACATGAGCACGCCCTCGTGCGCGAGGGCGATCCAGGCGAGGAAGCTGATCGCACCGACCAAGGTAAGCGGCTGGATGACCAGGTCGCTCGCGCTGCTGGTGATGGTTTGCTGCACCACCTGGGTGTCGGAGGTGAGGCGGGAGATCAGGTCACCGGTCCGGTTTTTCCCGAAATAGCTGAGGGGCAGGTGCTGGAGCTTGCGGTAGAGCTCGACGCGGATCGCCTCGAGCACGCCGATGCCGCAGCGGCTCATGAAGTAATTGTTCAGGAATGCGCCCAGCGCACGGATGAGAAAGATGAGGGGAATCAGGAGGGCATAGCCCAGGACCTCCTGGGTCGGCAGGGTGCGCGGGCCGGCGGTGAAGATCCGCGGAAAGATCGTGTACATTGCGAACGGCAGGCCCCGACCGAAGACCAGGCCGCTGATGGCGCCGCAGATCAGGGCGAATACCAAGTAGGCGCGATGGCCGCGCAGGTATTTCAGGTAGGGCAGGAAGCGTTTCATGGGCGGCGGCTTAGAGCACCCTGGGGGCGGGCGGTTCCAGCTTCAATCCTTCGATGCCCGCACGTCCAGGGCGTCGCGGAGGCCGTCGCCGAGGAAATTCAGCGAGAACAGCGTCAGAGAGAACACGCTGCCGGGAAACACGAGCAGCCACCAGAACTCCTCCATCTTCTCGGCGCCGTCCTTGATCAGTGCGCCCCACGAGCTCATGGGCGGCTGCACGCCGAGGCCGAGAAAGCTCAGGAACGCCTCGAGCAGCATCACTGCCGGCACGGTGAGGGTGGAGTAGACGATGATGGGGCCGAGGATGTTGGGGATGATATGGCGGAAAATGATGCGCCGCCGGCCATAGCCCAGCGAGCGCGCGGCCTCGATGAATTCCATGCGCTTGATCGAGAGCACCTGGCCGCGGACAATCCGGGCCATCGTCAACCACTCCACCGCGCCAATGGCGGCGAAGAGCAGGAGCATGTTGCCGAAGCCCTGGAGACCCTCGAGATGCACGGTGTTGCGGAGCCAGGCGTCGAGGTTCTCGGACGGCTCCTTCATGAAGACCATGAGGAGGATGACGAAGATCGTGAAGGGCAGCGCATACATGATGTCCACGATGCGCATCATCACGGTGTCCGTCTTGCCACCAAGGAACCCGGCGACGGCGCCGTAGGTCACGCCGATGGTGAGCGCGACGACGGTGGCGACGAGGCCAACCATGATGGAGATGCGGCCGCCGTAGAGGATGCGTGCGAGGAGATCGCGGCCGAGGGTGTCGGTGCCAAGCCAGTGGGCGCGGCCCGGACCCACGGCGCCGAGGTCGAGGTTCTGGTCCTGATAGGTCTGGGAAAACCAGGGCCCGCAGACGCACAGCACGGTGAGCACGAGGAGCAGCAGGCCGCCGGCGACGGCGAGCCGGTTCTTGCGTAGCCGGGCCCAGGCATCGTGCCACGGCGACGAACCCTGCTCGAGCTGGTCGGGCGTGACCTCGGCGGACGGGAGACTGGAGGGGGAGAGGGAAGGCATGAGAGGCGCTAGGCGGTAAGCTTTAAGCGCTAGGCGGCATGGCGTTTGGGAAGGATGAGGAGCTGACAGTTCAAAGCCTAGGGCTTATCGCCTATTCAAACTTCAGCTTTGGGTTGAGCCACACCTGGACGACGTCCACGACGAGGTTCAGGCCGATGATGAGCGCGGCGTAGAGGATGACGGTGCCGAGGACGAGGGTGTAATCGCGGTTGAAGGCGCTGTTGACGAACTCGCGGCCGAGCCCGGGAATCTGGAAAATGGTCTCGATCACGAACGAGCCGGTGAGGATTCCGGCAATGGCGGGACCCAGGAAGGAGACGACCGGCAGGAGGCCGCCGCGGAGGGCATGGCGGAAGATGACGCGGGCCTCGGAGGCGCCCTTGGCGCGGGCGGTGCGGATGTAGTCCTGGTTGAGGACCTCAAGCATGCCGCCGCGGGTGAGGCGGGCGATGTAGGCGGCGTAGACACAGCCCAGGGTCAGGCAGGGCAGTGCCCGGTCGATCGGGGTGTACCAGCCGGAGGCGTTGAACCAGCCGAAGTGGATGGCGAAGGTCAGCACAAGCAGCGGTCCGAGGACGAAGGTGGGCACGCAGATGCCGATCATCGCGGCGGAGGAGCAGACATAGTCGATCCAGGTGTTGCGCTTGATGGCGGCGAGGATCCCGAGGGTGAGGCCGAGCGCGAGGGCGACCGCAAGCGAGATGAAGCCGAGTTCCAGCGAGACGGGGAGCTTGTCGCCGATGATCTCGTTGACGGTGCGGTTGGGATACTTGAACGACGGGCCGAGGTCGCCGTGGAGAAGGCTGACGAGGTAGTCGAGGTACTGGCGGTAGAGGGGCTTGTTCAGGCCATAGTGCGCCTCGAGATTGCGCAGGATTTCGGGGGTGACGGCTTTTTCCGCGGTAAAAGGTCCGCCGGGCACGAAGCGGATCATGAAAAACGTCGCCGTGATGATGATCAGGAGGACCGGGATCGTCTCCAGCAGGCGGCGGGCGATGAAGCGAAGCACGGGGGGAACGTAAGAAGGAAGAAGGCGGAAGGAAGAACGAAAACACGGGCGGCCCGGGAGATTGGCCGGCCGGACCTGTCCGCCCGCCGCTCTCTCCGGCACCGAACCGCGGCGAGGGCGACGCGGCTCCAACCCGGAACCGGGATTCGGCCCGGATTCACGGAACGACGTCCGCGTATTTCCACGAAAAATTGTCGAGGGGTGTGGTGACGAAGCCCCTGACCCGGGGGCTGACCAGCCGGGCGCGGGTGTAGTAGAAGATCGGCAGCACCGGCATCTCATCGACGAGGATCTTTTCCATCCGCTGGTAGATCGCAAAGCGGTCGGCATTGTTCGCCGCTGACAGGGCGGAATGCAGCAGCCGGTCGTACTCGGGGTTGCCCCAGTTGGTGTCGTTGTTGCCATTGCCGGTCTCCCAGAGGTCGAAGAAGACGTGCGGGTCGATGTAGTCGGCAATCCAGCCGGCGCGCTCAAACTGGAAATTGTGGGAGTGCTGGGCGTCAATGTAGACCTTCCACTCCTCGTTGGTGAGGGTGATGTCCACGCCCAGGTTCTTGCGCCACATCTGCTGGAGGGCCTCGGCGATGGTCTTGTGCTTCTCGAGGGTGTTGTAGAGCAGTTCGACCCGGGGGAACCCCCGGCCGTCGGGATAGCCCGCCGCGGCAAGCAGCCGGCGCGCCTCACCGACATCAGCCTTGAAGGCATGCTCGCTCCGGTACCCGAGCAGGTTCGGCGGAACGAAGCTGTAGGCGGGTTCCTCGTCGGCCAGGGTGACATACTTCACGAGGCTTTCGCGGTCGATGGCCAGGGCGAGGGCGCGGCGCACGCGGACATCGTCGAACGGTTGGCGGAGCACATTGAAGCGGTAAAAGTAGATGCCGTCGTAGGGATCGACGCGGACCGATTCCGGGTGCTCGCGGCGATAGACGGCGAGCTTGGTGAGCGGGACCTCGTTGGTGATGTCGAGCTGGCCGGTGCGGAACATGCGTTCCTCGGTGTCGGCGAGCTCCACGGGATAAAAATCAATCTCGTCGATCTTGACCCGGGCGCGATCCCAGTAGGTGGGCGAGCGTTCGGCGACGATGACCTGGTTGGGTTTCCATTCCTTGAGCACGTAAGGACCGTTGCCGACGTAGTTTTCCGGGCGCGTCCAAGCCGTGCTCCGGCGGTCGAGCCCGCCGAATTTTCGCACCGTCGGAATGTGTACCGGATACCAGGCATAGTGGTTCATCGCGTGCAGGAGAAAGGGAGCCGGCTGCCGGAGCGTGATGACCAGCGTGCGCGGGTCGGGCGCCTGGAAGCCGGTCTGCGCGAAGTCCCGGATTTTTCCGTCGTAGTAGTCCTTGGCGCCCCGCACATGATTGAAGAGCATGTAGGCATATTCGCTGCCAATGGCCGGGTTCAGCTCGCGCTGGTAAGATTGCACGAAGTCCTGCGCGGTGACCGGGTCACCGTTGGACCATTTGGCATCGGACCGCAGGTGAAAGGTGTAGGTCAGGCCGTCGGGCGTGATTTCCCAGCGCTCGGCGACGCCCGGAATGACGTTCATCCGGGGATCCTCGCTGACCAGTCCTTCCGCGAAGGTGGTGATGAGCCGGTTTTCGGGGGTGCCGGTGACGATCTGGGGATCGAGGTCCTGGGGCTCGGCGCCGTTGCCGTAGCGCAGTACTTTGCGCGGGACCGGGCTGGAGCCGGCGGTGGCGACGGATTCCTGTTTCGAGCAGCCGGCGAAGAGCAGCGCGGCGGTCAGGAGGACCAGGCAGGGACGTTTCAGCATGCTACCCGACACGAGAGCAAGTCGTGGGCCGGGCGCAAGCGACTTGGCGGGTTACCTGGCCGGTCCGAGCCAGAGTTGGCGCCAGTCGATGATGCGAAGGCGGTTGTTCAGCCAGCCATGGACGGACGGATCGAGCAGGAAGCCCTGGTTGGCGTGATAGAGCGGCGCATAGGGCACTTCGCGCGCGAGCAGGGCACTCATGGCGTCAAAGGCGGCGTGCCGCCTTGCCGGCACGAGGGTGGCGTCCGCGGCGGCAAAGGCGGCGTCGTAGTCGCGGTTGCTCCACGCCGAGTCATTGTTTGGGTCGCCACTCGTGGCGAGTTCGAGCGGATCTCGCGGGTCGTCGATGCCGTAGCCCCAGCTGTCGAGCAGGAGCATGAATTGCTTCTCGCGCAGGGTGCTGAGGTAGACCTTGAACTCGCACGGCTGCACCGAAACGTGCACGTTGAGATTCCGGACCCACATGTCCTGCAACGCCGACGCGAGCAGCAGCGTGACGCCGGCGTTGCCATTCAGCGTGAACTCCACCGTAGGCAGGCCGGCGCCGCCGGGAAAACCCGCCTCGGCGAGCAGGCGGCGGGCTTCGACGGGATCGAAGTTAACCCCTGCCGGGGCGGTGTAACCTCCCGTGCCGGGGCGGACGAACGTGTCGGCCGGTGTGGCGAGCCGGCCGAGCGTGGCCTTGACCAACTGCTCGCGGCTGACCGCGAGCGAGAACGCGCGGCGCACGCGCGGGTCGGTGAAGGGCGCGCGTTTGACGTTGAAGGTCAGGAAGGACGTCCGGAGGTCGGGCGCGATCTGCAACTCCTCCGGATGGTCGCGTTCGTACACGGCGACCTTGGACTGGGGCAGGCGATAGGTGAGGTGGATCTGTCCGGCGCGAAAGGCGCGCTCCTCGGAGCTGTCGTCGTCCATCGGGTAAAACCGGATTTCCTTCAGCCGCACATGGCCGGCGTCCCAATACAGCGGTTTGCGCACGACGCGGATGACGGCATTGGGCCGCCACTCGGCGAGGAGGAACGGGCCGTTGCCGACCAGTGCGCCGGGCCGGGTCCACGTCCCGCCGCGCTGGTGCCAGCCACCCGCGGCCTCGACGGAACGGCGGTTCAGCGGATAGAGCGGACCGTTCTGGGCAAGGATGCTCAGCCAGTACGGGGCGGGATGGCCCAGGATGGTGATGAACGTATGCGCGTCCGGCGCGCGGACGCCGACGGAGTTGGGGTCCTTGGAGCGGCCCTCGAGAAAATCCTGCGCGCCGACGATCGGGAACGCCTGGTTGGCCTGTTCACAGCCAAGCGAGGGTTCAAGCACCCGCAGGAACGAGTCGCGGAAATCCTGGGCGGTGATCGGGTCGCCGTTGGACCACCTGGCATCGGCCCGCAGGTGAAACGTGTACGTGAGGCCGTCGGGCGAGATTTCCCAGCGTTCGGCCACGCCGGGCAGGATCGTCTCGCCGTCCTGGGCATGGGAGACCAGGCCCTCGAAGAGCGAGCTCAGGATCGTGCTGGTCGTGCCGGAGTTGTTGGTGTGAGGGTCGAGGTCCGCCGGCTCGTCCCGGTTGCCGAAGTGCAGGATCTGGTCGCGCGTACCCGACTCTACGGCGGTTTCGTGCCGGGCGCAGCCGGCGAGGACCGCGATCAGGGCTAGGGCGGGGAGCAGGATGGGGAAGCGGAGGCGCGGCAGCATCGCGGAGAACGTGCCGTTCATCAGCAGGCAACAGGCCAACGCCGGTGGCGCCGGCCTATTGCTTCGCCGCCGCCATCATGGCGTCGCGCCGGGCCTTGAATTCGTTGCCGGGCCGCCACTCGGGCCAGGTATCGGCGTCGGCCACGCGGCGGATCAGCTGGACGAGAAACTCCGCGTCCTGGGCGCCGCCGGCGAAGGTCCAGTCCGGCTGGACCTCGTCGGTGACCTTGTGGTAATTCTTGAGGTCGAACTCTGCCTCGAATTTCAGGCCCCAACCCGCGGGACGGTCGATGTAATCCACGCCGCGCTTCGGGTAAAAGGACGGGACGCCGACCTTCGCAAATTCGAAGTGGTCGCTGCGGTAATAGCTGCCCTTTTCCGGCGTGGGATCGGGAATGATGTACCGGCCCTGGCCCTTCGCGACCTCGGTCGCGAGGTCGTCGATGGTGGACGCGCCCAGGCCGATGATTTTGACGTCCCGCGTCGGACCGTAGTAATTCGCGCCGTCGGTGTTGAGGTTGGCGAGGGTCTTCGCGAGCGGGTAAAGCGGGTTGTGCGCATAGTAACGCGAGCCGAGCAGGCCCTTTTCCTCGGCGGTGACCGAGAGGAAGAGCAGGGTGCGCTTCGGACGCTGGGCCGCGGGCGCCGTGGCCAACGCCTGCGCCACTTCCAGCAGCATGGCGACGCCGGAGGCGTTGTCGTCGGCGCCATTGTAGATCTGGTCGCCGGCCAGGGCCGGGTTGCGGCCGAGATGATCCCAGTGCGCGGTGTAGACCACGTATTCATTCCGGAGCTTGGGGTCGGAGCCGGTCAGCCGGCCGATGACATTCTTCGAGTCCACGTTGCGCAGCGTGCTGTCGATGGTGAACGACGCCTTGGCGCCGAGGGCGACCGGGCGGAAATCACGGCTGACGGCGGCGCGCTTGAGCGCGGCGAAATCCCGGCCGCCCGCGGCGAAGAGCCGCCGGGCGGCGTCGAGGGTGAGCCAGCCCTCCATCGCGACGTGGCCGGCGTTGCCGTCCGGCGTGCGCAGCTCGAAATTCTCCCGGCTGCGGCTCGCGGTGATCACGGCAAAGGGATAGCCGGCGGGACCGGTCTCATGGACGACGAGGCAGGCGGCGGCGCCCTTGGCGGCAGCGATCTCATACTTGTACATCCAGCGGCCGTAATAGGTCATGGCCTTGCCGCCGAAAACCTTCGGATCGAGCTCGCCGGTCTTCGGGTCGACGACCGGCGGATCGTTGACGAGCATGACCAGGGTCTTGCCGCGCACATCGACGCCCTTGTAGTCGTCCCAGTTGTATTCGGGCGCGACGACGCCGTAACCGACAAACACCACGTCGCTGTCCTTGACCTCGAGGTGGGTCACCACACGACTGGTGGGGCCGACGAAATCGTTGATCGGAGTCATCGGCAGCTGCCGGCTGCCGATGGTGAAGGTGAGGCTGGGTTTGGACGTGATGCCCACGAGCGGCACGTTCTGGACGTAGGTGCCGTCGGGGTTGCCGGGCTCGAGGCCCATTTTTTTGAACTCGCCCGCGAGGTAGGCGACGGTCTTGGCCTCGCCGGGCGAGCCGGGGGCGCGGCCTTCGAACTCATCCGAGGCGAGCACCTTGGCCCGGGCGAGCATGCGGGCGGGGGAGATACCGTCGGTCGCGGGGGGGGCGGGGGTCTGGCCGTGGGCGAGGAGGGCGGAGCCGGCGAGGAGGCCCGCGAGGAGGCGGATTTTATTCATCGAGGTAAACATCGTGGTAAAAGCGTGTCCAAAACGCGTCCTGGTGCCAGCCTTGAACATTGGCGCGCATGAGCCAGTTGGTCGTGTTGAAGTACAGCGGGGCAAGGGGGCACTGTTCCAGCAGGCGCGCCTCGGCGTCGTGCAGGCGGGCGGCCTGCTCGGCGGCTTCCGGCGCACGCGCCGCGGCGGCCAGCAGTTCGTCATAGCGCGCGTCGCTCCAATGGGGGTAATTGCCGGGCGCGCCGGTGGTGAAGTCCCCGAGCAGGTTGAGGGGGTCGGGCACGTCCGGGATGGCGGTGATGAACCCGATGTCGTAGAGTCCGGCGCGCAGCGCGGCCACGTGGACCTTGGCCTCACGGGTGAGCAGCTTCACGTCGATGCCGAGCTCCTTCTTCCACATTTCCTGGATGGCTTCCAACACCGGCGGACCGACGGGCCACCCGGACAGCTCCAGGCGGGGAAAGCCCCGGCCCCGGGGAAACCCGGCCTCGGCCAGGAGCGCGCGCGCGGCGGCGGCGTCCTCCTCAATGCCGCCGGGCAGCCGGCCTTCGCGATCGCCGGGCCCGCGCAGGACGGGCGGCACGAGCCGGAAGGCCGGCTCCTGACCGGCGCGTACGACCTTTTCGGCCAGGCGACCGCGGTCGAGGGCGAGTGAGAGGGCGCGGCGCACGCGCAGGTCGTTGAGCGGTGGCCGGGCGGTGTTGAAGGCGAGGTAGCGCGTTTCGGCGAGCGGGGCGCGGTGGGCCTCGTCCGGCCGCTCGGTCCAGTAGGTCTCGAGCTTGCTGAAGGGAATCGCCATCGTGAGGTCGAGCTGGCCGGCGCGGAAGGCGCGTTCCTCGGTGTCGCCGCTGTCGAAGGCGATGAACTGGATCTCGTCGAGGTGGATGCGGGCGGCGGCATGGTACGCGGGATTTTTCCGGACGACGATGCGCTGCTGCGGCCGCCACTCTTCGAGGGTGAAGGCGCCGTTGCCCACGAAATTACCGGGGCGCGTCCAGTGGCGGCCGAGCGCGGCGACGACGACGGGATTCACGGGAATCCAGGGACCGCTGGCGACGTAGTGAAGAAACTGCGGCATCGGGCGCTCGAGGGTCACGACCAGGGTCAGCGGGCTCGGCGCCCGGAACCCCACGGTGGCGAAGTCCTGCAGCGCGCCGGTGGCAAACGCCCGGGCGTTCCGGACCATGAAGAACAACGGGGCCTTGGGCGCCGCGGTGGCGGGCGTGAGCACGCGGCGGTAGGACGTCACAAAATCATCCGCGGTCACGGGCGCGCCGTTGGACCACTGGGCGCTGCTGCGGAGATGGAAGGTGTAGGTGAGCCCGTCGGGGGAGATTTCCCACGTCTCGGCGGCGGCGGGCAGGGGCGGGGCATTGTCGGGCGCGGGCGTGACGAGGCCCTCGCTGAGGGCGCGGATGATAAACAGCTCATCGGGCAGGGAGGCGGTGGCCGGGTCGAGATCCGCGGGCTCGTTGCGCTGGCTGATGCGGAGGATGTGCTGCGACGGCGGCAGGGCGGAGGCCGCGGGTTCCTGCCGGGAGCAGCCGGCGAGCAAGGCGAGCGCGGCCAAGGTGGAGCGGCTTGCCCTCAAGCCGCTGGTTTGAAACGTCTGCGCAATCCAGCGCGTTGAGGGCAACACGCTCCACCTTTCCGAAAGGCGGGGTCGGCGACCCCGCCCCACATCGACCGAGGGCTCACTCTTCCAGCCACACATGTTTGTAGGGATGATGGTCGAGGAGCGTGGGCAGCCAGCCCTTCACGGACGGCTGGCAGAGGAAAACGTGGGTGTTATAGTAGAGTGGGATGACCGGGGCGGCGGCGAGCATCAGGGCCTCGGCCCGGGCCAGCTGGCGGGCGCGGTCGGCGGGATCGGCGGTGCGGGCCGCCGCGAAGAGCCGGTCGTCATAATCCGGGCTGGCCCAGCCGGTGTGATTGTTGCCGCTGTCGCTGCGCCAGGGGTCGAGAAACGTGGCGGGATCCAGGTAGTCGCCCACCCAGTCGGAGAGCAGGATCTGGTAGTGTCCCGCGCGGCGCTCGTCCAGGACCACCTTGAACTCCTGGCTTGCGAGCCGCACCTCCAGGCCGAGCTCGCGCCGCCACATTTCCTGCAGGGCCTCGGCAATGACGCGGTGGTTTTCGGAATGATTATAGAGCAGCTCGATGGCCGGCAGGCCCCGGCCGCCGGGGAAACCGGCCTCGGCGAGGAGGCGGCGGGCGGCGTTGAAATCGGTCGCCAGCCCGGCGGGCGGAGTGTAGCCAGGCAACCCCGGGGGCGTGATCGCGGTGGCGGGCAGCTGGCCGCCGTGGAGGATTTTCCCGATGAGGGTGCCGCGATCCACGGCCTGTGCGAGCGCGCGGCGCACCCGGTCGTCGTCGAACGGCGGGCGCCGGGTGTTGAGCCGGAGGAAATAGGAATCGAGATAGGGATCGGTGCGCAGGAACTGCGGCGCCTCGCGCCGGTAGGCCTCCACCTTGCCGAAGGGCAGCACGTAGGTGAGGTGGAGCTGACCGGAACGGAACGCGCGTTCCTCGGTGTCGATACTGTCGATCGGGTAGAAATAAACCGCCTGCAGCCGCACGTGCGCCGCATCCCAGTAGCTCGGGGACTTCTCCACGATGAGGCGCTGGTTCGGCTCCCAGGATTTCAGGACGAACGGCCCGTTGCCGACGAGCTGGCCGGCGCGGGTCCACGGATTGCCGCGCTCGGCCGGTGGGCCCAGGGCGGTGATCACGGACACCGGGACCGGCAGCCAGGCCGGATTGGACAGCAGCGAAAGGAAGTACGGAGCCGGGTGCTCCAGTGTGACGCGCAGCGTGCGGGTGTCGGCGGCCGTGACGCCGACCTGGCTGAAGTCCGGCACCAGGCCGCGGTGGAATGCCTCGGCGCCCTGGATGAGGTGGAGCAGGTCGGCGTTGGGTGCACCGAGCGACGGGGTGAGGATCCGCCGCCAGGACGCGACGAAATCGCCGGCGGTGACGGGGCGGCCGTCGGACCAGCGGGCGTCGGCCCGCAGGTGAAACGTGTAGGTCAGCCGGTCCGAGGATATTTCCCAGCTCTCCGCCACGCCGGGCACCGGATGCAGGTCGGCGGGGTCCTCGGCGACGAGGCCCTCGAACAGCGCGGAGTCGATGTCCCCCTCCGCGATGTTGGTGGCGAGCTGCGGGTCGAGGTCGCCGACGTCGGAGCCGATGCCGCGGTGGAGGATCTGTGCGCGGTTGCCGCTTTGCACGGCGGTCTCGCGCCGGAGGCAGCCGGGCAGGCCGAGCAGGGCGGCGCCGAGGGCCGGGGTGGCGAAGGCGAGCTGGAGGAAACGGCGCCTCGTCATGGCCGTCACTTCTTCGCGAGCAGCACCACCGCGTGGGCGGCAATGGCGACGCCGCGCCCCAGGTCGCCCACGCCCTCGTTGGTCGTGGCCTTGAGGCCGATTTCATCCGCGAGCAGCCCGGTGGACTGCGCGAGCGCGGCTTTCATGGCCGTCAGGTGGGGAAAAATCCTCGGCCTTTCGGCGATGACAGTGAGGTCCGCGTTGACGAGGTCGTAGCCGAGCTTGGTGACCTCCGCGACCACGCGCTGCAGCAGCTTCTGCGAGTTGACGTCCTTGAACGCCGGATCGGTGTTCGGAAAAAATATGCCGATGTCCGGCAGGCCGGCGGCCCCGAGGATCGCATCGCAGAGGGCGTGGGTGACGCAGTCGGCATCGGAGTGGCCGTCGAGGCCGTAGTCGGTGTCGAATTTCACGCCGCCGAGTACCAGGGGCCGCCCGGGCGCGAGGCGGTGGATGTCGTAGCCGTGGCCGATGCGGAAAGTAGGCATGATAAGCTGTAAGCTTTAAGCCGTAAGCTCTAAGCTGGAGAGCAGAAACCCGAGGTACGCGAGGTCGGCGGGCGTGGTGAGCTTGGGGTTGGGATGGGGATTTTCCAGCAGGGCGATCGGATGGCCGAGTTTCTCGACGGCGGCGGCATCGTCGGTGACGTGCAGGCGGCGGGCGGCAACGCGGGCGTAGGCGTGCACGATGAGATCGCGGGAGAAAACCTGCGGCGTCTCCATCGCCCACAGCCGGGAGCGGTCCAGCGTGCGCAGGCGGGCGTTGTCGCTGTGCTGCTTGATGGTATCAGTCACGCGATGGGCGAGGACGACCGCCCCCTCGCGGCGGACGATCTTGTGCAGCGCGACGAGCTGCTCGGGCCGGACGAGCGGGCGCGCGCAGTCATGGATGAAGACATGGGCGATGTCGCCGGGCAGGGCCGCGAGGGCGTGCATCACCGAGTCCTGCCGTTCGCGCCCGCCCTGCACGAGGGCGGAGGGTGTGGGCGCATAGGCCATGAGCTCGGTCATCTGGCGGGGGTCGCGGTAGACGACGACGTAGTAGTCGGCGATGCTGCTGGCCATGAACGCGGCCACGGAATGAGCGAACACCGGCCGGCCCGCGAGGGGCGCGAGCACCTTGTCGGCGACGGTGCCGTTCATGCGCGCACCGCTGCCGGCGGCGAGGAGGATGACGGCGGTGCGGCTCATCGGGCGGGAGAAGGGAGCATGGAGAAAGGAGCAGGGAGGGCCGAAGACTAACCGGCGGAAATCTCGGCGAGGATGGCGCGGGCGGCGGCGGCGGGGTCGGGGGCCTGGAAGATCGGGCGGCCGACCACGAGGTAGCTGGCGCCGGCGCGGGCGGCCTCCGCGGGGGTCAGGATGCGCGTCTGGTCGTCGGCCTTCGCCTCGCGCGGGCGGATGCCGGGCGTGACGAGCGTGACGTCGGCGGGCAGGGCGGCCCGCAGCGGGGCGATTTCCAGCGGCGAGCAGACGAGACCGCGCAAACCGGAGTCGATGGCAAGCCGGCCAAGGCGGAGCACCTGCTTTTCCGGGGAATCCGGCACGCCGGTTTCGGCGAGTCCCGCGGCGCCGGTGGAAGTCAGGACGGTGACGCCGAGCAACCGGAGACCGGGTGCGTGCTGCTGCTGAGCCCTGGCGGCCCACTGCATCATCTCGCGGCCGCCGCCGGCATGCAGCGTGAGCATCTGGATCGGAAGCTTCGAGACCGACTCGACGGACTTGGCGACAGTGTTGGGAATGTCGTGGAGCTTGAGGTCGAGGAAGACCTTGAAGCCGAGCCCGGCGATCTCGCGCACGCAGTCGGGACCGCAGGCGGTGAACATCTCGAGGCCGATCTTCACCCAGCGGACGGTGCCTTGGAGCTGTTTGAGCGTGGGCGTGACCTTACGGGGTGAAGGAGCGTCGAGGACCAGGATGAGATCGCAGGGCATGATGGTGGAAAAAGGCTGACGCCCCGGCCCGGCCATCGCCAATGTTTTCTTCACGCGCCGTGAATTCCGTCGAACTGTTCAGTCCCGCCAAACTCAACCTGCTCCTCGCCGTCACCGGCCGGCGGGCGGATGGCTTTCACGACCTCGTGTCGGTCGTGGCGCCGGTGGAGTTCGGCGACCGGCTGAAGCTCGAGGCGGCGGCGGAGTTTTCGCTGGGCTGTGACGATCCGGACGTGCCGGCCGACGGGACGAACCTCGTGCTGAAGGCGGCGCAGGCGTTTCGCGCGGCGACCGGTTGGACGGGCGGGGCGCGGTTCACCCTGGCGAAGTGCATCCCGATGGGGGCGGGGCTGGGCGGGGGCAGCAGCAATGCGGCGATGGCGCTGGCGGGACTGAACCGGCTGGCGGGCGGGCCGCTGACGGCGGAGAGACTGGCGCGGGTGGCAGCGGAGGTGGGGTCGGATTGCGCGCTGTTCCTGGCGGGCGGGCCGGTGGTGATGCGCGGGCGGGGCGAGCAGGTGACGGCGTTGCCGGCCGCGGTGACGACGCGGTTACGCGGGCGCCGGGTGCTGATTCTTAAGCCGGCGTTCGCCGTTGCGACGCCCTGGGCGTATGCCCGGCTCGCGGCGCGGGCGCCCGGCGGCTACCTGGCGGCGGGGGAGGCCGAGGCGCGGGTGGAGGCGTTTGTCCGCGCGGTGGAAGCCGGCGCGGCCTGGGAGGACTCGCTGTTCAATTCGCTGGAAGGGCCGGCCTTCGCCAAATTCACCGCCCTGCCGGTGCTGCTTCGCCAGCTCCGGGCGCGATTCGGGCTCGCGCCGCGGATGAGCGGCAGCGGCAGCGCGTGCTTCGCCCTGCTGCCGGACGGGGCACCGGTGGCGGAGATCGGGGCGGCGGTGCGGGAGGCGTGGGGTGCGACGGCGCTCGTGGTGGAGACGCGGCTGGAGTGATCGGCTGAGCTTCCTGATTTTCTGATCCGGAACCGCGCCAGGTGGGCCGGCACGTCCCGTGCCGGCATGGGTTCGTGTCCCAAGACGGGTGGTGCAGCTGCGGGTAAGTGATCGCGCAGAATGCGGGCACGGGACGTGCCCGCCCACGTTCGGTTCCTCAAACTGAGGCGCCCGAGCAAATCCGCATTGACGCGTTGCGGGCGGGGCGCGTTATCGTCCGGCGCCGCCTGCAACGCCCCTTGCCGGCGGCACCCGGTATTTTCATGGACGCACCCAAAAAAAGCGAAGTCACCGTGCAAGGCATCTCCGCCTCGCAGGGCATCGCCTATGGGCAGATTTTCGTCTTCATCCAGAGTGACGTCGAGGTGCCGAACTACCAGGTTGACCCGGACAAGCGTATCGCGGAGGTCGGCCGCTTCGAGAAGGCGCTGGTCACGACCCGGCAGCAGATCACCAAGATAAAGGGCGAGGTGGAGAAGAACCTCGGCCCGGAGGAGGCGCTCATTTTCGACGCGCACCTGCTCGTGCTGGAGGACCAGGCGCTGATCGGCGAGACGATCCGGGAGTTCGAGACGACGGGTCGCAACATCGAGACGTGCTTCAACCAGATCTCGACGCGCTACATTCAGGCCTTCTCCGAGATCGACGACGAGTATCTGCGCGAGCGCGCCGGTGACATCCGCGACGTCGCCCAGCGCGTGCTGCAGAACCTGCTGGGCCAGGCGGAAAACAGCCTGAGCCGGCTCGCGGACAAGCGCATCATCGTTGCCAACGACGTGTCTCCCTCTGACTCCGCCAGCATCGACCGCTCGGCGGCGCTGGCGCTGGTCACGGACTCGGGCAGCCGGACGAGCCATGCGGTGATCATGGCGCGCTCGATGAAGGTGCCGGCGGTTGTGGGCGTGCGCGACCTGACGACCCGGGTGAAGAACGGCGACTGGGCGCTGGTGGATGGCTACGAGGGGCTGGTCATCGTCAATCCGACCGAGGCCACGCTGTTCCGCTACGGCAAGATCCAGGAGCAGAAGAAGACCCTCGAGTCGCGGCTGCTCAAGGCGAACAGCCAGCCGTCGGTCACGCTCGACGGCGTGGCGGTGCCGCTGATGGCGAACATCGAGCGGGTCGAGGAGCTGGGCGCGGTGAAGGAGTACCAGGCCGAGGGCATCGGGTTGTACCGGACCGAGTATTTATTCCTCAACTCCGCCCGGATCCCGACCGAGCAGGAGCAGTTCCTCGCCTACAAGACGGTGGCCGAGGCGCTGGCGCCGCATCCGGTCATCATCCGCTCGCTGGACCTCGGCGGCGACAAGCCGATGGCGGCCAGCCCGCACCTGTTTCCCAAGGAGGACAACCCGTTCATGGGCTTCCGCGCGATCCGGTTCTGCCTCGCGCATCCCGAGATTTTCAAGGACCAGCTGCGTGCCATCCTGCTGGCCAGCGCACACGGGAAGGTGCGGCTGATGTACCCGATGATCAGCGGCTCGGAGGAACTGGGCCAGGCCAACGCCGTGCTGGCCGAGTGCAAGACCGAGCTGAAGGCGCGAGGCCAGGCGTTCGACGACACCATGGAGGTCGGCGCGATGATCGAGATCCCCAGCGCGGCCACGACGGCCGACATCCTGGCCAAGGATTGCGCGTTTTTCAGCGTCGGGACCAATGACCTCATCCAGTACCTGCTCGCGGTGGACCGCGTGAACGACCGCATTGCGCATTTGTACGAGCCCACGCACCCGGCGGTGATCCGCACGCTGAAGCACATCGTGGACGAGGCGCACCAGCGGAAGGTGCCGGTGAGCGTGTGCGGCGAAATGGCGGGCGACCCGGTGTTCGCGCCGCTGCTGCTCGGCCTGGGCGTGGACAGCCTGAGCATGTCGCCGGCCTGGGTGCCGACCGTGAAGTACGTGGTGCGCGCGATGACCATGGCGGACGCCCGGGCGCTGGCCGCCGAGGCGCTCACGATGAGTTCGCCGAAGGAAATCTACGCCAAGTGCAATGCCTTCTACCGGACGCGGATGGGCATCGAATAAAGCCGGCCGCTGGCGGGTAACTGGGGATTGAAGTTCGGATACCGCAGCAGGTTCGGCCTCAGATTTCGGGTTTTGAGCTTCGAACTTCCCCGCCGCGGCCCTTCGATCTTTCAGCGCGGCCTAGGCCGCGCTGGCCGGCCACATCTGAGGGAACTGCGGGCCGCGGAATTTTTCGCCCGGCAGCGGGTGGTCGGGGTAGCGCTTCATCATCCAGTCGTTCATGTGCTCCTGGCCGGGCCGGTAGGTGCACTCGCCGGACATCACGTGCGACACGATCGCACGGCGGCGGGTCGGCGAGAAGTTGCGGTCGCTGCCGTGGAGCAGCAGCCCGTGATGGAACGACACCGAGCCCTTCGGGATGATGACGGGCACTTCGCGGGTCTTGAAGCCGGCGGGGAGATTCGGCTTTTGCACGTCGTCGCCCGTGATCCCCACAGGGAGTTTCCAGATGCCGAGCTTGTGCGTGCCCTCGAGAAAAACCATCGGGCCGGATTCCGGCAGCACATCATCGAGCGCGATCCAGCACGTCACGGTCCGGCACTCGGCAATCATCTGCCAGTAGGCCCAGTCCTGGTGATAGGTGACGACGCGGCCGCCGTGGGGCGGCTTGTCGAGCAGCTGGTCATGCCACATCCGGATCGTCGGCGCGCCGATGAGCTGCGCGGCAATATGGCCGATGCGCGGGCTCAGGACGGTGCGGGCGAGCGTGGTGTCGGCCTTCCACGTGTTGTCGATCTTGATGAGGTCGACGGGCTCCCGGCGCAGTGTGGTGACATCGGGCGGCGAGCCCTTGTCGAACTGGCCGGCGATGACCCGGTCGGCGGCGGCGTTGATGGCCGCGACCTCGGCGTCGGAGAAGACCCGTGGGTGAATATGGTAGCCGCGCTGGTCGAAGAGCGCAATTTCCTCAGCGGTGAGGGTGGTGGAGGCAGGCATGGGGTGCGGGATGGTATAAAGCGGATGCTGGAAACCGGAGAGCGGGTTAGAGCCGGGGTCAGCCGGGGGGATGGGATCGGGGGATGAATATTTCCGGAGCGAGGCGTTCTGCAACTCAGGAAAATACCCGGGCAGCGAACCACCGATTTTTTTACCACGGATTGCACGGATGAGGAAACCACACGTGGGGACCAAGGCATTTGACCACGAATGAACCCGATTCACACTCATCCGGATTGGCGCGGATGAGCAAGACTAGCGGTTCAGGTTTGGAGGGTTTTATCCGGATCGAATCGGTGAAATCCGTGGCTAAAAAGATCAGAGGGGCATCGCGTCTTTGTTTGAGCGGAACCCGTGGCTTTTCGGAGGTACGATAGGAGCATGCACCATGATAACCGGCCGATGCGCTTGCCAGTGGCACGATAGTGGCTCCCCTGAACCCCATGAGCACGCCCAACCCCGATTCGGCGGATTTTGATGTGACGGTGCGGGTGGGCTGCAACCTGGTCTACGAAGTGACGGGATCGGCGACGCTCCTGCTGAATGTGAAGCCACGGCCGGACCGGCGGCATGCGGTGGTCGAGGAGCAGCTCGCGCTCGGGCAGGACCTGCGGGTGGATCAATTTGACGACAGCCATGGCAACCGCGTCTACCGGCTGGCGCTGCCGGCGGGGCGGCACGAGATCCGGCACGATGCGGTGGTCCGGGTGTATTCGCAGCCGGACAACCACGACCTGATGAACACCATGCCGCTGCCGCCGGATGCCCTGCCGCCGGGGGTGCTGCGCTACACGCTGCCGAGCCGGTACTGCGATTCGGACAAGCTGGGCAAATTTGCCTGGGACAAGTTCGGCCAGGTCGAGCATGGCTGGCCGCGCGTGCAGGCGATCAGCCAGTGGGTGCACGACAACATCGAGTACCGCTACGGGTCGGGTCAGGCGGATCTCTCCGCGTGGGATGTGCTGCAGCGCGGCCACGGGGTGTGCCGCGACTTTGCCCATCTGGCGGTGGCGCTGAACCGCACCTTCAACCTGCCGGCACGCTACGTGACGGGCCACCTGCCGGACATCGGCTGCCCGGACCCGGAGAATCACATGGATTTCCACGCGTACGGGGAAGTGTACCTGGGCGGAAACTGGTTCACGACGGATGCGCGCTTCCACGCGCCGCGCATCGGCCGGATCAAGGTCTCGTGCGGACAGGACGCGGTGGACGGGGCGTTTTCGACGATCTACGGCGGCGCGAACCTCGCGTGGTTCGAAGTATGGGCATATCAGGTTGCGCGCGGAACAGTGGCCGTGGGCGACCCGCTCGATTTCACCCAGCGGATCGACAATCAGTGGACGGTGCAGACGGACGCGCGGCCATGAGGTGACTGCGAAGGATGGAAACGCGAAGGCGCGAAGCGGCGAAAGCCGGAGGCAAGCCCTGAACACGGTGACGGATCCGGAACCCAGCAAAAGGAGGCCAACTCAAGGACGAGATTTTGGGTCCTTTAGCTCGCACGCCTGGCCTTCGACTGTCCCGGGCGTATCCCCGCAGAGTTCGCAGCGCTGTCCCCGGCGCGAGTAATAGACCCGGGTCACAATGAAGATGGCCGTGCTGATCGCGGCCCAGAGCGCGCTCTCGGACACAACCTGACGCAGGGGGCGATCCTTCAGCAAGCCGACCACGAGCAATAAGAGAAACACGCCGGAAAATACGGCCAGGAAACGCTTGATCCAAAACGAGAGCGGCATGGGAGGAGATTGCTGAGTGGGAGAGGGATAATGGCGCAACGCCAACTTTATGATCCATTCACGAACCCGTGGAGTACGTATCCTGTCAAGAGTCGAGAACCTGTCCCAGAGGCTGCCTCCGCTTATCTGCGCCCTCGCACTGTCCAGTGTTCACACATGACCCCGTCGGATTGCCCCAAGACCTACCGCTCAGGAATCCGGACCTACTTCAAGCGCCGCGACCGCTTCACTTTTGCCGCAATTCAGACCCGAAACTATTCTCATTCTTCATCTCTAACAAGTCCCAGCGATTGCCGTAGAGATCCTCGAAGACCGCAACGGTGCCATAAGCTTCCTCGCGCGGCGACTCGACGAACCGCACGCCACGCTCCGAGAACACGCGGTAATCACGCCAGAAATCGTCTGTGTGCAGAAATAGAAAAACGCGCCCACCAGCTTGGAGCCCGACGGAATTCCGCTCTGCTTCATTCTTCGCTTTGGCCAACAACAGCCCGCAGTCTAGAACACTAGCGGGCGTCACCACCACCCACCGCTTCCCTTCCGCGAGCGTGTCATCCCGCAAAATCCGAAATCCAAGCACGCGGGTGTAGTAGGCAATAGCCTCGTCGTAGTCCCTTACCAAAACCGAAACGCATCCGATTTTCTGCTTCATGCTTTGCCCAGCAGTACATTCACCTCAACTGAGTTGAGCTTTGCATGATTTAGGCCGGTGGAGGCAGCTCAGCGCTAACTGTTTGGAAATCAACTCCTGACTTTGCTGGGTTGCGCTTTAGTCGGCTGATTTTCGTCCGGTTAAAGCTCAACCCGCCTTGAGTCATTTTCCGGGCTTCAGGCCGCTCGCAAGCAGGGTTTCAAAGTGGGGTTCGGTCGTTTCCTTGGCGACGGCGGTGACTTCCACTTTGGTGAAGCCGGCTTTTTTGAGGAAGGCATGCAGGGCGCTTTCCTTGAAGCCCAGCCAGACGTCGGCGTAGAGCTCGCGGGCTTTTTCGAAGGTGTGCTCGTTGAGGTCGAGGATCAGGATCTGGCCGCCGGGCTTCAGGATGCGGAAGGCCTCGTCGACGGCAGCCTGCGGGTGCTGCGCGTGATGCAGCGCCTGACTCAGGATTGCGAGGTCCACGGACTTGTCGGGCAGCGGGACCTGCTCGATGTCGCCCTGCTTGTAGACGAGGTTGGCCAGGCCGTTTTTCTGCGCGAGTTCGGTGCCGACCTCGACCATCTTGGCGGAGTTGTCGATGCACCAGACCTGCTTGGCGCGGTGGGCGAGCAGCTGCGACACGAGACCCTCGCCGGCGCCGAGGTCGGCGATGGTGATGGCGGGGGTCAGGCGGAGGGCGAGGTGGCCGAGCGCTTCCCACGAGCGGCCGGGGCAATAGTTTTTGCCGAGGCGGCCGGCGATGAGGTTGAAGTACTGCTCCTGAGTGCGGCGGCGCTTTTGGAGGATGCGGTCGAGGTTGTCGCGGTCGTCGGCCAGCGCGGGCAAGTCGGCGACGGAGTCGGTCGCGGCGCGGAGCAGCGTGAGGTGCTTGGGCGGGAGGCTGGAGCGGAGCGAATAGAAGGCCTTCTTGCCCTCGCGGCGGTCGCTGACGAGGCCGGCCTGGCGGAGGAGGGCGAGCTGGGAGGAAATGCGCGACTGGCCCATGCCGAGGATCTCCTGGAGCTCGGCGACGGAGAGTTCCTCGCGCATCACGAGGGCGAGCAGACGCAGCCGGGTGGGGTCAGAGAGGATTTTGAGGATGTCCCAGGAGGCGTTCACAGGCAGAGCGGAGGAAGGAGAAGGGAGAAAGGAGAAAGGGGAAAGACGAAACGCGAGAGGTGGGGTTTTTGTCGCGGAAGCGCGGAGGGACCGAAGCGAGGAAGCGGAGGGACTGGGGTAGGCCGGGCCCGCTGGGCCCGCCGGCTTCACCTCGGACGGCGTGCCCGGCGGTCGCGCCCTGCCTTTCGGGCGAAAAAAAGCCGCGCCCCGGAGGGCGCGGCTTGAGAGAGAGGCGGGTGATCAGGCCTGGTCGGCGTAGCGGGCGATGCTGACGATCGCGTAGTTTTCCTCGGAGGTGCCGGTCTTCACCTTGACGGTGTCGCCGGTCTTCTTGCCGAGGAGGGCGGCGCCCAGCGCCGTCTTGTAGGAGATGATGTTCTGGTCCGGGTCGCCGTCCCAGGCGCCGAGGATGGTGTACCGGACGACCTTGCCGTTCTCGCCCTTGATCTCGACGATCGTGCCGGCGCTGACCTGCTCGGTGGAGGCTTCCTTGAAGTCGGTGACGCGGGCGCGGCCGAGATCCTTCTCGAGGTTGGTCTTCTGGGCCATGAGGACCTGCTGGTCCTGCTTGGCCATCTTGTACTCGGAGTTTTCCTTGAGGTCGCCATGCTCGCGGGCGGTGGCGATGGCCTTGGAGTTCTCGGGAATCTTCTTGGAAACGATGGTCTCGTACTCCTCGCGCTTGCGCTCGAAGCTGGCCTTGGAAACGAGCAGCTGCTCCTCCTTGCCCTCGGCGTCGGCGGCGACGAGCGACTGGATCTTGGGGAAGATCTTGATGAAGCGGGCGAGCAGCGACTTCTTGGTGAGCTCCTCGAAGCCCTGGTTCAGCATCAGGGTGTTCGCGAGGTCGCGCGCGGTCTCCGGGTCGGCGGTGGAGAGGAGATCGGCGATGAGGTCGGTATCCTCGCTGAGGATGTCGGCGAGGGGAATGCGCCGGGCGCTGGAGGCCTGGAGGGCCTCGTAGTCGATGGCGAAAAACACGGCGCCAAGGAGGCGGGGCGTGATGAGGTCGTTGAGGAGCTTCGCGAATTTCTTCGAGTGGCGGTTCTTGACGATCCAGAGGAGGACCGGGGCGCGGAGGTTCTGCTCGGTCTGCCAGCGCTTGAGGGCGGCGGCGAGCTCGTCGGCGTGGCCGTTCTCGACGAGGAAGTTGATGCACTCGGTCGTGAACTTGCCCTGGGAGGTCTTGAGCAGCGTGAAGACGATGTCGCGGCACTCGATGGGGTGCGTCTCCTTCACGAGGTCGAGGAACTGGCCTTGGAAATGGACGGGGATCTTCTCCGCGATGGCCGGGAGGTCGCGGACGGTGGCGATCAGGGCGGCCTGGGAGGGCTCGAAGACTTCCTCGGAACCGGCGAGCTTGGCGAGGTCGTCGCGGACGGAAGCGCCGTAGAGGCGCTCGGAAGCGTCAATCTGGTTGCTGTCCTTCACGGCGTCGGCGACGGCCTTGAGGATGGCGACGAGGTCGGTCTTGATCTCCTTCTTGGCGACGGTGGCGACGAGCTCCTCGGCCAGCGCGATGCGGCGGCGGGCGGAACGCGTGGAGTTGAACTGCTCGAGGATCTCGTCCTCGGCGGACACGGGGGTCTCGCGGAGCACGAAGAGCTCGGTCTTCTTCTCGGGGGTGGAGATGCGCGGGTCCTTGGCGACGGCCTTCTTGGCGGCGGCCCACCATTTCTTGTACTTATCCTCGCCGACGACCTGAGTGAGGGTGATCTCGAGGTCGATGGCGCTGGTGGCGTGATTGGGGTAGGCCTCGAGGGCCTCGGCGATGAGCTGGGCGGGATTCTCGGCGATGAGCTCGGCGATCTTTTTCGGCTCGGTTTCCTTGCGGACCAGCAGGTGCTTGGCCGGGAGGATGTCCATGGTGTTCAGGCAGAACGCCGGATCCATGGGGTGGCCCTTCTTACCCTTGAAATCGATGATGAGGCGCTGGCTGGACTCGTCGTAGGACTTGATCTGGCCGAAACCCCAGCTGCGGTGAATGCAGTAAGCGCCCGGTTCCATGGCCTCCAATTTGGCTTTGGCCGCCTTGAGGGACGGATTTTTGGCAATGAGCGCGGAGAGGGCTTCGGAATTCATAGTTGCGAAAGTGATGTCCTGAACGGGAGAGTTGAGCGGATAATGACTAACCTTGTCAAACAGTGTGTCGAAAGCCCCTCCCATGAGTAATAACGAGTCCACGGGGACTTCCGGAGCGTGGCCTGCGGCCATCACCCTGCTGGCCCGCTGGCTGGACCGCCGGGAGCGGATTGACGAACTGATCGACAGCCTGCCACCCGGCCTGAGCGGGCCGGAGCGGGCGCGCTGCCAGCACCTCGTGTTCGGCGTGGTGCGGCATTTTGGACGCCTGGACGCGGCCCTGGGCCGGCTGATCGCGCATCCGCCGCGGTTCCCGACGCGGGCGGTGCTGCTGATGGCGGGTTATGAACTGATCGAGGCCGCCGGCAGGCCGGAGGCGGACGGGCTGGTGGCGAAGATCGTCCACCACGCGGTGGAGCAGACCAAGGCGGTCGCGAGCAAGTCGGAGGCGGGGTTGGTCAACGCGGTGGTCCGCAAGCTGGCCGGGGTGCTGGCCGCGCCGCCGCCGCCCAAGGTCGCGCCGGCGGAGGTGCTGGGGGAATATTTCTCGCATCCGGACTGGCTGGTGCGGCGGTGGCTGGTGGATTTCGGGGCGGAGGGCACGCGCAAGCTGCTCGAATGGAACCAGCAGCCGGCGACGGTTTATGCCCGCTGGCGGGGGGCCGAGGGTGAGGCGCCGCCGGATTTCCTGAAGGCCACGCCCTGGGCGGGTTTCTATGAAGTGCCTTCCGGGCGCTGGTCGCATGTCGAGCCCCTGCTCAAGAGCGGAAAGATTTACCTGCAGGATCCCGGCACGCGGCTTTCGGTTGAACTGCTCGCGCCGCAGCCCGGCGAGACGGTGCTTGACGCGTGCGCGGCGCCCGGCGGCAAGAGCCTGCTGATCGCGGACACCATGAGAACCCCTTCGACAGACTCAGGGCAGGCGGGAAAAATCGTGGCGATGGACCTGCCCGGTCCGCGCATTGCGCGGCTGAAAGAGAATCTGTCCCGCGCCCATGGCGTCGAGGTGGCGCTGGTGCAGGCCGACCTGCTGGAGAATCCCGCGGTGATCCTGCACGAGCACAAGCTGCCGGACACCTTCAGCGCGGTGCTGATTGACGTGCCGTGCTCCAACACGGGCGTGATGCGGCACCGCGCCGACGTGAAGTGGCGGCTGGATCCGCGCGACATCGACAAGCACGCGCGGCAGCAGCTCGCGCTGCTCCACGCGGCGGCGCGGCTGGTCGCGCCGGGCGGACGGCTGGTCTACTCGACGTGCAGCATTGATCCCGAGGAGAACGAGCGGGTCATCAAGGCGTTTTTCGACAGCCGGGCGGGCGGGCCGTTCAAGCTCGAGACCAAGGCGGTGAGCCTGCCGTGGGTGACGGGGCACGACGGCGCGGCGGCGTTCCTGCTGAGGAAGAGCTAGCGTTCCGCACGGCGCATTCTGCGGTCAGCGGGCGAAGAGCGCCGGGAGTGCCGTCAACTCCGGTGCGCGGCGAGCGCGCAACCTAAGGAACGAGGTCGAAGACATTGATGCGCTGCGAGGTTTCCTTCGCCCCGTTGAGGAAGGTGAATTCGATTGAGGTCGCGGTGGCTACGAGCAGTTCGTACCGGCGGATGTCCCACCGGGCGACCGGCTCACCGTTGAGGCGGGTGACAAGGTCGCCGGGCTGGACGCCGGCGGCCGCGGCGGGCGAACCGGGCACCACGCTGGCCACGCGCCAGTAGGCGGGCGTCTTGGTGAAGCTCAGCCCGGCGCTGCGTCGCGGCTCGGGTGGGATGGGCGCGGTGGAGTCGCGCTGGAAGGTCACGCGGCTGTGCTCCTGGTCGAAGGTGACGGTGAAATCCTTGAGGATGCCGCCGCCGAGCGAGGAGAGGTCGTCGGTGAGATCGACAACGGGCCGGACCAGGGCGTGGTTGCCGATCATTAGGGTGGAGGCCAGCCGGCCGATGCGCTGCTCGCGGTCGCCGGTGAGGGTGCCAACCATGGCGCCGGGCCGCGGGGCCACGGCAAAGTCGGCCTGCAGGCCGGCGGGGTTGAGGCTGAGGGCGGCGTCGCTGCCCGAGTCAACGAGGGTGGCGAAAGTTTGCTCGCCGAGGCGAACGGGGATGATGGGGGTCTTGCGGTCGTTGTTGAAGGCGATGGTGGCGCCGGGCGGCGGGGTGGCGTCGCGATCCTGGAGGAGCACGCGGGCATGGGGATAGTCGAGGGTCAGGAGCGTCTCGCGGAAGAGGGGAAACCCGAGGATGCCGTCGATCCTGACGCCGAGGTGGGCCGAGAGCGCGGTGAAGTCATAGACGAGGGCCTGGACATCCTCGAAGCGGGCACCGTCGAGCTGGAGCCGGCTTAGCAGGGTGGCGGTGAGCAAGGCGGTGTCGCCCTCGGCCGACTTGACGCGGACGAGCGGGGTGTCGGGGGGGAAGGGGTTCTTCCCGCCATAACGCGCGGCGAGCTCGGGTGAGACGAGGGTGACGGATGCGCCGGTATCGATCAGGAAGTGATAGGGGCCGTGCTTGTCCCACTTGGCCTCGATGATGAGATAATTGGAAACAGTGATGGCGCTGAGCGTGACTACCGGGGAATCGAGCCTGGTGCGGCCGGGATGCGGGGGCTCGCGGCGGAAGCTGAAGCAGCCGGCGAGCAGCGCGAGCAGCGCCGCGGCACCCAGCCAGCGGAGGACCCGCGGGCGGGGAAAGGCGTCGTCGGTCGTGGAGTCGGCGGCGGAGGACACAGTGAAGCGGGAACCCAAAACTGTTCACCTGCAGACGCCAAGGCGCAAACGGAAGTTCCGTGCAATCGTGACGGAGGGCGGCAGGAAAGGCGGGAGGCGGACGGCACGAGGCAACGGGTCGGAAAAGCAGAGTGCATGGCCGGCAATGTACTTGCTTCGGAGATGCGGCGCCGTCGCCGCGTTCCGCGTCCTGCCGTGGCGAGGGCGCCGCGGCTCCAACTCATGTACCACGACGCATTGGCCTCGCCACTCGTACCACGTGCAACGGCCGCTCAGCCGAGCAATTCGCGGAGCTTTTGCTCGAGGTCGCCGCGGGAAAAGGGCTTTTGCATGAAACGGAGCGGGCCGACGCCGGCCAGCCGAGCCACGCGGGAACTCTCGCTGTAGCCGCTGATGAGGAGGACGCGGACATCCGGCGTGATGGCGCGCAGCGCGGCCAGGGTCTCCTCGCCGCTGAGGAGGGGCATGGTGAGATCGAGCAGCACGAAAGTGAAGCCCGCGGGTTTGAGCGCGAACTCGGCGATGCCCTCGGCGCCATCCCGGGCGGCTACGACGGTGAATCCAAACGTGCGCAGCAGGTCGCACGCCGCCTCCCGCACGGGCGCCTCGTCGTCGATGACGAGCACGCTGCCGGAGTAATGACGGGGCGCGGCCGGGACGGGGGCGGCCACCGGCAGGGGACGCGTACTGGGCGGGAGGATAAGGGTGAACGTTGAGCCGCGTCCCGGTTGGCTGGAGACATGCAGCGCGCCCTGATGGCCGCGGGCGATGCCGCGCACGGCGGCCAGGCCCAGACCGCGGCCGGCGAATTTGGTGGTGAAGAACGGGTCGAAGATCCGCGCGATGACCTCGGGGGTCATGCCGCAGCCGTTGTCCCGCACCTCGATGAAGACAAAGTTGCCGGGTTCCAGGGTCTCGCCGTCGTTCGCGGCGACCAGAAAATCCCGGCCGAAGGCGCGGACGCCCGTGGTGACGTGGATGTCGCCGAGGCGCTCGCCCATGGCGTCGGCGGCATTGATGACGAGGTTCATCACGATCTGGCGGAGCTGGGTGGCGTCGGCCAGGGCGACGCTGGGTTGCGGACTGAGATTGAGGTGGAGGCGGGCGCGGCTGGCCAGCGAGCCGTGCAGCAGCGGCAGGGTGTCCTGCACCAGCCGGCCTAGGTCCACGGGCTCGATGAGGAAGCTGCTGCGGCCCGCATAGGAAAGCATCTGCTGGCACAGTTCGGCGGCGCGGGCCGAGGCGAGCTCGATCTTGTGGAGGTGCGAGATCACGTCGGAATCGGCGCTGAGCTTCAGGCGGGCGAGGCTGGCGTTGCCGAGGATGCCGGTGAGGATGTTGTTGAAGTCGTGGGCGATGCCGCCGGCGAGCAGGCCGAGGCTCTCGAGCTTCTGGCTCTCGAGCAGCCGGCGCTCCATGGCGAGCTTGTCCTGCTCGGCCTGTTTGCGCGCGGTGATGTCGATGGCCAGGCCCTCGAGAAACAAGGGACGGCCGTCCTCGGCATAGACGCCGCGGCAGCGGGAGAGCAGCCACTTGCCGGTGCCATCCCGTGCCGCCAGCCGGTACTCGACCTCGACATCGCGGCGGTCCCGCAGGCCGGCTCGGGTCGCCGTCCGGACCCGCGCGACATCGTCGGGATGGATCAGGTCGCGAAAGTGGACCGTGCCCGAAACGAATTCGGCGGCCGGGTAGCCGGTCAGCGCCTCGACCCCGACGCTCATATAGATGACTTTCAGCTGGTCGTCGTACTGGCAGCGGTAGGCCATGCCGGGCAGCGAATGCAGGAGGCTGCTCAGCTGGCGGCGGCTTTCACTGAGTTCGGCCGTGCGCTCCGCGACCTGGCGTTCGATGACCGCGTTGCGATGCCCCAGGGTCAGCACGAGCCCGACGATCAGGCTGGTGAGCAGCAGCACGCCGATGGCGCGGCCCCAGGGAAAGAGCGTGAGCTGCCCATTGAACCACCCCGGATAGGGTCGGTAGATGATCTTCCACTGCCGGCCGCCGATGGCGAGGGGGAGGTCGATCGCGTGCCCCGGCCGGACAAACTCCTCCACCGTGGGGGTCGGCACGCGGCTGGCCTGCGGGTCATTGGGCCGGTAAAAAAGAATCCGGCGGTCCGGGTTGGGTTCGGTTTCATCGACGAACAGCAGGTCGAGGATGCTGCTGCGGCCCCACGTCTGGCCACGGATTGCCTCCAGCACATCCGGGACGCGGAACACGAGCTGGACGAAACCAAGGAACTGCTCCGGCCCCGTCCCGGGGCCGGGCGCCGGGCGGTATACGGGCCAGATCATGATGAAGCCGAATTGGCCGGCCTTTTCCTGCACGAGCCTCACCTGCCCGGAGAGCACCATCTGGTGCGACTGGCGCGCCCGCTCCAGGGCGTCGCGCGTGGACCCGGTTTTCAGGTCGTAGCCCGGCACATGCTCGTTTCCTGCCAGCGGATAAACGTAAGCGATGGGGTAGTATTCCGGGCGGACGGAAGCGCGGACGAAGTGTCCGGTGGCATCCAATTCCGTGAACCCGCCGGAACCGGCGCCGGGCTTGAGCCCGATGGCGGCCTCCAGGGCCGGCCGGTCGACCCCCGGCACGACGGGGATCCACTCGAAGGCCTGCACCCCGGGGGTGCGCTCCGCGAGGTGGTGTGCCATGCGCATGAACTCGGCGCGCGTGACGCCTCCCTCCAGGGTGAAGGCGCTGCGCAGGCCGTACAGTGTGTCCTCATAGAGCCGGAGCAGGTCCTCGATGCGGGCATGGACAAAGGTGGCCCGGCGGTAGACTGAGTCCTCCGCCCGGTCCACGTCCTTTTGGCGCAAATCCCGAAACGCCAGCACGCAGGCGACGATGCCGGTCAGGGCGATGGCCAGGGCGGCGGCGCGCGAAGCCGAAAAAAAAGAAGGGCGGCGGATGCTGGCCATGACGGGGTACCGGCCGACCATGCGGGGTTTCGCCGGCGGGGCAATGGTTTCCAGCCGGCCGACCCGGGCCGGCCGGGCGTGGGCGGCACCCCGAACCTCGCGGGCCGGGTGCTCCGGCCATGTGACTCAGAACTTGTAGGGCAGCGGAAACCGCGACGTGAGGGCGATCACGCGGGTTTTCACGGCGGCGAGGGTGGTCGCCTCCTCCGGCTGGCCGATGGCAACGAGCACGGCGTCGATGCAGCTGGCGATCTCCTCCATGTCGCGCTCGACGAAACCGCGGGTGGTGACGGCGGGGGTGCCGAGACGGATGCCGGAAGCCTGGAAAGGGGAGCGCGTCTCGAACGGCACGGTGTTCTTGTTGCAGGTGATGTTGGCGCGATCGAGCGTCTCCTGCGCGACCTTGGCGGTGAGGGCCGGGAGCTTCGGGCGCAGGTCCACGAGCATGAGGTGGTTGTCGGTGCCGCCGGAAACGATCTTGTAGCCGCGCGCGGCCATGGCGGCGGCGAGGGCGCGGGCGTTTTTCACGATCTGCTCGGAGTAGCCCCTGAATCCGGGCTTGAGGCACTCGGCGAAGCACACGGCCTTCGCGGCGATGACGTGCATGAGCGGGCCGCCCTGGGTGCCGGGGAACACCGCGGAATCGAGGGCCTTGGCGTGGGCGGCGCGGCAAAGGATGAGGCCGCCGCGCGGGCCGCGCAGGGTCTTGTGCGTGGTGGTCGTGACGAAATCGGCGTGCGGCACCGGCGAAGGATGCACGCCGGAGGCGACGAGGCCGGCGATGTGGGCGATGTCGGCGAAGAGCAGCGCGCCGACGCTGCGGGCGATCTCGCCCATGCGGGCGAAGTCGATCGTGCGGGAGTAGGCGCTGGCGCCGACGGTGATCATTTTCGGCTGCTCGCGGCGGGCGACGGCGGCGAGTTCATCGTAGTCGATGAGGCCGTTGTCCTCGCGCACGCCGTACTGGCAGAAATTGTAGAGCTTGCCGGAGAAATTGGCGGGATTGCCGTGGGTGAGATGACCGCCGTGGCTGAGGTTCATGCCGAGGAGCTTGTCCCCGGGCTGGAGCACGGAGGCATAGACGGCGGTGTTGGCTTGCGCGCCGGAGTGCGGCTGGACGTTCGCATGGTCGGCGCCGAAGAGCTGCTTCGCGCGCTCGATGGCGAGGGTCTCGACCTTGTCGACCTGCTCGCAGCCGCCGTACCAGCGCTTGCCCGGGTAGCCCTCGGCATACTTGTTGGTCAGCACGCTGCCCTGGGCCTCGAGGACGGCGGGGTAGGTGAAGTTCTCCGAGGCGATGAGCTCGATGTGGCTCTGCTGGCGGGCGAGTTCCGCGGCGATGGCGGCGTAAATCTCGGGGTCGAGGGTCTGGAGGGGGGCGGCGTTGAGCATGTTCGATTTTGGATTCCCGGGTTTCGATTGAAAGGCAGGATGAAAGAGCACGGCCCCCTTCGAAAATCGAGGATCGAAAATCGAAAGCTACGCGCGCGCCGAGGCCAGGCGTGTCTTAAGGAATTCCAGCAGCGAGGGGATGGCCTCGACCATCTCGTCGCGGGCGGCCTCGTAGGCCTTCAGCGGACCGCCGTAGGGATCGCCGATCTCCTTGTCGCCGCGCTGGGGCATGAATTCGCGGAAGAGGAAGAGGTTGCGGGGCGGGGTTTCGGCCTGCAGCTGGATCATGACGCGGTGCGACTCGGTCATGCACAGCACGGCGACCGCTTCCTCCAGCATGGTGTCGGTGAGCGGCCGGCTGACATGGCGGGCGATGTCGATGCCGGCCTTCTTCAGGGCGATGACGGAATTTTCCGAAACCCGTTCGCCGTCGCGGGCCGCGACCCCGGCGGAGATCACCCGGATCGAACGCAGCGGCTCGGGCTGGGCAGAGAGGGCATGCTGCAGCAGGCCGGCGCCCATCGGACTCCGGCAGATGTTGGCCGTGCAGACAACGAGGACGGTGGCGGACGCGGGCATCGCTTAGGGTTTAAAGGGCACGGTTCGGGATGAAAGGCAAAATCGGAGTAAAGGCCGAGTCGAACCCAGGCGATTTTACAGGAGGCAACGGAGGGAACGGAGAGGGGGATTCGCCGGAGGGCGCCGTGGCGGCGTTTCCGGCGCAGTCCATCAGGATTGGATTCTCCACTTCCTCCGTGACCTTCTGTAAAGCGGTGCGCTCAGATTTTCCTCAGGGCGAGCAGGGCCCGATGGAGGTGCACGGCCCGCTGGAGGGTGGTGTCGATGAGCGGGGCCGGCGGAGCGGGCGGGTTGACGGCCGGCTGGCCGGAGTCATCCGGGCCGGTTTCATCATCATCGGAACCCGCGGAGGGTGCGGCGTGTTCCTGCGCGATTTCGGCCTCATCATGACGGGGCTTGCCGGGATTGTCGGTCAGGAGGGTTGCGACCGGCGTGCCATGCTCGAGCGCATCGTAGGCGGCGCGCTCGGTGACGGCGGAGACGCGGAGCGTCACGTCGGGGACGAACTTTGACGAGGCCGCGCCCAGGGTGAGGAGACCCGGCATGGGATCGGCGGTCTCGAGGAACTCCAGGACCGCGGGGGCAGTGCCGCCGTTGACGAGGACAAAAACGGGGGTGCGGGCCGTGGCGCGGAATTTCAGCCACGCCCCGAGCGTGGTGACGCCGTCCAAGGTGCTGCGCGCATAGCGCAGGTCGAGCACCAGTGCGCCGGGCCGGGCCGGGGCGGGTGGAAGATCGGCCGGAAGCGAGTGCGCGCGGACATAGGCGAGGCCCTGGCCGAGATCGCGCTCTATCCGGGCGGGCTCCGTGGCCGGAGCCAGCAGGGGCAGGGCGAGGCCGAGGAGGAGGGCGAAAAAGTTTTTCATCGACGGTTCAGCTGGCGCGCGCCGATGTCGCGGCGGAAATATTTGGACGAACAGCGGATGGCATCGCACGCGGCGTAGGCGGCGGCGGCGGCGGCCGGCAAAGTGGCGGCGAGGGCGGTCACCCCCAGCACGCGCCCGCCGTTGGTCACGACCTGCCCCGTGGAATTAATGGCTGTGCCGGCGTGATAAACGGTGACCCCTGCCGGAAGCGCGGACGGGACCGTGATGACGTCGCCCTTGGGGTAGGCGTCGGGATAGCCCCGGGCGGCGATCACCACGCAAAGCGCGTGGACGGGTTTGACGGCGAGCTTCACACCCGCGAGCTCGCCGCAGGTGGCGGCCCAGAGCAAGGCGAGCAGATCGGTGTCAAGGCGCGGCACGACGACCTGTGTCTCGGGGTCGCCGAAACGGGTGTTGTACTCGATTACGCTTGGGCCGGAGGCCGTCAGCATGATGCCGATGAACAGCGTGCCGCAAAACGCGATGCCCTCGGCGGCGATGGCGGCGACGGATGGGCGGACAATCTCGCGGTCGATGCGGTCAAGGAGCGCGGGGGTGACGACCTCGGCGGGCGAGTAGGTGCCCATGCCGCCGGTGTTGGGGCCGACGTCGCCGTCGCCGATCCGCTTGTGGTCCTGGGAGGTCGGCAGAATGACGTAGTCGCGGCCCGACACGACGACCAGGATGGAGGTTTCCTCGCCGACCAGGCAGTCCTCGATGAGGATCTGGCTGCCCGCCGCGCCAAATTTATTGCCGGCGAGCATGTCGCGGACGGCGGCCTCGGCCTCGGCCATTGTCTGCGCGACGATCACGCCCTTCCCGGCGGCGAGCCCGTCGGCCTTGATGACGATCGGCACCGGACGGGTGCGCAGGTAACCAAGGGCCGGCGCGACCTCGGTGAAAAACCCGGCGGCCGCGGTCGGGATGTTATATTTGAGGAGCAGGCGTTTGGTGAAGGTCTTGGACGCCTCGAGCCGCGCCCCGTCGGCCTTGGGCCCGTAGACGGGAATCCCGGCGGCGATCAGCCGGTCGGCGAGGCCGAGGGACAGCGGGATCTCGGGGCCAACCACGACAAAGTCCACGTGTTCGCGCCGGGCCAGCTCCACGAGGCCGGCGACATCCTCCACGGAGACTGGGAAACAGGGGGCATCCGGGGCGATGCCGGCGTTGCCCGGGGCGCAGATCACGCGGGGATGCGCCGGCGAGGTGAGGAGCGTGCGGACGAGGGTGTGCTCACGGCCGCCGGAGCCGACGACGAGGATGGAGCGGGGAAGAGGCATGGAAAGTGTTAGGTCTTACGGATGACGATTTCGGCGGCGGCATCAAACGGCCGGCGCCGGCCGCATAAAACCCAAAACGTAAGACATGACACGCGAAGTGGCCCTCAGAGCACCTGCAATTTCTTGCGGTAGAAGGCCACGACCTCGTCGGGATCGTCGGTGAAGAGGATGTAGTCGCCGATCCAGGCGGGCGCGCGCTTGGTGCGGATCATCTCGCGGACCTGGCGGCGGAGATCGCCCCAGAACTTGGCGTTGAAGAACACGTAGGGCACGCGCGGGCGGATGCCGAGCTTGAGGTTGCACATCTCGATGCCGATTTCCTCAAGCGTGCCGACACCGCCGACGTTGAAGATGCAGAAATCCGCGGCCTCGAACCACTTTTGCCGGAAGTGGCGGGAGCTTTCCTGGAAGGTGTTGAAGAAATCCACGCCGAGTTCCGGCGGCTGGGCCTCGAGTTCGAGGAAGCACGCGCCGGTGAGCGCGCCCTTGTCCCGGGCCTGGTCGGTCGCGAGCCGCATGACGCCGCCGCCGCCGCCGGTCAGGACGCCGACATTGGGGCCGATGAAGCCCGTGAGCTGCTCGACGAGGCGGGTGATGCGCTCGGTGTCGGACTGCTCGATCCCCACGGCTGAGCCGTAAAAGGCGAGGATGGTGGTCTCCTGGAACTTGCGGGCGTTCTCCTCGCGCACGAAGAAACCGTGCTCCTTCCGGTAGGTGTGGGTGTAGAGGTCCTTGGTGACCTCGTCGTACCAGTAGATCTGGATGCCGATGGCGTCGAAGGTATCGAGCCGGGCATGGGCGTTGCTGGAGAGGAAATAGCCGTGGGTGCGCGACGCCTTGCGGAAAACGAGGCGCTTCAGCTTCACGTCGCCGATGCGGGTGATCAGCTCGATGTGCTCCAGGAGGTCGGGGAAGTAGTCGATGATGAGCGTGTCGGCGTCGGCCGGGGCGTTGTCGAGCGCCTGGATCATGGTGCGGCTGCCGATGGGGCAGGCGTCGCCGGCGAGGAATTTCTTGAGGTCCTCGTTGGCGCGGACGAACACGCTGCGGTTTTCCATGGTGCCGCTCTGGCCGCGGACGACGATCTTGGTCTTGGGCCGGGCGGCGGCGTTGTCGAGCGGCGGGCTATGGTCGAGGCACTTGTAGAGTTGGCTCGCGGTGGAGAGGAGGCGCTGGCGTTTCTTCGCGAGGGTCTTGGCCTCGGGATCGGTGAACGGCGGGGCGCGGAAGATATCCACGGACACCATGGGGTTCACGACGGGCTGGTCGCCGGTGTTGTAGATCTCCAGCATGACATTGGTGCCGAAGGTCTTGATGGGATCGAGCAGGATGGCGCTGGTATGGAGGCCGAAGTTGCCCTCGCCCTGGTTGAGCACGACATAGTGCTCCTTCAGGTACATGGAGCAGCTGGTCAGGATGCCGGAGCGAGGCGGGATGGTGAGCGGGGAGGCGTCATGCCGGAGCTGGGCCTTGTCCAGGAAGGTGCGGCCGGCGTTGCCGCTGACGATGTGCTCGAAGTTGAGGCGCTGAAGCTTGGTCGAGAGCGTATAGCTGACCTGGTGGGGCGTGAGAAAGACCCGGCCGCGCGAGTCGATGCTGATGGTGTTGGGGAGCTTGAGGTGGTTGCCCTTGATGGCGGCCCAGATCTCCTCGCTGGACAGCTTGGCGGCGGCGGGAGCGTAGAACAGCCGGCCGACCGGCGCCCCGGGCCGGAGGAGCTTCTTCCAGTAGGGGGAGTTGGGGAAGCTCAGGTCATAGATGAAGGCATCGGCCGTGAGCTGGATCTGGTTACCCGCCAGCACCGGCTTGCCGTGGATCAGCATCTCGATGCCGATGCGCGCGAGGGAGCTGCGCTCGGTGAAATGCAGGTCGCCCAGGTGTTCCTTGAGGAAATCGAGTTCCGCGGGGTGGCGCGGCCAGAAGGCGAGGGTGAGCGCGACCGTGCGGTCGTCCTTGCTCTTCACCGTCAGGATCTGGCCATCCAGGCTGGTCCAAAATTGGTCTGAATTCATGGGGAAAGGGGCCGATTCATGACGGGCGCGGCCGGGGGACACAAGCGGGGAGTAATTGTTTGCCTTTCCCGTCGCCGGCTGGCACATCAAAAACTTTACGGCACAAAGATCCGCCGTCCGTTTCCATATCGTCCCACTACACCACCTGCATGAAACTCCATTCCATCCTCGTCACTTCCCTGCTCGCGCTCGGCACGGCCGCCGCGGTCCGCGCCCAGGAAGTCAAGTTTCCCGCCAAAACGGCGGAGGCCCCCGCCGCCGAGTCCCCGGCCGCGGCCCAGCCCGCGACTCCGGCGGCGGCTCCGGCGCCCACCTTCACGGACACCCAGGTCCTCGAGACCATCGGCTGGTTCATGGGCAAGAACAGCCAGGCCGACACCTTTGAATTCACCAAGGATCAGATTGACGCCGTGACGCGCGGATTCGCGATTGCGCTGGCGGGCAAGGAATCGCCGGTCGACCTGAAGCAAATCGGGCCGCAGGTCGAGGCCTTCGTGCACGTGAAGCAGGAGGCCTTTCTGGCCAAGCTCAAGCAGAAGGGCATGATGGAGTCCCTCGCGTTTCTCACGGAGATCAAAAAGAAGGCCGGCGTGATCACGACGCCCAGCGGCCTCTGCTATGAAATCATCAAGCCCGGCGAAGGTCCGGCGCCGAAGCCGACCGACACCATCAAGGCCCACTACACCGGCGCCCTGATCAACGGCACGGTGTTCGACAGTTCCGTCCAGCGCGGACAGCCGGTCGAGTTTCCCCTGGACCAGGTCATCCCCGGCTGGACCGAGGGCCTGCAGAAGATTTCCAAGGGCGGCAAGATCAAGCTCTACGTGCCGCCGCAGCTGGCCTACGGCGACGACGGCCGTGCCGGCATTCCCCCGGCGTCCACGCTGGTGTTCGAGATCGAGATCCTCGACATCAAGCCGACCCCGGCTGCGCCCGCCGTGACCGCTCCTGCCGCGAAGTAAGCGCGCTTGGGTTCAGGCCAGCCTGACGGCCCCCGGTTTTTGCCGGGGGCTTTTTTCTGCCCGCGCCGGGCGGTCACCCGGCGACAGCCTTCAGGTCGGCGGTGAACGCCGCGAGATCCTGCTCCGTGGTGTCCCAGGCGCACATCAGCCGGTAGCCATTTTCGCCGATGAAACGGTAGAAGTGCCAGCCCCGGGCCTCCAGCGCGGCGAAGACCGCGGGGGGCATTTCAACGAATACGCCGTTGACCTCAGGCTCAACGATGAGACGCAAGCCGGGCACGGCCCGTACGGCTTTGGCGAGCTTCCGTGCCATGGCGTTGGCGTGGGCGCCGTGGCGCAACCAGGCGCCGTCGGCGAGCATCGCTTCCCATTGCGCGGCGGCGAAGCGCATCTTGGAGGCCAGCTGGCCGCCCTGCTTGACGCGGTACTCGAATTCCCGCGCGAGGGGACGGTTGAAGAATAGCACGGCCTCGGTCGTGTGCATGCCGTTCTTCGTGCCGCCAAAACAGAGGACGTCGACCCCGGCGCGCCAGGTGAAGTCGGCCGGGGCGAGGCCGCGGCCGCCCAGCGCCGCCGAGGCGTTGGCAAAGCGGGCGCCGTCCATATGCACAGCCAGGCCCTGCGCGTGCGCCAGGGTGGCGAGCGCCCGGATTTCATCCGGTGTATAGACGGTGCCCCATTCGGTGGACTGCGTGAGGGAAAGCGCCCCGGGTTTCGGATAATGCACGCCGTGCCCGCGGTGGAGGGCGGACTGCACCGCGGCGGGCTCGAGTTTGCCGCGGGGGCCCGCAAGGGCGATGACCTTGGAGCCGCCGGTGAAAAATTCCGGCGCGCCACACTCATCGGTATCCACGTGCGAGTAGTCGTGGCAGACGATGCTGTGATGGCTGCGGCAGAGGGCGGCGAGGGCGAGGGCGTTGGCGGCGGTGCCGTTGAATACGAAGAAGACGTCGCAGTCGGCCTCGAAGACCTCACGGAAGCGCTCCCGGGCCCGCGCCGTGACGGCGTCGTCCCCGTAGCTCGGCACGCGGCCGGCATTGGCCCCGGCGAGGGCGGCCCAGGCCTCGGGGCAGATGCCGGCGGTGTTGTCGCTGGCGAACGTGAAGTTGGCGCGAAGGGACATCGTGATTTTGGTGTTTGGCAACGCGGGGGCAGGGGCGTTTCGTGACAGCGCACGCGATGAAAGCATCAGACGTCAACCTCTACCTCGTCGGTTTCATGGGCACGGGCAAAAGCACCGTGGGCCGGGCGGTCGCGCAGCGGCTGGGCTTCCACGCGCTGGACAGCGATCACGAGATCGAGCGGCTGACCGGGCGGAGCATCGCGGACATCTTTGCGAACGAAGGCGAGGCGGCGTTTCGCGGGCACGAGCGGGATTTCATACTGGGCGGGCACCCCGCGGAGCGGACGCTTGTCGCCTGCGGCGGCGGACTCGTAGTGCAGCCGGGCATGCTCGAGCTGCTGCGGGCGCGCGGGGTGATCATCTGCCTGCACGCGTCGATCGAGACGATCCTGGACCGCACGGCCCGTCACCGTCACCGTCCGCTGTTGAACGTCGAGGACCCCGAGGCGCGGATCCGTTCGCTCTACGCCGAGCGGGAGGCGATCTATAAACGCGCCGGCACGGTGATCCTCACCGATTCACGGCCGCTCAATGACATCGTGGCGCACGTGATCCGCAGCTGGCGGCGGGAGGCGGAGGATTTCGCCCGCGCCCGGTCCGGAGCGCCGTGACCATGGACCCGCGCCGGGAGGAATTGCGCCGGAAGCTGGCGGCGCTGGGGTTCGATGACGTGCGCTTTGCCGTGGCGGCCCCCCTGCGCCGCGAGGGACTGCAGGCGTGGCTGGCGGCCGGCCTGCAGGGTGAGATGCAGTGGATGGAGCGCACGGCAGAGAAGCGGCTTCAACCGGATCTCGTATTGGCCGGGGCGCGCAGCGTCATCATGCTGGGCGTAAACTATTGGCCGGGAAAATTGCCGGCGGGCGGGGCGACCTGGGCGCGGTATGCACTGCACGAGGATTACCACGACACGATCAAACCCGCGCTGGCCGCGGCCGGGCGTGCGCTGGAGGAGATCTACGGGGCGGGAGCCGGGGATTACCGGTATTACGTCGACACGGGCCCGGTGCTGGAGCGGAGCTGGGCGGCGCAGTCGGGGCTGGGCTTCGTGGGAAAGAATTCGATGCTGATCTCGCGGCGCCACGGCAACTGGCTGTTGCTTGCGTCGATCCTGACCCGGGTGGAACTGGCGCCGGATGAGCCCGTGCGCAAAAAGAGCGGCGATGCAACGATCGGCCTGCTGTGCGGCAAGTGCACGCGCTGTCTCGACGCGTGCCCGACGAGGGCGTTTCCGCGGCCGGGGGTGGTGGATGCGCGCCGCTGCGTTTCCTACCAGACGATCGAGAACAAGGGCGTGATTCCGCGGGACCTGCGGCCGGGCATCGGAGCGCGGGTCTACGGCTGCGATGTGTGCCTGGAGGTCTGCCCGTGGAACCGGTTTGCGCAGGCCGGCCGGCGGATGCTGCTGACGGCGCGGCACGAGCTGGCGCAGCTGACGCTGGCCGAACTGCTGGCACTGACCCCCGAGCGGTTTGCCGAAGTGTTCCGGCGCACGCCGATCAAGCGGGTAAAGCTCGCGGGACTGCTGCGCAACGCGTGCATCGTGGCGGGCAATGCGGGCGACCGTTCATTGCTGCCGCAGCTCGTGCGGCTTGCCGGGCATGAATTGTCCCTGGTGCGCGTGCATGCCGTGTGGGCGGTACGCCGGCTGGGCGGCGGACACTTGCTTGGAGCGGCCCGCGCGGCGGAGGCCGATCCGGCGGTGCTGGAGGAATATTCGGCGGAGGTGGAAGTCACCGCGTCCGAAGTCCACGAGCCCAACGGCGGGGCTTAATCCGGAAATCAGCCCGGCCCCGGCGGCCGGCGTTTCGCGTCGAATTCCGTGCCCGGACCTTTGGGGTCCGTCCCGTCCGTCACCGAAAGACCTCGTGCATCCGCGCGACGAAGGCCGCGGGTGGACGGGTGGGTCGGCCGGTGAGGTCGCAGAAGGCGTGGGCGCTGTGGCCGGTGGCCAGCAGTTCCTCGCCACGCCGCACCTCGTAGGCGATCCGGATGCGCAGCAGCGGTTTCTCCGTGATGGTGGCGACTACGGTCAACGTGTCATCGTAGAGGGCGGGCCGGACATATTTGGCGCCGACCTCAAGGACCGGGATGCGGTAACCGTCGGCCTCGAGCTGGCGGTAAGGGAAGCCCTGTTCGCGGAGCAACTGGGTGCGGGCGACCTCGAACCAGGGCAGGTAATTGGCGTGGTAGACGATGCCCATCATGTCGGTCTCGGCGTAGCGCACGGTGACCTGGGCGCGGGCCTGGATCATGCGCCGTCCTCCGCTTCGCGGTGGCCAAAGAGGGCCTCGGCGGACTGCTTCCAGCAGTTGCGCCCGGCCCATTCGCGCCCGGCGTCGCCCATGCTCCGGCGGAGCTCCTCGTCGTGGATCAGCCGCTCGAAGGCGGCGGCAAGCTGGGCGGGGCGGTGGGCGGGCACCAGCAGCCCGGTGATGCCATCCCTCACGGCCTCGGCCACGCCGCCGACATTGTGGGCGACGACCGGCAGGCCGTGGGCGGCGGCCTCGAGGTAAACCAGGCCGAAGCCCTCGACACTGTGGTCAAGGTTCACGCTGGTCATGGCGAAAATGTCGGCGCGGTCATAGATCTCGGCGAGTTCATCGTCGGGCAGGTTGCCCAGGAAATTCACGGTGAGGTCGGACTCGGCGGCGGCGGCCCGGAGCGTGGCCCCGTAGCGGCCTTTGCTCTGGCCGCCCACGATCCAGTATTCGAGCCGGGCGCGGACCTCCGGCGCCAGCGCCTGGAGGGCGCGCAGCGTGAGCAGCTGGCCCTTGCGCGGATGCAGGCGCCCGACCGTGAGCACGATGATCTTGCCCGCCGGGCGGGCGGGCTTCGGCGGCACGACGACAAAGTCGGTGCGGAGCGCCCCGGGCGTGAGGAAGATCTTCTCGGCCGCCTCCGGAAACGAGGCCAGCAGCAGCTCCTGGGTATAATTGGTCAGCGTGCTGACCCGCGTGGCGTGGCGGATGAGGCGGCCGGCGAGCCAGCGGCGCAGGGGGCTGCGGGAAAACTTCAGGATCTCGGAGCCATGGAAGGTGAGCACCAGGCGCTGCGGACGGAACGCCTGGAAGAACTGGAGCGCCATCATTGTCATCATCGGTCCCGGCTCGGGCAGGTACACGATGGCGTGGCGGAGCTGGCGGCGGGCGCGGACCAGCTGCCAGGCGAGGCGCAGCTGGCACAGGAGGTCATGCGAGCCCCGGAGCGGCAGGCGGCGCAGGCGGAAGGGCCAGGTCTTTTCGACTTGGGGCGGGGCGGACTGGGCCCAGACCTCGACGTCGTAGCCGAGCCCGACGGTGGCCTTGGCGATTTCCTCGGTGAAGGTGGCGATGCCGCCCCGCACCGGATAAAACTCAAGGGTGATGAGAAAGACCGGCCCGGCGGCGGAAGTGGGGGAGGAAGGGACGCTCATGCGCGGGCGAAAAAGGTGATGGGTTTGGAAGGGCGGACTGGCAAGCGCGGTACGCGAAACCCCGGCAACTAAAGCGGGGAACCTTTGGCAGGGTTTGGCAACTATTGCGCCGAAGGTCCGTCCCAAAAAATGGGTTTACTTTGCTAGGCCCTGTAACATACAGAGACCAAACATGCCAGAAGCCGCTCCATCCCACTTGGGCAGTAACAAACCGTTTGTCCTTCCAGCCAAGCCGTTTGCGCCAGAGGATGAAGCCTCCCTGATCGAGGCCCTGAAGCGGTGCTCCCCTTCGACCTTCGAGGCGGCGGTACAATTTCGCAAGACCGGCAATCCCGAGCATCTTCCGGCCGTCGTGATCGGGGTGATCGAGCGGTTTGTCGAACCCGACCTGCGGACCAAGCTCAAGGACGCGGACGACGATCTGCGGCTGATCGAGGACCTCGGCATCGATTCGCTGACGATGATGGAAATCGTGATCCTCGTTGAGGACGTGCTGCAGATGTCGATCAACAACGACGAGCTGCGGAACCTGCGCACGGTGGGTGACGTGAAGACCTTTATCGACTGCAAGGTGCGCGGACTGGAACTGCCCAAGCCGACCAAGTTCCTGCCGATCGAGCACATTGCCGCGGTCATGCCGATCCAGCCGCCGTTCCTGTTTCTCAACGAGGCCTCGGTCAGTTCCAACGGGGCCAACGGCAAGTACAAGATCACCGGCCAGGAATTTTTCCTGCAGGGCCATTTCAAGGACAATCCGGTCATGCCGGCCTCGATCATGCTCGAGGCGCTTGGCCAGCTGGCGGTGCTGTTCCTGCTGGAGGGGGCGGCGACGGAACCGGGCAAGGTCATCAGCCCGAACACGATTTTTTTCACCGGCTGCGAGGGGGTGCGCGCCCATCGCGTGTGCCGGCCCGGCGATATTCTCACCCTTTCGATCAAGCCCAAGCGCATGAAGATGCCGCTGGCGACGTTCGAGGGCGCCATCCGCGTCGGGCAGGAAAAGGCCGCGATCGCCGAGGAAATCACGATGACCTTTGGCTTCGCCGAGGCCAGCAGCCAGCCGGTCTTGCCGGCGGACGCCGCGACGAAGGTCAACGGCGCGAACGGCGCCCACGCACCGAGCCCGCTCCGCGCGGCCGTGAATGCGTGAACGGCGCCGGCTGCTGCCGGCGTGGCGACTGCTGATGTTCGGAGGCCGGTGGCCCTTGCACCCGGTCTTCTGCCCCGGCCTCGCAGCCGGGCGGTCGGCCCTTGGTTCAGCCTGCGGTCCTGATCCTTGGTATTCCGATCTCTGCAATCACAAGTGGCGCGTTGACCGCCGCGCCTGAACTGCCTTCATCTTGGGTCACATTTTTTTCCGGCGCGAACGCCCGGCCTGTCCGTGGGTCCATCGTCGCCGTTTCGTCTCAATTCCCAGCATGCCCAGAGTTTTCATCACCGGCCTCGGATTCATCACCAGCATCGGCAATGACGCCGCCCGCGTCACCCAGAGCCTCCGTGAGCTGCGCCATGGCTTCGAACTTTACCCGCCATTCCAGGATCCCGCGATTCCGGTCAAGATCGCCGCGCCCGTGCGCGAGTTTGTCATGGGCTCCACCGACTGTGAGGACTGGACGTTTCCCGCGCCGTACGTGATCAAGCGGCAAATCCTCCGCGGCATGGCACCGCACGGGGTGTACGCGTGGTGCGCCATGCAGCAGGCGATCGCGGATGCGAAACTTTCCGACGCGGAGGTCTCGAACGCCCAGACCGGCCTGTATGCGGCCTCGGGTGGATCGCCCTACCTGATGGGCCACATGCTGCAGCGGATGCACACCCATGGGGTGATGCGCTGCTCGCCGCTCGGCATTGTCGCCTCCATCTCCGGCACCGTGCAGTTCAACTTGGTCGCCCATTTCAAGATCAAGGGTTCCTCCTGCGGCTTTGCCTCCGCCTGCGCCTCCTCGTCGCACGCGCTGGGCTTCGCCTATGACGACCTCGTGCTCGGCCGCCAGAAGCGCATGTTCGTCGTCGGGGCCGAGGATGGCAATGTGGACGCCATCCTGCCGTTTGCCGGCATGCGGGCGCTCTCGCTGCAAACCGACCCGAACCTGGCCTCGCGTCCCTTCGACACGGCGCGTGACGGTTTTGTGGGTACGGGAGGCGGTGTGGTGCTTGTGCTGGAGACGGAGGATGAAGTGGCGCGGCGTGGCGTGAAACCCTACTGCGAGGTGCTGGGCTGGGGCCAGTCCTCGGATGGCCACAACGTCGCGATTTCCCACCCGGAGGGCCACGGGTTGAGGGCCGCGATGGAGAACGCCCTGCGCAGCACCGGCACCGCGCCCGAGGCCGTGGATTATGTCAACGCCCACGCCACCTCAACGCCCATCGGCGACGCCTCCGAGGCCCGCGCGCTGAAGGCCATCTTCACGACCCCGGCGGCGCGTCCGGCCATCAGCAGCACCAAGTCCCTGACGGGCCACGGCCTCTCGCTGGCCGGGGCGATGGAGAGCGGATTCTGTGCGCTGGCGATCCGGGACGGCTTCATGCCGGGATCGGCGCATATCACCAAACTCGACCCCGAGTGCGAGGGCCTGAACATCATTCGTTCCACGCTGCCGGCGCGGCCCGCGGTCGTCCTCAACAACGTCAGCGGCTTTGGCGGGGCCAACGTTTCCCTCGTCTTCAAACAAGCCAGCTAACGTGACTGTCACCCGCGTCTCCGATCTTTACCGCACCGCGCTTGTCACGGGCGCGAGCACCGGCTTGGGCCGGGCCTTTGCCGAGATGTTGCTGGCGGACGGTGTGCGGGTGTGGGGCACGGCCCGCGATACCGCGCGACTGGCGCCGCTGGCGGCCCGGCCCGCGTTCACGGCCGTGGCCCTCGACCTGCGTGACGGGGCTCAGGCGGTCGCCGTGTTTCATGAGACGGAAAAAGCGGCGGGCGGATTCGACCTCGTCATCAACAACGCGGGCTACGGGGTATTCGGCGATTTTGCCGCCACGGATTTCAGTGTCTGGCAGGAGCAGCTTGAGGTGATGCTGGTCAACACGGCGCGTCTCTCCCACGCGGCGCTTCGCAGCCTGCTGGCCCGGCCGGCGGAAGGCCGGCGCGGCGCCCTGGTCAACATCTCGTCGCTGGCCGCGGAGTTTCCGCTGCCATTCCAGAGCGCGTATAACATGACGAAGGCCGGCCTCACGGCGCTCAACGAAAGCCTCATGATGGAGGTCGCCGGCACGGGGGTTGTGGTGCTGGATGTCCGTCCCGGGGATTACCGCACGGATTTCGAGGGCGCGGTCCGCCGGCCCGGGGCGGCGCCGACCCCGCGGATGGCGCGGGCCTGGGCCGCCTTCGAACGCATGATGAAGTCAGGCCCCGCGCCGGCGCATGCGGCGGACGCGTTGCGACGGGCGTTGCTGCGCCCGCGCAGCGCCACGGTGCGCACGGGGAGACTTTTCCAAGCCGTGGTGGCGCCCTTCCTCGCCCGCTTCGGTTCCCTCGGCCTCCGCCGCCGCATCCAGGCGGGGTATTTCGACGTCTCCTGACCCATGTCCAAGATCCGCATCCTGGTTTTGACTTCCAGCACCGGCGGCGGTCACGACGCGCGAGCGGAGGCCTTTGCGGAATGGTGCTTCCGGCTCTACCGGCACGACGTGGATGTGCGGATCGAGCAGATGCTCGAGAAATCCTCCGTGGTGAACCGGGTGGGCGTGGATTTCTACAATCGCATCCAGAAGGCCGCGCCATGGGTTCACATCTGGTTTTATACGGTGGTGGAGGCGCTCAGCTACCTCAACCGGCGGCGCGTCACGTTCGGGGCGCACTATTATACCGAAGTGCTCCGCGAGTACCGACCCCACCTCGTGTTCAGCGTGCACGATTGCCTCAACCGCGGCTACTTCCAGCTGGCGCGGAAGATCCTCGGGGCTGACAAGGTCCGCTGCGCCACGTATTGCGGGGAGTTCTCGGGCGGCTGGGGCTACTCGCGCAACTGGATCGAGCCGACCGTGGACCTCTACATCTCGCGCACGCCCACGGCGCGGGACTTTGCGGTCAAGAAGGGCATCCCCGCCGACCGGACCCGGGTCCGTGGCTACCTCATGCTGCCGCGGGCGCATGCGGAGGTCATCGCCCCGAAGGACCGCGCAGCCTACCGCGAGAAGAAGCTCGGCCTGCGCCCGGACCTGTTCACGGTCTTCCTCGCCACCGGCGGCAATGGCGCGCACAACCACTTCGAACTGCTGCCGGCGCTGGTGAAGCACGCCGACCGCGTGCAGGCGATCGTGATCTGCGGCAAGAACAAGCAGGCGTACAACGACCTCGTGCACTGGCGGGCCAACCATCCCGAGTTCAACTGCTACATCGAGGGCTACTCCGAGATCGTCCACCTGCTCATGCAGGCGAGCGACGCGATTGTCACCCGCGGCGGCACGACGACCTGCGCGAAGGCGCTGCATTTCGAATGCCCGATCATCTTCAATGCCTTCGGCGGGATCATGCCGCAGGAGGAGCTGACCTGGAAATTCTTCCACAACGGCGCGCGCTCCGAAAAGATCGAGAATGCCGGGGATTTTTCCGCCATACTCGACCGCTGGATGGCGGAGCCGGCGAGCTACGCCGGGGCGCGGGAGAATTTCCTCAAGCTGCGCTACGAGGAGGATCCCACCGTGGTCATCGACGAACTGGTCGGCCTGGCCAACGAGGTGCCGCGCGCGAAACTGAAGCGCCGCGCCTATCCGGCGGCGAACGGGAACGGAAACGGCCCGAAGGCCGGGTAATGTCCGGCGGACCGGCCGGTCCGAAGGCGGGCGGCCGGCCGCGCAATCCGCTTGGCCGGGACGCATCCGGGTCTCTAGCTTGGGGCACCTTGCCCGACTCCAAGCCCGCCATCGCCTATCTCTTCACCACGTTTCCCAAGAGCACGGAGACGTTCCTGCAGCGCGAGATCATCGCCATGCGCGCCCACGGCGTCCCAATGAGGCTCTTTTCCCTCTGGGGCGGGGGCGGTTCCTTTCGCGGCCTGCCGGTGGCGCGCTTCAACAAGTGGCGCCTGCTGACGCTGTGCTGGATGATTCCCTACGAGTCGTGGCGCCGGCCCGAAGTCCTGCGGCAGGTGCTGCGCGGACTGGTCCAGCGGCGCCCGCCCTCCTGGCTGAATTTCTGGGAGAACATGCTGGGCGCGGGCTTTGCGTGCCTGTACGCGCGGGAATTCCGGAAAAACCCGCCCGCACTGGTGCACGCGACCTGGGGCGGTGCGCCGGCCACCGCGGCGTGGCTGCTGTGGCGCCTCGACGGCCACCGGTTCAGCGCCGCCGCCCACGCCTACGACCTCTATGAGCATGGCGGCGACTGGTGGCTCCGGGACAAGCTCGAGCACGCGGCCTTCATCCATACCTCCACCGAGATGGGCCGCCGCGCACTGGTTGAGCGCGGGCTGCCGGCCGCGCGCATTTTCTGCATCCGCCGCGGCCTCGACCGGCTGCCGGCGCTCAAGCCGCTCCGCGCGTCGCGCGCGCCGCTCCAGCTGCTCTGTGTGGCGCGGCTCGTGGAGAAAAAGGGACTCGATCACCAGCTTCGCATCTACGCGGCGCTGCAGGCCGCGGGGGTGGACTATGCGGCGCACATCGTCGGTGACGGCCCGCTGCGTCCCGACCTGGAACGGCTGGCGGGGCATTTGGGCGTCGCGGCGCGGGTCTCCTTCACCGGCCACCTGCCGCAGCACGAGGTGTGGAGCCAGCTGGAGTGGGCCGACGTGCTGCTCCACACCGGGGTCATTGCGCCGAGCGGCGACCGGGACGGTCTGCCCAATGTCATTCCCGAGGCGATGTCGCTCGGGACGTTGGTGATCACCTCGCCGGTGGCGGCGACGACGGAGGCGATCACGGACATGGTCACGGGCCTTGTGGCGCCCGCGACCTCGCCCGACGCATGGGTGGCCGCGCTGCGCCGGCTGTCGCACGATGACGCGCTGGCGGAGAAGCTGCGGGCGGCTGCCCACCGCTGGGTAGAGGAAAACTTTGATGCGCACAAGAATGCCGCGCGGCTGTTGCGCCAGTTCGAACAAACCGTGGCGGGACCCGAATCCGGCGCAGGTATCCCATGATCTACTTTGACGTCACCAAGGCCGGCAGTGCCGCGCACCGCTCCGGGCTCACACGGGTGAGCGCGCGGCTGGCGGCCGGGCTGGGGGCGGCGGCAACACCCGTGAGCTGGCCGGCCTGGGACCGATCGGTCCGGCCGGAGGACTGGTTGCTGACGGCGGAACTTTTCTCCGAGGAGGAACGGCCGGGCTGGACCGAGTTTGTCCGTTCCCGGCGCTGCCGGACGGCCGCGATTTTTCACGACGCGATTCCGCTCAAATTCCCCGGCATCACCTGGCCGCAGAGCGTGGCGCGCCATCCGGGGTACCTGAAGCAGCTGGCGTCGTTTGACCGGGTCTGGGCGGTGTCGGCGGCGAGCCGGGAGGAACTGGTGGGTTTCTGGCGGTGGCAGGGACTCGCAAAAATGCCGCCGGTCGAGGTCTTGCCGTTGGGCGCGGACTTCGCGGGGACCCCGCGCGTGACGGAAGCGACGGAACCGGCGGTTCCGCCGCGCCTGCTTTCCGTGGGCATCCTGGAACCGCGGAAAAACCAGCGGTTGCTCCTCGAGGTGGGTGAGGAACTCTGGGCGGAAGGACTGGCCTTCGAGCTACACCTGGTCGGGCGCGTCAACCCGCACTTTGGCCGGCCGATCGTCAGGCGGATCGGGGAACTGCGCAGGAAATACCCCGGCCTGCATTACCATGAGGCGGCGAGCGATGCCGCGGTCGCGCGGCTTTATGGGCTGGCCCGGGCCAGTGTGTTCCCGACCCTGGCGGAAGGCTGCGGGTTGCCCGTGCTGGAGTCGCTATGGCAGGGCGTGCCCTGTGTTTGCAGCGACCTGCCGGTGCTGCGGGAAAACTCCGATGGCGGAGGCTGCATGGCGGTGAAGACCGGCGACCGTCCGGCGTGGAAGGAGGCGCTGCGCCGCCTGCTGACGGACGAGGCGTTGCAGGCGAGGCTGGCGGCGGAGGCCCGCACGCGGCCGCTGCCGACGTGGGCCGGGGCGGCGCAAAGGCTGCGCGCGGGGTTGCAGTAGCGCCGGCCGGGCGGCTCAGAGCTTCTTCACGGCGAACGCCATCGCCTCCGCGATTTTCTCAAGCTGTTCGTCGGTGTGCATCGCGGAGATCGCGGTGCGGATGAGGTCCTTGCCGGCGGGCACGGCGGGGGCGATGGACATGACGGTGAAGACGCCCTTGTCGAGGAGGTTTTTCCAGAAGGGGTAAACGCGCTCCTTGGAGCCGAGGACAATCGGCACGGCGGGCGTCTCGCTCTCCCAGATGTCGAGGCCGAGCTGCTTCAGGATAGTCTTGTATTTTTTTGTGTTGGACCAGAGTCGTTCCAGGTGTTGCGGCTCACTCTGCATGATCTCGAGCGCGGCCATGGCGGCGGCGGCCTGACCGGCGCTGATGGCGGCGGAAAAGATGGTCTGCTTCGAGTTGGTCCGGAGGTACTCGATCACCTCGCGGGACCCGGCCACATAGCCGCCGGTGCTGGCGAGCGACTTGGACATGCTGCCGCAGATCAGGTCGACCTTTTCCCCGAGCCCGAAGTGATCCGTGGTGCCGCGGCCCTGCCGGCCCAGCACACCGAAGCCGTGCGCATCATCCAGCACGGTGAAACAGCCGTATTCCTCGCCGATCTCGGTGAGCTCGGGAAGCCGGGCAATGTGACCCTCCATCGAATAGACGCCCTCGACGACGAGCAGCTTGGCGGCGTCGGAATTGCTGGACGCGAGCACGTCGCGGAGGTCGTCCGGGCTGTTGTGGGAGAAACGCTCGACCGTGGCCCGGGAAATCTGAATGCCGTTCCAGAGGCACGAGTGGAGGTTTTTGTCGGCGAAGATGACATCGCCCTTCTGCGCGAAGGTGGCCATGCTGGTCATCACGGAAAGATAGCCGGCTGCGTGGATATGGCAGGCCTCCTGGCCCAGGAAGGCGGCCAGCTTTTCCTCGAGCTCGACATGGAAGGTCCGGGAACCGTTGGAAGAGCGGGCGCCGTTGGTGCTCGTGCCCCATTTGCGGGTGGCGGCGTTGGCGGCCTCGACAACCTTGGGGTGGAAGGAAAGCCCGAGGTAATCGTTGCTCGAGAGCATGATCATGTCGCGGCCGCCGAGCCGGACGGTCGTGTCCTTCTGGGCCTCAATCGCGAGATAATACGGGGCGTATTTCAGCCTCATCTTCGTCGCGTAATCATCGCGGCAGCGGTTGATGACGCCTTTTTTGTTTTTGGCGAAGAAGGAAATGGCCATGAGAACGGCTGACGATGGGAGGGGACGGGCGGCCTTGGCAAACGGAAAGGCGGGCGGGGATCAGGCGCGGGGCCGCAGGGTCTGCATCCAAGCGGCCAGTTCGCCGGCGTAGGTGCGCCACGGCTTGAAGGTCCGGGCCCGGGCGGCAGCCGTCAGCGCCGCGAGTTCTCCGGGCGAGCCGAGCAGCCGTGCGAGCGCGTCAGCCAGGCTGCCGGTGTCAACCGCTGCGAGCCCGACGACTCCGCCGCCGGGCACCAACTCGCCTAATGCGCCCCGCGCAGAACAAACACACGGCCGCCCGTGGGCCAGACTTTCGATCACGGGCAGGCCGAATCCCTCGGCCAGAGACGGATAAACCGTGAACGCGCAGCTGGCGTAGGCTTCCCCGAGAGCCGCGTCGGACAACGGTCCGTCGTACTGCAAGGGCCGGCCGGCCGCCTGCAGCGTCCGGACCCGGTCGAGCGCGGCGCGCCCCGTCTGGGATTGGACGGTCCCGGCGAGCCGCAGGGAAAATTTCTCGCCGCGGGCCCACAGCCGTTCGCAGGCCTCCAGCAGCGCCAGGTGATTCTTCCGTCCCTCGAGGGTGCCGACCGACAGCACCACGGGCGGTCCATCCGCGGGCTGTTTGCCACCCATCGGGTGACAAACAGGGTTCACGCCGAGCGGGAGTGCGATGACGGGTGGGGGATGGGCGACGCCGAGCCAGGCCCAGTAGTCGACGAGGGAGGCGCGTGAATCCTCCGAGACGGCGGCGATCCCGTCGAATTGCAGGAGTTCACGCAGGTAGCCGGGAAAACGTGCGACTGTGCCGCCGGGCGTGAGCTCAGGAAACTTCAGGGCGAGCGCGTCATGAAAGAGCGCAACGCGCGGAAAAACCCCGGGCAAGTGGGAGCCGACGTCCGCGGCGAATAACTCGGCCGTGAGGAAGCCCTGATAGCCGCCAGGCAGAGCCAACGTGTCTGTCCGTCCCATGGCCCGACGCCAGCGGCCGCGCCAGCGGGCGGACCACGGCCAGCGGGCCCGCCGGGTGCTGGCGGCGTCATCGGACGCCAAGTTGGCGGTCTCCCAAGCCTCAAGCGGCCGCCATTCGCCGAGGAAAGGATCGCGCGTGACGGCGGTGGCGGCGTTGCCGAATTCCCGGTACAGGGAGCGGGCGACGCGCTGGATGCCGGTCCGCGCCCGGGTATGGCTGGTGTGGGTCAGATCAAGCAGGATGGCGGGCATGGCGCGGATCAAGGTTCTGCCACGACCGGTGGTGCGGCATAAAGCGCAAACGCCGGATTCGGCCGCGCTGGCCAGGCTTTCATCGGGCAGAATCGGGCGGCGGGGCGGCGTCCAGCCGCCAGAATATGACATCCCCGGCTTGGCCGGCAGCGACCCATGCGCCCCCGAGTCGTTCCTGCAGCCGGGCCCGTTCGAAGGGGAAAAGCGCCGCGAGGAGCGGCCGGTGCTCGCGGGCGGCGGCACGTTGCAGGAGCTCGAAGTCGGTGCGGTTGATTTGATCCCATCGTACCAGCGGCTGGCGGTTGTAGAACATGATGGTTCCGCTCAGCTGCATGCTGAGCAGGATGGCGTTGGGTGGTGCCTGGGTGTTCAGCCAGCCGGCGGCGAGGCAGTAGTTGCGCTCGTTGGGGCGCACATTCGTCACGGCTAGATCCCCGGCCAGGCTGACTTGAAGCCCGAGGCAAACCGCCAAAAGTGCGAGAGGCACGGCCAGTCGCGTGGCGCCGTGGAGAAACTCCGCCAGCCGATGCGCGGTGAGCAGGGCGGTGAGGATCACGGCCGGGAACGCGGGCAGCAGGAAACGCAGGTACCACCAGGTTTCCCCCGCACAAAAATACGGGGCATAAAAGCCGGTGAAAGCCGCGAACCACAGAAGGAGCAGCCAGGCCGTCGAGGCCCGGTGGCGGAAAAGCCAGGGCAAGCCCAACATGGCCAGCAGGGCGACCGGCCAGGAGAGCAGGCGTGGAATCCACGTGGCAAAATGCCGGAGATTTCCGGGGACAAAATGCAGGCCGAAGGCGGACCAGGGATCTTCGCCGCCCTGAGTGTAGCCGGAATGAAGCAAGCCCCCGTAAACCTGGACATTGTACCAACCCAGTCCTGCAGCGCCGGGCAGTCCACCGACGGCAAAGATCAGCCAGCTGCGCCCGGGCCGGCCCAAGGCCACGGCGACGGGCAACAGCGCCAGCAGGCTGGTCGGACGCACCAGCACGGCCAGGGCAAAGGCCGCGCCGGCGGCCAAGGCCCACCATGGTTCCTTCCGACTGCGCAGGGCGCAGAACACTGCGGCCAGAGTCCACGTGGTGGCCACGCCGTCGCTCAGGGGCTGCAGCGCGCTGAAGATCCAGACCGGGCAGGCCCAGAGCAGCCCCGCGCCGGCGAGGGCCCAACCCCGGCCCAGGCCGAGTTGCCGGCCCAGGGCATAGAGCAGCCAGGCGCCGACGAAGGCATTGAGGGCGTTGACGACCCGCGCGGCCTTTTCCAGCCCGACGAGCAACGCGGCGGCAAAATAATGCAACGGCAGCCCGACCGGATAAAGCGGAGCCATCAGCGGAGTCCCGGACCTGACGACGTAGCCGAGCGGCTGGTGATAAAAATAATTCCAGCCCGGTGGGTCCAGTTCCGGAATCGTGCGCACGGCTTCGGTCAGGCGGCCTTCCCTGAGCAACCGGGCGCTGTTCAGATAGCCGGAAGAGTCCGCCCCGGCGGCGTAAGGGGAACCGTAATGATAGATGAACGCAGCGTAGCCCAGCGCGACCAGAGCGAGGAGGGACCAGCCGGCGGAAGCGGGTCGAAAGGGAGAAAGGTGGGCCGATGAATCCATTCTTGCGTCGTGAGCATGGAGAGAGAGCCTTTTTCGCTTTCGTGGCCAACCTCAGACTTTTTCTCCAACGCTATTCAGGCCGGGCGATCTGGCTGGCTTATGGATTGACGGTGGCGTTGTTCCTCCTGAAGTGCACGCAGTTCTACCTGCCGGGCAAGGGCTTCACTTACCTGGTCATGTTCGGGGACAAGGACAATGCGAGGTTCACCCCCCAGCTGCGCGCGGTGAACCATTATGAGCTGGAAAATTCGGCGGGCTACGATGGCGCCTACTATGCCCAGATCGCCATGCAGCCGAATCTGTCGGATCCGGCGCTCAAGCGGGGCGTGGACAATCTGGCCTACCGGGCGCGGCGGATCCTGTTCTGTTGGACGGCGTATGGCCTGGCACTGGGAAATCCGGCCCGGGCGCTCCAGATCTACGCCGTGCAGAACATCCTCTGCTGGCTCCTGCTGGCGGCGTTGCTGCTGCGCTGGTTTCCAGCGACCAGTTGGCAGAACTACCTCCGGTGGTGCGCGGTGATGTTTTGCTACGGACTGTGCTTCAGCCTGCGCGGCTCACTGGTCGACGGGCCGAGCCTGCTGCTGATCGCCTGCGGCGTGGCCCTGATGGAAACGGGGCGGCCCTGGTGGTCCGCAGTGGTGCTGGGGATTTCCGGCTTGGGCAAGGAGACCAATATTCTCGGCGGTGCTGCCCTGGTCCATCCGGAAAGCAACACAGTCCGGGCGTGGGCCAAGGTGGCCTTGCGCGGCCTGATCGTGGTCCTGCCGATCCTGTGCTGGCTGCTGGTCATCCGGCGCTGGCTGGGGCCCAGCGATGACCTGGGCATCCGCAACTTCACGGTACCGCTGGCCTCCTATTGGCAGAAGTGGTTCGACACGATTACCGAGCTGATCGCCGAGGGACCGGCCTCCTTCGCCCGCTCCAGTCTGCTGATGCTGGTGTCGCTCACGACGCAGTTCCTGTTTTTTGCGCTTTGCCGACGGCGGCAGGATCCCTGGTGGCGCATTGCGGCCGTCTACTCGGTGATGATGATCTTCCTGGGTGAAGCGGTGTGGGAAGGCTATCCCGGTGCGGCCTCGCGGGTGCTGCTGCCGATGACACTGGCCTTCAACGTCCTGGTGCCGCGCGGCCGGCGCTGGTGGCTGGTCCTGCTGCTAGGCAACCTCACCGTCTTCGCCTCGCAGGACATGCTGCGCGCGGCGGGTTCGGAAAGCTATGAGGTCAAGGGCGAACACAGCCTGAGCATGGTGAGCGAGACCGGCCGTCTGGTGGAGGCGGTGTTTGATGACAAGTGGTACCCGTCGGAGCGCTCAAACCTGGAATACTGGCGCTGGAGCAACGGGCCGGCGACACTGATCCTGCGCAATCCGCATCCTTTCCCCATTCTCGTGACGGTTTCGTTCGGCGTGCGCACCAAGGATCAGCGGACAGTCGGGCTGTGGGAGGGGACCTACGCGCGCTGGGAGCGAAAATTGGCGGCCGGCGAAATGAGGGAGGTCAAGGTGCGCAACATGCGGCTGGAACCGGGCGACACACTGTGGCGTTTCGAAACGGATTCGCCCGGAGCCTACCCCGACAGCAATGATCGCCGGCGCCTGGCTTTCAGCCTGCGCGACCTCACGATCACGATCATTGGGAAGGCGGATGTGGTGCCGCCCCGGCATTGAGCGCCGCTCGGTTCACGCGCTGCGAGTGGGCGATGGCGATGAGCGGCTTTTCAGGACCTGATGCAGCCAGGATGCCAGCGCTGCGTCAAAACGCCGCGATGGCTTCCAGCCGGTTCAGATAGCGGGCGCCGATAACGGCGGGTGAGTAATGGGTTTCGATGGCGAGGCGGGCGGCCTGGCCAAGGGAATTGCCGAGCGCGCGGTCCGCTGCGAGCCGTTGCATCCACGAGGCGGCCTGGCCCAGGTCGGGTTCGGCCCAGACCTGACCCTTGCTATAAGGACCGTGGCTTTGGGTCAGAGTCGCGAGGGTGTAGTCCACCGGGCAACCGGTCTGCGGAGTGACGAATTCCGCCGTGGCTGACCAGTTGGTTGAGATTACGGGTTTGCCGAGGGCCATGCACTCGGCGACAGCCAGCCCAAAGCCCTCGGAGCGGTGGAGTGACACGAAGCAATCGCACGCGGATTCGAGCAGGTAGACCTCCTCGCGTGAAAGCGTATCGGTCAGGAGGATGGCGCCGGGCAGGTCCTGCAGCGCAGCTTGCAGCGCGGCGAAATCAGCCTCATTGCCCGCGATGTTCTGCACCTTGATGACCAGCGCCGCGCTGCCGGCGTCCAGGCCCGACCGGCGGAAGGCCTCGATTGTGCCGCGCGGATTTTTCCGCTCGGAGTAGGAGTTCAGGTCGTAGAGGGACAGGAAGAGAAACTTGCCGGCGGGCAGGCCGAAGCGGACGCGGCCGTCGCCGACCGGTCGCGCGAACGCGATCGCGTGGGGCATCGTGAAGACCGGCAGCGGGGACTTGGCTGCAATGGCCAAACGGACGAATTCGCTCGGGCACCAGACTTCGTCGAAAAAGGAGAAGTGCGGCAGCCAGGCATCCGGAAACTCGGGCAGTTCCCAAGCCCAGTAGGCGATGTTGTAGTGGCCGGCGCGGAAATTTTTCCCGTGATGATGATCGAGTTCGGGTGAGGCGGGCGGGTCGAGGTGGACGATGTTGACCGGAAAGGGGTTCGTTGCCTGCAAGCGGGCCGCGTAGGTCGGGTCGCCCAGGCGGTTCTTGCAGTGGAGCTTCAGCGGAACGAGGGCGGAGGGGATGCCGGCGGCATCGGCGGCCCGCACCATGCAACGGGCCGACTCGCCGACGCCGAGATCCGCGGTGAGAAACCCCGCGATATTGAGGCCGAGCCGGGCGTGCTGGCGCGCGAACGCGGCGGAAAAGGGCGAGAGGCGAAGGGAGAAATCGAAGATCACCTCCCCTTCGGCGGTGGTCAGTGTGGCGATGCGGAGCTGGCGGTTCTTGACCTGATGGCGGAAGCGCTGCAGGAAGCCGAGTCCGGTCACGCGGCCGAGCCAGGCAAGGGTGTTGGTCCGGCCGACGCCCTCCAGCCGGCAGGTCAGGCGGGCACCCTGTTCGGCCGCGTCAACCGGCAGGGAGAGCTGCATTTCGAAGGGACCGGGACGAGACGGGCGGCATTCGCCGGCTTTGACGCCGTTGATGAGACAGATGAGTCCGGGAGCGCCGGCCTCGAGTCCGCGGGCGTCGGGGTGAGGGCGGTATTCGCCGCGAAGAACCAAACTAGCGATCCCCTTGCAGGGCGGCAGTCGCAGTTCGGCGTGTTCCCGGATCCAGGCTGAATCGATGGCAAACTCGTCGAAGTACAGCCCGGTATAACGGGAGAGGCGTCCGAGGGAAGCGGGGCCGATGAAGGTGGAACTCGCAGGACGCATGAATGCTGGGTGAAAGGGAAAGCCGCTGTGTTTGCCTTGGCAAAGCTTTATGCCGTAGCTGGACTGGCCGGACGATGGAAACCGAGGAATACCGCAAGATGGTCGCGGTCGAGGACGGCATGTGGTATTACCGCGCGCTGCATGCGCATCTTCACCGTGAACTCGTCCGGGCGCTCGGCCATCGAACGGCCCAGGTGCTGGATGCGGGTTGCGGTTCCGGCGGACTGATCCGGCGACTTTCCCGGACTGAGCCGTTGTGGCAGTGGACGGGGGTGGACGTTTCTCCTCTGGCTTGTGCCCTGGCGCGAGAGCGCGGCGCAACGGATGTGCGCGAAGCCTCGGTGACGAAGCTGCCGTTTCCCGGCGCGAGTTTTGACGCGGTGGTTTCGGCTGACGTGCTTTACCACGTTGACGACGATGTGGCGGCCCTTCGGGAGTTTGCCCGCGTCCTGCGACCGGGTGGCCGGGTGGTCGTCAACGTGCCTGCGCATCGCTGGCTGTGGTCCTACCATGATGTGGCGACCCATGCGAAACGGCGCTACGTGCGCGGGGAGATCCGGGCGAAAATGGCCTCGGCGGGATTGCGGGCCATCAGGGTGACGCACTGGAACACCCTGCCGCTGCCGTTGGTGATCGTGCGCCGGAAATTGATGCCGGCGCCAGCCGGCGGGAGCGATGTACATCCTTACCCGGCAGCGCTGGAGGCGGTGTTGGGTGCAGCGATGGCGCTCGAGCGGATGTGGCTGGGCCTGGCGGGGGCGATACCCTTGGGCAGTTCGATCCTGGCGGTGGGACAGATTGGCTAGGATTTTTCGGAAGGCGCAGTGCGGCTTATCCAGTCGCGTTGAGTGATAGCCGGGGCCTCATCAACTGGGTGGAGATTGCGGGGAGTTGAGCACAACCCTTGCTTTGGGTAGCCGCCCCTCCGGACGAGATTCGCCTTTAACTCTAATTGGGTAATTCTAGTGTAATCGCCCCATGGTCTACTTCCTGACTGCAACGGGTCTGCTCCTGCACCTCCTGCTCTGGGGTGCGGGTGCGGCCATGGTGTTGACCCCCCGGCCTTGGAGGAACTGGTGGCCGGTCTTTTGCGCGCCCATGGGACTGGCCCTGCAATCGGCGGTGGTTTGGCTGGGAGCCTACTCCGGGCTGGCCGGCACCAATGTGTATGCCGGCTGGTCCGAGTTCATCCCGGCGGGGTTGCTCGGGTTCGCGTTTTGGCGAGGAGGCGTCCGGCAGGTGTCCGAGGTGTTGCCGAAATTCAGCGCCCTGGTGGTTCTGATGCTGGTGGAGCTGTGCTTCCTGACCCTGCCGATGGCGCTGGCTTCGCGGTCACTGACCACGTTGTCCCTGGGCAGCTGCGATGCAGCGGATTATGCGGCGGGAGCCCGGGTCTTCCAGGAGTTCTCCCGCACCTACCGCGGCGGATTCATTGGGCTGACCGAGGTGGTCAGCGTGGCGTCGGTGGACAATTTCTACGATTTCTGGATCCGGCTGAATCATTTCACGCCCTCGGCGCTGATCGCATTCAATGGGTCGGTCTTTGGTTACGCGCCGTATGAAATTACGGGGCTGATGACGGTGCTGCTGCTGGTGCTCTCGCTGCCGGCGGTGTTCTGGATGGCGCGCGCGGTCCTGCGTTATTCGCCGCGCGTCAGCCTGTGGATCGCGGCTATCTACGGACTGAACCCGATCACGTGGTACGCGGTGGCGCACGTGGCGATGGGCCAGCTGCTCGCGGCCCACGCCATTGTCTTCATCACGTGGGCGGGCATCGCGCTCTGGCGGGGCCGGCTGACGTGGCGGCGTGGCTGGGCGATGAGCGGAGTGCTGGTGATGGCCTACTGGCTCGTGCTGGGCAGCTACAATTTCATCGTGATCGTATGCTTGGTGCCGGCGCTGACGTATGCCGGCGGGCAGGTCTTGATCGCAGGTGGATGGCGGCGGTTTGGCCAGTGGTTGCTGCTCATGCTGGCGCCGCTGGCCGTGGCCGGCGCGGTGTTCGGCGAACGTGTGCGCGGCTTGGTCGAACGCTTCATGATCTTCCGCCAGTATGATTTTGGGTGGCACATCCCGATTCTGTCGCCCGAGGGCTGGCTTGGCGCGGTGAACGGGCCCGGGCTGGGTCCGCTGGCGATGTGGCTGCGGCTGGTGTTGACGCTCTCGCTGTTTGTCCTGCTGGCCGCCGCGATGCTCCGCGACCGGCGCTACCGCCAGCTCGCGGTGTACCGCGCCGCGACCATGATGCTGCCCGTCATGATCGGTTACAGCTACCTTGAGCTGCGCGGCGCGATACTCGGCACCAATGCGAGCTATGATGCTTACAAGCTGATGGCGGTGTTTTTCCCGGGCCAGTTGTGCGGGTACTGTTACTGGACAACCCTGTCCCGCAGCCGGGAGCCGTGGCAGCGTTGGGCCGCCCGGATCGGGATCGCGGGCATGCTGGCGTTCAACCTGTCCGTGGCCTACCGCTTTGCCGTGCGCATGCAGGATCCGCCGTTGATCGTGGACCGAGACATGGTGGAACTGCAGAAAATCGAAGCCCGGCCGGCGGTCGCATCAATCAATGTGGAGATCACGGACTTCTGGGCCCGGCTGTGGGCCAATTCCTTCCTGCTCGAAAAACCGCAGTATTTCCTGACCCACACCTACGAAGGGCGGCTCAACACGGCGCTCAAGGGCGACTGGGAGCTGACCGACGGCGTGATTGCGGTTTCCGCCCCCACGGAGGCCGACTCCGTCCGCATCGGCCGGAGCTTCACCCTGTTGAACCGGCACAGCTGGTTTTATCTGCGGGCCGAGCTGGGCGAGGGCTGGTATCCGGAGGAGCGGATTGCACGGATGTTCCGGCGCTGGCATTGGTCGAAGGGCAACGCGACGCTGGTGGTAGACAATCCCCAGTCGTCGGCTCGGAAAATCAACCTCCGGCTGTCGTTGCGGGGCCTGGTCAGGCAAACCATCCAAGTCTGGCGTGGAAACCAGGAGGAAGGCAGCGTAAGCATCGGCGAAACGCTGGGGGAGAGAGTGCTGGAAGGCATCGTCCTGCCGCCCGGCAGAACGAAGCTGGAATTGCGCTCAAGCGTCCTGCCGGCTCCGGCCAGGGGAAGGGACGAACGCCGGCTGGGGTTTGCCGCTTATGGGATCGAGTTGGAGGTTTTGCCGGGCAACGAATCCGCCACGCGCTGAGCTTTCGAATCGCATCCCGGAAGGCTTTGCCTTGAATCGCCGCATCCGGATGACCAACGCCCTGCTTTTTAAAAAGACCTACGCCGGCCGGAAGGTCCTCGTCACGGGGGGGCTTGGCTTCATCGGTTCCACGCTGGCGCGGGTGCTGGTGACGCTTGGGGCCAGGGTCACGATCGTGGACAGCCTGATCCCGGAATATGGCGGCAATCGCCGCAATCTCGCGGGCCTGCTGAACAGTGTCCGGGTGCATATCGCCGATGTGCGCGACTGGCCCAAGCTGCCGCGACTCGTCCGCGGACAGGATGTGCTGTTCAACCTGGCCGGCCAGACCAGCCACATGGACTCGATGACGGACCCTCAGACCGACCTCGACATTAACGGCCGCGCGCAGCTGGCGATCCTCGAGGCCTGCCGCCGGCATAATCCGGCCATCCGCATCGTCTTTGCGAGCACCCGCCAGATTTATGGCCGACCGGACTATCTGCCGGTCGACGAGTTGCACCCGCTCCGGCCGGTGGATGTGAACGGCATCAACAAGATCTCGGGCGAGTCCTTTCATCTGCTATATTCCCGGGTGTACGGCCTGCAGGCGACCGCATTGCGGCTGACCAACACGATCGGACCGCGCATGCGCGTGAAGGATGCCCGGCAGACCTTCGTGGGCGTCTGGATCCGCTGCCTCGTAGAGGGAAAGCCGTTTGAGGTCTGGGGCGGGGAACAGCGACGGGATTTCACGTATGTGGACGACGCGGTGGAGGCTTTCCTCCTGGCGGCGGCCCGACCGGAGGCCGTCGGCGAGGTATTCAACCTGGGCGGCCCGCCGCCGGTCACGCTGAGCCACCTCGCGGAACTCCTGGTCGAGCTCAATGGCGGCGGGAGCTTCGCCGTCCGCTCATTTCCCGCCGACCGGCAGAAAATCGACATCGGGGATTTTTATGCGGATGACCGCCGTATCGGCCGGAAGCTGGGCTGGCGGCCGCGCACGGCTCTCCGGACCATGCTGGCGCGGACCCTGGCCTATTATCGCGCTGAACTGAGGCACTATGTCTAAATCCCTATTTTCAGCCGATCCCAAGGCCGGTTATCTCGCCCACGCGGATGAAATCCGCGCGGCGATCGACCGGGTGCTGGCCAGCGGCCACTACATCCTGGGCCCGGAAGTGGAGGCCTTTGAGCGTGAGTTTGCCGACTACCATGGGAATGGCCTGGTCATCGGCGTGGCCAACGGCACGGAGGCGTTGGAACTCGCCCTGCGCGGGGTTGGCGTGGGTGCGGGCGATGCGGTCGCCACGGTGGCCAACACAGTGACGGCCACGGTGGCGGCGATCGAGCAGATCGGTGCCCGTCCGGTATTCGTGGAGATCGAGGCGGACACGATGCTCATGTCCGTGTCGGCGCTTGAGGCTGTGCTGGCCGAGGAAGGCGGGCGCGTCAAAGCCGTAGTGCCGGTGCATCTTTACGGCCAGCCGGCGGCCATGCCGGCCATCGTCGAGAGTGCGGGCCGGCACGGCGCGAAGGTGGTCGAGGACTGTGCCCAATCGCATGGTGCGGTGATCGCCGGCCGCCAGGCGGGCACCTGGGGCGACGCCGCGGCGTACAGTTTTTACCCAACCAAGAATGTCGGGGCGCTGGGCGACGGCGGCGCGGTCTTCACGCGCGACGCGGCGGTGGCGGAAAAGATCCGGATGCTGCGGCAGTATGGCTGGCGCCAACGGTACGTGAGCGAGATTCCCGGCCGCAACAGCCGGCTCGACGAACTGCAGGCGGCGGTGCTGCGGGTGAAACTGAAGCATTTGGACGCGGAGAACGCGGTGCGACGAAGCCGGGCCGCCCGCTATCTGCAGTTGCTGGCGCCGGCCTCGCTACGCCTGCCCGCCGTGGCGCCCGGCGCCGGGCCGGTCTGGCACCAGTTCACTGTCCGTACGCCGCAACGCGAGGCATTGCGCACCCGCCTGGCGGAACGCGGGATCCACTGCGGCGTGCTGTATCCCGTCCCTGTCCATCACCAGCCGGCCTATGCCCGCCCGTCCTGCCACCTGCCCGAGACCGAGCGGGCCTGCGCCGAGGTGCTCTGCCTGCCGGTGCATCCGGCGGTGACCGAGGCGGACGTTGACAGGGTTTGTGGGGAAATTCTTCGTTGGGCCTCATCGTGACCATGGCCGTCCCCGCGCTCAGTTTTGTCATCCCGCTCTACAACAGCGCGGAAACGGTCCGGCCGGTCGTGCGGGCCATCGAGCAACTGGCCGTCGAGGGCGGCCATGAGATCATTCTGGTGAACGACGGCAGCCGGGACACGACCGCGGCGATCTGCCGGGAACTTGTGCGTGAGTCGCGGGTGCCGGCCGTGTATGTCGAGCATGCGCGGAATTACGGCGAGCACAACGCCGTGCTGACTGGCTGGCGGCACGCGCGGGGGGCGCATGTCGTTAATCTGGACGACGACGGGCAGAATCCGCCCGCCGAGGCGGTGCGGCTGTGGCAGCACGCCAGGGCATCCGGGCTCGATGTGGTCTTTGGCCACTACGCGGAGAAGCGGCACTCGTGGTGGCGAAACCTGGGCAGCCGGTTGACGAACCGCATGACCGACTGGGCGCTCGACAAGCCGCCGGGGTTTTATCTTTCGAGCTTCCGCTGTGTGACCGCGTTCGTGGCCCGCGAAGTGACGGCC